>Ga0126304_10001752_pt1 | contig 10357 bp, 8 predicted proteins | sample Plot25_FD_92538 | JGI IMG/M metagenome (GOLD analysis project Ga0126304, IMG submission 92538) | Serpentine soil microbial communities from UC McLaughlin Reserve, CA, USA - Plot25 | ecosystem: Environmental > Terrestrial > Soil > Grasslands | place: USA: UC McLaughlin Reserve, Lake County... | reverse complement strand
TGGTTAAGATCTGCTGGGGGTCGACACCCTCGGCAGTCTCTAGCGAATCTTCGACATTCACGTCATGTTCCTTCTTGGTTCTCTTGGACCGAGGTCTGGCGTCCTCGTTCTTTACCATGGTCTGCTGATCTCCTCACAAGTCTCAGAATGCCTCATGCGCTGCGCAATCAATAAAGGTCGAAGCTACTAGCCGCGGGAGGTCAATGGACATGAATCCATCGAAGAGCAATCCTCGGTTCCTTTAGAACTGCGCTCGCTCTGTCCGAAATTCCAGCTACGGCATCGTCCAGATTCGGAGGCCGCAAAAATTGACCGAAAGGTGGTCAATCGATGCCATGGAGAGATTATACACAATGCGTCAATAACTTGCTACGACTCATATCAAACATAGAGGGAACTTCGGCCGAGCCGGCGACAAACCGTACCGCCGCTCAGCCAGCGAAATAGAATAGGATCGCGCTAACGATGGCCCACGCCGCCGCGGAGGCGAGAAGCGGACGGTCCGTCACGAGCATCGTCTCGGGCGCTCCCCCTTGCCCGCCGAGATAGAGCAGATAGAGATACCGGAACACCCCGTAGGCGACGATGGGGACCGTCAACATCATGCGATGGTGGTATTGAGCCGACTCGCTGTCGAACGTGTAGACAGCGTATGCGATAAGCGTGCCAGCGGCCGCTACGGCCACTGACTGATCGAGCATGGTTTGGTTATAGACACCCAGATTACGGCGATGCCCCCTCGCATTTTCGAGAGCAACTAGCTCATGCCGCCGTTTTCCGAATCCAATTAGCAGGGCAAGCAGCATCGTACAGACTAGGAGCCAGGGAGAGATCGAGACGTCGACAGCAATTGTGCCTCCCACCGCTCGCAGGACAAACCCGCCGGCAATGGCAAACACATCGAGAATGGCGATCTCCTTTAGTCCGAGGTTGTAGGCCGACATGAGACCTGCGTAGGCCACAAACACGAGCAGGAGATTCCAGCTGAGAAGTGCCGAGGCCGCCATCGAAACGAGCACCAGAGTCACTCCAAGGAAGGTCGCGGTTTGCGGCGTCAGTTCCCCGGCGGGAATCGGGCGCAAGCGTTTGACTGGATGGAGGCGATCGGCATCCCGATCGCGGACATCATTGATGAAGTAAAAGCCGCTGCTTAGTAGACAAAAGGCCAGCGCTGCCAGCGTCGCGCTCGCCACGGCAGCCGGTTGCAGCAACTTACCACCAAAGACAAGCCCGGCGAAGACGACGCCGTTCTTGGGCCATTGAGCAGGCCGCATCGCGCGTGCGACGGTGACCGCCCAAGAACTCACGGCGTCCTGGCGGGGGGTTGTAGCAGTCTCAGGCATTACCGTCGTGGATCTCACGTGGCCTGGGCATTGGCAAGAGTGGTTCCGTAAATGCGAAATCGGTCCTGGATCATTTTGGGGTCAGGGCGGAAACCTGAAATTCGCCCGCCGCGTTCCATAGGAGCCAACCACTCACGCCCATGGCTTCGGCCGCGTCAATCTGCGCACGCACTTCGGCGGGTCCGTACTCCGAGTACCCCTCCAGGGGATACGTGAAGTCCTGCAACCAGGGCCGCATCTTCTTCATTGTGCCGGGCACCCAATGCTGCGACTGCTCCAGCGTATATGTCACCGTCTCAGCAGGAAAGTCATTTGGATGACCATCTACCGGAATATTCCCTTCTTCAAAGTGCGAGGGGTAGATCATCAGACTCACATAGTCGGCCAATGGAGTCAGATCCTGAAGTGTCTGGCCGATTCCTTGGTCGTCTCCCAGCAGGGCAATGATTGGGAATAAGTCAATAGCGAAAACGGCACCGGCCGCCCGCACTTTCTCGCCACCAAGCGCCACCGCTCCAGTGATTGCGGCACGCCGCTTCTCTTCCGAATAGTCGTTTCCAAAATCAGCGGTTCGCAGATCGCCATCTGATGGGAACCGGATGTAGTCATATTGGACCTCGTCGAACCCAAGTTGAGCCAACTCTGCTCCCAGTTCCGCGTTCGCCTCCCAAAGCTCCTGATTGAAGGCGTTGACCCATGGCGTTCCGTTCATATCGAGCCAAAGATCGCCAGTCACGTCGTCGCGGACCGCTAGATCGGGTCGTCCTGCCGCCACGAGCGGGTCTTTGAACACTACCATTCGGGCAATGGCATAGATGCCATGAGCATCCAGCTCGGCCAATAACTCTTCGGGATCGAAAATCGGTGTGATCATGGCATCTATGTCGCGGAAGAATGGCACTTGAGTGTCGTAATAGATCGTATCCTGCTTGACATCAATAACAATCGCATTGATCTCGGTGGTGTCAGCGATCTCGATGAGGCGGTTCCAACGCTCCGGGTCGCTAAGAACGCCGAGATTTGCGTAGACCGCCCTGATCATCTCGACGTCGAGCGCGGCGGTAACGTTGCGAGACGCATCGACGGCCAACGTTCGGTCGGCAAATCCGGGCGCTGAGATCAGGACTTCCGAGACGTCGGTCCCGCCAGTCAGACGAAACGTCCCATCCGCTCCAGTAATGCTCTCTGCGCTGCCGTTCGCCGCGGCGACGCGGGCTCCGGCGATCGGCGAAGCCTTTACGTCAGTGACCAGACCCATGACAACAGACGGGCGCATGGTCACATTGACTTCAGTTTTCTCGTCGACCGGCTCCTCGGAAATTCCATAATCGGCCGATGAGAATCGAATCGTTGCGTCCTCTGGCACGGAATCGAATGCGAACCGCCCGTCCTCATCGGTGGTAGTCGACAGTTCAGCCTCGTCGGGTCCGACGACAACTACCGCTGCTCCGGCGATCCCCGCCGAAGTTTCTGCATCTACCAGTTTGCCGCGCAAGACATTGGGGCGAAGCGCTACCTGCCAGTCCGGCGATGCACCACGAGCAAGGGTGGTCGTGATCGCCTCGTATCCTGGCGCCTTAATCGTTACCGCTGAAGTTTCGTCTGTGAGCTCAATCGTCGCGGTCCCATCGGGCCCGGTGCTCACCTCACCTTCATCGAAGCTGACCATTGCTCCTGAAATCTGGTGTCCCGTGTAACGATCCGTCACCCGGACAGCGACTTCGGGGCTCGCTGATAACCTTGGAACCAGGACTGTGAACAATCCCAGCGCCATGGGCACCGCAAAGAGCAAAATGCTCACTCGCCACGACACGTGACTCAATAGTAGGTTGCTCTTCGACGGAGTTGTGCGGTATTGAATATGAGGCGAACCGCTTTGGGCTCGGCCAGCGGCGCGACCGAATCGAACTGACGAAGGTTTCGACTGCATTCAGCTGCCTTGGCGGGGAAATCGGGACTGAGCCAATTGCCCGACCAGCGACTCAACGTCCCCCGGCATTGGGCGGCGTCAAGCCGAGGCCGAATGGCTCTCGCGCCGCCGGAGTGTAACATATCATCAAGAGCGCCCTTCCGCGCGTTGGCTGGCGAAAAGCAGCCGGCTTTATACTCCGTATCTACACACGAGTGTTGCCACAGGGATCAGGTCGGTCGTACGTTCGGTCCGGAGTGGATGATGGTTGATATCCGGACGCGAGACGTCTTTACCACTATGCGACCGGACCTGCTCCTGGTGCAATCGCGGCTGGAAGAAGCCGTTTGGATCGACTTTCCCGGTGTGACGGACCTCGTCCTTGACCTGGTCCGTGCCGGCGGCAAACGGCTGAGACCCCTCATTTTGCTTCTTGCCGGGCGCGCTTACAGAAGTGATCGAGACACCCTGGTAACTGCCGGCGCGGGGGTCGAGCTTCTTCATACAGCCTCGTTAGTTCACGACGACACCGTCGACCATGCCGGTACACGGCGAGGCCGTCCAACGCTCAACACTATCCTGCCTTCTGGCGCCGTCATTCTCCTGGGTGACTTCCTCTTTGCGCAATCGGCGATGCTTGCCGCGGCCACAAACAGCCCGCGCGTGGTAAGCATTTTTGCGTCGACGCTTGCCGATATTTGTGACGGTCAGCTTCGGGAGATGTTCTTCGCGCGTCGCCTCGACCAGTCGCGCGAGGAGTATGAACGGCGAATCTTTGGAAAGACCGCATCGCTCTTTGCCGGGTCGGCTGAGATGGGCGCGATCATCGGGAACGCTCCTGAAACTGCCGTTCAAGCGTTGCGCCAGTATGGGTCCGACGTGGGGATGGCCTTCCAAATCGTCGATGATGTGCTCGACTTGCGCGAAGATGAGAGCCAGCTCGGCAAACCAGTTGGTCACGACCTGATCCAAGGGACAGTTACCTTACCGACAATTATCTATGCCTCGGGTCTCACTGAATCTTCTGAGGCGGCAACGCGGCTGGAGGCGGTCGTTTCTGGAGAGACTGACAAGTCTTCCGATGTCGACCGGGTGGTGAAGGATATCCGCGACTCCGGCGCACTTGACGCGGCAATGGACGAAGCAATCGCATTCGCCGCTCGGTCAAAAACGCACATCGCGGCCGCACCCGATCCAGACGTGCGCGAGATGCTCGAACAAGTTGCCGATGCCGTGTGGGAACGGTCCGCGTAAGCGGGCGCGCCGATCCTACATCGCTACGAGTCCCGTCTCGTACATGCGGCCAAAGATGCTATGCCAGTAGCGCCCGTGTGGGTCAACGGTCTCTAGGTCGGCCTCGAGCTGCGCCGGCATGTCCGGCGTCATGAGGATCGTTGCTAACTTTTGCGACTGCCGATTTTCGAGCGTTCTATCCAGCAACTCCGCCTCGTGGCGCTGGCTTGGTTTGCAACCGTCGACTACCAGCAGGTCCGTACTGAGCATCCGTGTCCATGTCGAAGACGTGACTCGGGCCGCCAGATCGAACTCAGCCCTCGCCCGCTCGTCGGTCGCGACCGTCGGGGCCAGACTCGGCAGTCCCACCTCGGTGACAAAGGCGCTGAGCGCAAAATCCCGCCATGGCATCACAAAATACGAGACTGGCGGATTGTGCTCGGTGAGGCGATGCTGGATGAATCCAGCGATCCGGCGCGCTCTGCGACTACTGGCATTAAAGATGAGCCAACCTTCGCCGTGTCGCAGCCGGTGCTCCACTGTGTCGAAATACAGACTCATTCGTTGCAGGAGATCCCGATCCTGGATCGGCGCCTGTTCGATGAGGGACTCACGATCGGTCATTCTCGACTCTCCGTTTGCGCGGCGTCTGGAACGAACCGGGACGGGCCGTCCTTTCGGTATTTGATTGGATACCACATTGTGGCGGGTTCTGAACATGTCGGCCAGGCTAATTGAGTCGGTTTCTGACCAGACCGCGTCCGCCGGTCGGAAGACCGACTGTCCGCCGAAATTCCTCAAGGGCCCGTTCGGCGTCGACCGCGGTAGAGACCCGCACCGATCCCGGCCCCGCAATTCGAGTCCGACCTCGTTCTGGTTCAATGGCCTCGACCGCGATTGCCACGTTTTGACAATCAATGAGCGTCGGGTCAATGGCGACCGCCACAGAGAGCGGATCGTGGAGCGGGATCCTGTTCCGACCCGGCTGGGAAAACGCAAATTTGCCAACCTCGCGCAGAAGGCTCGCCGACGGATGAAGAGATTCCGCCGCGTTGACGGCGTCCCAATCTTCACCCGTGAGTGCGACCTGCTCGGTCACATCAAGGCCAACGACAGTGAGGTTGGGGAACGGCGCTGCGAAAATTTGTTGAGCGGCTTCGGGGTCGACCAGTATGTTGAACTCCGCCGCCGGCGTCGTGTTTCCGGGAACGGAAAACGCCCCTCCCATGACCACAACCGATTTCAGCAAACCAGGGAGGCCGGGTTCGACATTGAGCGCGATCGCCAGGTTCGTCAGCGGCCCCAGCGTCACCAATGTCAATTCCCCCGGGCGCTGTCTGGCGAAGCGAATGAGCGCCGCCGGACCTCGATCGGGCCCTATGGAGCGTGGCGACGGCGGGAGCTGCGCGCCTCCGAGGCCTCCCTCGTCGTGGAAATAGATTGCGTCGCGATGTGGCCGCACCAGCGGCCGGCTAGCGCCACGATGAACGGGGACATCTGCGGCACCTAGCCAGTCGAGGACGGTTAGGGTGTTCGCGGTCGTTTTTTCTATGTCAACGTTGCCGGCGACCGTCGTGGCCGCGATGAGATCGATTCGGGGCGACGCAACCGCATAGGCGAGTGCAAGCGCATCGTCCGTCCCCGTGTCAACGTCGAGAATGATTGGGACTCGGTCCGTCATTGCCGCGCTCCGACGGCAACCGGCCGCACTGCCTCGGCGGCTGTCCATGCCGCTACCGGCGGCGTCTCAGTAACCGGGGACTCAGTAACGATGTCGAGGAAGTAGGGCCGGCCGTCCGCGACAGCAGCGTGGACAGCTCGTTCCACGTCATCGGGATCGGTCACCTGAGCGGCACAAAACCCGAACCCACGCGCGATGGCGGCGTAGTCGACCGGGTTGAAATCGACCCCAAAATATCGGTCGCCGTGATAGAGGTGCTGCAGCTCCTTGATCCAGCCGAACGTGCCATTTGAGCACTGAATGATGACGATTGGTAGGCCAAGCCGGGTGACTGTTTCCAACTCGCCAACTGACATGCCAAAGCTGCCATCGCCGGTCATGCCAACGACGCGCCGGCCTCCGCCCGCATACCAGGCTCCCACCACTCCGGGAATGGCATAACCAAGCCCGCCATGGGCCCGCGGAATGACCGTCGTCCGACCGGCGCGGCGCAGCTCATACTGGGCGCTCAAGAATGGGGTCGGCGTCCCTGGGTCGGCGACGATGATCGCCTCGTCATCTAGCGCATCTCGCATTGCGCGAACGACTTGCGCCGGTTTGATCGGCCGGGTGCGTTCCGCGGCCTGGAGTTCAACCTCGGTCCAGTACCGGCGGCCCTCCGCCTGCAGTTGAGAAATGCGCGGCTGGTTTCGGGCGCTGACGGCGCCAGTACGAGGAATTGCCTCGAGCAGTGCGGCAAGAGTCAGTTTCGCATCGCCGAGGAGTCCGACGACGAGCGGATAGTTGTTCCCCACTTCAAATGGCTCGACGTCAACTTGAATGACTCTCGGCGGGTTTGCGAGCGGGGGCAGTGTCCAGTGACAAGTTGTCGTCGAGTCGGTACGGGTTCCAACATAGAGAACGAGATCGGCATCTGCTAGGCAGGCATTCGCATACTGCCGCGCTCCATTGCCGCCAATGACACCAATAGCGACGGCGCTGGTTTCGGCGATGCTCCCTTTGCCGTTGATCGACGTGGCGACAGGAATGTTGAGCGCCTCGGCCAGCGCGGTTAGCTCGTTCCATCCTCCCGATGTCAGTACTCCCCCACCAGCCACAATGACCGGGCGCGTGGCCGCCGCTAGCTCTGCGGCTGCTCTCTCGACGAGTCCCTGGTCAGGAACGATTCGCATCGCTGGCGCAACTCCAAGCTCGGCAACACCGTAAACTGAGGAATCAGGAGTCTCGCCTTCCAGACCGTCGGTTGGAAGCGATAGATGGGTCGCTCCCGGCCGGCCGGACGTTGCCATGCGCACCGCGCGTCGCGCAGCTTCCGCCATCGTCGTCGCCGAACTGACGCGTGTGTTCCACTTGGTTACCGGCCGGAAGAGGCTCTCCTGGTCCAGCTCGGTGAGGACGCCGCGCCCCTGCTGGTCGACCGGCGTATCGGAGGTCAAACAGAGCAGCGGTATTGCCGAGCCCTGCGCCTCGGCGACGCCAGGCAGGATGTACGTGGCCCCTGCTCCGCTCGGACCTTCGCAGACACCGACCCGCCCGCTGACCCGGGCATAGACGTCCGCCATGAAGGACGCCGATCGCTCATCCCTCGTCATGACGTGCTCGATGTCACTTCGAGCGTCGCGAAGAGCGTCGTAAAACGCCATTCCAGTGTCGCCGGGAAGCCCAAAGACATGCTCAACGCCGGACTCGGCAAGAACATTGACGAGCGCTCGCGCTCCTTGCATCGTCAGCTACCTCTCCCGCTTGCGTCACCCAGACGATTGCTGGCTCGAACTGCAATGTAAACGTCATTGACGTTCGTACCGGTTGGCCCGGTCTCGACCGCACCTCCGGATGCCTCGAAGACGCTTAGGCTGTCATTTCGCGCTAGCGCCCGCGTTGGATCGACGCCTCTGTCGCGCGCTCGCTGGGCAGTTTCCGCATCGGCTGTTGCTCCGGCAAGGCCCGTCATTGCATCCTGCCCATCCGTGCCAAGGCTCGCGATCACCCAATCAAACAGGCCGCGCTGTTCTAACTCGAGCGCGGCCGCGAGTGAAAACTCGGTGTTTCGTCCCCCTCGTCCGTCACCATTCACGGTCACCGTTGCCTCACCACCTCCGAGAACAACGTCGACTGACTCTGGCAGTTCGGCGACCAGTGAGACGAACGCGCGCCCCATCTCCGCGGCCTCGCCCTGCGTAGCATTCCAGACAATCCGGCATTCGAGTCCGAGCTCGGTCGCCTTATTGGCCGCCGCTTGAACCGCGGTGGCATTGTCACCGATGATGAGCAGAACGTCCTCTTGCGTACGAACAGGCTCCGGGTCGCCTGAGCGAGCGCGGAGAGCGGTGCGGACTGACTCCGGAATCTTCTCCGCTACTCCAAAGCGCTCGATGAACTCGGTCGCAGAGCGCGTGTCAATGCCACCGAGCACACTCGGCCCACTGGCGATGACCCGTGGGTCGTTGCCGAGGACGTCCGACAAGATGACCGTCGCCCAGACGCTTCTCGGCGCCGCGGCGCGTAATCCGCCGGCCTTGACTCGACTCAGTGGAGCGCGAACGGCGTTCAACGCTTCGATCGGCGCTCCAGCACGCAACAAGAGAGCAGTCGTCTCGGCAAGGTCACTAAGGGTCACGCCAGGTCGAGGTGACTCCAGCAGTGCCGATCCGCCTCCGGAAATCAGGGCCAACACGACGACATCTTCCCCGAGCTGGCTCAGTGCGGAGAGTGCCTGATTTGTTGCGTTTACCCCTCGCTCATCGGGGATGGGGTGACCCGCTTCGTAAACCCGCAGCGGCGAGGGGAGGAGCACAGTCACGTGGTCCTCCTTGGTAATGACGTCGCCCGAAACGACATGCCCATTCAGTACTGCGAGGGCGCCCTTCGTCATAGCGACTGCGGCCTTCCCCACAGCAACAACATGAACTCCTTTCGGCGCCGGCAATGTTCTGTCTCCGACAGCCAGGCAACCGTCCTGCCAATCTAGCCAGTTGCGCACCGCACGCTCCGGCTCAACCGCCTCGAGCGCCGCGAAGAAAAGCTGGTGAACTCGGGCGCGCGCGAGTTCGATCTCGCTACCAGTTGGCTTACTCGATTCGTGAGAACGTTGTGGATCTAACACGGAGCTCCTCTAATGCAGCGCGCAGCTCGTCTGGTAGAGGTGACTCCAGTCGCAGCCGCTCACCGTCTGGTAACTGAAACGCAAGCGCGCTGGCATGGAGAAACTGGCGTTCCACATGAGGATCCGTCTGCCTCACTCTGCCGTAGAGCTGATCCCCGACGACTGGGTGACCGATGAAGGCCAGATGCACTCGAATCTGGTGCGTGCGACCAGTTTCGATTGAAACTTCGAGTAACGTGGCGTTCGGAAATCGCTCGAGCACGCGAAAACGCGTCACAGCCGGCCGGCCTGATCGCACCACAGCCATGCGTTGCCGGTTCTTGGGGTCACGACCAACCGGCGCGTCGATGATCGCCTCCTCATCGGCAACGGAACCGGAAACAAGGGCAAGATAAATCTTCTCGACGGAACGACTCTCCCATTGTGTGATCAATGAGGCACGCCCGCGATCCGTCTTAGCTGCAACGATGAGACCCGATGTGTCTTTGTCGAGTCGGTGGACGATTCCCGGACGTTGCGAACCGCCAACCGAGATCCCCGGCACATGCGCCACAAGCGCGTTTGCCAGCGTTCCCCGCGGATGTCCAGGCGCGGGATGAACGACCATCCCGGCAGGCTTGTCGACGACGATGACGTCAGCAGTCTCATAAACCACGCTGAGCGGGATCGGGTCGGGCAGAATCTCATCGATTCCTGGAGGCGGAATCTCGACCGATACGACTTCACCCGGCGTCATGCGGAACTTCGGCTTTCGTTGTTGATTATCGACGCGCACGCACCCGGATTCGATCAGCCTCTGCACAGTGCCTCGGCTCAGGTCGGGTAGTTGATCAGCAACGAACCGATCCAGCCGCGTGCCGAGATCGTCGCGCGTAGGGTGCAGCTCGACGAACCCGTTACCTTCGACCTCGTCTTCATGGGTGCCCGAGTCAGCCAAATGGACGTCCATCAGCGTCCGTTGTGAATCGCTGGGGGCATGGCAGCTGCCGCTGCTGGACGGGTCGATCCCCAGATGAGAACCATAACGCCGATGGTGATTGCGCTGTCAGCGATATTGAAATTGGGCCACGGCCCAACCGATACGAAAT
>Ga0126304_10001751_pt1 | contig 10359 bp, 8 predicted proteins | sample Plot25_FD_92538 | JGI IMG/M metagenome (GOLD analysis project Ga0126304, IMG submission 92538) | Serpentine soil microbial communities from UC McLaughlin Reserve, CA, USA - Plot25 | ecosystem: Environmental > Terrestrial > Soil > Grasslands | place: USA: UC McLaughlin Reserve, Lake County... | reverse complement strand
TTGCCGACTGCCCGGCCGAGCGGCACGTCCATGTCGGTGATCACCGCTTCGGTGCGCACGCCGGCCTGCCGGCCGATCCCCACCATCGATACCGCCAGCGCCCGCGCGCGATCGAGATCCTTCATGAACGCCCCATCGCCGCACTTGACATCGAGCACCAGGGCGTTGCTGCCCTCGGCGAGCTTCTTGCTCATGATCGACGCCGAAATCAGCGGGATGCTCTCGACAGTGGCGGTGACGTCGCGCAGCGCGTACAACTTCTTATCGGCGGGGGCGAGCGATGCCGTCTGACCGATGATGGCGGTCCCGACATCGCGCAGCGCCTGCTTGAACTGGTCGATCGTCAGATCGATCCGGAACCCGGGTATTGATTCGAGCTTGTCGAGTGTGCCACCTGTGTGCCCGAGCCCGCGTCCGGACATCTTGGGCACGATCACGCCACATGCCGCGGCGACGGGCGCGAGGATCACTGAGACCTTGTCGCCGACGCCTCCGGTACTGTGCTTGCCGACCTTGATCCCGGGGATGTCGGAGAGGTTCACGCGATCGCCCGACCGCACCATCGCGTCGGTGAGCCAACTAGTTTCGTGGTCGCTCATGCCCCGCAGCACGATGGCCATCAGCAGCGCCGATGCCTGGTAGTCGGGGATCGAGCCGTCGGTGACACCCGCGACGAACGCATCGATCTCGCGGCGCGACAGAGCATCCCCATCGCGCTTGCGGGCGATGACATCGACAAATCGCATGGAGAGCGCACAGTATAAGGCCTCGCTCCGGTAGAATCCTGTATGGCACATGCCGTCGACGACGCCGACGACCGAGCCGATGTCCGCGGAACGAAGCGGGCTACTGGCCGAATTCGCGCGCGCCTGTAAAGCCGCGGCCCGGGCAGTCTCCCTCTACCCTGGCGCCCATCCCGCCATCGGCGGCTCTCTCTCCCGTCTGGTCTCAGCCGCAGGACGTCTCACGAGCGACGGACGTATCGTCTGCAGCGTGCATCCCGACATGCTTGCCATCGAAGGAGAGGCACCCGTCCGCCCCGATCCGGCGATCGGCGAACTGGCGGCGCTGTTGCACGAACGCCTGATCGGCGCGCTGACGATCCAACGCGAAGCCGATGCCGAAGATTGGCGCGCGCTGCTCCTGCTGCTCGCCCGCGCTCCGGAGGACTTGCTCGCCAGGGGCGGAATCGGTAGCGCGTGGGCCGGCAGCGGGCGAGCGCACTTCGAAATCCGCGAGATCGACTATGCCGAAGTGCTACGCGAGCGCGCCGGCGGTGAGAAAGCGCAGTGGGATCGCATCATCGCACTGTGCTTGCACGGCGATACCAAAGGACTCGACGAACGCGCGCTCGGATCGCTCGTCGAGTGTCTCAGCGACTCGCAGCGGTTCGGCGATCTACTGGAGCACTTGCAGAAATCCGAATCCGTCGAAACCGTCAGCGTGAGCATGCGCCTCGCTGCGCTGCTGCAGTTGATGCGGACCGCCCTCGAGGCCGCAAAGGCCCGCAACCCTGTGGCGTCCGAACAGGCGCTACAGACCATGGCCGATTCGTGCGCGCGGCTGACGCCGGAGATGATCCTGGCGATGCTCGGCTCGCGGCAGTCCTCGAATGCCGCCGATGCGCAGATGGCCAACGATCTGATGCAACGAATGAGCGATCACACCGTCGCCTCGTTCGTCGCCCGGTCGGTGACCGGCGAGAAAGGCGCGACCGAGCGTCTGGCGCATGCACTCGAGGTGCTCGTCCCCGAAGCCGAGCGCAAGGGGCGCGTCCTCGAACTCGCACATGACGAAGCTCGTCAGAGCGAGGCTGGTCAGGAGGAAGGCTTCGAGCGGCTCTGGCAAAGCGCGGCCGACATGCTCACGTCGTACTCGGATGCGTCGTTTGTGTCCGACGAGTACGGCAAGGAGCTGACCGCGGCGCGCGCCCAGGCGCTCGAGGTGGAGCGCGTCTCCGACGATCCGCCAGAGCGCGTGCACGCCTGGGTGGCCACTGTGTCCGAGCCGGCGTTGCAGGATCTCGATCTGAATCTGCTGCGCGATCTGCTTCGCATCGAAGATGACCCTGCGCTCTGGGAACGCATGGCATCAGTCGTCATCGGTGAAATCGAGCGCCGCGTCATCATCGGCGATGCGCCGGGCGCGGTTACGCTGGCCGAGGCGCTCGTGCAGGACACGGCTGCCGACGGTCGGCCAGAGCTGCGCGCCGTCGCCACCCGCAGCGTTGAACGCCTGGCGGCAGGGCCCCTGGTCAAACACGTCGGCGCGCATCTCAGGAAAGTCGAGGACATCGAAGTCGAATTCCTCAATCGCCTGTGCCGCGCGATCGGCGCCGGCGTCGTAACCCCGCTCGCCGAGCTGCTCGCCGTCGAGGAAAACCCCAAATCGACTCGACGTCTGCGCGAGCTGTTGCTCGGGTTTGGTGCCGCCGGCCGGCAGTCGGTCGAGAAACTGAAGAACTCTCCCAATCCTGCCGTGCGTCGCACGGCGGTCGATCTGCTCCGGGCGTTCGGCGGCCAGGAAGCGTTACCCGAACTGGTGTCGATGCTCAACGACGCGGATCCGCAGGTCCAGCGCGAATCCATCCGCGCCATCGTCCAGATCGGCACGAACAACGCCTATGCCGTGCTGCAACGGGCGCTGGTCAGCAAGAGTGCGACACGCGAGACGGTGCTGGACGAGCTGCTGGGCCTGCGCGACGATAAAGCCGCGCCCTTGCTCTGCTACGTGCTCAAACAGACACAACCGACCGGCAGATTCCTCACGGTTCACCTTGAGATGATCGACGCGCTCGGCAGCCTGCGCGCTCACCCCGAATCGATTCGCACCTTGAAACAGCTGCTGTACGGCGGCAGCATGTGGACGCCACTCAAGACCGCCGCACTCCGCCGTGCCGCCGCGTCGGCGTTGAAGCACATCGGGTCGGATGAGGCCGCCGCGGTGCTCGACGAAGCCATCGCCACAGGGTCGCGCGGCGTACGCAAGGCCGCGAAGGCCCAGGTCGGCACAGTTCTACGGCCGGAGACCAAGAAGACGACGTGAACGCGACCGAACGGGCCCGACTCGCCGACGATCTCCTGCGACGACTGGCCGCTGCGATTCGCGGCGCGCAGCTCTATGCACCGGGTCATCCGCTCGTCACACGCAGCATCACCTCATTGCTCGAAACGCTGACCACCGCTCACCAGCACATGCCATCAGTGACGATCGGCATCGTCGGCGAGGATCTGGTGGTCGGCGACATTCCGATCCGCGATGCCTCGTCGACGATGGGCGAGCTGATGCGACGCGTGCAGCAAGCGGGCATCGAGCGTATCGTCATCGACCGCGGCGTGCACAGCGACGAGATCGTGCGATTGGTCGAAACCGTGTCGCGTTCCGAGTCGGGCGACCAGACTGCGGCGCTGTCCCGTCTGCCGCACATTCGCGTCGGCCGCCTGCAGGTTGACGACCAGGCCCAGACGGATGTCGGCGACATCGCAACGTTTCGCAAGCTGTATGACGACGCGGCGAAGGTCGCGGAGACGCTGTGGGAGAGCACCGGCGTCGAAGGCATACCCGACGCCGACGCGGCGCGCGGCATGGTCGATTCACTGGCGCAGGCGGTCGCGCAGAACCGTACTGCGCTCCTCGCGCTTACCGCGCTCAAGAACTATGACAACTACACGTTCACGCACATGGTGAACGTGTCGATCCTCACCATGGGTCAGGCCCGTGGCGTCGGGATCGATGGCCCGCTGTTGCGTGAGTTCGGGCTTGCCGCGTTGATGCACGACATCGGCAAGGTCAAAACACCGAACGAGATCCTGAACAAACCGGACAAGCTGACGGAACAGGAATACGAGATCCTCAAGCGGCACACCGTTGACGGCGCACAAATCCTCCGCAAGACACCGGAGATGCCAACGCTCGCGCCGGTCGTCGCGTTCGAGCACCACCTGCGCGCCGACGGAACCGGCTACCCGAGCGCGCAGCGCGCGCAATTGAATCTCGCGACAACGCTGTGCGGCATCGCCGACGTCTACGACGCGATGCGATCGCAGCGGGTGTACCAGCCGGCGTTTCCGACCGACCGCATCCTCGCTGTGTTGCAGCGCAACGACGGCAAGCAGTTCGACCAGAATCTGGTCAGGCGCTTCGTGCAGCTCGTGGGAATCTACCCCGTTGGCAACATGGTGCGGCTCTACAACGGAGACATCGCCGTCGTCATGAAGGCCCATGCCGCCGATCCGTATCGGCCGCGCGTACGCATCCTGATGACCGCTGACGAGATGCCGCTGGCGAATCCGATCGAAGTCAACCTGTGGGAGATGGGAGCAGAGCAGGACAATGCGATTCAGTCGCCACTCGATCCCGCCGACTATGGCATCGATCCGTTGTTACAGCTCTGAGCAAGGCACAATGCTCAATGCCGAATGGTCAACGCGTTGGTCATTGGTCATTGAGCCCTGGGCATTGCGCCTTATAGGATCATCCTGATGCGTCAATTGACTCCCCTCCTGGCGGGCGCCTGTCTGTTTGTCGCGGCACTCGCATTTGATGGCCCGTCGCTGCGCGCCGCTGATTCGCCGCGCCTGCTGGTGACGGTCGTCGTCGATCAACTGCGCGCCGATTACCTCCAGGTATTCAACAAGCATTGGCGCGGCGGGTTCCGCACGCTGCTCGATCAGGGGATGGTGTTCGACAACGCACGCTACCCCTACCTTGTCACCGTCACGTGCGCCGGTCACGCCACCATTGGCACTGGAGCGCTGCCGCATCGCCACGGGATGATCAACAACACGTGGTGGGAACGGAAGGAACGAGCGCTCACCGGATGCTCCAGTGATCCGGCGACGACGGACATCACCTACGGCCGTCCGATTCGCCTTGGCAACAGCGCCGCTCACTTGCTGGCACCGACGCTCGCCGACGAATTGCGCGCGCAGAAGCCCGGCGCGCGCGTCGTGTCGGTGTCGATGAAAGCGCGCAGTGCAATCTCATTGGGCGGACGTGCGGCCGATGCGGTGGTGTGGTTCGACGATCCGTCCGGATCATGGGCCACGTCCAAAGCATTCGCCTCGGGGCCCGTGCCGGCGGTCAAGGACTTCGTCGAGAAAAATCCGTACGAGAAGGATCTCGGCCGCGTCTGGACGCTCTCGGGTCCGCCTGATTCGTACGTCAATCGCGACGCCGGGATCAGCGAGCGTCCGCCAGCCGGATGGAACGGTCTCTTCCCGCATCCGATCAACGGTCGCGGCGGGATCGACGCGCAGTTCTTCGCGCTGTGGCAGGCAACCCCGCTGGCCGACGTCTATCTGGGCAAGCTCACGGCGTCGCTGGTAGACAGCTTCAAGCTGGGACAGCGCGAAGGCACCGATTTCCTCGGTGTGAGCTTTTCTGTTCTCGACGATGTCGGTCATGCGTTTGGACCTGACAGCCGAGAGGTCGAGGACATCCTGCGACAGCTCGATGTCACACTTGGCGCGCTCATCGCGCATCTCGATGCGAAGGTCGGACGCGCCAACTACGTGCTGGCGCTCTCAGCCGATCATGGCGTCGCGCCAATGCCGGTACCGCCCCGCGGCGGCCGTGTGGCTACCGAAGACGTACGCGAGCGAATCGAGGACGCGCTGAGGACCGCGTGGGGGCCGATGGATAGAGGCACCTACGTGGACTGGGTGAACTTCACCGATGTGTATTTCGCGGCCGGTGTCTACGAGAAGCTGCGCGCGAGCGCCACGCTGATGGCGTCAGTGACCAAGAGCGTCGAAGAGCTTCCCGGCGTCTTGCGCGTGCTCCGCACTGATCAACTGTCGGACAGCAGTCGCGATCCGCTGGTTCGCAGCGCGGCGCTCAGCTACTTCAGCGGCCGAAGCGGGGATTTGATGGTCGTCCCGCGGGAGTACTGGTTCATGAGTCCTCGCGCCGTCATTGGCACGACGCATGGCTCGCCCTATGAGTACGACACGCACGTGCCGGTGATCTTTTTCGGCGGGGCGGTCAAGGGCGGCCGGTCGACAGTCAGCATCACGCCCGCGGACATTGCCCCAACGCTGGCCGATTTCGCGGCAGTCAAGCTTCCAATGGCCGAAGGCAAAGCTCTGCTTGGGGGCGAGCGCTAGCCGCACATGGCCTCGTCTTTCAAGCACCGCGTGCTCGCTGCCGTACGGCGAATTCCGCGCGGGCACGTCGCCACCTACGGCGACGTCGCTGCGCTCGCCGGCTCGCCGCGGGCCTGGCGTGCGGTCGGCACCATCATGCGCGAGTCCCGCGACCCCGCCATGCCCTGCCATCGAGTGATCGCCGCGGGCGGAGGCCTTGGCGGCTACGGAGGCAATTTGCAGCTGAAACGTGAGTTATTGCGTGCGGAAGGCCTCGAGGTCGGCATGACGCGGGTGCGCGACTTTTCCCGCGTGCGCTGGCAGCCGGGCCGCACGCGTTGACAATTCCCACCGCCCAACTCCCAATTCCCAATTCCCAACCACTCCCAACTGCCAATTCCCAAAGCGGCCGGATTCGAAGCTCGAGGGATTGGAGCTTCGGCCTTGGCAGTGGTTGGTAGTTGCAAATTGGGAGATGGAGTTCCGCCACGAACCATTCGTGGCCAAGGGCCGTCTGTGCACTCTGTGGCAGCTCTGACCCCTTCGGCACCACGGCAACCCGCCGCCACAACCGGCCCGTCTAAGCCCACAGGAGACGTGAGAGCGGTTGATCTCGAGCTGGCCCAGCGCTGCCGGCGTGGCGATGTGGGGGCTTTCGAGGAGCTGTATCGCGCCCACGCCGGGCGGCTCTACAACCTCGTGTTCCGGATGGCCGGATCCGCGGATGAGGCCGACGACCTGCTGCAGGACGTCTTCCTGCACGCCCATCGGAAGCTGGCGAGCTTCCGGGGCGACTCGAGCCTGGGCACGTGGCTGTATCGCCTGGCGGTGAATCATTGCCTCGACGTTCTTCGAGGCCGACAGGCGAAAATGACCCGCGTGACGGATTCCCTGGACGAGGACGGCGCCAGCGAGCCGGCGGCCGCGTCGCCACGCGTGCCCACGGCGGTGAGCCGCATCGACCTCGAGCGCGCGATCGCCAGGCTCCCCGACGGCTGTCGCGCCGCGTTCGTGCTCCACGACGTTGAGGGGTTCGAGCACAACGAGGTCGCGCGGCTCCTGGGTGTGTCGGAAGGCACGTCGAAGTCGCAGGTGCACAAGGCGCGCATGAAGCTGCGTGCGATGTTGAGCGCGATCAGTTGACCAGAGATAGGGCAATGAACTGCCAGGACTACGACGCACAGATCGGAGATTACGTGGATGGCGCGATGGACGAGGCCCAGCGGGCGTCGTTCGAGTCGCACCTGGCCACATGCGCATCGTGCCGCGCAGTCGTGGCCGACTTCAGCGTCATTCGCTCCGCCAGCCTGTCGCTCGTACCACAGGTCCCCGCGCCTCACGTGTGGCGCAAGCTGTCAGCCGCCATCGACGCGGAGCCGAAGCCGTTCTTTGGCGTCGGCGGGATGCAGTGGTGGCGCGCATTCGCGCCGGCAGCCGCGGCGGCCATTCTGGTCGCGTCGTTGTCGTGGACCGCCGCCCGGCTGACCTCGGCGCCCGGCGAGCGGCTGGCGCGAATAACGCCGGTTACGCCGAGCGAACCGGTCTCGATCCTGGCCGAGTATCAGCTCGCCGAGCGCGATCTCACCGACACGATCGAGGGCCTGGAGCGGATTGCGGCCACCGATCCTGCTGCGCTCGATATGGAAACCGCGGACGTGCTGAAGGCGAACTTGACGGTACTCGACGGCGCCATCGGCGAAAGCCGCGACGCCTTGAAGAAGGAACCGGAGAACGATGTCGCGCAAGAGAGTTTGTTCGAAGCACTGCGCAACAAGGTGGCACTGCTGCAGGACACGATCGCGCTCATCAACGAGATGCGGAAGGGCAATCAGGAAGGGGCCGCCCGCATCGTGTCAGGACTGAATCAATGAGACCCATGTATCGGCAGGCGTGCAGTGCCCTGGTTGCGCTGGCGTGGATGGCCGCGCCGGCGGCTGCGCAGGAATCGAAGTCGGCGGCGCGCGCGCACACCGACATCAGCCGCGAGATCGCGGCACAAATCGAGCAGCATATTGAGCTGGCCACCCGGCAGATCGAGCACATCGTTGACGACCATCTCGATGACATCATCGACGAGGTCCACCGCGCAATCGACAAGCACGCTGGGAAGATCGAAATCAAGCTGCAGAACAAGGTGGCCGTTCTCGCACAGCGGCAGGCACCCGAAGCGGCGCGCCGTGAGGCCCAGCGGGCCCGTGAAGTCGAGCGGCGGCGGCGCGACGAGGCCCGCCGCGGAAACGAGTACACTGACAAGCTCTCGAAAACACTGCGCCTGGGCAAAAACGGCACCTTCGATCTGCAGAACGTGAGCGGCGACGTCGTCGTCACCGGCGGGGGCGGCAACGAGGTGCGCATCGAGGCGATCAAGCGGGTGCGGCATCCGAATGAGTCGGAAGCGCGCGCGCTGCTGCAGGCGATCGACGTCCGCATGGAAGAGCGCAACGGCAACGTCGAGGTGCGCACCGACTATCCTCGTCGCAACTGGTCCGGTGGTGTCGACTTCACCGTGGCGCTGCCCCGCGACGCGAACGTGATCCTGCGCAGCGTGTCCGGCGACCTCCGGGTCAGCAGCCTGAACGGCGATCTGCGCGCCGACACGATCAGTGGTGATCTGGTGGCGACGGCCGTCAAGCGAATCCGGCTGGCCAAGACCATCTCCGGTGATCTCGAAATCACCGACACCGGCGGCGACGAGGTGACGGCGCAGACGATCAGCGGGACGCTGATGGCCCGCGGCATCAAAGCGCGCTCCGTGGACCTCACGTCGGTGTCGGGCGATGTGCGGATCACCGACGTCGAGTCGGATCGCACATTCGTGCGCTCGATCTCGGGGAGCATCGATTTCTCCGGACAGTTGGCGCGAAACGGCCGCTATGAATTCCAGTCGCATTCCGGCGACGTGCGCGTGTCGCCACGTGGATCGCAGGGCTTCTCGATCGAGGCGTCCACGTTCAGCGGCGATTTGCGATCGGACTATCCGACAACATTGCAGGGCAACCCACCTAATAACAGCTTGATCAATCGTGGACCGAACCGGCGTTCACTGCGCGCGACGGTCGGCGATGGCGGCGCGGTGCTCTCGCTGCAGTCCTTCAGCGGCAGCATCACCGTCGTCAAGCGTTGATCGGTCGTTCGGATCGTTGGGATCGAACGATCTGGGATCGTGTTACGCTCGGAACATGCGTCGATCAACTCACCTTATCTGCCTTGCTGTACTGCTCACTGGTTTCCTTGCACCATCGGCGGCCGCACAGACGACTCAAGCCGGTACGATCGCAGCCGGCGGCGACATCGGAGTCTTTTTTCCTGACGAGGACTTCGAGAAGACGTTCGCCATCGATGCGTTCGGCGAGTACTACGCGACGCCGGCATTGAGCATCAGAGGGCTGTTTGGCTGGGCGAATCCCGGCTTCGAGAATTTCACCGAGGACCATTTCCGCCAGGTGAAGCTGCTGTTCAACGGCGTGTACTACTTCAAGCACGATAACTGGCTGCCGTTTGTGACGGCAGGCGCCGGCGCGTACTTCGTGCGTCAGACATTCGACAATGCACCTGATCCGGATTCGGAAACGCGTGGCGGGTTGAACTTCGGCATCGGCACCGAGTACTCACTCGGCGACGGCGCCAGTGTCAAAGGCGAGCTGCGCTGGGATATCGTCAGCCAGCCGACCGGTTTTCCCGATGCGACCGGCGTCGGCTTGATGTTCGGATATAAGCGGTACTTTTAGCTCGTAGCTGGTGGTCGGTAGCTGGTAGTAAACGCTTCGAACCGCTACCGGCTACCAGCTACCAGCTAGCATTACCCAATCGCCATCAAATCAAACTGCTCGTGATGGAGCTGGGCGTCAGGCCGCAGCGCGATGTCGCGGCCGAGTGACTGCTTCAGATCCCTGAACACCGCGCGTTCTTCGTCGCGGAGCGCACGCGCGATGTCGGGGTTCACGCGCAGGATCAGGCTCTGGCCATTGAGATCGGCGCTGATCTTCTTCACCTCGGACAGGATTTCGTAGCAGATCGTCGAGCTGGATTTAATAACCGCGCTGCCGGCGCAATAGGGACAGGGCTCGGTCAGGGTGCGCTCGAGGCTCTGCTTCACGCGCTTACGGGTGATGATCACCAGCCCGAAATCCGACACCTGAAGCGCCTTCGATGGCGAACGGTCCTTGCGCAGCTCCTGCTCCACCGTCTGAAAGACCTTCTGCCGGTTCTTCTTCTCCTCCATGTCGATAAAGTCGAGGACGATGATACCGCCGAGGTCGCGCAAGCGGATCTG
>Ga0126304_10001749_pt1 | contig 10359 bp, 9 predicted proteins | sample Plot25_FD_92538 | JGI IMG/M metagenome (GOLD analysis project Ga0126304, IMG submission 92538) | Serpentine soil microbial communities from UC McLaughlin Reserve, CA, USA - Plot25 | ecosystem: Environmental > Terrestrial > Soil > Grasslands | place: USA: UC McLaughlin Reserve, Lake County... | reverse complement strand
TGTTCGGGGACCGTCACCTCATCGTCACGCTCACCGTCACCGAAGAAACGCCTTACCTAAGCGGCTTACTCGTAGTCGTGACGGTGAAGACGCTCATGACGGTCATTTACGGGCCTATTCTAAATAGGGGGCGCATCTGTACTTCGAAGGCCCTTACCCCTTCAACCTAGCCCGACAAACCCGACGCGGAGAGGAAGAAGCCCCGTACCTATGCGATCTTTGAGGCCACTAGAGGCGTCGGGTTTGTCGACCGCCCCTGATAACCCGACGCCGCTACCCGACGAGAAGGATGGTCCGTCGTCGGGTGTATCGAGAGCATCGTCGGGTTAGCAACCAGAACCCGACGACAACAAACCCCTTACTTATGCCGGATACTGCCATCATCGTCGGGTTCGTCGGGTTATATAAGAAGGTATGCGAGAGGATAGGCGGGGGAGAGTGGGAGGAGGGGATAAGGAGATGTGGTGCTCTGGAGGTGCTCAAGGCATGGAGTGAGGTGAGGACAGGAAGGACTCCGGGTCCTTGAGACGTACTTGAAGGGCGGATTCGTCCTTGCCGTGCTCAGTGGTGCCATGATCTCTATGGGTAGGGTGTTGGAGAAGCTAGGTCCCAAGCCTTAATTCACCCGAGTGCGTGGAAGGTGAATTCTGCGAACTTCGCCTTTGCCGCGTTCGCGGAAATTGGATCCTTGAAGGGGTAGTGTTAGCGACGTGAGTGCCGAGTGGTTGGAATGGGTTAGGAGGCTTCAGGCGATCGCCCAGAGTGGCCTCGCCTACGCGAAGGACCCCTATGACGTGGAGCGTTACGAGCAGATCCGCAGGATCGCCGCCGAGATCGCGGCCTCCCGCTCGGGAACGAGGGCGAACAGCATCGACGCCCTCTTCTCCGAAGGGAGCGGCTACGCAACTCCCAAGCTGGATATAAGGGCCGTGGTGCTCAACGAGGAGGGGGCGATCCTACTCGTCCGGGAGAGGGAAGATGGCTTGTGGAGCCTGCCCGGGGGGTGGGTGGACGTGGGAGAGTCCCCGAGCGAGTCCGTGGAAAGGGAGGTTAAGGAGGAGTCCGGTTACGAGGTGCGCGCCGTGAGACTCTTGGCATTGTGGGACAGGGACAAGCACCCACACCCGCCCATACCTTTCCACGTCTACAAGCTTTACTTCCAGTGTGAGCTATCAGGAGGCAGCCCCCTGGCGGCGAGCACGGAGACAGAGGGTGTAGGCTTCTTCTCCAAGGATACTCTGCCAGAACTATCCCTGGGGCGCGTCACCCTGCAGCAAATAGAAAGACTCATCGATCTTGCCATCGACAGCGAGGGGTCGGCAGCTTTCGACTAACCTATCGGTATGTGAGCTCTTAAAGTGGTGCCGATCGACGCAACTTGCCGAAGTTAACGCTCCGATGTTAGGAGTCGATATAAAGATCAGCAGGGGCCTCTGGAGCTTACTCGTCACTGCAAGACCTATCACCACGTTTCAGTCACTTTGCTCAGTCCTCGAGGAGAGTCCGGGTTGTGTCCCTTGAGACGCGCCAGGTTCTCCGCAAGCAGCTGGATGGGGGTGGCATAGAGTATTGGCGACAGCTCTTCAGGAAGCGAGACTGGCATATGAAACCTCGCCGACGCTTTATCAAGCATGGTTCTCTCGTCGCTGATCACGACAAGTTCTGCTCCGCGGTCTCGTAGGTTCTCAACGAGTTCTCTCATTCCCGGCTGGGATCTGCCAAGCGGCGCTATGACGAGGACAGGAAAATCATGGCCGATCATAGCTATGGGGCCGTGTCTAAGGTCAGCCGCGGAGAAAGCTTGAGCGACGATGTAGGTGGTCTCCATGAGTTTGAGGGCTCCTTCTTCAGCGGTGGCAAGATTGTAGCCGCGGGAGGTCACCACCATATACTCGGCGTAGCGGTATCGCTCGGTCCCTTCCCACTCGACTTCCAGTACTTGTCGTGAGAGACCCGGCACCTGTTGCACCTCGTCCTCTGGGCTCTCCTCTCCTTTGAGTGCAGAAACGAGCAAGTAGAGCATCATCAACTCGGCAGTATAAGTCTTGGTGGCGGCGACGCTCTCCTCTCTGCCCGCCCGGAGAAAGAAGTGATGCTGCGCAACCTTCGCCATCGCGGAGTCCTCGTCGTTTGTTAACGTGAGGGTGTTGGCCCCAAGCTCGCCTGATCTGCGGATGGTCTCAATTACGTCTTGGCTTTCACCGGACTGGCTGATGCCCATGACCAGCACACTGTCAAGGTTCATTTTGCTCTCATAGAGGGTGAAGGAGGAGGGCGAGGCAAGGGCCGTGGGCACGCCTAGTAATACCTCGAAGAGGTACTTGGCGTAGAGTGCGGCGTTATCGGAGGTGCCACGGCCCGCGATCATTACCGACCGGAGATTGCCTTGCCGCAAGACGCGCGTCGCCGACAATATCTCGTCCCACCCCTCATCGAGGATACGCTCAAGGACTTCGGGCTGCTCGCGTATCTCAGCAAACATCTTGCTACCGGACATGGTTCTCACCCCCGTGGTATACGGTCTCACGAGCCGCGATGCTTTCCTCTACCATACACTCTGTGCTGAGGACCACTAGATCAGCATCGGCCCCCGGTCTTAATCTTCCTTTATCAGACAGGCTAAGGATCTCGGCTGGGGTCTCAGAGGCCATCCGCACGGCGTCTAGCAGGGGAATGTCCATAAACTTCGCGGCGTTGCGCACAGCTTGATCACAGTGTCTCTTCATCATGATGAAGCTTGCTGATCTGACCCATAGACGTGATCAGGAACTGGCAAGCCATTGGGCACACTAGGAACCCTCACTCCCGGCAGGTCTGTCCCCCGTCCACAACCAGTTCCGTGCCCGTGATGAACGAAGCCTCCTCGGAGGCGAGGAAGGCGAACGCGTTTGCCACCTCTTCGACCCTGCCATACCTGTTGAGCGGGATCAGGGAAGTGTAATCCTGAATGGTCTCCTCGGACATCCCGCTCTCGAGTTGTAGCTCGGTGAGGATGAAGCCGGGACAGACGGAATTCACCCTGACGTTGTGGGGCGCCAGCTCTATGGCCATCGTCTTGGTCAGGAGGATAACTCCTGCTTTGGACGCGTTGTAGTGCGCCAGTCCCTCCTCTCCCAGGATGCCGTTGGTCGAGCCCATGTTCACGATCGCGCCTGAGCCCTGATTCTTCATCTCGGCGGCAACTACCTGCGAGCACAGGAAGACGCCGGTCAGGTTGATCGCCAGGGTGTCGTTCCAGTTCTCGTCCGTGATCTCCAAGAACGGCTCGAAACGGGAGATCCCCGCGTTGTTGGCTAGGACGTCGATCCGCCCGAAAGCCTGTTTGGCCTGTCGGGCCAGGGACTCTACGTCCCGCCTGCTGGCCACGTCCACGACCTGGCCGCGCACCTCGCCCAGGGCCGCAAGCTCCTCGCGAGCTGCTTTTAGGCGGGCTTCGTCCAGGTCACAGATCATAACCCGCGCCCCTTCCTCGAGAAACCTGCTGGCGATCGCCTTGCCAATGCCCCTACCCGCGCCGGTGACGATCGCGGACTTCCCTTCAAGGCTCATCCATACCTCCTCGATCTCATTTCCTGTTTGGGAACCCGAGCAGGTTACTTACCGCCGTAGTTTGTGCAGGAAGAAGGATCAGTAGCTCACGGTGTGAGGGATGGCCTGCTCAACCTGCAGTGGCCGAATCCTTCTGTTCCTCAAGGAAGGCTTCCCTGATTTCTTTGGGCCCGAACGGCCATACTTTCTCGTAGCGCGCCCAAATCAGGTACGCAACTACGCCGAGAACCATCCAAACCAGCGCCAGTTCGATCGCCGACCTTCCCGACGAGACGAAGATGTAGACCCAACCCACCAGCGCGATGATGCATGGCACAGGATACAGCCACTGGTGGTATGGACGCCTGAGCTCAGGTTGCTTGCGACGCAGTATGACCAACGCGCCGATTCCCCCGATGAACTGGACCATGATGGAAACCGCGATCAGGGCGTTCAGTATGGTCTCGAGCGAGAACAAAGAGGCGATCGCCGTCACGACGCCCATCACCAACAACGATACGTGGGGGAAGTGTAGCCTGGGATGCAGCCTGCCAAACGGGCTGAAGAACAGATGGTCGCGGGCGGCGTTGTAGGGAAGGCGCGACCCACCGAGCAGGCCAGCGTAGACCGAGGCGAAGGCCGTCGTAACGATCAGGACGGTGATGATGACACCCCCGATGTGGCCCCACACGGCCTCGACGGCATCAGTCCCTATGTTGGTAGAGTCGATCGCCTCACGCCACGGGATGACGCCCATGATACCGATGTTCATTACGAGGTAGATGGCGCACACGCCGAGTATGGAGAACACGATCGCCCGAGGCATCACGTACCCGGGGTTCTCTACTTCATCGCCGAGATACGCTGCGGTGTAGTAGCCCAGGTAATCGTAGATCGCGATCAGGAGTCCGGCCCCAAGTCCCGAGAAGAAACCGAGCGAGAAGGAGACGGCATGCTTGGGAAAGTCGAAGGCGAGGGATGGGTCGAAGTCCGTGGCAGTGGCGATGATCACGAGCGCTACGGTCAGGATCATGCCGAACCACAGGAACCTGATCACGTTGGCAACCGACTCTATGCGGCGGTAGAGGAGCGCGACTGTCAGCACTGTCAGCCCGACGGCGACGGCCTTGGTCTGCCAGCCACTCAAGGGGTGGAAGTAGGCGATGTAGTCGGCCATGCCGACCATGCCAGTCGACATGATCAGGGGCACGGCGAGCAGCGTCGACCAGACAAAGAGAAACGGAACGAGGCGGCCCGTCGAGTACTGATAGGCTTCGCGCAGGTAGACGTAGGAGCCCCCCGCTGCAGGCATCGCGGCGCCGAGCTCCGCCCACACCAGCCCGTCGGCCATGGCGAGCACGGCGCCGAGTACCCACCCGATGAGCGCCTGAGGCCCTCCCATAGCCGAGATCATGAGCGGTATGGTGATGAAGGGACCGATGCCTACCATCTGCGACATGTTGACGGTCGTGGCCGGAAACAGGCCTAGAGCCCTGACGAAGCCCTCGTCGCTCCCATGCGCGGTCGAATCCCCAGCCCCGGAACTGCTCGATGTCGCCATCAGCAAACTCCTTCCAAAGAACCTTCCCTGTGCGAATTCTAGTTCGATCGCAAACCCGGATCAAGCATTGATATCAGCCAAGCGAAAAGCCCGAGTCAGGCTAGGTCATCGGGATAATCTCTTCCAGCGTCGGGTAGCGATCCTCCGAAGTTCGGGAGACCACCGTGGAAGCCAGATGGGTCGCGAACCGCAGGGCTTCCTGCCACTCCGCCCCCTCTGAGAGGGCGTAGATGAGGCCGCCGTTGAAGGAGTCTCCAGCTCCCGTGGTATCGCTTACCCGCACGGACGGAGCACGAACCCATTGCACTTCCCCGGGCCCGAAGGCCACACATCCTTCCGGACCCAGCTTGATGACGACCCTTCCCCCCGAGATCCGCTGCAGCTCCCTCGCTGCCGCTTCGGGATCTTCGAGTCCGGTGAGACCTCTTGCCTCGTCCTTGCTAGGTAAGAACACGTCAACGAGCGGCAATAGGTTTGCGATCTCCGTGCGGCTCTCCTGGCTCCACCCGCCAGGATCCCAATCAGAATCAAAGAAGATGCTACCTCCCGTAGCACGGATGCGGTGCAGAAGCTCGCGCGTAGGCGCGCCCCGCAAGGCGGGTAACGTAAAGTACCCGCATAACAGCACGAAATCCGTGGCGAGGGCCTCCTCCGATACCATCGAAGCTCCGAACGCCTCCAGGCTTCCGAGCAGGGACAAGAAAGATCTGTCGCGCCCCGGAGCCTGAAACGCTATGGTGATGCCCGTAGGCTCCTCGGGTAGGACAGTCACGCCTTCTTCGATCCCGGCAGCGGCAAGCTCTTCGAGGATGAACTGTCCGAAGCGATCCCCTCCCACACAGCCCGCCAGAGAAGGCACCTGGCCCAGACGAGCAAGGGCAAGTGCACTGTTCCCGGCGCTTCCTGCGGCCCGCATACTGATGGTCTCGACATGCACTTCAGCTCCGGGAGGCGGGAGCTCGGCCGCGGGCCAGACCACAAAATCTACGTTCACGTTTCCGATGACTGAGATCCGACTCATACTCTCTAGCGTCACGCCCTCCACGTACCTACACGGAAGATGTGCCTTCGGACCCTCCCTTCTGATCGGCCCAGAATTCCCTAAATGTTCAGTATAGTAACCATCTTCGCCTTTTCGCTAGTCCCACGGGTACGTGGAGGGCTTGGATAACTGAGAGACGAGACTCCGAGCTCTAGTGGAAGGTCAGAGGCGAGAGGACCGGAGGCCTGCGGAAGCTCCGGTCCAACTCACATGTGTTAGGAACGTGTGAGTGTGAGAGTTGCTCTCATTCACCCAAGTGGTCCATGGCCCTTGCCGGGCCACCCCGAAGCCATGAAAATGGAGCCGCCGCCAAGGCTATTTTCACACCAGTGCGTGGAAGGGGTATTCTGCGAACTTCGCCCAAACGGCGTTCTCCGAAGTTCGTGCGGGCATCCTCGATGGCTTATTCGCCGCCGATCTGGAACTCCGCTGGCCTGTACAGGGTTCAGAGATAATACGCCGCTCCACCGAAGCCGATCGACATGACGACCGCGCGCAAGGCAGACCGGTTCACCCTGCCAGAGACCATGTCTCCCAGGTAGCCACCCAATAGACCTCCCAACGCCATGGGCAGTGCGTATTCCCCAATCGACGGCGCCCTCCACGGCTAGCACCAACACTGCCAATCCCCGCAGGCTTCCCGTCGTCCTGCGGTTGCCCTGGTTCGCCACGAGCGCTACCTCTCCACCTTCCTCCTTGCCTTCGTCCTCGTGCTGTTAAGGTATCTCTTAACGGCTTCTAAAAGAGCCCTCCTGCGCAGGTAGGGGCACCTTCGCCACCACGGAGGTGCCCCTACCTGGCTTGGTGTGGATCTCAAGCTGGCCACCGAGCAGCAGAGCCCACTCTCGCATTCTGGCGATGCCGACTGTCTTACCAAGTTCGCTGCCGGAGGACGTCGCCTCCAAATCGAACCCGCGCCCGTAGTCCCGAACCTCCAGGTAAACCTCGTCCTGTCGGCGGCGCAGTTCGATTCGTATCTTCCGGGTTTGCGCGTGCTTTTGTATGTTGGTCAGCGCCTCCTGCACAACGCGAAAGAGGGCATTCTCCACCATGGCCAGCAGGCGCTCGCCTCCGAGTCCTTCTTCGTATTCAACCCGGTAACCTTCTTCGCGGAAGCGTTCGACTTCCAAAGAGACGGTGGCCGCGAGCCCGAAATCATCGAGAACCGTCGGCCTCAAGGTCGCAGTTATCCTCCGAGCGTCTGAGATCGTCTGTTGGATCAGCTTCAGAGCCTGTTCTAGATTTGCTTGGCTCCTCTCGGTGTCCTGGGAGTCCCTATGGGAGAAGGTTTCCAAACGTAGGTGGGCGGCGCTCGCCACCTGTGCTAGCCCCTCGTGCACTTCGTAGGCCACTCGACGCTGTTCTTCTTCCTGGCCCAACACGAGCTTGCCGACCAGATCCTTAAGCTCCTCAAGGGTTTCGTTGAGCCGTTGAATCTCTTCCTCGGCCCGCTTGCGCTCGGTGATGTCGCGCGTCACCTTCGCGAAGCCGCGCAAGCCACCAGCCTCGTCCCATAAGGCCGTGATCAAGACGCTTGCCCAGAACCTCGAGCCATCCTTGCGTACCCGCCAGCCCTCTTCCTCGTAGGTTCCCTTCTCCTGTGCCATCTCGAGTGCTCGCTCCGGCTTGCCGCGCTTTAAATCCTCTTCCGGATAGAAGAGGGAGAAGTGGCGTCCGAGAATCTCTTGTTGGCGGTAGCCCTTGATGCGGTGCGCCCCCTCATTCCAGCTGGCCACCTTACCTTTAGGGTCGAGCATGAAGATCGCGTAGTCTTTCACGCCTTCTACCAAGAGGCGAAACCGTTCCTCGTTGTGCCTCAGCGCCTCCTCAGCCCTCTTGCGCTCGGTAACATCCCGGATAATGGCGAGCACGAAGCGCCTGTCTCTATTGGTGTCGTCAACCAACCCTATGGGGCTCAAGGAGAGCTCCACGTAGATCTCTTGGCCGCTTTTCGTCAATGCGGGCAGTTCCAGCAACCTGCGGGAGTCGATGTAGGGTCCGTGGCCCGTCTCGGCGTAGCGAGTTATGCCCGCCCGGTGCTGAGCCTTAAGGGGTTCGGGAACCAGCTTTTCGAGGTTGAGCTCGAGCGCCTCAGAGATTGAGTACCCGAAGATGCTTGTGGCCGCTGGGTTCCAGAGTACTATTCGCTGTGTTGTGGCATCCGCGACTATGACAGCCTCCCGGATCCTCGCGAAGAGTTTGCCGATGCCTAGCTCTTCTGGACGCATATGTTTGATCTATCGGATGGCACAATAGCATCATATCGCGAAGGTAGGGCCTACCACATCTGCCGAATGGCCAATTTCTGCATCCTATGAAAGAGGGCGCCAAGGGCGGTTCTGTCCCCTAAACGGCCTACCATAGAACCCCTTGCCCCTCCCTTCCGCGCAAAGATATGTTACAACTGTGTCTAGCGCGTGCACCTCGCGCGCCGGCGCAGGACCGCTACCTGCGCTCCTTCTAGACCGGGGGCAGCTACCTTCCGAGGCAACACGATCCGCACGGTGGTGCGCTGACGGAACGGCTATTGCTCGTCGAGCACAATCCCCTGTTTCGAGAGGGACTAGCAACACTGCTCCAATGGCGCACGGGCTTGGGCAGCGTCTATGCGGGCTCGCTCGCCGAAGCGAAGAGTGTCTTGAAGGAGGAGAACCGTAAGCCCGCTTGCATCATAGTCGACCTCGATCTACCAGACGGGGGTGGCAACGAACTGCTCGAGCAACTCGATGGGATACCGGTGCTAGCGCTCATCAAGGACCGCAGCCTAAAACGCCAGTCCGAGGCGATGGGACAGTGGGCCGACGAGGTGTTACTGACGGGGTCGGTCGGGAAGATAGGCGCCGCGGTGGAACGGCTCATCGGCCGCTAGATCTGCTACAGTCCTCTAGACCCTATTCACCGGAGTGCATGGAAGGTGAATTCTGCGAACTTCGCTCAGGGTGTCCGGAGGTGGCATGATGCTTGCGGTGGAAAGGAACGACCCGCCTATGTGGGAAGCGGGTCGGGAAGGAGGTGAAACGTCAATGGCTTCGGAAAAGCTGCAGAAGAAGAGCCTGGATTCCCCCGACGAGACCAGAACCTTCGAGAACGGCAAGGTGGATGTCACTACTCTCGGTGAGTTCAACGCCTCGCGATTCATGCTTGAGCCCGGCTGGAGGTGGTCGGAGAACGTCAAGCCCCTAGCGGGGACCGACTCCTGCCAGGTCCTGCACCCCGGCTACCAGGTTTCGGGACGGTTGCATGTGAGGTTGGAGGATGGTACGGAGGATGAGGTCGGTCCCGGCGAAGCGTACGTGATCCCTCCAGGGCACGATGCATGGGTGGTTGGCGACGAACCGGTAGTGTCGGTAGACATGTCCAGGGTGACGGCTGAGGAGTACGCGAAGCCGGAATAAGGCTGGGAGAGCACAGCTCTAGGGGCCGGGTGTTGTAGCCTTGGCCCCTTCTTCTTGCCTATATTCACCGAACCTCGTAGAAGGAGCGTTCTGCGAACTACTTCGCCCCCTGCAACGTGGAGCTTCCCCCTCTTCTGCCACTTCATTTTAGCCCCCCTTACCAAAGGGTGGGGTTCTACTACAGACAGCGACAGAGGCGAAAGGAGATCACCACATGTCTGAAGAGAACAAGGAAAAGGTGCGTCGTGTACTGGAGGAGGCCTTCGGTCAAGGTAAAGCTGAGATCATGGACGAGGTGCTCCACTCTGACTTCGTCTGCTGGGACCCCAATTCAGAGACTGGAGAGATTAGGGGAGCAGACACCATAAAGGGGGAGATAGAGTACTTCCGTAACGCCGTCCCCGACCTCACCTACACCGTGGAGGACCAGATAGCAGAAGGAAATGAGGTGGTGAGCCGCTGGAAGGCGAGCGGTACCCACCAGGGAGAGTTCTTCGGAGTCCCTGGGAGTGGCAATCGGGTGGAGTTCACGGGCATCCAGATAGACCGCTTTGACGAGAGTGGCAAGCTGGTTGAGGAGTGGCCTGAGTACGATCTGCTCGGGGCGATGAAGCAGATTGGCGCCGTGTCCGAGCCAGGGCAAGAGGAAGCCACAGCAGGAGCAGAAGAAGAGCGGGAAGAGAAAGGGCTGATGGATAAGGCCAAGGACAAGTTGATGGGCCAATAGAGACGGGCTAGAAAAGAGAGCAGGGTCGGGGTCCTGCGGGATCTCGGCCCTTCTTTGGGTGATTCTGCGAACTACTTCGCACCGGACTCTGGGCGATGGCATCATG
>Ga0126304_10001748_pt1 | contig 10361 bp, 11 predicted proteins | sample Plot25_FD_92538 | JGI IMG/M metagenome (GOLD analysis project Ga0126304, IMG submission 92538) | Serpentine soil microbial communities from UC McLaughlin Reserve, CA, USA - Plot25 | ecosystem: Environmental > Terrestrial > Soil > Grasslands | place: USA: UC McLaughlin Reserve, Lake County... | reverse complement strand
GACGATCGCCTGACCGGCACCGACGTCGATCGACCCGCTGTCGCTTTCCACCCTGAGCAGTCCACGCAGGACCACGGTGATCTCCTCGAACTCCGGCCGCTGCCCAGGCTCGACCCAGCCGGACGGCGAGATCATCCGCGCGACGCTCACCGCCGAGTGATTCGAATTCACCCGCCCGGCATACTCTTCGATCCGCTTCGGCTTGTTCCCTGCCGCTGTGATCACGGCCGGGGCGTCGATAAGTCGTGGCATGTGCCGATTGTAGAACCTCCGAGACCGACCGGCTCCGGCTTTGTGCTACGGCGTTGGACGTCCTGGCGGCAGCAGCGGGCACAGGAAGAAATGGTCGCCCGCATCCTGGACGCCGTTCTCGTTCAAATCCTCCCACCAGCGTCCGCCGAGGTAGCCGGGATCACCAGGGCCGAACTCCGTCGTGCCGTTCACCAGCAGCTGGAACTTCCCCTCCATCGGCAGCGGATCGCGCGCAACGAACGTGTCGTAATAAAGTCCCTGGCTCGTGACGTAGACGACCCCGGTTGTCGCGGCACGCCCGCCACGAGCGGTCGAGGCGGCGTTGGTCGCGGGCATCGGCGCCGGCGACACGGTCGCGGGCGCGGTGGGTTGGTCAGAGCACGCCCCGACGGCGAAGGAAAAAACGAGCAGGACGGATGCACCGATTAATCGTCGAACCATTTTTCGTCTCCTTTGGACATACGCCGACCTGGAAATAGCGCCGACCGGTTATCCATAGTGCGCGTTGCGCGCCGTCAGAGGTGTTGTCGCGCGTCGCGCCAAAATCCCCCGCATGACAAAAAGAGAAAACGCAGAGGATCACCGGCTTCAACTGGTCTGTTTCGTGCAACCCCGGCGGATACAAACGCTCTCTGACGAAGAGGTACGACAAATGCGGCTAGTGTGTGTGGCGATATGCGTAGTACTGGCAACGTCGACGGCAGCACTGGCGCAGGATGAACCGGGGACGTTCGCGGGCGTTCTGTTCGGCGTGTCGACGCTCTCCGCCGATGGTCGCTCGGTGACGACTCCGGCAGACGCACAGATCTCTCTCTACAAGCCGGAAAACGGCGTGGCGCTGAATGTCTTTGTGGGATATCACCTCGCCCGATTCTTCAGCGTGCAGGCGAACTATGTCTGGAACCGCAACGACCTGGCGCTGGTGTCGTCGTTCGTCACACCATCAGGAGGAGGGTTCTACGAGCAGCAGCGTCGCAGCAACCAGCATGCATTTGTCGCCGACACGCTGGTGTATTTCCGCCGCCTCGGCAGCGGGATCCGTCCGTATCTCGGGACCGGACTGGCGATAGTCCGCTTTAGCAGCAGCGAAGTGATACGGACCGCGAACAGCGGGATGACAGCACCAGCGGATCCGATCACCGCGACGAAGATCGGACTCCGATCACACGTGGGTATCGACTTCGCGCTGTCGCGGCGCTTCCGCTTGCGCTACAGCTTCAGCGAGACGATCAGTGGCAACCCCATCAGCCCGCACTTGACGCCGGCAGGCAGGCGCCGCCTTGCGAACTTTCAGAACCTGTTCGGGTTCGTCGCCGCGTTCTAGGACCCGGGCGCGACCCTCACCCGTTGTGGAATTCCGAGTACGGGCACCCCGGCCAGAAGATCGGGGCGTGGTTCATCCGCTCGCCAAGGACGCGCGCGTGGCAGACGCGACACGGATTGCGGCGCTTCACGTCGTCATCGATCGGCATCAGTGCCACGGCGTGTTCGAACACGCACAGCCGGTGGCCGTCCGCCTTCGTTTCGGTCAGGCTCGCGAGCGGTCCCTCGGTGGCAAGCTGGCTGACCAGGGCGGAATAGATCCGGGACTTGAGCCTCGCCGGCGCGCGTTCCGCACCGTGCGCCTCGAGATCCGTGAGCGCCGCCAGTTGTTCGAATGAGCGGTCTTCAGCCATGTGTCACCTCGGCCCACAACTCACGGAATCGTGCCCGCGCCCGCGCGAGCAGCCGTTCGACAGCTTTCTCCGTCTTGCCGCTCGATTCGGCGATTTCCCGCACGCTTCGGTTCTCCCAGTAGCGCCAGAGCAGCACGACGCTGTATGTCTCCGGCAGCATTGCAAGGATCCGGCGGGCTTTTTCCGCCGCGCGCGCGCGATCGATTCGCTCCTCGATAGCGAGGGGTTGCTCCACGGGAGGTTCCCCGGGCTGGCCCGGTTCGTCGAGCGTGTCAGGTTCTCGCAGAAGCTGACGGTAGAAATCCTCGACCTTGTGACGGGCGATTCCAAGGAGCCACGAGCGCAACGGCGATGTGCCGCTGAATCCTCGCAGCCCAGCCAGTGCTGCCAGGAACACCTCCTGGACGATGTCTTCCACGCGATCCAACCGCGGAGCGAGCCGGTGGCGTACGTAGGCGTAGACCGCATCCGCGTAGAGGGAAACGAATTCGGCCGCGGCCTTCCGATCGCGATTAAGGACGGCGTCGACGAGGCGGCGTTCGGACGCCGCGGCAGGCGCGAGATCATCGAACGGCGCGGCCGTTTCACCCGGGGGGAGACTGAGTGGAGCGGGGTCGGGCACCATCATCGGAGAAGTCGCGCGAACACCGATTTTCCCCCACGAAGGGCCTCCGGCGCAGGAAGTGCTCCGCGCCGGTGGTGGTGTTACTCGCTCCGCAACGCGACCATCGGATCCACCCGTGACGCACGGCGCGCCGGCAGGTAACCGGCGATGGCGGCGACGCCGGTGAGAACGACGACCATCCCGAGAAACGTTCGCGGATCTCGAGCGGTGACTTCGAACAGCAGACCCTCCAGGCCGCGCGCGAGCGCCCAGGAAGCGGCGCCACCTGCGACGATTCCAAGAGCCGTCAGCGCAAGCGTCTGACCCATGATCTGCCGGGTGACGTCCAGTGCCGTCGCGCCGAGCGCGACACGAATGCCGATCTCCTGGACGCGCTGGCCCACTGAGTAAGAGATCAGCGCGTAGATCCCGAGCGACGCCAGGATCAGCGCAAATGCGGCGAACGCCGACAGCAGCAGCACGGTGAAGCGACGCGGCGACACCGCGCGGTCGACGATCTGCTGCAGCGCCCGGAACTCGTTGGCCGGCAGGTTCGGCGCGATCGGCTTCAACGCTTCGCGGATGGCGCTCGCCAGCGCCGGTACCGCCATCGACGAGCGGATGACCAGATCGTAGGTGGGCCGGTCGCGGCACTGACGCATCGGGATGTACATCTCGTTGCCGGACGCCTGTTCGAGCGCCAGGTGACGAACGTCGCCGACGACCCCGACGACGCGCCGCTCGGGAGCGCAGGCGTTGAGCACGATCTTGCCGATCGGATCCTGGCCCGGCCACAGCGTCTTCGCCATTGTCTCGTTGATCACGATCACCGGCTCGCTCGAGACCGTGTCGCTCGGCGCCAGGTCGCGGCCGGCGCGCAGCGGCACTCCCATCGCGGACGGATATCCGTCCGTGATCATTCTGGGGAACGCCAGTGGCGTCCGGCCGCGTTCATACGTCACCCCCTTCGCCCGGGCGCCCCACGTCCGGTTGCGACCGAGGGGGAGTGCGTCGGTGATCGCCGCCGCTTCCACACCGGGAATCCCCCTCACCAGCCGGAGCGCCTCGTCGATATACGTGAGCTGCTGCTCGGGTGTCGCGTAGCGGGTATCGGGATCGATGCGGAGCGCGGCGGCATGCTCCGGCCGGAAACCCATCTGGACGTCGAGCACACGGATGAAGCTGCGAATCAGCAGTCCCGCCCCGACGAGCAGCACGCATGCGAACGCGATCTCCGAGACGACCAGCGCGCTTCGCATCCATCGCCGCTGCCGTCCTTCGGTCGATCCGCGCGTCGCGTCCTTCAGCGAGTGATGAAGTGTGCCGCTGCGGGCGAGGACCACTGGCGCGAGCCCGAACACGATGCCGGCGGCAATCGCGACCGCGGCCGTGAAGGCGAGTGCGGCGCCATCGACGCGGACATCGCGAAGCAGCGGAATGCTGAATCCCTCGAGCGAGGCAAGGGCGCGCGTGCCGGCGACCGCCAGCACGAGTCCCACGACGGCGCCGGCGGCCGACAGCAGGAGACTCTCGGTCAGCAACTGCCCGACGAGTCGTCGACGTCCGGCACCCAGGGCGCTGCGGATCGCGAACTCCTTCTGTCGCGACGCGGCTCGCGAGAGCAACAGGTTCGAAAGGTTCGCACAGACGATGAGCATGACCATCGCTACTGCGCCGGCGAGGACCCAGACGGCGGAGCGCATCGGACCGCTGACGGTCTCGGTCAGCGGTACCACAGCACCGACGAAGGTGTTCCAGTCCGGATGTTCTCCGCTCACCTGCTGGCCGATGGTCCGGATCTCCGCCTGCGCCTGTGCGACGGACACTCCCGGTTTCAGGCGGCCGATCATCGCCATGGTGTTTCCCCAGCGGTGTGTTTCCGGCGTAAGCGGAAAGGGCAGGAACAGGTCGAAGCGGCTGCCCGGCGCGAAGACCGACCCGAAGTCGAACGACGCGGGCAACACACCGACCACCGTATGCGCCTGGTCGTTCAGCGTGATGGATTTACCGACGATCGCCCGGTCAGCGGCAAATCTGCGGCGCCAGAGGCCGTCGCTCAACACGACGGTCTTCGGCCCGTTCCACACGCCTTCATCGGCAGTGAAGAACCGCCCCAGATGCGGCCGAATGCCGAGCACCTGGAAGAAATTGATGGTGACCGGCACACCGCTCAGGCGCGCAGGTTCCCCGGTTCCGCTCAGAAGATTGTCACCGACCCCATAGAACGCGAAATACCCCGCAACCTCTGACAGCGATTTCGTTCGCTCTCGCACGTCCAGCATGTGCCCCACCTGCGTCGTTCTCGCCGACAGCCCCCCGGAACTGCGGTTAGGGACCCACACCAGCCGCTCGGGTTCGGCGAACGGCAGCGGTCGCAGCAGGAGTGTGTGAACGACGCTGAAGACGGTGACGCTCGCGCCGATGCCGAGTCCGGCGAGGAGGATCACGAAGAGAGCGAACGCGGCATCACGCCGCAGCGTACGGACGGCGTATCGCAGGTTGGCGAACAGTGTCTCGAGGCGCATACGGCTTGGACGGAGTTCGCACCGGCTGGGGTTTACAGCGCCGGACGCTGAATGTCGAAACATTCTGGTGAGTTGGGACAAGAGTCTATTCTGGGTGAGATATCCGGGCCTTCTGGGTAGGATGCAGCGGTATGGCGATCATTCGAGATGGCGAACGACTCGTGCGAGCGGGTGCACCTGTTGCCGGGAGTAGAGCAGGGGCGATGGGATGCCTCGCATTTGTCGCGCTTCTGGCAATCGCGGCGATCGTTGCTCACTTTCAGTTCGGATTCGCGACATGGCCGGCGGTGCTGCTCGCCCCGGTGCTGCTGCTTCTGCTGACAGCGTCGTTTGCGGCCACTCTGTGGGTGATCGGTGCTCCCTTCTACTTCGGCAGGCGATCGAAGCTGAATGCCCGTGCGCGAGCGTTACTCGCTTCCATCCACGCGGGCGCGCATGACACCCCGATCGTGTTGTTCCTGCGGCCTTTCGATCCACAACGAGGGTGGATGGTGCGGGTTGCGATATCGAAGGATCCAGCGAAGAGCGGCATTCAACTCTTCGACAACGAGTTTACGCGCTTCGACCTCGATGGTTGGGTAAGTGAGCTTGCCTCGCCGGAGACGCAGATCCTGAAGGTGTCGGACCGCATCGATACAGCGGGGGGAAGCGTTCGATTCGATGCGGAGACGTGGCAAGCGCAGGTGCTTGCACTGATTCGTGCCGCGGACGCCATTCTTTTCCTGCCGGGCATCGCTCATGGAATTCTATGGGAGGCGACGCAGATCAAGACGGAAGGCAAGCTCGACATCACGACGATCATCATGCCCTATGGCGAAGCACCCGATGGCCACGAAAGAGTCCTGTGGGAGCAGTTTCAAGCTGAGTACGGCAAACTCGGGTTCCAGCTGCCGCCCTACGATCCAGCGGGCATGCTGATTCACCTGGCAGCGGACGGCGGATGCTCCCGCACGATGCCAATCATCAATTCAACTGCTGATGAATGTCGGCGCTTCATGACGCGAGGACGCAGCGTTTGAGCGCCCGGCTTCAATAGATGCTCGGCCCGAACTGGTCGCTCAGTTCGGCGTCTTCGAGAATGCCAGGCGAGTTCTGGTTCCAGAACTGCACGTTTGCCGTCGACAGGCCGGTTGCCGATCCATACATCGCATGCACCGCGCCCGCGTCGCCGATCGGTCTGAAGATGTTCGGCGAGATGAACTCGCTGATGGTGTCGAAGGGCACGCCGATGATCCGCCTGACACACGCGGGCTATCACATCCGCCGGATTCTGCAGGAAGCCTACGGTCCACAGCAGATGGGATTTCTGAAGGCCGGCGGCTTTCTCGTGAAGAGTGACTACGGAGAGTATTACGCGGACTCGGCGCGTCCCCTGCCTGCGCCGGACGAGCGTCCGTTCCTCGCAGGCCTGGACCGCGAAGACCCTGAAAGCCGGCTTCCCGGCTCGGCGCTGTCGTCGCTGTTCCAGGCCCAGGTGCCGCGATTCCATTTCTCTCCCGCCGAACAGCGTGTTCTCGCGCGGGCCATCATGGACGAAGCGGACGCGGACGTGGCCGAGGCGCTCGGCGTCTCCGGTGACGCGATCAAGAAGATCTGGCGCCGTATCTACGAGCGAGTCGCGGCGGTTGATCACGATCTGCTCGGCGGCGGGTTGGAGCGTTCGGCGGTCGTTCGAGGGAAGGAGAAGCGCCGCCGGCTGGTTCGCTACATTCGATACCACCTCGAGGAGCTTCGGCCCTTCGGGCCTCGGCCGGTCACGGGATCCCGAACGGGGACGTGACGGCCGGTGCGACTGGCTCAGGGTGTCAGTTGCAGTAAGAGCCGACCACGCGCACGGAGCTCACTTGCAGTTCGCGGCTGGTCAGCACGCCCGTCGCCGCGACCCGTTTTCCTACGCTGCTCTTCAAGGCGAGGGGGTCGGGGGTTCCGACCAGAGCGACGGGGGCCGTTCGCTTTCTCATGAAGCCCGTCCGCCAGCTGCGCGCCTTCGGTGCGTCGGCCCCTTCGGTATCCGCGAGACGGAAGTCATTTCCATCGGTGCTGATCTCGAGACAGCCTGTGACCGTCACCGCCGAGGGGGCGCTCAGTGCTGACGCTAACGAGGGTGCGGCCGACATCGGTTCGGGCACAACCGGCTTCGGCGTCGATTCGTTCCCGGCGAATGCGTTGTCAGACGCCGTGGTTACCGGCGGCGACGCTGGCTTTGCGGGCAGTGCGGGTCGATTCGTCACCTTCTGCACCGATGGTTTGACCGGCGGTTCGGTCAGCACCCGTGTCCTGGCGACGGGGGGGTCGGCGGCGGCTGTCGAGCGGGGCGCCGGTGCTGTCGTCGCAGTAGCGGACGAGCCAGACGCCACGTCCGCAGAGAGTTCGCGCGGGTCCCGCGGCTGCTGCTCGCGCGCTGCATCGCTCTCGGACGGCTGCCGCGGGACTGCCATCGTTGCAATCACCAGCACGGCGGCTCCGGCGAGTGTCACCATGTGTCCACGCGTCGGCTGCCACGGTGCCGCCGGGCGCGTCACCGGAACCGTCACTCTGGTGGAAGGCGATTCAACCGCAGCCTGAGACTCGAAGGCGGGCGCCGTCGCAGACACCGCCGTTCTCGTTGTCGCGGACGTCACCGAATCACCCGCCTGCTGACGTTTCGACGCTGATGACGGACTCGCCTGCGTGGCGGTCGACTTCGCGCGCTGCCGGCGCCTCGCCGGGTTCTTCACGGGCGGCCGCTTGTCCGCATCGACATCTGCCGACACTTCGAACGTCCACCGAACGCGGCGGCCGGACTGGCGAGGCGAAAGCTTGATTGGCTGCTTCGGCACGCAGCCGCAAGGCGCAACTCACGTGCCGCCCGACTCTCTGGGAAGTTCGCACGACCGCAGACCCGGGCCGTTACAGAAGCGTCAGTTGCCTTTCAACTGTAGCCGCCATGTTCGCAACCGAGCGACAGTTGCAGAGGCGAAAGGAACCGCTCATTTCGGGGATTCTACGGGACAGCGTATCGGGGCAGAATACGCGTGTGACGCTCGCGACTCTCATTGCCTTCCAGCGGCTTCACAACCAGCACATCACGCCGCCGCGACGCGGCTCGCCGGCGGAAATCGTGGCGGCGCTCGGCGCTGTCCAGGCGCAGGAATACCCTTTCGCAAAGTGGGCGCTCGCACTCCGGATGGCGACGCCGACCACCGACACGGCGATTGAAGCGGCCGTCGATCGCGGCGACATCCTCCGCACCCACGCGCTGCGTCCCACCTGGCACTTCGTCGCCGCAGCCGATATCGTCTGGATCCAGCAGCTGACGGGCGCCCGCGTCCATGCACGGCTGGCCACTTATCTGTCGAAGTTCGGCATCGAAAAGCGGACGTTGATCAAAGCCGCCACTGTGATCGAACGTGCGCTGGGCGCAGGCCGGTACCTCACTCGACAGGAACTGCGCGCGAGGTTGGTACGCGCCGGGATCACGCTAAACGGAACCCCACTCGCGCTGGTTGTCATGTACGTGGAGCTGGAGCACGTGATCTGCAGCGGTCCGCGGCGGGGAAAGCAGTTCACGTACGCACTCGTGAGTGAGCGGGCGCCGAAGGCGCGTGCACGTGCTGGCGACGAAGCGCTTGGCGAGCTGACGCGCCGCTATCTCGCGAGCCACGGCCCGGCCACCGTCCGCGACTTCGCCTGGTGGTCGAGCCTGACGACGGCCGATGTACGACGCGGCCTCGATATCACCAGCGCGCGACCTCTGGAGCAGCACGGCCGGACATATTGGACGTTGAATCCACGGAAGGCTCCGCCACAGCGAAGCACTCAAGTGAATCTGCTGCCGATCTACGACGAGTTCCTGGTCGCCTATCGTGACCGCGTCGCGGTGCCGCATGGACCAAGCATGTACACCCGCGGTCCGATGAAACACGCGCTCGTCATCGATGGACAGGTTGCCGGCACATGGACGATTGATCGCAATGGGAAACTGTCCGTGATGCCGGTGCGCCGCCTGACGTCGGCCGAACGAACAGGCGTGGAGGCCGAGGCCGGACGGTTCGCAACATTCATCGGCATTGATCTGCGCACGACTGGATCGATAGTCCGCTACATCCCGTAGGCTGACCGGCGCGAAGCCGGCGGACGCGCACCAATGGCGAAGATCCGCACGAGGACAACGCCGGCGATGAAGCCGCCGATGTGCGCCATGAACGCGACGCCGCCGCCGGATTGCGGCCCTCGCCCGAGCACACCATAGGCGCTGATCAACTGCAGGATGAACCACAGGCCGACGGCGACATAGCCGGGAACGGTGGTCAACATGCGCAGCACGATGACCCGCACGCGGCGGTGCGGATGCATCACGAGATAGCCCCCCATAACGCCCGAGATCGCACCCGACGCGCCCAGGCTCGGGATGAACGGGTTGTCACCGAACCAGAATGTGGACACGACGTGCGCGAGCGACGCGAGGATGCCGGTCGCCAGGTAGAACGCCGGGTAGCGGACGTGCCCGAGGTCGTCTTCGATGTTGTCCCCGAAGATCCACAGGAACAGCATGTTGCCGAGCAGGTGCATCAGGCTGCCATGCATGAACATCGACACCAGCAGCGTCAGGTAGACGCTACCCGGCGTCACTTGCAGGGGAATCGTCGCCGCATCGTCGCCAAGCTCGACCCGCACCGGGCCGGAGACGTCCTGCCCGGTGCTGATTTCCTGCGGCACGGTGGAGAATGCATACGTGAACTTCTCGTTCGTCCCCATGCCCTGCAGGAACACGAAGACGAGCAAGTTCATCGCGATCAGCAGGTAGGTGACGTAGGGCGTCCGCAGGCGCCCGGTGTTGTCGTCTGAAATTGGCAGGACCATGACGCGACACTATGCCGCCGGTCCGGCCGGCGCCCGCTCAGCAGGGTGGAAAAGGCAGGAGGCCGGGACCAGCGTCACGGCCTCCCAGGTGACCGATACGTTTAACGGAGAATGTTGCGTCCGCCGTGGGTCGTGAAGTCGCGCTCCAGTTCGGCAGCGTGCGAGTCATCACGCGCGCGCGTGCCGAGAACGATTCCGCCGGAGCGGATCCCCTCGTCGTACACTTTCGCGCGCTCTTCGGGAATACCGGCGCCAATCAGCGCGCCGACCAGCGTGCCCGCCGCACCACCGGCGCCAGCGCCGGCGATCGCACCGGCAATTGGACCGGCGACGACGAGCCCGATGCCAGGGATCGCGATCGACGTGGCCGCGGCAAAGGCAGGTTTGCGTGTCGGCATGCCGGCGGCGAAGGCGCAGGCAATGATCTCTGGACTGCATATGATCGATGCCGATCACAAGGGT
>Ga0126304_10001746_pt1 | contig 10363 bp, 8 predicted proteins | sample Plot25_FD_92538 | JGI IMG/M metagenome (GOLD analysis project Ga0126304, IMG submission 92538) | Serpentine soil microbial communities from UC McLaughlin Reserve, CA, USA - Plot25 | ecosystem: Environmental > Terrestrial > Soil > Grasslands | place: USA: UC McLaughlin Reserve, Lake County... | reverse complement strand
GACGAGACCTACGTGAAGGTCGGTACGGGGTGGAAATACTTGTATAGAGCTGTCGACTCCAAGGGCGACACCATCAAATTCCTGCTCAGCGCGAAACGCGATGTTTCCGCGGCAAAACGGTTCTCCAGGAAGCTGATGAGGGCCGGCCACCGGCGGCTGCCGTTCACCATCGGGACGGACAAGCACGCCTCCTACCCGGAGGCGTTCGCGGCTTCAGTGAGGGAGAAGGTCTTACCCGCTGACTGCAAGCTGCGGCGGGTGAAGTACCTTAACAACGTAATAGAACAAGACAACCGATTCATCAGGAGGAGGTGGCGGGCGATGCAATGTTTTCGCTCCTTCCACACGGCGGAGCGAACACTCGAAGGCGTTGAAGCAGCACACATGATGAGGAAGGGGCAGGTGAAAAGGCTGGACGGCAGAGACGCGGTAGGGCAGGCAAGGTTCGTCCAGAGTCTGTTTGGGGTAGCGGCGTAGCCTTGGACTAACTCCGGGCGTCTTCGTCTCACATCAATTTTCGCAACGCAACTAGGCGAACTCCGTATGACAGACGCAGAAATCTTCGATATTGAAACAAGCTATACAGGTGGTCGTTGGGCTTACGAGCATCTACCCGAGCGGATCAGAGAGGCGTATGTCGAGGTCGTAGAGCGAGCCGTGGACCTCATCGACAGCGTGCGGCGCGCTCTTCCCCAGCTGCCGCCCATCCATTTCGATTTCATTCATGACGGAAGGGTCAATGCCCTGGCATTCAGGGCGAAGGGCCGTTATTTTATCGGGATCACGACCGGCACTCTTTACATGCTTCGCATGGTCATCGGTCGTATGTTGTCCGACCCGCGCACTTTCGTGTTTGTGGGTCAACCGGATAGTGAAGACGCTGATTTGCCGCTGGTCTTAAATTACATTCCCGATGCGGACGCGATGGCTGACCGGGGGCCAGCGATCCTAACTCCTAAAGACAGTGTGCGTGCGAGCTTTGCCTGGTTCCTTGCGGATCAGGCCATTATGTTTCTGGTGGGCCATGAGATTGCACACATCACTCGTGGGCATGTAGATTATCTGGCGACGAAGGGGGGAGTCGGTTTTAAGGCACAGCTGGAGTGGCTCCGGGAAAACAGGTCCGCTGCGACCCTTGAGAGGCAGTGCCTCGAGATGGATGCGGATCGGCGCTCCATCGTTTCCAGGATCGATTCTCTTCGGCTCATGCACAGCAATCCCGTGAGGCCCGTGCCCCCTTGGTCACCCGGCTCTTACGAAGTCGGTTCCATCATTCGTGATTGGTCGGCGTCGCTGAATCTCTTGTTCCGGCTCTTTGGTGACGTTCGCTTCAGCCGCTCCGAGTTGAACCGGCTTATGTACCCGCCGCTCCCTATCCGCCGCGCGTTGTGCGACATGTGGGCTTGGGGAATCACTCGAGATATATGGGACCCCGCCTTGAAGGAGGTGGTCGCGGATGGATTGATTCACGGGCGCAGCTACGTGGAATACGCATTCGCGGACATCCTAGGCGAGCAGGTGAGCACGGAAGGACTGAAGACCGCCCTGGGGGAGACGGGCCAAGAACATATGCAAAAGCTGGTGAATCATTGGAACGACAATCTCGTCCAGTCGGTCAAACCGTTTTCCTACGAGTTCTGACCGGCTAGGAACCTAATCGCCAGAAGTTAAATACGTCCGACACGTTGATGAGCGCCCGGATTTGTTTCAACCCACCCGTCCGGGCCGGCATGGAATTCCATGGGTCGCCACGGACAACCACTAAGAATGTCATCGGCAAGATCGCCCACCTCATTACCGGATCCGTTCCGGGAGCCTGCGGCGCAGCTTTGGGAACACCGCCTTTGTTCACCCCAGTCTAACGGCCCCGGTCGGTCTGGAACTGTCCATTCCCGGGGTCGCGGCCACAGCCTAGTTGGTAGCATGGCAGGTGGGCCGCCGAGTGCGAAAAGCACGGCACGTCGTCGTGTACTCGTTGGCGTTTGCAGCAAGGGCCTACTATCTAACGGGCAAGGCGACGCTGCCCTGCGTCTACAATCCTAACGGACGGAGGGCCGGTATGAGTTCGATTGAAGAAACAATCCCTTCCTTAATAAACGCATTAGGAAGTCACGATCCCCGACAACGTAGGCGTGCCGCTGACGCGCTTAGAAGATTCGGTTCACCGGCCGTGCCGGCCCTGATCGTGGCGCTGAAGGATCAAAACCCAATAATACGTAGTGCCGCCACCGACGCCCTCAGAAGGATTGGGGCCAAAGCTGCCGCGGCAGTCCCGGCGCTCATCGAGACTCTCGATGACAAGGACTGGGAGGTCCGCAGGAACGCCGCTTTGGCCCTTGGCGCATTCGGCCCCGCGGCTAGTGGGTCAATCCCAGCGTTGATCGAAGGATTGAGGGGGCTAAAACATGGGGATGACCTTGTTCGGGCCCTTAGGCAAATTGGTAAAGTTGCTGTGCCCGCTCTCATGAGCGCTCTGAATGACCCGGACCACATGGTAAAGAGACAAGCCGCTCAAGCTCTCTGGGGCACTGACGTAGTAGCCTTACCAGCTCTGTTGAAGGCGTTGAAGGATTCTGATGGGCAGGTCCGCAGCGGCGCCGCTTTTGCCATAGGAGGAATCAGGGGTATTGGCTCGGAGTCTGTCCAAGCCTTAATCGAGGCGTTAAGGGATCAAGATTCGCGAGTCCGAAGGGGGGCAGCGTTTTCCCTGGTCGGAATCGGACACTTAGGTAATACCGCCATCCCGGCTTTAACCGAGGCGCTAAAAGACGAGGACGGAGATGTCCGAAGTAGCGCCGCCCGCGCTATCGGGGCACTCAGCCCTGCAAGTAGTGTGGCAGTCCCGGCGCTGATAGACGCTCTGAAGGATCGTTCCGACGCGGACCTTCGCGAGAATGTTACTGATGCGCTTATACGGCTCGGCCCAGATGCCGTCCCTCAGCTGATCAAAACACTTGAAGATCAGGATCATCCCGCGTGCCGCGACGCGGCCGAGATCATTGAAAAGATCGGCCCTGCAGCAAGACCCGGTTTGCCCGGGCTAATAAAAGCCCTGAAGCATGAAGATGCGAGCGTCAGAAGTCGTGCCAGCGTTGCTCTCAAGGGCATAGGCCCCGAAGCCATCCCTGAGGTAATCGGGCTGCTAAAAGACCCGGACCCAGGGGTCCGCCAGGACGTGGAACACCTACTCCTGTCGATCGACCGCGAACTCGGGACTTTGGAAAGCAAACTAAAAGATGCCCTGAGGCGGGTTAACAGACCGCCCTATCATGAACGGAGTGTCCCGTATTTCACTGCCCCCCCGGTGACAACGTTAGGTGCACAACCGAGGAAGGATCTTGAACCGGAACTTAAACGGAGACTCTATCTAACTGTGGAATGGCATAACCAAATCCGGAGAGCGATAGATGACTCCAAGTCGGAAACCGGCCTCGAGAACATGCCTCCCGCAGGAGCAGAGACTCGGCAAATACAGTACAAACGCATCAACGCTTGGATAGCCAGGCGCGAAGGTGAGGCGAATGAGCCGCTCACTTTGCGATGGACCTACATACTCAAGTTTAGTGTCGGGCGGGCCATCGCCGAGAGCCTGATTAAGACCGCCGACGCGAACATCCTTGTGTCCGACATTCCCGAGCAAGGGCTCGATACCGATTGGGTTATCGTCTCAAGCACCGTCATGTTGGAAACGGCGCCTCACGACCCGGAGGTGAAGGCGGCGGAACAATCCCCCGATACATGGAGGGCGCAGTTCTCTCTTCACGTCCCTAAGTCAGGGGAGAGTGAAATCCGGCAGCTCAGAATCACGCCGCTGACGATGGAACACCCCGAGATACAGATCGTCATATTCGCGCGGGGCAGCCTCTACCGCCAGTTCAAGATCGAGCTCAGCGTCGTTGACCCCGGACGCGACCAAGCGCCCGGCGGGGAGAGCCGCGCGGTCAATGTCACTGCCGAGGTGATTCACGCGCCGGGCACGCACACAGGTATTGACCCGCCGCATGAGTGGCAGACCCCTGACGGTGAAGTCAACATCGTAGTCGTCGGCGGCGGGAAGGCGTACGCCGGCGGCAAGACGCCACTCGGCCCGCTGTCAACGATGTTCGACTGGAAGGGGGCGCAAGCCCTCATCGATCCGCCGATCAGGAACTTACGAGATAGCGCGGATAAGTTTCGTGAGGACTTCAGCGATGAGCTTAATGACGTCGATCCGCAGGATTTGAGCCGGAGGTTAACGACCCTCAAGCATTCCCACGCCAACTTTTTGCAGGAGAACCTGGCGGACGCCCCGCACAACCAGGTCTGGGACCAAAAGATCGCCGGCAGCGCGCAGCTGTACGATGTGGCCTACTACGGTTACCAGCTCTACCAGACGCTTTTTCCAGATGACGACCCGGGCACCCTCATCGTCAGGAAGGCCCTGGACTCTCTCCCCCCCGGTTGGCGCGTGACCATCTCATGGTCGGCGCAAACAGACTCGTCCTGGGTCCCGAATGTTCCGTGGGGGCTGCTCTACAGCGTGCTGCCGGTTAATGGGCAGCCGGTCACCCCCCTTAATTTCTGGGGGCTCCGGTATCGGATCAACTATCTCGCTCACAGCATCAAGGACTTAAGAAGGCCCACGCTCGGCGTCGTAGCCCAAACGCCGAAAGGCTACGGCCTGTACTGGGGGGTGGAGAAGGAGATCGCGGAAGAGGCCGCGCGGCAGCAGAAGGAATGGGCGTCGTGGGCCAACCAGAAGTTCGTGCCTGACAGCTCGCTGACGACGACCTCTCCCAAAGACCAACTGCTCTCACTGCTTAACAGCCTGGGCCCGCAGCCGATGCCCGTCCTCTACCTTTTCTGCCAGTGCGACGTCGGCGACGGCAGTAAGCCCGTGCTGCGCTTCGGGAATTCGAAGCAGCCGCCCGACAACGTCAGGCAGACTGACATCAGCCTGACGAAGCTCAGAGATCAGCCGCTGGTCTTTGTCAACGCCTGCACCAGCGCCGGTTCCGATCCTTACGTCGCCAACCAACTCGAGCAAACGTTCTTCGCGAGGGGCTGCCGCGCCTATTTGGGTACCGAGATCAAAGTTCCCATCCGTCTGGCGAGCCGGTTTGCATCCATCTTCTACCACTTCTTCTATCGTGAGATAGACGATGATCCCATCGCCGCAGGTGAGGCAGTCTACCAAACCCGCCGATTCCTGTGGAGGGAGTACAGGAACATAGGCGGCCTCTTCTACACTTACATCAATCAGTATGACCTGTTCATGGCAGGCGATACGGAGGTACCGTAGCACCACCCACGAGGAGAACGACCCGTGACCGAGATGAATGACCGTGACATCAGGAATTTCCTGACTGCCTCAACCTTCGACCGATATGGCATGGCCGTCGACGACAGGCTTGCTCCTAAGCTGAAGGTCTATTTCGGTGGTGCAGCTTACCAAGAACTGCGCGATCTGGCCGCCAAGGCATTAGAAACTCGCAGTAAAAGGCACCTCGCCCCCGAAATCGCTCCGAACCTAATCTTCGTCCCGGGCGTCATGGGAAGTCTACTCATGAGTAGCAAGATGGGCGGTATCTGGTGGATCGATGCGCGCACACGCAAGCACATCGACGATCTCAAACTTGCACCCGGCGGTCAGAAGGACGCCGACCCGGCGGTAGGGCTTCTGCCTTGCGCAGTTGACACGACATACGAGCCTTTCTTCGCCGCCATCAATGAACGGGGTGACTTTAATCACGAGATTTTTGCTTACGATTGGCGCAAGCCCCTGGAACTGAGCGCAGGTGCCCTTCGGGACAAAGTTAATGAGACATACGCCAATAACGGCAGTGAGCGTGTGCACCTTGTCGCACACAGCATGGGCGGACTGATGGTTCGTGCTGCGCTGTGGAGACACGGCGCCGAGATGTGGCCGAAGATTGACCGCGTCATCTTTCTTGGCACTCCGCACTACGGCTCAGCGGCCATAGCCGGGTACCTGAAGAACCACCTGTGGGGCTTTGAACTCATGGCGCTACTAGGCCTCTACCTAAGTCGTGATACTTTCCGCTCGCTCTGGGGAGTACTCGGCATGCTGCCTGCGCCACGCGGCATATACCCGGGTACGCGACACAACGACCCCGAACCGTGGACTGGCGGCAAGGCCGGTGACCCTTATGTCCACCCTTGTGCCAACTTCGACATGTACGACGCTAAGGAATGGAACCTTGGGCTTTCGACTGAGCAGACTGACCAATTGCAAAACGCTCTCGATCACGCGGCCCACTTTCATAGAGAGCTTTACGAGTCGCATCAGGCGCTGAATCAAGACCAGCGCGACCGCATGGCCGTGATCGCCGGTGTAGGTTATAAGACACTTTTCCGGCTGGCATATGAGGAGCATCTTTGGGGAGCATGGACGAGCACTGATAAGGTGACCGCCCGGGTCGAGGGCGACCCACACAGGGAAGGCGATGGCCGCGTACCGGTCGCATCGGCGGCCTTAGAAGACGTCGGCGAACTTCGTTACGTGAAGGGCGTACATGGCGATTTGCCGATGATTCAGGAAGTCTATAATGACGTCTTTCGGTTTCTCAATAAACAGCCGATGGAGTTGCCAAGCAGTCCTAACGGTGCTCTCAAATCACACCTTGCAGGGGGCTCGGCAGGAGTCAGTGATGCCCCGAACCTGACCCGCGTAACCGGCATAGATCAAGTGACAGGAGATCCGGGCTTCTGGGATCTGGCGACTCCGGATCAGCAGCGGTTAGCACAATTTGATGCACTATTGCAGAGTGAGCAACTGCCAGAATTTAATAAAATTCGACTACTTTAAAATCCGCTTGATATTTGAGGCAAGGTAATAATAAAGAGCACAAATGCGGTAGTGGCCTCGTTACGTTGGGGATTGAAAAAAGGAAGGCACAGTGTGGAGAGTGTCGGCTGTCATGGCACGGCACAGAATCCACTATCCTCCGCCTTCCCTGCGCTGCCCTCATTGTGGAGGGTCGGCGCAGGGCCTCTTGTATCACAGCACCTACCAGACGCGCGACGGGCCGCGCCGACTGTGGCAGTGCGCAGAGTGTGGCAGGTGCTTGTCCGAGCGCAGAGGGACAGCCTTCTTCAACCTCAAGACTTCGGAGGAGGAGGTCTGCTGCTCCCTCGACGCCATGCTGCGCGGCGACACTCAGACCTCGACGGCCAACACGCGCCGCCACCGGCGTGAGACGCTGCGGCGGTGGCGCAGGCGTGCCGCCACGCGCGCCCGAGCGGTGGATGAGGAGTTCGTCACCGACTTGAGAGGGTTGTGTTGCAGGAATCGCTTCTTCAGCTATAATCCGCCCTCCGGTTCTTATATCACTCTCCAGAGAATCATCTTGGTGAAACAAAATAAGTCTCCGTTCAAGTGGCGACACTTCGAGCCGTCGCTCATCCTTTTGTGCGTCAGGTGGTACTGTCGCTATCAGCTCTCCTACCGCGACCTGGAGGAGATGATGCGTGAACGGGGACTCTCCGTGGATCATACAACTGTCTTTCGCTGGGTACAGCGTTACGGCCCGGAAATTAACAAGCGGATGCGGCCGCACCTCAAGATGAGTGGCACCTCCTTCCGCCTGGACGAGACCTACGTGAAGGTCGGCAAGGAATGGAAATACCTTTACAGAGCAGTCGACTCCGCCGGGGACACCATCGAATTTATGCTCAGCGCGAAACGTGATATTCCCGCGGCGAAACGTTTCTTCAGGAAGCTAATGAGGGCCGATCATCGGCGGCTCCCATTCACCATCGGGACTGACAAGCATGCCTCCTATCCGGAAGCGTTCGCCACCTCTGTGAAAGAGAAAGTCCTACCCCCGGACTGCAAGCTGCGAAGGGTGAAGTACCTCAACAACGTCATCGAACAGGACCACCGGGCGGTCAGAAGGAGGTGGAGGGCGATGCAATGCTTCGGCTCGTTTCACACCGCGGAGCGGACGCCGGAAGGTGTTGAGGCCATGCACATGATGCGAAAGGGGCAAGTGAAAAGGTTGGACGGCAGAGACTCGGCGGGGCAGGCGAGGTTCGTCGAAGGTCTCTTCGGCGTCGCTGCTTAGCTGAAGCTTTAGCCAAGCCCCTTCGCGCTTCAAGACATTTCCTGCAACACTACCTCTACACGTGCTCCCATTCGAAGGGGCGGAATTCGGCGATCTTCCGGTAGTCGCCATCGTTCAACGTCTGCACGACTATCCCGCTGCGTGACGAACTCATGGCGATCAGTGCATCGTTCGTCATCCTTGCCCGCCCCACCTCCTCGTAACCGTACTTCTCGCCGACGAGTGAGAGCACCTGGCCGGTCGCCGTCCAGTCTGACTGGGCCGGCACGAGGAGCCTGCCCGCACGCTCGAAATCCCTCTCCAGACGCACAAGCAGCTTTTTCACCCTCCCGTCCCGCGCGCCCACCAGCAACTCCTCCAGGACGACGACGCTCAGCCAGAGGGGGCGCGGCCTTGACTCGCCGCCCCGCGTCGCCCGCCTTGAAGAAAGGATTGAGGTGTCGCCCCGCCGCAGGGCGGAGATGTAGACCGAGGTGTCGAAGAGGATGCCGGGCAAGCCTATTCGGCCCCCAGCCGGCCGAAGGCGTCGTGAATCTGTAGCCCTTCGCGCGCGGCCGCCCGAATGAACCGGTCGTGCGCGGCCCAGGCCCTGCGGCTGCGCTCGTCCTCGTCGATCACGGAGTCGAGCGCCCGCTCGACGGCCTCCGTCTCGGTCTTCGCCCCCAGGACCTTCTGCGCCCTCTTGAGCTTGGCCTGGTCGAGGATCAGGTGTTTGTTCCTGCGCTGGCTGGTAGTGTTATCCATCTCGCTAACTCCATGTGCATAATAGCACTCGATATGTACATCGACAAATGAACGACGCTCAGGTGGGGGGCAGTTATGGCTAATGACGGGCGACGGCACGTCCCAGGGCGGGTGTGTTCAACCTGGGCGCCCTGATTCTGAGGGTAGATCTCAAGGAAGTGTCCACAAGCACCTCCTTTGCGAACCCATCATACTGGTAGACCATCAGGTCACGTCCGTTCAGTCTCACCCATGTCATGCATCGGTCGCTCCTGATGGAAAGCCCCGGCTTGCTAATTCGCCCTTCCGAAAGGACACTGACACCCATGAGAAAAGTAGAGATCCATTATTGCCCGGTGTGACCGATCAAAAGAGCCATGGCTGCCCGTGTGGCGGCCCGACTCTCGGGAGAGAAGGACGTCGAGGTGGAGACGGTCAAAGGCGGACTGGGCGAGTTCAGCGTCTCCGTCGGCGGACGGAAGGTGATTGACACGAGTCGCCTCTGGTATCCGACGCCGAGTAAGGTGGTCGCCAGGACGCGGTCGCTGTTAGCAGAGCAAACTTCCTGAAGAAGGAGGGGCCGTAACCGAGGTGCGACGTGTGGCATCGATGTATCGCGGCACCGCCTGACAATGGCACGCGCCCGACCGCGAGTAGCGCGGCCTTCATCCGCATGACGCCATGGTTGATACCTTGGGTGCGCTGCGGGTGAGATACTGTGTTGGGTGTCAAGCCCTTCGTACCCACTCCGGGCGAACCGCCTCCCGGTCTTGAGCACGCCGTAAGCTACATGCACGAGCTTGCGCATCGCCGCGCCGACCACCGCCATCTTGCTCTTGCCCCTTTGTCGTAAGCCTTCGGCCCACGCCTGGAAGAAGGGGCTCCCGTCGGGCAGCGGCCGCCGGTGAAGTGCGCCGAAGTAAAACGGGTCGGGCCTTAAGATTCTGCACGCGCTCGGGAGAGGTTGTGGTCCCGAGCGGGTCCGCACTCCTACGACTTGATTCCTCGTCTCACAAGCCGGAGGAGCTTTGAACAGCGATCACGGGCCGAAGCGTTGGCGGTACTCAGTCGAGGTGAGGAAGGCCTTGACCATTTCCGCCTCGACAAAGTCGCCGTCGAATTGGTCGAGCTTGGCTAACCAATAATTGTAGCCGTCAAAGTTGTTGTCAGGCGCGTCGCTCGGGTTTCTTCTCAGGTAGCCGAAGTACTGCGTCAGCACGAAGGCGCGGTTGAAATGGGCGCGCGTGAACTCCTCATTTTCAGCCACTGCACGCAAGACCTGCGCGCGCGTCTTCACTCCGTTCGTCAGCTCGTTTACAAGCTGATCACGCTCGGACGTGGAGAGCGCCCCACCCGCGTTCGCGTGGAGAGAATCGACGTACTGTGCGCTCGTCATCGTCGGCGGATAAGTGGCCACGAAGTTCGGGCGCTGGGCGAACTCGTCGAAGTAAGCCGCCTGGTTCGCTTCGAGCTGCTCCTTCCAACCGGTCGCGCCGACGACGACGCCCTGCGCGACGTTCTGCACGTTAGGGAGAAACTCTGAATGCGTCAGCGGCACGGTCGAGCCAATGCGG
>Ga0126304_10001745_pt1 | contig 10364 bp, 5 predicted proteins | sample Plot25_FD_92538 | JGI IMG/M metagenome (GOLD analysis project Ga0126304, IMG submission 92538) | Serpentine soil microbial communities from UC McLaughlin Reserve, CA, USA - Plot25 | ecosystem: Environmental > Terrestrial > Soil > Grasslands | place: USA: UC McLaughlin Reserve, Lake County... | reverse complement strand
GCTACGCTCTACTCTGGATCGGGCTTTTCGCCGCAGCGCGTAGGGGGCCTGTATGCCAGGCCGTAGTTATCCTCTTCCACCTATCAACGATGCTCGTGCTAATGGTGACCACGTCCGCCCATTGGTACTTCCGAGAAACCGGCACCACGCTCGACTACGACACCGTTGCCTTTTGGCTCTCCGGATTCGGCGATAACGAGCCCCTCTTCGCCTACGGGCTACCGCTCTCATCCTGGGTGCTCCTCTTCGCCACCCTCTTGTACGCGGCCTTGGGTCCCCCTTTCCTGACGCGTGCCGCTGGTCGCTGGCGAGGATGGGCGGGAACCTCTCCGACCGGATCGGCCGGGATCTCCTTCTCAGGCCCTCTCGTGCTCTTCCTCCTGGGGCTAGGTTTTTGCTCGCTCTCGCTGCTGGGCGGCCTTGGCTCGGCGGGCGCCGACGCTCCCTTGGCAAAGGACCGGTTCGTCAACGTGGCCCTGACGGCGGTCGAGGGGACGACGATGGGGGCAGAGGAGGCGAGCACCGAGAAGGATGCCCCAGGTGCTGCTGGCTCGAGTAAGGAGCATTCGGTTGTGGATACGGAGGTGGCGAGCACCAAGGTGGGCAGCTCCGATGTCAACCCGCCGAATCCGCCCACGAATGCTAGCCTCGCGCAGACGTCCCAGACTGAGAGGCGCAACGTAGTGCTGATCCACCTCGAGTCGGCCCGCGCGCAGTCGGTCACGCCCTACAATGAGGACGTAAAGACGATGCCCTTTCTCAAAGAGCTAACGGAGGAGAGCCTCGTCGCCGAGCGGGTCCACGTGATCGTTCCTCGCTCCTCCAAGGGGAGCACCTCTGTCAACTGCGGGGTCGAGCCGGCCCTCTACGCGGGCCCTGAATACGAGCCGGGCGTCATCCCAGCCCCGTGCCTCGCTCGCCTCCTTAAGCAGCAGGGCTACCGTACCGCTTGGTTCCAGTCTTTATGGGACACGGGGTACGATAGCTCGCTTGCGGCGAACTTCGGTTACGAGGAGTTCTACCCGTCGCCGTCTACGAATGCGGAGGGCTTCCAGATAACGAACACGTTCGGTTACGAGGACGACATCATGTTGGGGCCGAGCGAGCAGTGGCTCAGAGAGAGCGGGGATGAGCCTTTCCTGGCCCAGTACTTCACGAGCGGCGCGCACTACGGCTACGAGTGCGTCCCCAACCGTTACGGCTACGAGTCCTTCTCCGAGGACGAGGAGTTGGACCGCTACCTAAACTGCCTGCGCATGCTCGACTTCTTCCTGCAGAACCTCTTCGAGCAGTACAAGAAGTTGGGGCTCTACGAGGACACGATCTTCGTTTTGTACGGCGACCATGGCGAGGGCTTCAAGGAGCACGGGCGAGACATGCACGGCGACACCATCTGGGAGGAGGGACTGAGCGTGCCGCTGATCGTACACGACCCCAAGCGGTTCCAAGATGGCGAGCGAGTTAAAGAGCCGGCTAGCCAGATCGACATCTTGCCGACCGTGTTGGATCTCTTGGGCTACGAGGTAGAGGGCGGGGAGTACCCCGGCTACTCGCTGCTGCGCCACTTACCCGAGGACCGCATCGTAATGTCCAACTGCATCACCAACCGCAGGTGCATGGCGAGCATAAAGGGCGACGAGAAGTACATCTACCACTACGGAGACCAACCCGACGAGCTCTTCGACCTATCCAAGGACCCCCTGGAGAAGAACAACATCGCGAGCGAGTACAGCAAAGAAGAGCTGGACAAGCGGCGCGAAGAGCTCTTCGCCTGGCGTACGAGGATCAACGCCCAGCACGGCCGAATACTGGTAAACGGTAACCCCGCACTTGGAGAAGATTAACCTCCGAGATGGTCTTTGTGCAAGGTCGCCCGGTTCCGGCCAGGTAGTCTTTCACCCGCCTCTTCTCGATGCATCAGTGCTGGTATTGAGAGTACTATAAGCTAAGACTCATGTTGCGCCTGCTTCGCGGTGTCTATCCAGGGCTGCACCACGTCGCGGTTGTTCTTCGCCCAAGTCCTGGCACCCGAGAGCGGGTTGCCCGCCGCGTTAATGGCGCCTTCGAGGTCGTTGACCTGCTCCTCGGTGAGCGTCAACGCCTTCATGAAGGCGTAGGCTACAGGCTCGTCGTTTGGAAGCTGTTTACGTACGGCGGTGGTGATGCTCGATGGTTCGTTAAGCTCGCCCAGAGCGTCCTGTGGGTCATCGAGATAAACGAGGTCGTACCTCTGGTTCATCCAGTGCGGTGACCAGGCGATAAAAGCGAAAGTCTCTCCATTACGGATGCGCTTATCGACCTCGAAGAGCAAGGCGGCAGGCGCGTCCCACGACGAGTACTCTTGCTTGAGAGCGTACGTCGGGATGACTACGTCGGAGATCCTCTTCGAGATCGCTGCCTCCTCCTTAATGCCACCGATCTCCTCGGTAGTAGTCAGGTTAAGCTGAGGGATGCTCGTAATGTTCATGTAGCTCGGGACTGCTATGCCGACCCTGGTCGTGCCGCTATACCACGGGTCGAGCAACTCGACGTCGTCTTGGACCCCGCTCAGGTATCTCTGGTGGTTCGGCAACCACACGTCCTGAAACGCGTCCAGCTCGCCGTTGCCCACGCGCTCGAACAGGGGGGCGACGTCTAACGTCTTGAGCTCGACGCTATCGTAATCGAGCTCGTCCTCCAAAAGAGCCTTCGTCAGGTTCGAGACCGCCACGCCCTCGTCCCAACCTATGTCTCCGATGGTGAGTTCCTTGGCCGGCTTGGCGGGTTCCCTGTTTAGGTTGTTGAGTTCGTTTTCCGGACCAGCGCAGCCCGCCGCGAAAATGCCCATCGCAAGCGCGAGGAGCACCGCCCAAAGTTTCTTACCCACCTTCATAAACCATTCAGCGGTCACTTCCCATGGCGTCCGTACAGTTCAACGTTCGTGTGCTGGCGCGGCGTCGTTCTATATATAGCGACACGGGCCAACGTGTTGTCTCTTTCCTGGAGAGATATCTATTTGACCTTCGTTAAATACTATAAAATCTTCCGCTGTCTATGGAGTCGGGAGACAACAAATCAAGTGTCTCGAAGTTCTTTGGGGAGCTCCTGAGCCGCCGGGACTGGGTTTACTTGCTTAGCCTCCTCGTTCCTCTTTTCGCCTACAACCTTTATCTGAAGGCCTCCAGCGTGGCCTCGGTACCCGGGCTTGCTCCGACCTTCGATCTGATGCGCTCGGACGTGTTCTTCAACCTGGCATATGCGTTGTCCTGGATTGGGCTCTTTGCTGCGGTGCGTGGCAGGGGACCTTTGCGCCGGGCCGTGGCCGTCCTCTTTCACCTATCAGCGATGCTCGTGTTGGTAGTGACCACCTCGGCCCACCAGTATTTCCTGGAGACCGGCACCACGCTCGACTACGGCGTCGTCGCCTTGTGGTTGCCTCGCTTCGGGCAGGTCGTACCGGTCCTCGCTTCCAGTACTACGTTCTGGGGTTGGGCGCTGCTCTTCGCTGCCCTCTTGTACGCGGCTCTGGGTCCCCCATTCGTGACACGCACCGTGAAGCGGTGGCGAGGATGGCCGGAGGAGTTCCGGGTCGGGAGGTCCGCCATCTCCTTCTTAGGCTCTCTCGCCCTCTTGCTCCTGGCGTTCGGTTTCGGCTTGTCCTCGCTACTGATCGGCGCCCGTTCGACGGACTTTACGTCGGGGGCCAGCGTATCGTTCGTGAGGGACCCGTTCGTCAACTTGGTTTTGACGGGAGTAAAGGACGCCGGGGAGAATGCCCCGGAGGCTGGCGCTTCCGCCGACCCAACCGTCGAGCACCCGGCCGCGAACGTCAGCCTCGTGGAGACGCCCCAGACAGAGAAGCGTAACGTTGTCCTGATCCACTTGGAGTCGACCCGGGCGCAGGCCACGACGCCTTACAACGAGGATCTCGAAACGACGCCCTTTCTGGACGAGCTCTCTGAGAGCAGCCTCTTCGTCGAGCGGGCCTATACAACCGTCCCACACTCCTCCAAGGCGAGCGTCTCGGTCAACTGCGGAACATTTCCGCACCTCGTCCAGCCGACTACCGAGGCGAAGCCTAATGGCATCCCCGCTCCGTGCCTGGCCAACCTCCTTAAGGAGCAGGGCTATAGCACCGGCTTCTTCCAGTCTTCCACCCAGGATTTCGAAGACTTCGCAGGCCTCGTGAAAAGCTTCGGCTACGAGGACTACTACTCGCTCGAATCCATGGATACTCAAGGCTTCCAGAAGTCGAACTACTTCGGCTACGAGGACGATATCTTGTTAGAGCCGAGCGAGGAGTGGCTAAGAGAGCACAAGGACGCCCCTTTCCTGGCCGAGTACCTTATGGGTACGGGGCACCACGACTACCAATGTCTCTTCACCCGTTACGGGAGCGAGCACTTCTCGGAGGACGAAGGGCTAAACCGCTACCTAAACTGTGTCCGCTACCAGGATTTCTTTTTGAAGAACCTCTTCGATCAGTACAAGGAGCTGGGGCTCTACGAGAACACAATCTTCGTCATCTTCGGAGACCATGGCGAGGCCTTTGGAGAGCACCGCCGGTTCCAGCACGACGATGTCATGTGGGAAGAGGGCCTCAGGGTACCCTTCTTGATCCACGCCCCCGGCTGGTTTGAAAACGGCGAGCGGGTGGAGGGGCTATCGAACCAGGTCGACATCCTGCCCACCATTCTAGAGATGCTGGGCTATAAGGTAGAGGACGGAGAGTATCCGGGCTATTCCCTCCTAGGGAAGCTGCCAGAGGATCGCCCCCTTATGTTCAGCTGTTTCCACGAGAAAGCATGCCTGGCGAGCATTGTAGGCTCGGAGAAGTTCATCTACCATTACGGCAACCAGCCCGACGAGGTCTTCGACCTCTCGGAAGACCCCGAAGAACGCGAAAACCTCGCCGAGCAACATTCTCCCGAAGAGTTGGAAAAGCGACGGCGCGAACTCCTCGAGTGGCGTTCGAGGGTCAACGCCACGTACTAGTAGAAGACGTTGTTCTTCAGCTTGTAGTACAGGCGGTAGTACGCTGGCTCGAGCTTGTACCACGCGGCGGCGCGCGCCCTTTTTACCGGCAGGTCGTAACAGCCTATGGTGTCCACGAGCTCTCCGCCGAAGCCCTCCTTGAACTTGTAAACGCCCCACAAGGAGCTGCTCTCGTCCAGGTCCTCCGGCTTGGGCACGCCCACCATGTCGTAGTGCGTCAGGCCGCGCTCCTTAGCCCAACGCATCACCTCCCACTGCAAGACGTAGTTTGCTTTGAGGTTGCGCTTCTCGTCACTCGAGGCGCCGTACATGTACCAGTACTTCTCGCCAAAGGTGAAGACGTACATGCCGGCCAGCGGCGTCCCTTCGTGCTCGGCAAAGAACAAATGTCCTTGGCCCGCATCGCGCATCGCCCGCATCACGCTGTGGAGGTAGCCAAGCGGCCTCCTCAGGACGTACCCTTGTTTCCGCTCCGAGGTGGCATTCATCCACTTATAGAAAATCTCAAAGCCTTTCTCGAACTCGGGTTCGATCACTTCGACGCCCTTCCTGGCGGCCAGGCGGACGTTGTAGCGCGTCTTGCTTTTCATCCTCGCGAGCAGATCCTCTTCGGAAGCCTTGAGGTCCACGACCAGGGTAGACTTTATGTTCAGGTCATAACGGGCCTTGTAAAAACCCAAGCGGTCGAGGAGAGCCTTTACGTCCTTTTGCTGCTCGAGTACTTCTGGCTCGATCTTGACAGTGTGCGCTCCTATTCGTCTGGCGACGGTCTGCACACCCTCGAAGAAGGTCCGGATAGCCTCCTCCTCGTCCCAGGGCAGCCAGGGCCCCTTGGGGCAGTACAACAGGACGCCGGGAACCGGAGCGGTGTTGTAGGCGAGGAACTGCCCGAGCCCCACCACCTCGCCGCTTCTCTCGAGCGCCACGCGGACGGGCCTCCAGCCCAAGCGCCTCTTGAACTCGCCCCACTCGTGGCTCTGCAGGATGTGACCAGCGCCCGGCACGGTACGTAACCAGGCGTCCCACTCCGACCGGGCGTTTCGGGTCTGCCTTGTCGTGTAGGGGGGGGTGGCTTGCGTGGGCTCGCGTACCTCTGGAGCCGAGTAAGCGTTGGTGTTGGCTTTCATAGTTCTCCGTACCTCTTACCTTGTCCAGAAGCTCGCTTCGCCATCGCCTATGGTGTACGACCAGTTAGCGATGTCGTGGGCCACCTCGTGCACCCCAGGATCTGCGAACTTAACCAACAGGCTGTTGCGCCTTCCTTTGCGGTAAAAAAAGCCCAGACGCTGCAAGTCCCTTGATCGAGGCGTGGTTGTAGACTCGAGGAACCTGTACCTGACGATCTGCACCCCCACCCGCCGGAAGAAACGGACCGACTCCCGCACGAGCGCTCGCGCCACGTCGCGACGCTCCGGGAGCGCTGTGAGGTCGAGTACGTAGCCGTCCTGGCCCGTCGAGGTCACCATGAGCACGGCGTAGCCAAGGAGGTTCTCCTCCTCCTTTACGCCCAGTACGGTCACCGGGAACTGAGGAGAGCCAGGGCCATAGCGCCAGCGTAAAAATGTCGCATCCTTCTCCGCTATGCAGGATACCTTCGAGGCGACCTTCTCGAACAGCTCGTCAAAGGACTCGTCGAACCCTTCGACCACCTCCGCCCTCAGGGCGTCCCCGAAACCCTTACTCAGCGCTTCATCGACCATTCGGAGCCCCCCGTTCAGAAGCTTCTTCAACGGCGTGGGAATCGGCAACCGTGGACGTATGAGGGGAGGAGCAACTTGCTCTTCCGTGTTCTCCTCCCGCAACACAGCCCCGGGACGGCTTGCATACCCACGAGTGGTTACGGTCCGGTGGAGGTTCAGGAGTCTCCTCACAGGTGAAGGGACCGTTGGCACCGGGAGCCTGGAGACGTTCAGGAGCTTCGCCGCGTATTGCAGCTGCCCCGCCACCTCGGCCCCTAAGCGCGACTCAACTGCGATCACCGCCGGTACCATGTCGCACGCCACACAGTTCTCGGTGGCGCGGAAGAACGCGCGCATCAGGGTGAGGGCCTGAAAGCTATACCCAGAGTGCACCATGTAGTCTGCGGGCGTGTGAGCGACGACCCGCTGCCCGCTGACCCGGTAGTACTGGGGTATCGCCGCCAAGTGGCCAACCACCCGTTCACCTTCGGCCACAGCGACCCAGCGATGCAACGCGTTCCCCAGCGGATGGCTCTTCAACCAGCGGTAGGAGTAGGAGTAGAACTCGACGTCACGGACTTCGGGGAACTGAGGGTACGCGCGGATGCGCAGGCTCGCTACGCCGTCCTCAAACGAATGGTCATCGAGCGGCTGTACCACTACCTTCACCATTCGAGCCCCGAAGATGCCACTCCGCTAACCCCTATCCCTTTCGCCCTGACGCGTAGCTACTCTATCCCGTTAGAAGCCTCCCCCTATCCGGATCTCAGAGTGGAAGTGTAAAGGAGATGCCTTGTAAGTTAAAGCAAAGTTACAAAAAGTTAAAGCAAAAGTACACAGAATCAGGATTGGGCAGTTCACTATACGGGCTCTACTTAAACAGCAGCGCGAGGACGACTCTGGCTCGGGGAGGCGGCGTGAAGACCACGTAAAGCTCGACATAGCCTCCGGAGACCTCGCGTACCCAGTTGGCGAAACATTTGAGGTTGCACAGTTTGACAGAATTCACAGAACCGCGAAGTCACGCTACTATTGACAGCTTGAGGTAGGCGTCCTGGAGGGCCGATGCTCAGGGAAGCCCAGTAAAGCCTAAGAAGCTCGCTGCTAAGCGGCTTCGAGGAGCTGGTGGCTGAGTAGCCCGAGAGTTGGAGACGGTGCTTGAAGGGCGCTCAAGATCGGGAAGAGCGGGTGGCGCTTGAGGTGGTCCGGGCACGCGACCTAGCTGGGCGCTTGAGGATCGGGCACTCTTCAGGGAGGCGTGCGGTTCAACCCCACTGCAATTGCTTGCGATTGAGGGACTTGTAAATGTGGGCAAAGGCTAAACTCGCGGATCAAAACCTTCTTGTTTCGGTCGCTTTTCTGTTGGTTGTGCCTGCGCTTACTCATCTGCTGTTCTCTTGGAGAGGCTTCGCTCCCGTCGATGACGGGTTTACGCTCGCTTACAGTAGGCGCATCCTGGAGGGGCAAGTTCCTCACCACGACTTCATTATTATACGGCCCTTTGTCTCTCCCCTGATCCACACGCCCTTTGTTCTCTTCGGTGGCGACTATACCTACTGGGCGTCTCGTCTCTTTGTATGGTTTCAATTCGCATGTATCAGTTGGGCCTGGGTATGCGTTATCAACCGCACTTTTAATCACCCTTTCAGCAGCGCCACGAAGCTGTTTATCGGATTAGTAAGCTTTGCTGCTTCGGTCCACTATTTCGTGCTCACGGCGTGGCACACGGTCGATGGTCTATTCCTGTCGTCGATCGGGTTGTGGATCCTTCTAGCGCAGAAGCACAAGGGGGGGAGAGTTGCCGGCTATTTATTGATCGCTGCTGCTTATCTATGCAAGCAAAGCTTTTTGTTTATGGCTCCATTGTCCATGCTGCTCCTGGGCGATTGGCGAGAGAGAAAGTACTGGCTGACTATAACCCTACCTGCAGTCCTTTACGGTGCTTATCTGTTGGCTACGGGATCGTTCTCGGAAGGTATCTTACAACTAACTTCCCAGTCGAACCTAGTATCTACGGGGGTAGGTAGCTACCTAAACTACGGAACCTTGCTCGGTATATTAGTAGGGTACTGCTCGGTGCTCTTATCGAGCACAAGCGTCGTACCACTGCTGCGCCCTAGACGCGTAGCGAGATATATTGGAGCATCTATACTCATAGTAACACCAGCGGCTTTTATAGCGGTTGGGCTATACCGGGGGAGCCTTGGCGTGGTGTCTTTTGGCGTTTTTGGGATGGTACTTGGGGTAGTACTGTACTGCGCGTGGCACGGAATAGCGCGAGATGAAGATAAGATACCGATCGTCTTGCTAGCCTTGTTGCTGGCATGGAGCGCTTCGCTGTCGGTGGGATACAACTTTCCGGCTTTATTGTTGGGACCTTTGTTTGCGATACTGGCAGCGTCTGTATACTCTGCGCGCGGGTCGCTCCATCTTAGGTTTCTTCAAACGACGTTAGTTGTTGCAGGAGTAGCGATTTTACTTAGTTTTGGCGTGGCCAGATCATACTACATATACCGGGAGCAGCCGTCGAGCGAGCTGACCAGGGCGTTAGATGGAGTGCTACCTGGTGGACACTTGATCTACACCAACCCGAACACTTACGAGTTCTTGGTCGATCTCAACAACATCACAGACGCAGTTTCGGCGAGGGGCAAGACGTATGCTATCGTTCCGGATGCGCCCGGGTATTGGGTTCAGTCCAGGCAGCTCAACCCTTTACTCGTGGATTGGCCCCAACCGGTTGAGCTGAGTAACCAATACCTAACCGACCGCGTCACGAGGGACCTGGCAGCCCACAGAGGAGAAGTAGTCGTAATTGTCCAGAAGGTGCATGCTTTCTATTTAGCAGATGGGTTTGTACCGTTGGATGAGGACCAATATGCGGTGGTGCGATTCGTTCGCGAGCACTTCAGGAAAACCTCCGAGACCGAATTCTTCGAGCTTTACGAGTGAGCCTACACTTCGAACAACTCTTGCCAACCGCTGCTCTGATGGTCGCTTTTGTGGTGCCGAGGGCGTTGGAAGAGAACAGCAGGACCTTCGAGAGGAAGAACCTGGCGCGGGACTGGGAGCTAAAGGGCTCGTGCGCTGCCCATGCGGCTCGAAGATGAGAACCCTAACCACCAAGACGGGAGGTGGGCCTAGCTACCACTACTACACTTGCGGTCGACGCAGAACGCGGGGAAAAATGTGCTCATGCACCCAGAAATCTCTACGATCCTCCAAGGTCGAACCGGCGGTGTGGGCCTTCGTTTCAGACCTCCTGAAGGATCCCGAGAGGATAAGGGTCGGTATGGAAACCCTCATAGACCAGGAGCGAGCGTCCGAGCCACGTGATCTGGACAGGCAGACGAAGGTCTGGGCAAAAAAGGTAGCCGAATGTACCCGCCTGAGAAACGCTTACCAAGACCAGCAGGCTGCAGGCCTCATGACGCTGCAGGAGCTAGGAGCCAAGCTTGAGGAGTTGGAAGAGGGGCGCAAGGAGGCCGACCGGGAACTAGCGGCGCTCAGGAATCACCAACAGCGCGTAGAGGAGCTAGAGAAGGACCGGGATGCCCTGCTACAGAGCATGTCTGAGATGGTACCCGAGGCTTTGGACGAGCTCGCCGATGAGGAGAAGAACAGACTCTACCAGATGCTGCGACTTAAGGTGACACCCTCTGAGGAAGGCTATGAGGTGAACGGAGCTTTTTGTACTTTGGGACTCACGTC
>Ga0126304_10001742_pt1 | contig 10386 bp, 15 predicted proteins | sample Plot25_FD_92538 | JGI IMG/M metagenome (GOLD analysis project Ga0126304, IMG submission 92538) | Serpentine soil microbial communities from UC McLaughlin Reserve, CA, USA - Plot25 | ecosystem: Environmental > Terrestrial > Soil > Grasslands | place: USA: UC McLaughlin Reserve, Lake County... | reverse complement strand
GATCTCGGCGACGAGCCGGTCCTTGTCGTCGCGGGACATGCCTGTTTCCTGGGCCAGCTGCGCCCGGATGTCGCTCGTCACGCGGTCGCGGAGCCCGTTCGGATCCATGTTCGCGTTGAAGAGCTGAGGGCCGAGCTCACCGATGACGGCCAGATGCACGCGGTTCTTGAGCTCCGCGAAGGGATCCGGGCCGCCGTGAACGGTTACGGGGCGGTTGGCCGAGAGACGCTCGTGGAGCTCCATCACTTGCTCCCCCCGCGCCGCCAGCGCTTGTTCTTCTTCCCGTCGCCGTTCTCGCTGACGATGAAGAGATCGGCCAACGCCGCGAAGGACCGGGCGGCCTCGGAGCGCGGATTTGCCATCACGATCGGAGTGCCCTCGGTCAGAACGCGCGGGATATCCCGGTCACTCGGCACGAGGACGTCCGGATTGCGGCCGACGATGTCCTTGACCTCGTCGCGTGTGATGCCGACGCGGCTGTCAGCGCGGTTGAGCACGAGCCGGACGCGCTCGTTCTCGTAGCCCATCAGCTCGAGCGTCTCGAGGCCCAGCTTCGTGTTCTTCAGCGACAGCGAGTCGAGCATGCCGACCATGCAGATGTGCGAGGACCCGTCGATCGAGGCGATCACCTCGGGGGTGAACCCCGGTGGCGTGTCGACGATCACGTAGTCGTTGGTCGTGCGGAGCGCGGCGTAGAGGTCCCGCAGGAACTCGACGGTGATGGCGGCGGCCTGGTCGGGCCGCGTCGGCGCCATCAGGACCCTGGCACCCGAAGGATGCAGCGCGAGATACGCGTCGAGCTTCTCCGCGTCGAGGGTACCGCCGGCCTTGGCGAGGTCGTGGATCGTCCGGTCGGGTGTCAGCCCGAGCGACAGCCCCACGTCCCCGAACTGCAGGTCGAGGTCGACGATCACGGGGCGGTGACCGGCCCGCGCGAGGCTGACGGCGAGGTTGCACGACGTCACCGTCTTCCCCGTCCCGCCCTTCGGGCCGAGCACGCAGATCATCGGCGCGAGTGCGACACCCGTCGCGACCGCGGCCCCTTGCTTGCGGGCGACGGCTTTCTGGAGCGCGAACCGCACGAGGGCGGGCGACTCCGGCAGCGCGATGATGTCGTCTGCGCCGGACTCGAAGACGCGACGGACGAAGCCGTTCGGCGACTGCAGTGACAGGACGACGACGGGCCGATCCGGACGCTGCTTGACGGCGCCGTCGATGAAGAAGAGCGCCCGGTCGGAGTAGCCCCCGCACGCAACGACGATCAGATCCGCCGGCGTCGCCTGGAGCGTGTTCCAACTCTCTTCCAGGCCGTCGACGAGACCGACGACGTGGATGTCGGATTCGACCGGCAGCGAAGCCTGGATGTCGTCGCGGTCGACGCCTTCGTCGAGCGCTACGAGTGTCTTGATGATCTCGCTCACCCTCGACCCCCGACGGCGCGGCGGCCGATCAGCGAGCCCTGCGTCACGATCGCGGGCTTCTTCACGCGCGCGCCGGCGCGCGGCCGAAGTACGAGCCAGACCTTGCCGTTGTCCGCGGCGTACGCAATCTCGGCCGACCGCTTGTAGGCGGCTCGGATCACGACGTGCGCGGTCGTGCCGCCGGCCAGTGTTCCGGCGTCGGACGGAGCGTCGAGGACGAGCGCGTTCTGAAGGACGATCTTCAGGACGTTGTCGTCCGGGAAGCTCGCGTACACGTCGACGCGGTCGCCCGCCTCGATCTTCCCGATGATCCCGTGCGCAATGTCTACCGGCACGGCGATCGCCCGCTGATTGGTCACGAGCCTCGCGCCGATGGCGTTCGCGCCCGTCGAGGCGAAGTCGGCGGTCGTCAGCTGCTGGCCAGGGAAGATGTCGTGCACGGCGACCTGGCCCCGGAGCACTGACGGATCGTTGATCGCACCGTCCTTGACCGCGTTCTGGGGCGCCTCCGTGCTCTGGAACCGATGGCGGATTCCGATCGCGTCACCGGGGGTCCCTTCTTCGATCAGGCTCTTGGCGACGAGCACCCTGACCGGCGCGCCGGCCGCTTCGACGCTCGAGCGGTACTGGTTGAGATAGACGAGCAGGATCAGCGCGGCGAGGCCTGCCGCGGCCAAACCCAGGCCGACGGAGCCGCTCCGCGTCGACAGCATCTTCTGTGCAAATTCCATGTTCGAGTCCTCCCTTAGGTCGCGATCGGTAGCTGGCGGGTTTGCAGCGTCAGCACGCGCCACCCGCCGCGTAGTTGGATGGCTTGGCTTCGAGCCGCATGATCGAAGTGCCCCTGATCGCCGACTTGACCTTGCCGATCCGGTTCCCGATCAGCGGCAGCCAGAAGTATTCGAGCTTCACCTCGACCTTGACGGGGTCGCCGACGTTCGAGGTGCCGCTCGGAAAGCTGATGCAGACGCCTGCCGGGGACGGCAGCGATGCGGTCCCGCCGTTGACGAGCTCCGCGGTTGTCCCCTGCTTCTGGATGTACTCCTGGAGCGTCAGGCCTCCGCCGCTGCCAGGGTTCTTGTTGACGACGGCCCACCGCGCGCCCTCGTTCGCGAGGTGCGTCGCATCGATCCAGTAGTTGAAAGCCTTGCCGAAGTCGAGCATGCCGAAGAGGAGCACCGCGAGCACCGGCAGGACGAGCGCAAACTCGACCAGCGAGACGCCGCGCTCGCTGCGCGCAGCGGCGCGCATCCGTGCGGCGGCATCCGCCGAGACGGGGCCGACTCCTTCGGTGTGGACGCACAAGCTCAAACCGCCTAGAGCGCGTTCGCGGCGGTCGTCAGAGGCCCGGTCACGTTCGTCCCCAAGGTCGTGAGCACCGTGACCGCGACGAGCGCAACGAAGCCCAGGATGAGCGTGTACTCGACGAGTGCCTGCCCGTCGTCCTGGCGCCAGCCGTGCCCGGCGAGTGACCTGAATTTGAACATCTTCGTACCCCCTGCTCTTTCTGTCCTTCGTCCGACTTCGAAGCCCGGGTGCCGCCCCGCGCTGGGGGGCGCGGAGCGGCAGCCGAACCGGGAGCCGCTGGTTAGGCGGCGACTACGAGTGCGTTCGCAGCGGCGGTCAGCACGTTGACGATGTTGCCGCCGAGCGTGGTCAGAATCGTGATCGCAGCGACGGAGACGAGCGCCAGAATCAGCGCGTACTCGACGAGCGCCTGGCCGTCCTCGCGGTTCCGAACCGACGCGAACCACATGGTGAAAGTCCGCAGCATCCCTTGTTCACCCCCTTTGCCAGCTCAGGCGCCCGCTGTTGCGAGCGCTCCCCTCCTTGCGTTGATGGCGAAGCCACCCTGTCGACGACGATAAGCCGCAAGTAGGCCCCACCTAGATAGGCCGATGGGCTGGTCCGACTAGACCTTGCGACGGTGTTGCCGGCGCCGTGCGCGCGGGAGAGTGAGCGGCATGGGGAGGTCGCACGCGAAGACGATCGCGCGCGGCGGAGGAGGTTCCGTCTGCGAGCAGTGTGGCATCGCCGAGACGCCGCTGACACGGCTCCGGGGGCTGCTCGGAAAGGCCCGGCTGCGCTCGGGCGAGGGCCTCTTGATCCGCCAGACCTCGGCTGTGCACACGTTCTTCATGCGCTTCCCGATCGATGTCGTCTTCCTGGACCAAGAGCTCGTCGTCGTCGACGTCGAGGCTGACCTCCAGCCCTGGCGCGTCGCCGGGCGGCGAGGCGCGAAGGCTGTTCTCGAGCTTCCCGCCGGCGAAAGCAGACGGCACGGAATCCGGCCGGGGGAGCTGTTGCGGCTCGTGGAGCGGGGGGGAGGCAGGTAGGGCGATGGCATCGTTCAGCGACCCTCCGGCAACGACAGCGCCCAGCCTCACGGCGATCCGCGTGCGCGCGCGCGCACGCGACCTGGCCACGCGGCTCGCGCAGCCGCGTTATCTCGCCGCCGCAGCTGCGGCGGCACCGCTGATCGGCCTCGCCTTCCTCCGCTTCGGCGCCGGAGCCGAGTTCGCGGTCGCCGCGTTCGTGATCCCGACTCTGTGCCTGCTCGCGGCGATCGACTTCACGGAGCGGCGGATCCCCAACCGGATCGTTCTGCCGGCGACTGCGGTTGTGCTCGTGGCACAGACGATGCTCTTCCCGGATCGCGCGCTCGAGTGGTTTTTGGCGGCCGGCGCCGCTGCACTCGTCCTAATACTGCCGCTGCTCGTCTACCCCGCCGGTGTCGGCATGGGCGACGTGAAGCTGATGCTGCTCCTGGGCGCGGCGCTCGGGACCAGCGTCGCCGCGGCGCTCGTCATCGGCTCGCTCGCCGCCGCCGCGTACGCCGTCTTCCTGCTCGTGCGCAGCGGCGGAGACGCTCGACAGAGCTCATTCCCCCTCGGCCCGTTCCTCGCTTTCGGCGCGATCATCGCGCTCCTCGCATGAGCGAGAACAGCGTGGGCCAGACCTTGTCCAAATCAGCCGAGGAAGATCGCGGCGGCGCCGAGGTGGTGCGCTGGCGGTTCGAGCGGCTCGTCGAGACCGGGTATGACCCGGCAACTGCCTCGTCCATCGCGCAGCGCGTGGAGATCGACCTGCACCTTGCCGTCCGGCTCGTACGAGACGGGTGTCCGCCGCGTACCGCCGTGCGCATCCTGTTCTAGGCCGTCGAGACCAGGACTAGACCCTCTGATGGGCGATTTCGTCCTTCGGGGTCGATGTCGTCGTACCACGGCTGCCGCATAATCACTGAGCCTGCGATGAGAGTGCGCATCAGCGATTCGTCCTGCCTCACCGCCTTGGTCGAGGATCTTTTACGTGGCGGCTGCGTGCCGGCGAGCGTCGACGACGAGACTGTCGACGTCATCTATCCAGACGCCGTCGACGCGCGGGAGGCGCAGACGGAGCTGCTCTTCTTCCTCCGCGCCTGGCAATCCAGGCATCCCGGCGTCGTCGTCAGCCTCGGCTAAGCCGCAGGCTCGAAGAACGGGTGCTTCACGAGGCGGTGCTGGTATGCATGCCGCACCGCCTCGGTTCGGTTCGATACGCCGAGCCGGCGGTAGATGTTCGTCAGGTGGAACTTGACCGTCTGCTGCGTCAGCCACAGCTCCTTTGCGATCTCCTTGTTCGAGAGACCGCGCGCCAACGCCTCCAGGACACGCTGCTCGCTCGGCGTGATGCCCGTTTCGCCAACCCCGCCGCGCGCCGCCTTTTCGGCCTCGTCGTCGACCGAGTGGTAGACGACCCCCTGGACGGCGAGGCGTAGGGCGGACGGCAGATCTACGGGGTCAAGCGCTTTGGTGATGAACGACTTCGCCCCGCGCGTGAGAGCGGAGCGGATCGTCTCCGGGTCGTCTTGCCCCGAAAGCACGATTGCCGTCACGGACGGATATCGCTTCCGGAGCTGATCGAGACAGGTCAGACCGTCCATCCGCGGCATCGCGATGTCCAGGAGGACGACGTCGGGTGTCGTTCGGCCGACGAGTGGCAGCACCTGGCTGCCGTCCGTTGCCTCACCGACGACCTCGATCCCGTCGTCCTCGTCGAGTACAAGGCGGATCCCTTCGAGGATCAGCCGATGGTCGTCGGCAATTAGGACTTTCAGCAGCCGCAATGCCCCGAGCCCTCCTCCGATTCGTCTCGCGGTCCCATCCCGGTACCGCGACACATCACAAGTTTCCACAACGGTGGGCATCTGCCTATAGGACAACTGACCCCTTTTCACCCTGGTGAGGTATTGACGAGATCAACGAGCTTCATCACGCTTACAGGATCGCTATGCGATCGACTCACATGCGGCAGTGAGTAGTGCGGCGCCCGACCCGGTGATCCGCACCGGCTCCACCGGGAAGGCGGATGATGCTGCCGTGCCTCGCCGTGGACCGAGCGGCAAGCTGACAAGCACGGAGATCCAGCGCGCCGATCAGGCAGTCACGATCGTGCTCGTGGAGGACCACGATGGATTTCGGATGGGGCTCAGGGCGTTGCTCACGGAGCACGGCTTTGACGTCGTGGGTGACGCGGCCGACGGCGAAGCAGCGGTCGCACTCGTTGAAGCGCTGGCGCCCGACGTCGTGCTGATGGACTTGCAGCTGCCGCGGATGTCAGGCGTGGAGGCGACGCGGAGGATCGCTGCCCTGTCCCCGGAGAGCGCGGTTCTGATGCTCACGGTCTCAGGCGACGAGGCCGACGTCGTCGACGCGCTCGCCGGCGGAGCTTCGGGGTATCTCGTCAAGGGGACGTCACCCGAGACCGTTACCGCAGGCATTTATGCGGCGGCACGGGGGGAGGCCCTGATGTCGGCGGAGGTCGCATCGAGGGTGTTCGCTCGGCTCCGCGAGGATGGCGCCGCGCCGGCGGACGATGTACCGCTGTCCTTTCTCTCGACGCGCGAGATCGAGATCCTGCGCCTGTTGGCGAGCGGCAAGCAGAACGACGAGATCGCGCAAGAGCTCGTGATCAGCCCGTTCACCGCTCGAAATCACGTGTCCAAGGTCCTTCGGAAGCTGCAGCTTCAAAACCGCACGCAAGCAGCCGCCTACGCCGTCCGGCAGGGTCTGTAGCGCCCTCGACCTAGCGGCGGGGTGGGATTCGAACTGGTGGGGTCCGTGTAAGCCTGGTGTGAGTTTCGCGTCCGGGAACGCACACGACCGTTTACGCGCTTCGAACCTGCGGCAAAAAGGAGTGACGTTCCGTTCTCGAGCAAGGAGGGGTCGAATGGCGACCACAGCCGGAAACCGAGCCGAAGACGTCGCTGAGCGGACGATCGCAGTTCAGGACGAGACGAAATGGGGCCCGCTGACCACCGAATTCTGGGCGATGGGGGTTCTCGTAATTGCGATCCTGCTCGCCGCCGCGATCTCAGACTCGCTCAACGACGTTCGCGCATGGACGCTCGTTGCGGGCCTCGGAGCCGCGTACATCATCAGCCGCGGAATCGCGAAAGCCGGCAGCGACCACTCGCCCGGCCATGGCTCTCGTCGACGGCGAACGTCTTAGGTTGCGATCAGTGCGGCGTCTCGAATGCGCGGAGTGCGGGCGCGTCTCGCAGGAGAGTGAGCGCGGCCGCGCAGCGCGTCAATGGCGCGGGTCGGTCTTCTGAGCCAGAACTGCAGGTTCGCCCTGTTGCTTTTCGACGACGACGTATCCGGCTTCCGTCGCAATGATTTCCTCTACGTCAGCTGCCTCGTGCCCCGGCTTGAGGATGAACTCGGCTGAGTTCGCCCGTATTCGCTCGTATGCCTCCCGCGAGATGCCGATCTGCTCGGCACACAAGGGCTCGGCGCACTCGCAAACGACGACGAACTCGCCGCTCATCTCGCCAAAGGCATCGTTCAGCTCCTCGATGCCCTCATTGACCTGCCGGAACATGGCCTGATTTCGAGCGACCTTCTTCCTGCGTTCGTCGGTCATCCTCGGGGGTCCGCCTGGGCATGAACGTCGCCGGCTTCTCCAAACTTTTCCGTCATCACGAAGCGGCTGTTTCGTGCCACGACACGCTCGATTGAGCGGTCTTCGTGTCCCAACGCTGCGAAGCCACCTCTGCCGCTCGACCGGACGTTTTCGTATTCCCTGAGCCTGAGCATCACGATCTCCCTGCACTCCGGCCTGGGGCACTCGCACAGGAACGGAACCAAGGAGTCAGCGTCTGCAAAATCGAGGTCGTTCGCAGCTCGCTCCAGTTTCTCGTTCGCCCGCCGAAACACTCCCTCGTTGAGCGCCTTCCGCTCAGCGGGTGTCTTCTCATCAGCGGCCACCTGCTCCATCTTCCGCCGAGGACAAAGAGCGAAACACGGTCACGTCACCGCCGTCCTGAGAGTGCATCGCTTCCTCGCTTCCGCGAAGCCCTATACGACGAGGATCGACCTTCGCGGCCAACTCACCGGCCGGTCCCTCCTTCTCGACGACCCAGAAGCGCTCAGTTCGCTCCACCACGTCCTCGATCTCCTCGAACACGTGGTCGTCGCTCGGAGCAACGATAAAACGCTTCGGATCAGCCCGGACTGCCTCGTAGGCTTGAGAGGTCAGCGCAATCCGTTCCGTACACGCGTTGTCGGCGCATTCGCAGACCCAATCGCCAAGCGGTAGGTGCTCAGCGAAGGCGCTGTTGATCTCTTTCACGCGCTCGTTGACGTCGCGAAACAGGCTCTGCGTGCGGGCGCCGAGCGCCGCATCGTAAAACTCTCCCTGCTCCAAAACGGGTCCCTTCCCTCATTGCTGGCACAGCACCGGGGAATCGCCTCTCAAGAGAGCACGTACGGGGTCGCGCCTCGGCTTGAGCCCATCGTATGCGCGATCACGTCTTTCGGCGCTTTGGTTACGCTCACGATGCCGTTCGTCGCGACCGAAATCGCGATAGGGAGAATCGAATGGCCTTCACCTACAGTCTCAAGTACCGCCGCCACACGACATTGAACGGGCTGCAAGGGCCGGGCCGCGAGCCGAACGCCTAAGCGGTTGCGTCCTCGAAGCTCAGCTGCCGCCCCGCCGCAAGCCCGCGCTCGAATTCCGCGGTTCTCGGGGTGAGGATCCGGCTCGCGTACTGCTCGCGATCGGCATGCCATCCGCCGAGGAATCTCCACTGCTCTTCAGCCTCGATCGCCCCCCACAGGCGGCCGGCGCGCTCGTCGTCGCCGCGCTCCCGGGCTACGAGGGCCAGGATGGCGAGGGCGTACGTCGCGGTTGTGTGATCGCCGATCGCACAGCTGAGTTCGAACGCCTGCTGCGCGTATGTTGCTGCGTCCGGGAAGCGGTCGAGCAGGAACGAGCGCTCCGCCACGCTGACGAGGTATTGCGGCTCACCCCAGGTCCAGCCGCCGGCCTCACGCACGATGTCGAGCGCCGAGAGTTGAAGTTCGAGCGCTCGCTCGATGTTGCCTTCACGGAACTCGATGTGGCTCAGCGAGGCGAGGAAGTCGGATTCCTCGTACCGGTGGCCGCCGGCACGAGCGCGCCGCAGGCTCTCCTCGGCCAGCCGACGGGCGCCGGCGAGGTCGCCCCGGGCGCGGGCGATGTTGCCGAGCCGGTGTCGTAGGCGAAGGACTCCCCTCTCCTTTCCGAGCTGCTCGAAGAGCTCGAGACTTTGTTCGTACAGCGCAGCGGCTCGTTCGATTTCGCCGGAGACCTCGGCCGTGCCTCCGAAGTCGCGGAGGGCGCGCGCCCGAAGCTCGAGGGGAATGGCGTCGGCTCGCTCGAGGAGGGCTTTGAAGCGCTGCATCCCTTCGCGCGGACTGCTTGCCACCCAGAACTGCTCGAGCGAGATCGCCAGCTCGAGGCCGAGGACGGGATCCTCGCCCGCCGCCCAGTCGAGTGCGGAACGCATGTTGTCCTGCTCGGCGAGCGCGAGGTCGTGACGTTGCCGCAGGCCGCTGCCGAGCTCGTCGACGGAGAGCCCTAGCGAGGCGGCGATCGAGGCATACGCGTGGGCGTGGCGGCGTCGGAGGGCGTCACCCTCGCCGCGGGCTTCGAGCTGCTCGGCGGCGAACTCGCGGATCGTTTCCAGCAGCGAATAGCGTGAGCCGTGCGCATCGACGCTACGGAGCACGAGCTGGTGATCCACGAGCGTGGAAAGGCCCTCGAGGGTAGTCTCGCAGACGGACTCGGCGGCTCCGAACGTGCAGCCGCCTGCGAAGACCGACAGCCTCGCCAGGTCCCGCTGTTCGTCGCTGGCGAGGAGCTCGAAGCTCCACTCCAGCGTCGCGCGAAGCGTCCGCTGGCGGGCGGGCAGGTCGCGTGGGCCGCCGATGAGCAGCGGGAGGCGCGCGTCGAGTCGGTCGAGGAGCTCGCTCGGGGTGAGCGTGCGGATCCGGGTCGCGGCGAGTTCGATCGCGAGTGGGAGCCCGTCGAGCCTGTCCACGATCTGCTGGATCACTCGTTCCTCGCCGTGCTGCCGGTGGAAGCGGGGCTCGGCCTCCCGTGCCCGCTCCAGGAAGAGCTGGACGGCCGCGTCGGCGGCGAGCGGTTCGACCGGGTAGATGCGCTCGCCGGAGAGGTGGAGGACGACGCGGCTGGTGACGAGGATCATCATGCGTGGCGCGTGTGCGATCAGCTCGGTGAGCAGCGCCGTGCCCTGCCGCACGTGCTCGGCGTTGTCGAGGACGAGCAGCAGCTCGCGCGGCGCCAAAGCCGACGTCAGGGCCTCGAGCGGGTCTCCGGCCGCCTCAATGCCGAGCGCGCCGGCGATCGCGACGGCCAAGAGCGCGGGATCCCGGAGCGGCGCAAGGTCGACGAACCCGACCCCGTTTGCGAACGAGCTGGCCCGGTGTCGCGCAACTTCGACGGCGAGGCGTGTCTTCCCGGAGCCGCCCGCGCCCGTGAGGACGACCAGCCGGACCTCGTCGCGTCCGAGAAGGTCTCGCAATTCCCGCAGCTCGCGCTCTCGGCCGATGAGCGGATTAGCGGAGGCGGGTAGCGAGGGGATTGCCTCATGAGCGACGGGCGCAGCGTCGAGGGCCGGATCCTGCTGGAGGATCCG
>Ga0126304_10001741_pt1 | contig 10390 bp, 11 predicted proteins | sample Plot25_FD_92538 | JGI IMG/M metagenome (GOLD analysis project Ga0126304, IMG submission 92538) | Serpentine soil microbial communities from UC McLaughlin Reserve, CA, USA - Plot25 | ecosystem: Environmental > Terrestrial > Soil > Grasslands | place: USA: UC McLaughlin Reserve, Lake County... | reverse complement strand
GGCCCTCGCGTAGGCACTGCCCCTCGTAGATTCCGGTCGCCTCGTCCTCGGTTCGGTCGCCGAGGCGCGAGACCCTGATGTATACGTCGAACATCGCTCCTCCTTGTCGACATTCTACCTCGGTTGTTATCAAGATGTTCAAGATTGACGGCCACAACATCGAAGCCGTCTACCACCGCCGCTAGTGCGGTTCCCCGCCGCGCTGGCGGACGAGTGGGGGCACGAGCCCGAGTGGCTCGCCGCGCTCCCTGGCATCGTCGCCGAGTGCGCGGAGCAGTGGTCGCTCATCCTGGAGCAGCCGGTCGACACACCGCACGCGCTCGTCGTGCCGGCCGACGAAACGGTCCTGAAGGTGAACGCGCCCTCGCATTTCGAGGCCGACCACGAGGCGGACGCGCTCGCGCTCTGGAACGGAGCAGGGGCCGTGCGCCTCTTGGCGCGGGACGACGGGCGTCGCGCGTTCCTCTGCGAGCGCTGCCGGCCCGGCACACCGCTGTGGGACACGCACTTCGACGATCTGGTCGTCGTCGCTCCGATGCTGGCTCGCCTTTCGATCCAGCTCGAGGCCGCAGAGCCCTTTCGGCTGCTCGCCGACGAGGCCGACCGCTGGGCCGAGGAGCTGCCGCGGCGGAACGCGCTGAGCGGCCGAGCGGTGGAGCCGGCGCTGCTCGACTACGCGCTCGACGTCCTTCGCACGGTCGACCGGGACGCGCGGTTCATCGTCAACCAGGACCTGCACGGCGGGAACGTCCTGCGGGCCGATCGCGAGCCGTGGCTCGTGATCGATCCGAAGCCGCTCGTGGGCGAGCGCGAGCTCGACGGCGTCGGGCTGCTCCGGAATGCGGTGTTCCGCGGGCAGTCGCTCACGCGCTGGCTCGACTTCTTCGCTTCGATGCACCTCGACCGCGAGCGCGTGCGGGGCTGGGGAGTCGCCCACGCGCTCGCCTGGGGCTGGGAGCGCGAGGGCCGTTGGTCCGAGGACATGCTCGCCACGGCGCGCGCGATCCGGTTCGCGGCGTGATTCAGGGGCGCGCGATCGGGCAGTGCAGGCTCATCCGACGGGAAGGAGCGCCCGATGCTCACGCTTACCGATTCCGCAAAAGACGTGGTCCAGCAGATGGTCGAGGAACAGAACGCCCCCCAGGGCAGCGGACTGAGGATCGCTGCTGCGGCGCCGACCGAGAGCCGCGAGGCGTCGCTGTCGCTCGACCTCGCGACCGAGCCGTCGGCCGGCGACACCGTGGTCGAGGACGGCGGCGCGCGCGTCTTCCTCGACGAGGCCGCGGCCGCGCTGCTCGACGACAAGGTGCTCGACGCCTCGGCGCACGAGGACCATGTCCATCTGACGGTTCACGAGCAGGGCGACGACGAACAGCCGTAGGCGCACGTGGCGCGTGCACCGAGCGAGGAGCCTGAAGGGCTCGTCTACCGGCCTGACCTGCTTACCGCCGAGGAGGAGGCGGACGTCCTCGGCGTGCTCGAGTCCCTCCGCTTCGACCCGATCGTGATGCACGGTCAGCCGGCAAAGCGGACGGCGCGCCACTTCGGGCTCGACTACGACTACGAAGCGCGAACGCCACTGCCCGGCGAGGCCGTGCCCGACTGGATCCTCCCAGTGCGCGAGCGCGCCGCGGACCTCGCCGGCCACGACCGCGAGGAGCTCGCCGAGGTCCTCGTGCAGCGCTACCCGCCCGGCTCGACGATCGGCTGGCACCGCGACGCCCCCGCGTTCGGCACGGTCGTCGGCGTCTCGCTCGGCGGGGAGAGCCGGCTGCGTTTCCAGCGCGGCAAGGGCGTCGATCGCCGGGTATGGGAAGTGCTGCTCGAGCCGCGGTCGGGCTACGTCCTGGCGGGCAAGGCGCGGACGTCGTGGCAGCACTCGATTCCGCCGACGAAGGAGCTGCGCTACTCGATCACGTTCCGCACGCTGCGCAAGCGTTAACGGTCGCCGTGCCAGGAGTCCCAGAGCGCGGCGTACGAGCCGTCGTGGTCGACGAGCTCCTCATGCGTGCCGAGCTCCTGGAGCAGCCCTTCCTCCACCACGGCGACCCGGTCGGCGTCGTGCGCGGTGTGGAGACGATGCGCGATCGCGACCACCGTTCGACCTTCGAGCACCGAGGCGAGCGAGCGCTCGAGGTGGCGGGCCGCGCGAGGATCGAGCAACGAGGTCGCCTCGTCGAGGACGAGCGTGTGCGGGTCGGCGAGCACGAGCCGAGCGAGCGCGAGCTGCTGCGACTGCGCCGGCGTGAGCGGGTAGCCGCCGGTCCCGACCACCGTGTCGAGGCCGTCCGGAAGCAGCTCGACCCACTCGAGCGCGTCCACGGCGGCCAGCGCGTCGCGAAGGCGCTCGTCGGTGGCATGCGGGCGCGCGAGCCGCAGGTTCTCGGCGACGGTGCCCACGAAGACGTGCTGTTCCTGGGTGACCAGCGCGACCTCCTTCCGCAGCGTGTCGAGGGGGAGGTCGACGAGGCGGACGCCGCCGATCTCCACCCGCCCTTCTCGTGGAGGGTGGATGCCGGCGAGCAGGCGGCCGAGCGTCGACTTGCCGGCCCCGGACGGCCCCACCACGGCCACGCGCTCGCCCGGCTCGAGATCGAGGTCGATGCCGTGCAGAACGTCGCGGTCGGCGACGTAGGCGTAGCGGACGTCCTCGGCCCTGAGGTCGTCTCCGTCCGGGCGGTCGTCCTTCGCGGTGCGGTCTGGTAGCACGCGCGCAATCCCCACCAGGCGGGCGAACGAGGTCGCGCCGACCTGGATCTCGTCGAGCCAGGAGATCAGCCGGTCGACGGGGTCGGCAAGCGCGACCACGTAGAGCGCAACGGCCGTCACCTCGCCGATCGTCGCGTGGCCGTTCGAGACGAGCCACCCGCCCCACGCCAGCGAGGCCGCGACCGGCAACACGTACGAGAACTCGGCCGACGGGAACCAGATCGTGCGGAGGCGGAGCGTCCGCCGCTCCGCGCGGTACGCCTCCTCGAGGTCGTCGTCGATCCGGCGCACGCGTTCTTCCCTGAGCCCGAGCGCCTCGATCGTGCGGCCGCCCTCGACGGTCTCCCCGACCGTCCCGGCCAGCGTCGCGTACGTGGCGCGCTCCCAGAGGTAGGCGTCGGGGGCACGCCGGAGATACCAGCGCGTGCCAACCAGGAGGATCGGGACTCCGGCGATGCAGGGGAGCGCGGCGAGCGGGTTGACCCAGAACGCGGCCGCAACCGTCAGCAGCGTCGTGACCCCTGCGATTAGCGTCTCGGGGACGGCAAAACGGACCGTCCGCGCCAGCGAGTCGACGTCCGCGGTCGTCCGGGAGACGAGGTCGCCGGTCCCCGCACGCTCGACGGTCGAGAGCGGGAGCCCGAGGACGCGGCGCATGAAGTCCTCGCGCAGCTCCGCGAACATCTGCTCGGAGAGGACGAACGACGCGCGGCGGGCGAAGAAGGTCACCACCGTCTGGAGGGCGAGGAAGGCCGCGAGCACCGCGACGACGCGGTCGACGTGACCCGTCGTCGTGCCCTCCTCGACCGACTGGACGAGGTTGCCGAGCAGCGCCGGGCCCGCGAGCCCGGCGGCGGCCGCGGCGGCGTGAAGGGCGACCGTTCCCCAGAGCGCCCAGCGGTGGCGCCCAGCGAGGATTCGCGCCTGCGCACGCAGCTCCGGGCCGTCCGCGATCGGCAGCAGCTCGCTCACAGGTCCTCCCCGCGCGTGACCGTGTCCCGATAGTCCGACCGCTCCTTGAGCAGCTCGCGGTGACGCCCGACGGCGACCGCTCGGCAATCCCGGAGGTAGACGACGCGGTCGGCGCGGTCGAGCATCAGCGGGCTCGTCGTGACGACGACGGTCGTCCGGCCCGCGCGCGCCTCGTGCAGGCGGCCCGCGATCCGGGCCTCGGTGTGGGCGTCGACGGCGCTCGTCGGCTCTACGAGGACGAGCACCTCCGCGTTCGACAGGAGCGCCCTGGCCAGAACGAGCCGCTGGCGCTGCCCGCCCGAGAACGAACGGCCGCGCTCGTCCACGGTCGTGTCGAGCCCGGCCGGGAGCTGCTCGAGCACGTCCTCGGCGTTGGCGATCGAGATCGCGTCGAGGATCGTCTCGTCGCCGGCACGGCTCCACGGGTCGAGCTCGGAGCGGAGCTTGCCCGAGAAGAGCACCGGATCCGCCTCGCTGACGACGATCCGGCGCCGAACCGCGTCGAGCGGCAGGTCGGCGAGACGGACGTCGCCCAGGACGACGCCGTCGCCGCCGCCGAACCGCCCCAGCCGGTCCGCGATCGCCGCGGCCTCGTCCGGGATCGAAGACACGATGGCCGTCAGCAGGCCCGGCTCGATCTCGACGCCGGAGACCGGGTCGTGCAGCGGCGATCCCGTCGGCGGCACCGGTGCCGGCTCGTCGGGATCGGTCACGTGCGGCTCGACCTGAAGCACGTCCAGCATCCGGCGGGAGCCGACGAGCGCGCGCGTGATCTTGTCCAGCGCCTCCGCCGAGGTCCGCAGCGGGATGACGAGGAACGCGGCGTAGCCGTAGAAGGCCACGAGCTCTCCCGGCCCGATCCGCCCGGACACCGCGAACCGCGCGCCTAGCCAGGTGACGAGCACGACGAAGACGCCCGGAATGAAGACCTGGGCGGCGTCGAGCGTCGACTGCGGAAGCGCGACCCGCACACCCGCGTGCCTGACCTCTTGCGAGCGCTTGCGGTAACGAGAGAAGAACGCGCCCTCGCCGCCGATCCCGCGTAGGACACGCAGGCCGGACGCCGTGTCGGCTCCGAGCGCGGTGAGCTTCCCGACCTCGTCGCGTTGCTCGCGCTGCCGCTCCTGCAGCGGCCTGACGACGAACGAGAGCGCGAACACCAGGACCGGCACGCCGACGAGCACGACGAGCCCGAGGGTCGGCGACGACGAGAGCAGAATCACCGCGACGACGACGTATGCGACGATCGCTCCGGAGAGCCGCGCGGTGATGTCGAAGGCGCCGCCGGCGCGCATCGCGTCGTTCGAGATCGCCGCGACGACCTCGCCGGTCGAGAGCTGTCCACGCACCGCCGGGCCCGAGCGGGCCGCGTGGTGCGACACGACCTGCGCGAGCCGGTACGACGCCTGGAGCCAGTTGAAGACCGCGAAGCGGTGGCGCATGATCCCGAACCCCGCCTGGCCGGCCCCGAGCCCGACGAGGGCGAGCGTCCACACCGCGAGCGCGCGGTTGTCGTGCTGGACGATCCCGTCCTCGATCGCGCGGCCGATCGTGAACGGCATCAGCGCCTGCGACAGCATCCAGAGCACGCCGAAGACGATTCCGGCGAGCAGCGTTGGTATCTGTTGACGCCCGACCCAGACCAGCAGGCGGGCCGGAGAGCGCGTGTCGGGCTGGCCCGGCTGCTCGACGGGCAGGCGGACGCCGCCGTGGCGAATCCACCGCGCGGCAGGGCTGAGCGTTGTCGACGTGGCCCGGTCCATGCACGAGTGCGGGACGGCGTCCCGCGCATCGATCCTAGCCACGCCGATGGCCCGCTCGGCCACGTCCGGGGTCTGACCCGGGACGTGCTGTAAGCGGACGCGTCGTGTGTCAACTTCGTAACGCCTCGCTCAGCGGGTGTTTGATGGAGTTACCGTCGCGTGCGTGCCCCGACGACCGCGTCCCGACTTCGAAGGCGCGCTCCATCATGTCTTCGACCGTGGTAACCGTCGACAGGTGATCTGCGAAGAGGCGGTCGACTACCAGTTCTTTCTGCGGCTGCTCGAGCGGGCGATCGCCAAGTTCGAATGGCTCGTGCACGCCTACTGCCTGATGCCCAACCACTACCACTTACTGATCGAAACGCCGAAGGCGGGGCTCTCACGCGGGATGCACCTACTGAACGGGCGCTACGCCCAGGCCTTCAACGCCGGTCGCCGGCTCGACGGGCACCTGTTCCAGGGCCGCTTCGGCTCCAGGCTGGTCGAGTCCGAGGGGCATGCGATCTGGGCCAACCGCTACATCGCCCGGAATCCGGTCGAGGCCCGGCTCGCGCCGGGGCCGGCCGCCTGGGCGTGGAGCAGCTACGGCGCCCTCCGCCGTAACCGCGCGCCGAGTTGGCTGGCCCACGAACGCGTGCTGCGCCTGTTCGGCCACGGCGACAGGGCCGCGGTCGCATACGAGCGGTTGATCCTCGACGAAGACGGACGCGACCCGCCCAGCCCTGTCCGGGGTCTGACCCCGGACAGGCCCGCCCGAGACGCGCGCCGCTAGCCCGGGGTCTGACCCGGGAGAGGCCCGCCCGAGACGCGCGCCGCTAGCCGGAAAGCCGCCTCACGCGCGCGTGTCATCGAATCCGATCCGGTTGTGGCTGCCGTCGCAGAACGGCTTGTTGCCCGACGCTCCGCAGCGGCACAGCGCGACCCGGGTGTCCTCGCGGATCACGCGGCCCTCCGCGTCCCGGATGCGCACCCGTCCACGCAGGAAGAGCGGGCCGTTGCGCATCGGCGTCACGGTGAGCTCCTCGGCGGCTTCCTCCTGCGGCCCGCCGTCGGTCCGGACGAAGTGCAGCGCCCCGGTCGGACACGTTACGACCGCAGCCGCGACGGCGTCCGGACCGGCCGCGTCGGCGTCGACCCACGGGCGACGCTCCGCGTCGAAGACGGCGCCGAGGTTCCGGACGCAGTTGCGCGTGTGGATGCACAGGCGCGGCTCCCAGTGCACCTCGATCCCCGCGCTATGCGCCCTGTATACACGCGCCGGCCCGCGCTGCTTCTCGGCGCTCATCGCGGTTGCGGCGCTCGCGGCGCGACGATGTCGGCCTGCTCCGGGTGCCGCTCGAGGTACGCCCGGACGAACGGGCAGATCGGGATCAGCCGCAGCCCACGCTCGCGAATGTCCGCGAGCGCGCCCGCGACGAGCTTTCCGCCCAGGCCGTGACCCTCGAACTTGTCGGAGACCTCCGTGTGGATGAGCGCGACCGCATCCTCACGCAAGCGGTACACGAGCTGACCCGCAAGGTCGTCTCCGACCCAGAGCTCGTAGCGCTCTTCGGCCGGGTTGTCCACAACACGGCCGTCTTCGTGAGCAGACACGCTGCACGCCATGATGGCTGAAGCGCCTCGGTCCACGGAGCGAGCGGCTACGCCGCCTCGGTCGCGGGCTCGGCGTGCGCCGGCGCAGTCGTCGCGCGCAGCACGAACCCGCTGACGAGGGCGGCCGCTGCGAGAAAACCGATCCCCAGCAGGAACGCCGCGTGGTAGCCGGCGTTCGTGGCCGCGACGAACTCGGTGCCGGACTCGAGCAGGTTGTCCGTCCGATACTGCGCAAGGCTGGCGAGGATGGCCAAGCCGAGCGCGCCGCCCATCATGAACGCCGTGTTGACGACGCCTGATGCGAGCCCCGCCTGCTCGGGCGCAACGTCGCTCATCGCCGCGAGCAGGATCGGGTTGAAGGCGATCCCCGCGCCGAGGCCGAGCGCGACCGTGGCCGGAAGGATGTCCACCACCCAGCTGCCGTCGACGGGTGCGCGGGCGAAGAGCAGGAGGCCCAGGATCATCAGCGAGAGGCCCGCCAGGAGCGGCGGCTTGATCCCGAGCCGCATCACGAGCTTGTCCGAGTAGAGCGAGGACATTCCCCAGAGCACCGTGCCGGGGAGGTACGCGAGGCCGACCTCGAGCGGGCTGTAGTCGAGCACGATCTGCATGTAGAGGGCCGAGAAGAAGAAGTAGGCGAACAGACCCGCCGCGAGCACCGTCCCGATCACGTTGGCCGTGGAGAGGTTGCGGTTCCGGAAGATCCCGAGCGGCACGAGCGGCGCGGCGATCCGAGCCTCGATGATCAGGAAGGCGACGACCAGGAGCACGGCCGCACCGAGCAGGCCGAGAGTCTCCGCGGTCAGCCAGCCCGTGTCGTTCCCGTTGACGATCGCGTAGACGGCGAGCATCAGGGCGCCGGTCACGGTGACCGCGCCGGCGACGTCGAGGCGGCCGCTCGCCGTTCCCGGAACCGGCGGCAACAGTCGCAGGGAGAGGAAGAACACCAGCGCACCGACCGGGAGGTTCACGAGGAAGATCCAGTGCCAGCTGAACAGGTCGGTCAGGATCCCGCCGGCGAGCACGCCGGCCACGCCTCCGCCCGAGAGCACGAAGCCGAAGATTCCCATCGCCTTGGCGCGCTCGGCAGTCTCGGTGAAGAGCGTGATCACCAGTGAGAACGCCACCGCGGAGACGAGCGCGCCGCCGAGCCCCTGCACCGCACGCATGGTCACGAGCAGCTCCTGCGACGTGGAGAGCCCGCAGCCCAGCGACGCCGCGGTGAAGATGCCGATCCCGATCAGGAAGAGCTTTCGCTGGCCGAAGAGGTCGCCGAGCCGGCCACCGAGGAGCAGGAAGCCGCCGAAGGTCAGCAGGTACGCGTTCACGACCCACGCGAGGGACGTCTGCGAGAAGCCGAGGTCGTCACGGATCGTCGGCAGAGCGACGTTGACGATCGTCCCGTCGAGCACGATCATCAGATCGCCCAGGCACAGGACGTAGAGGGCGAGCCAGCGTTTCCGGGCGTCAAGCACGTGTCATCTCCTCGGGGTCGAAGGGGTCAGTTCTAGCGGTCCGCGGGCGGGACACGACGACGAGCACGGTCGGAACCGCACCACGGTTGCGTAGAGCGCGCAGGGGCAGCCCGATCAGCCAGAGCACGTCGCCTCGCCTGAATCCCCGGCTGGTCCCGCCGCTGCATTCGAGCTCGAGCCTCCCCGATTCGACCACCACGAGCGCGTCCCGCCACTCGGCCTCGTCGTACGCCCTCTCGGCGCCGGGCGCGACCACGATGCGCCGGATCCGGAAGTCATCCGCGAGCGTCACATTGATGCGGGCAACCCGAACGCGGCGAAGACGTCGGGGCCGAAGACGACGATCTCGGCGACACGGCCGTCCTGGAAGCGGAGGACGTCGAGCGCGAGCGGCCGGTAGTCGGTCTCTCCGGGTCGTCTCCGGTAGACGGCCACGGCCGGCTGCCGGTTCGCCGCCACCCTCACGGACTGCAGGCGGCCGAGCCTTTCGGTTCCGAAGCCGCCCTCCACCCACGCGGCGACGATTGCCTCGTTGCCGACGTACCAGGCGTCGAGCGGAGGCATCGAGCAGACTGCGTCCTCGCGGAGGAGGCGCACCATCGCGGCCGGGTCGTTGCGGTTCGTGGCGTCCATGTAGCGGTCGAGGAGCGCTCGCTCCTCGTCGGTCGGATCGCCGCCGGCCGTCCACTCGATCCGGCGCGAGGGCAGGCGGCGCTTCATCGTGGCGCGGGCGCGCTGCAGCGCGCTGTTCGCGGCCGGCACGCTCGTCTCGAGCAGGGCCGCGGTCTCGGCCGCGGACCAGCCGAGCACGTCCCTGAGGATCAGCGCGGCGCGCTGCTTCGGCGGAAGCAGCTGGATCGCCGCGATGAACGCCAGCTCCATCGTCTCCCTCGCGACCACCTCGGCCTCCGGCTCGGCCTCCGCGGACGGGACCGCCTCCAGCGGCTCGTCGGGGTACGGCTGCAGCCAAGGCACCTCGGCCAGCGGCTTGGCGCCTTCGCCGGGCCGGGCGGTCCGCGGCCGGCGGTCGAGGAAGTCGAGGCAGGCGTTGGTGGCGATCCGGTACAGCCACGCCCGGAACGAGGAGCGTCCCTGGAAGCTCTTCCGCCTCCGCCAGGCTCGAAGGAACGTCTCCTGGACGAGGTCCTCCGAGTCCTCGTAGGAGCCGAGCATCCGGTAGCAGTGCGCCTGAAGTTCGCCGCGGAACGGCTCGACGAGCCCGGCGAACGCCGACTGGTCGCCCGCGCGGGCGGCGGCGAGCGTCGCGCCCGTCATGCGGCCTCCGCCAGCGGCGCCTCTTCCCTGTGCGCGGGTGAGGCCGCGGGCCGGAGGAGCGCAGCACCGGTCGCGGCGGCCGCGAACGCGAAAAGGGCGCCGACGAGGAACGCGACGTGGTAGCCGCCGGTCAGCGCAACAAGCGGCGAGTCGCCGCCGGCGGCAAGCGTCTCGGTGCGCGACGCCGCGAGGCTTGCGAGGATCGCCAGGCCGAGCGCGCCGCCCATCATGAACGAGGTGTTGACGACGCCCGATGCCAGGCCGGCCTCGCTCTGCTCCACGTCGCCCATCGCGGCGAGCAGCACCGGGTTGAAGGCCATGCCGGCGCCGAGGCCGAGCAGAATCATGCTCGGTAGCACGTCGACGACGAACGTTCCGTCGACGGGCGCTCGCGCGAAGAGCAGCAGCCCGACGGCCGCGAGCGACAGGCCGACGGCGAGCGGCGGCCTGATGCCGTATCGCATCACCAGCTTGGCCGAGAGGCCGACCGAGAGCACGCCCATGATGATGTTCCCGGGCAGGAAGGCGAGGCCTACCTGGAGCGGGCTGTATCCGAGTACCAGCTGCAGGTAGAGCGCCGAGAGAAAGAACCACGCGAACATC
>Ga0126304_10001739_pt1 | contig 10392 bp, 12 predicted proteins | sample Plot25_FD_92538 | JGI IMG/M metagenome (GOLD analysis project Ga0126304, IMG submission 92538) | Serpentine soil microbial communities from UC McLaughlin Reserve, CA, USA - Plot25 | ecosystem: Environmental > Terrestrial > Soil > Grasslands | place: USA: UC McLaughlin Reserve, Lake County... | reverse complement strand
GCGCAACTTTTCCATCGGCGCCTGGTCTGCGCACTTGTTCCACTGCGCCGAATGTAATCTTGCAAAAGTCAATCATTGCAATGGGATCCTGACACACCAATCTCGGGATAATGATAGAGGCGCCCTCAGGTATCGGTTTTACGTTGTCCATGTTCTATCTCCTGTTTGGATTTCAACGATTCGATTTGAATGTAAAGCTGAGTATTTTCGTCAGGGTAAAGTTCGTTCAGGTGGGCAAGAATAGTGCGCAAAGGTAAAAAATCTTCACTTCGATCCTCAACATTCATCAAACAACCCTATTTCTCTTCCTCAAATAATAATGCCATAAATAATAGCTTGCAAGCGAACGCAGAGGAGTCCATTTTTCCGCCAATACAACGATTTTCGTTGCCGTCGTTGCGCCCCATAATTCTTTTATTGTACTAACGATGGCTATGTCTCCAATCGGAAGAATATCCTTTTTTTGTAGGCAAAACATCAGGTAAATATCGGTGGTCCAGTTACCGATTCCTTTTATGGAGGTAAGCTGGCGCCTGATTTCTTCAAGCTCTAAGTGTTGTAAACTTTCCAGATCGATCGTCTTGTTCAGTAATCCTGTTGACAAGTCGCGCAAATACTTCGCCTTTTGCCGGCTGACCTGGCACTTTCTCATTTCGGTATCTGTAAGTTGTAAAATATTGGACGGCGTAAATTCTTCCAGGTAAGTATTCAGCTTGAGAAAATGTGCATTGGCAGATGCAAGACTGACCTGTTGCTCCAATATGATCCTCGACAAAGAGATAAAACCCGGCGGTCGAAACCAGTTCGGTGGCTTTCCGTAACTGTTGTGTATTGTTTTGAATATTTGCTCAGTGCCGATAAGCTGTTTGATGTCTTTCGTATTTACAATTGCCGGCATGGTCAGCATTAATTAATCAAAAGCGCTAAGAGAATTTTCTCCGGTATGGTAGACTCGGTCTCTTTTCTTATTTAAAGTACATTTTTTATTTAAAGTAAATTATTAAGACGTGCAACGAGCTCGAGGCCGTGGCATACTGGCACGAACGCTCAACATACTCGAGCTTCTGAAAACTGTTACGAATCTTTAAAGTAGTTATGCTTTTTTGAAAAATCATTTCAATATGGTATGAATATATATCGATCGTTGCTCCTGGTCATCTTCAAAAACGTCTTTTTTGTTCCGGCATCACCTACATTTATCGGAATGCTTTTTATCCAAAACTGTTTTGTATCTACACTGGCAGTAAAGCCTTCGACCAAAAGATCAAAAGTTCCTGAGGCGGGAACGGAATGATATTCCAATTCGATAGTGTATTCGATGTTGTCCTGAAGGTCTCCGGCAGAAACCTCGTATTCGTGGTATTTATTTGCTTCATGAACCTGTACCTGAGTCGTACCATTATAAATATTTACGGAAATCTCGGATCCATTGGTGTAAAGGAAAAAATTCAATCCTCCCTTTTCATCATTAATGATGAGATTTTGTTGTGATGGGTCATGCCCCTCCTGGCTGAATTCTTTGGTACATGACGTGAGTGAAAAGGAGATTGCGGCAACCAGTAAAATATGCTTCATAGTGTGCGGTTTAAGAGGATCGTATGCGAAGCACCTGGATAGATGGAATTATCAGCTTAATGGTTTTCTGTGTGGCTTACCGCGAACGAAATATAGCTCAAGATAGAAATCAGATTTTGATAAAACAAGACGGCTCAAAAATTAATCGATTCAGGGGTTTAAGGAAAGCGAATACATTATGTCTCAGCAATATGCAATTGCCTCGTCGGCTTTTGCGCACGAATTCCAGCGTCTTGGAAGAGATGATTTATGGAGACAACATCCAAATCAGGAAGTCTTGACACTAATTACACGAATTGCCACCAATTAATTCGTGATAATTCGTGTAATTCGTGGCGAAGGAAAACAAAGGCATGTTCTTGTTGTACAGAATTGCATGAACGGCCACGAATCGTTTCGTGGCAATTCGTGGCTACCAGTTTTCACGATCGCACAGCCTAAAATCATATATTTACCCATAATTCTTACCATGCCCTTGTCACAACAAGTCGCCTATCTTTTCCTACTTGCATTACCCGTAGCGTGCATTGCATGGTCAGTTACTCATGAAGATGTATTCAAAGAACCACGAGAATTTTGTGTCAACAAATCCAAAGCCAGCAAAACGATATGGGAGCGTAAATTCTTTTATCTTTTTACCTGCGAATATTGCTTTAGCCACTATGTGACCATCGCCTTTTTGATCATCACAAAATATCAACTCCTATATCCCGATTGGCGCGGCTATCTTACCGGAGGTTTTGCCCTGGTGTGGATCGCCAATATCTATATGAGTTTGTTTGGCTTCGTACGAGTTGGATTGAAAAGGGAGAGAGTAAATGCTGATATTGTGGAAATGCAATTGAAAGAAGAAAAAGAAAAAACCGAATAATTTCCGACTTCCTTCAATTTGTAAACGACATCAGGAATATTTTTACAAACCAGTCTTTGTAGAGACTACGGAAAGGCATACCACGTCATAAAGACGTGGCCTGCCTGCTCTGATTCCGACCGTTGGTAGCTTTCAACACATTCGAGCTTCTTGAAAAATATCTTCTTTTATAATGACAATGTTGTAGCCTGTCAACGATCTCAATATGGAGTGAATGTGTATCGAACAACACCTCTGTGCATCTTAAAAAATTTCTTTGTTGTTCCCGCATCGCTTACGCTTATTGGAATGCCTCTTATCCAAAAATTCTTTGTAGTCGGCAGGGCAGTAAAACCTTCAACCATAAGATCAAAAGTTCCGGAGGCCGCAACGGAGTGATATTGAAGTTCGATAATGTATTCTGTATTCTCCTGCAGATCATCGACAATGACACTGTAATGGTAATATTGAGTTCTTTCATAAACCGGCACCTCAGTAGTTCCATGATATATATTTACCGAAATTTTGGCCCCATTGGTATGTAAAAAAAAATTCAATCCTCCCGCTTCGTTCTCAATAATCTGGTTTTCCTTTAATGGTTCTTTTCGTTCCTGTTCTTCCTGGCTGAGTTCTTGGGTCTTACTGCATGATGTGAATAATAGGGAGGTGGCGACAAAGAGTAGAATATGCTTCATAGTGTGTAGTTTTAAGAGGGTCGGTATATCGAAGCCGTTGGATAGACGCGTTTGCTAGCTTAATGGTTTACTGTCTGGCCACTGTCAGACCCGTTCAAAAATTTTATATAAAAAATTCATGCCGGGCTGTGCGCTTGACTACCGCGAAAGAGATAAGACCTCAAGATAAAAACTAGACTCCGATAAAGCAACATGGTTTAATTGCGGTTTAGAAATTCCGATTTCAGAAACTATAACTACTGGCAGATTCAACATGTCTGACCAATAATACGCCTTTTTACAAATGGGAATTCTACGCTGTTTCATTTTCGTAAAACTTATTAAAGGCAGGATGGCAATCAATCTGTTCATAAAGTTATCGGTAGAATTACGTAGGATCTGTACTGATTGCATGTAGGAGAAGTGTGGTAGAAATACTACAACCAATATTTTAGCGATGGTTAAATTTTTAACCCTTCTATCAGGGAATGACATAAGCAATTCCCCAATTTTTTTGATACTGCCGAAAGTGATGACGATTGTTTGAAAAATTTAATAAATGGATTTCCAACCGGCGGTTGAGGATATCCACCACGGGCACTGGTAATTATTCGGCAACAAAATGTGGAAAAATTAAGACAGTTTGTGTGTAATAACGTAGATGACGACTGTGGCAGCTGTTGATTAAGATCAACGTAACGATAAAGCTAGCTAATTGACACCCGCATCCTACTATATTGACGCCATATCGATAAAGAAGGAAGCGTTTCTTTTAGCGTTCTTAGTGCTTTCAACATTTTTCGACATCAATGGCAGTAGCTTCGGCTATAAAAAAAGCATTTTTCGATTTTTCGGATTTGAAAATATACGCGAGATAGTTCAATATATACGCTCGCCAGTCTTATATGCGCTTCATGCGTGAATAACGCCGGCTCGAGCGTAGCACTTTGAAGTTGTTGTTCAAATGTCACCTAAATTCGAGATGTTATTTCATGTCTTTTTTGTAATAGTTTCCGCAGTAATAGCGTTTGCTCATGAGTTAGCTTCCCGGCATCATGCCGAGCTGGTTCCTTGGATAGAATTAGAAATGGGTATCTTTAGACAATGCTGCCAATCAATGAAATCAGGGTAGGGAATGCCTTGTCGATGAATGGGAAAAATTTTGTTCTTTCTCAAGACCTTTTCTCCGAAATACTTTCAGAACCGCAGCTATTGGATAAAATTAAACCTGTTCTTGTCACAGAAGAAGTATTAATAAAAGCTGGGTTTGAAAGCCTTGATGAGCCGGGAGGTTGGGCTCTGCAGCATGTATTTGTTTACAAGGTTTATTATGAAGACCAGGTATTTTATGAAGTTCATTTTGTGAAGGAGTTCGAAGATAGAGTTACGCTACCACAGAGAATTAAATTTGTACATAAACTGCAAAATTTATATTTCGAAGTGACAGGCATCGAACTACCTTGCAAACTCGATTAATCGACCACGGAAAATCATTTAGTACAAACACGGCAATTCGGAATCTTTTCTATTAAAAGAGGAATTGAGGAAATTTAAAAAGGGACCGAATGTTATATCATAGTAAGAATGCGTCAATCCATTGTACATTTGCGTCAATCCGGAAAAATTGTAGAGCAGGAAAAGTTCTTTGATCCCAGAGGAGTAACTCATCCTGGATGGAAAACAATAATGTGAAACACGTCTCGCAATTCTAAGAAGCGCTCGCAAAGACTTCAAACTGAAGGACAGGAATTCTGTTGCAGGCTCAGACGCCCTCAATCACTTTCTTCATTTTTGTCATAGCCGTTTTTGCTACTTCCAGCGGATCCTGTGCATAGTAGTTTTTATTGAATACTTCTTCTGAGAGGATCAACGGCTGGTCGGATTTCTTTAAAAGCTTCAATATTTGTTTGACCGGTCCGATGCCATCCCCGGGATGAACGCGGTCAGCATCAGTGATTGTTTCACGATTGATGGAAGGATAGTCATTAATGTGTATCAACTCCATCGCCGGTTTCCCTATGAGGGACAGTGTTTCAATTGGGGATCCTCCCTTATACAAATGATAAGTATCGAGTAGCACCCGCGCCGATGGATGCCCACTTTCCATCGCCACATACATTACTTCACTGGCGCGACTTAAATTTTTTGAAAATCCCCACATTTCAAGTTGAGGTACTACACCGGTCTGGTCACCCAGTTCAAGTAGTACACGATATCTTTCTGCGGCTTTTTTGAGATCAAGTCCCGGTGTATCAGTGGCACCCGCGGGAGGAGCGGCTATACGTTTGCATCCGATCTGTGCAAGTATATCCATTTCTTTTTTAAGTTGTTCTATTCCCTGCCTCCTTATTGCATCGTCATCGACTATCCACCTGGCAAAGCCGATGGCATCTTCGGCTGTTATACCGAGTGAGTCCATTCGATTTTTTGCCTCTTTAATAGTACCTCCTGAATTAAGGTATTGTTGCAGCGAGTCGATCCAGATTTCTGCGTGTCTGAATCCTGCTTTGGAAGCGACCTCCAGCTCTTTGATAAATCCGAGCTTATGTCCGCGAAGCGTTGACATGTTAAGACAAAGCTTGAAGTCTGAGGCAGATTGTTTCGATTCAGTTGCAAGACTGTTTCCGAAAGGAACCGCGAGCGCAGCCGCGGATGCGCCTGTCATTTTTAATACCTGTCTTCGATTGAGCATGATCTTTATTTGTTATTCAGTTTACTGATCTCTGTATTTGCTATTTGCTTAACTCAGAACCCTCTCTGTGGTCCTCCCTTCCTAACCTCTGTGCACGTTTGTGGTTAATTTTTCTATCGGCATGCCAGAAAAGAAAAACACAGCAGGTACACAATAACAATTGTTGATTGATTTGCAAGATACTGCTCAATAGAACATTTTTTACATCATAATGAAAAATCCATCATCGTCAAGTAATTCAAACAGTGCAAGGTCTTACGCTTTCGGTTACGCTTACTTTGACATCGTTTCCGTTTTCATTCCGGCTAAAAAAGCCTTACATCGGATTTTCCTGGATTTTAGTAGGCATCTTAATTTCGACACTAATCACATGCAGATCCGTTTCACCAATATTCTCTAAGGAATGCACTGGCAGCGGTCCGGTCCATAAGGCTGAGTGAGGGGCGGGGGTTTTTGATATCTTTCTTACATCCACTATCACATTTCCGTTTCCATCATACCGGATAAAATCACTCCAGCTTAAATATATAGTGATGCAGGATATTGATGCGTATGCGCAGGTGTCTTTTCGCCGGGAGCAATATTTGTGTCGAGGACACGCACAAATTCATTTTCGAATAAAAGTTTGTGATGCTTTGGGGCTGCAATCAATGCATCGGAGTTAGATGGCCAGCTTTCGGGAAAGAAGTTCATATTTTTAGAAGTATAGTTTTATACCAATTTTCTCCAAATCATTCCATGACCCCTCTCTTGCGTGATCAATTCTGCGAGGACTCGGAGTCAAAAGATGCTGGGTCGGAAATAAAAAAGAAGGAGCATTACTCCTTCTTTGCGGGGGTTAGGTTTGCTTCTCATTTAGAACCTAGATCAGCACGATAGAACAATAATTCGCTCCATCGCTTTTCTACAGCATAGGCATAGTCCTTTAAATAGTCTGTCCAGGAATTCGCCCCATTTGCCGCTGCATAACGCTCAGGAAAAGGTTTACGGAAATCTGCGCCAAGTTCTTTGAGGCCATCCTTCAATCTTGTTACTACGAGAAATTGTGGATCTCCCGAATAGCTCGCCCGATAAACCGCCACACTTTCTTTTCCTTCAGTCCAAACAACCTTCATTTTTTTTGTCATTTCCTCTACCTTCAAAATCATTCCTGGTTTTGGATATACATGGTTAATTATGATCTTATCTGCATAGTCAGTTAATTTTACGGTGCTCAATTCTTCGCTGAATTCGCCATATGTTGACGTGCCCCTGTCGGCTGTGTAAGGCATCACATTCTTTGCCCAATCTGCCGTATGGGCGGCACCGAGGTCGCCTCTCTTATCAAACTGTTCCCACGTAAGCGGTCCTTCATTTACCTGAAAGCCTCCGGCATCAGGACCGGATTGAATTTCAAAAACACGCCACGTCCAATCACCAGTATGATACTTTTGGGCATGTGCTGTGAATGCTTTTTCAAATTCGGCTGACTTGTCAATTTTTGGAAATACACGGAAAGCGCTAACCACATTTTTTGTTTGGCTGGCGGACGCAAGCGGCAGCAACAACAGGAGAAATTGAAGTTTTTTCATTGCAGTAAGTTTAGAGTTTAAAATAAATGGGACAGGAAAGGGCATGGAAAAAAGTTAGGTAGGGGGATCAGGAACAAGATAAGTTATTGCACCTCATAAAATGCAACTAGTTTAATGAGCTAGTCAAAACTTGATTCGCGACAAGAGCAGGACGAGACAAGGCCCCCGGTACATCCTTTACAGTATTGATGACTTTGCGAGAAAGCTTTTTTGCTATTTCAACGATGTGATTCCCCTGGCACGATGATACCGCAACTGTTTAGCCGTCTGGGTGATGATTGCTAACCCAAACCGCAATTTACAGGACGACGATAGCTTATGGCAGGAAAACCGATAAAGTTTCGCTTAATGAGGCGCAAACAATTTAAATTGTGTTTCAAAATCAGAGGAAGGGTTACTAATGTAAATCCAGCTCGTACGCAGAACAGCTATGGTCTTTCCCTCAGCAAAATCAATAGGGCCACTTCTTTTTGTATTCACATATTAAAACATCTTCAATGGCACAAACAAAATTGCAACACTGGTATGATGAAGTCTGGAACAATGCGAATAAGTCGAAGATTGATGAGCTGATGGATGAAAATGCAGTTATTCATGGTCTTGAAATAGAGAGTGAAAAGCATGGCCCACAAGCTTTCCATCCATTTTATGAAAATTTCCGGCAGGGTTTTCCGTCCGTGAATGTAGAGATCGAGCCAATCATTACAACCGATGATGCGGAAGCAGCACATTGTACCGTGAACGCTACTACCAGCGATGGGAAAAAAGTAACTTTCAACGGCCTTACAGTCGCTAAATTTAGAGATGGGAAATTGGTAGAGGGATGGAATGCGTTTGATTTCCTTACAATGCAGAAGCAGTTACAAAGCACAGACGTTTCTGAGTTCGAACAACCAAGGTAAGGGTTGTATCACTGCGAGATTATATTTAGCTATTAATTTTAGGATGGGTTCAGCCAATATGGTATTGCATGGTCTGTAAAAAGCGGAGCATGTTAATATTTTCTTCTGCCTTATTGGAAAAATTGACTGCAAAATCAAATCAAAATCTGCTCTTTCGGTTTTTTGCCCGGGGAAATTCAAAACCGTCCGTGCGCGTGTAATCACTTCAAAGATCGAAGATCCTATCAATTGATTTACTGAATACCCACAAAGTGGTATTGTGATATTAAATTGAAAGATTACATTTCAACAGTTTAGTTTTCCCCCATTTCATAACCCGTAAACTGTTAAACATGATCACCCATTTTATTGCCATAGACCTGGTAAAGGTCTACAAGAAGCCCCAAAAGACAATTGCAAATCTAAAAATAGTGCTCGCATGGGGAGATGAAGTAGAAGTGATTGAAACGACGGCTGCACATATTAAAATTGCTTTTAGAGATTTCAAAGAACAGCCTGATGGAAGCATTTTGCCGGTTGCAACCGAGGGATTTATTTTAAAGGCCAGTGGTGGACGCCCTGCTTTAACTGATATGATAAAACCCATCGCTGACAAAGATGTATTGATGGTTTGGTTTGTTGATGTACAGCAGGGTGATGGTTGTGTTATTCAAACACCTAAGGGAAAAGTGCTGCTATTAGATGGTGGCGAAAACCAGTTGTTTGCACGCTTCCTGGCAGCAAGATATTCCGGATCATCTCTTGAGAATCCAAAAGAAATAGAATGTATTATTGTCTCACATGGAGATGCGGATCATTTTGAAGGGTTACCGGAAATTCTAAAATCCGAATCCAACGTAAATCCAAAGAAGAGGCTATTCATCGATCCTAAAAGAGTATATCATAATGGAATTGTTAAGCGTCCGGGTAAAAAACCGGATGGAACAACGAGAAAAGATACAGAGCTGCTGGGCAGAACTAGTAAAGTCGGCGGCGAACTCTTTCTCACTGGTTTGGAAGATGACCTGTTTGAGGTTGAAAATCAAGAAATGAATGCTCCTTTCAAATCATGGAAAAAAACATTGAAGGAATATCAGGACCGCCACGGCAACCTTATCATGAAAAGGCTTGATCACACAAGTGATGGCGATTTTGATTTTCTTGAATCAGAAAACATTGAGACGCAGGTTTTGGGGCCCATTATAGAAAAAGTAAACAATAAGCCAGCGCTGAAGTTTTTGCGAGAACCGCGTAAATCGGTTGTGGGGATCGTAAATGAGGATGAGACCGCAACTCCTACAGGTTCATTTTCGGCATCTCATACAATCAATGGTCATTCCGTAATTCTTAGGTTAAAATATGGAAATGTCAGCTTTATTTTTGCCGGCGATCTGAATGAGGAAGCTGAGGAGATACTGGTAAGAAATCAGGCCGGAACCCCGATACAGTCCGAGATTTTAAAGGTTCCTCATCACGGTTCTGCTGATTTTTCGAACCGTTTTTTTGAGGCAGTCAAACCATTGGTTTCGGTTGTCTCATCTGGCGACGAGAGTGAAATGAAGGAATATATTCATCCAAGAGCCACCTTAATGGGTGCCTTGGGGAAACATTCAAGAATAGACCGTCCATTAATTTTTGTTACTGAACTGGTTGCCTTTTTTAAAATGGAAGGCCTGGCGAAATTAACGGCCAATCCAAAAAAACAGTTTTTTGGTTTTAGCAGAGCTGCTTTTGGCGTAGTAAATGTAAGAACCGATGGTAAAAAAATCCTTGTATATACAAACAGCGGACAGAAAGGGCTGAAAGAAAGTTACTCATATTTGATAGCCAATGATGGGGATATTCCAGTTCGTCAGGACATTGTAATGGCCTAATTATAATTCTGAACGTCACCTTCTTTATTGATCGTATCCTATTTCAAAAGGTGCCAGGATTTGTTTTTTTCTTTAAGAGAGTCTAGCCGCGAATTCCAGCGTCTTCACAAAGATGATCTCCATACACAACTTAAGATATGTTGCTGCTGATTGCGTGGATTAATCCGTTCTAATCGGTGTAATCCGTGGCAGTAATTATCTTATGAAATCTTCTTGCAGGAATTGCCACGAATTAGTTCGTGTACTTCGTGGTGAACCAAACAAGGGCATCCTCT
>Ga0126304_10001738_pt1 | contig 10399 bp, 11 predicted proteins | sample Plot25_FD_92538 | JGI IMG/M metagenome (GOLD analysis project Ga0126304, IMG submission 92538) | Serpentine soil microbial communities from UC McLaughlin Reserve, CA, USA - Plot25 | ecosystem: Environmental > Terrestrial > Soil > Grasslands | place: USA: UC McLaughlin Reserve, Lake County... | reverse complement strand
AGATGGAGTAGAGGCTGCAACTAATACGACAACAATAGGAAAAGGAACAACACCCGATAATACAGGAAAACAACCCATTAGATTGGGAGCAAATTCCTTAGCTGAAAAGGGAATAATAAATGGAAATTATACTGGACAATTAAATAATATACAAGTATGGGATTATGCTTTTACTAAAGAACAAATAGCAAACTTGTTTAATATAGAAGCAAAGATATCTAAATAATACAGCATTTAAAATGAAATTATAAACTTTACAATGTTAGACAATGTCAGACCTGACCGTAATTTGAGTATCTAATAGATATTATAATTGCTTTTGTAGTGGATTTGTTATAGAAGAAGGAGATAATTAATACAAGAGTATTAGAGATGATAGAGATATTTCAATACAACAACTTTTAATATTATGTTATTAAACCTTGTTATAATGAGAAATGGAACCCTTCAGAACCCTTATACCATTTAAGTAATTTTTAAACTTGATTGATTGTGTTCTTGTAAAAGTTTGCAAAAGAAAATTTCACATTTCATCTTTAGTCATTTCGGACATTAGTATTATTAATTAGAAAATCATTAGCATATTCTGCAATTATTTTTTCATTTCATTAAGTGATAACTTTGACATTTTGTCCAATACATATTCACTTATTTTTAAACTCTGCTCATAGGTTATAGTTTTTCCTGTGTAAAGATATGAGGAGACAAGAAATTTTTCTAGTACAGTACACCATACAGCTCCTAAAACAAAATCTCCCATATTATCGACTCCCATACGTTCTTTTATTTTTTCGTGTTGTAACTTAGAGATATTTTCTATTATTGGCAGGCAGGAAATAACATTTTGTATTATCTTATCTAATAATATTTTGATAAATTCATCCTCTAAGACCATGATAAAACATTCATCTGTTTAACATATTAATGGTATCTTATAATCATACTATAAGATTGATATCATTTTCAAAATTAAAAATCAAAAATGTCTAAATATCAATGCTAATGTCAAATGTTTTGGTTTAAACATTTTATAAAAGATTTATTGAAAACAGACATTCCTAACAAAAATTAAGCAAAGGCATAATAATTAGTTATTATTTATAACACCATAAAGAATAATAAATGGAAGTACAATTTAGATAATAAAAAACAAGCTTTATTTCTATTTATGTTTTTGAAAGATCTCTATCAATTCTACTAAAAATTTAAACGATTAAATTGAAAGTCAAATTAGATGGATGGATAAGTTAGAATAGTTAAATCAAAATCTGTCATAATTCAATAAATTATTATATTATAATAAATCATATTATCTAAATGATTAAAATATACCAAAATAAGTATAATCAAGTTTTTAGATAGTTTATTATCTCAAATTAACACATGAACATGAATCATGTTCACTTAACTCCTCACTATTACATCAAGTAGATAAAACCATTTAATTAAATAATAATTATTAATTTATCTGAGAGTAATATTCAATAAAACAAAATAATAAAAACAAAGAAGAAGAAGAAATAGTCTTTAGTCCAAATATTTTTTTAGAAAAGATATAGTCTTTTCCCATGCGATTTGAGTTTCCTCTGGTGCATAATTATCACCAGATGGATTTGCAAATGCATGTCCTACTCCTTTGTAAATGTAAATTTCATTAGTTATTCCATTTGCATTTAGTGCCTCTTCAAATTTCTTTACTGATTCTACAGGAATTGATTTATCTTGATCTCCAAATATTCCAAGTACCGGCCAATGTATTTTTGAAAGTGTTTCTGGTTCTGTTACCAATCTGCCATAATATATTACTGTAGCTGATAATGGATGTTCCTCACTATTTAATGCTAATTGCAATGATTGTTGTCCTCCAAAACACCAACCCAATGAAGCAATTTTGTCTGGATTAACATTTGAAAGAGAATTAAGATATGTTACGGCTGACTTTAGATTTGCTATTGCACCAGATGGATTATCTCTTATAGCTTGGGTAAGCTCTGATGCTCGCTTTTGATCTGTAGTAACTTCACCATTAAACAAATCTACTGCTAATATTACGTATCCTTCTTTAGCAAGGAGATTTGCCATACTTTTTATATTTTCATTTAGCCCTTTGTTTTCATGAATCATTACTATTGCTGGTAATGTATTGTTACTCTTTGAAGTAATATTAGTTTCAACTGATGATGTTAACGTTGGGTATACAAGATAACCAGACGCCTTCTCAAAATAATTAACTGTTTTATTTTCTAATTGAACAGAAGAATTTTTGTCATTTGATTTGATAAGATCCGTAACATTTTTTGAACTATCGGTTATAGATGATAGTTGTTGTTGTTGACCTTCTGCCAAAGAAAGAAAATTATGTAATGAAAAATTCCAAGAACTCATAAGAATCATCAATGATACAAAACAACATATCAAGGAAGATGATTTATTCATTAATGTATTAGATATAATATAATATTTAATACTTAGAAATAGTAGTAATTATATGACAGATGACAATTTGTATAAACTAAATTCTTTGTATTAAATATAATAGTAAAAATTAATTTTGGATAAACCCTTTTGCTTGTTATTTCACAAATTTCTTTTTTATAGTTTATTATACTTTTGTATATTAAAATGGTAAAAAAATTACTATATTGCTATATGTTGCTGCTGCAAGTACTTTGATTGCAGGAGTATTACACCTAAACAAGTTATAGACACTATTAGTAGTGGTGAAGAGATCAGTATTACTGATATTTTGTTTTTATTTGGAGGAATAGCACAAGTATTTTGGATTATTCCTATAGATAAAAATGGAACTTATGGTGAAGGATAAGGAATAATAACTACCAAGATGGTGAAGATACTGCAACATTTAGGGGATATGGAATAGGATATTCTTAAGGACAAGTCAGTGCTAGTTTTCGTTGCTCTGTATTTTATAAATCACCAATATCAACAAATGGAAACTTTCATTTTTGAACAACAAGATAGGAGTTTTTGAAACTGAAGTAGATGAATGTGGAATTTCTACTGAAAAGGTTGGGAATGGAAATAACAAAGCAATAAGCAAACGATAGATGGCAGAATGAAAGGCATTTAATTGCTGTAGAGGATCATGAAATTGAATTTGTCAAGTTTTTTACTGAAATAATTAGAACAACTTTTAGATTTAATAGAAAGATAATAGATAATAGAAATAATTGGAATTAAAAATTAAAGATTTTTAACGTATTCTGGAATAAGCCATTTCATTTTTATATTGAGAAAAGTTGCCAATCTTTTTCTTTACATGTTTTCTTTGACCTTCTGGGACTTCATAAAAGACAATTAAATACAAGCTATTCTATTTTTAATAACAATTAATAAAGATGAATACACATAACAAATATGACTTATCATATTGCAAAAATAACTGAACTTGTTGGTAGTTCAGATAAGGGATGGCAAGAGGCAGCCAAAGTTGCCCTAGATGAGGCAACAAAGACGATACGTGGAATTACAGGACTTGAAGTTATAAGTAAGACTGCTACTGTGGATCCTAATACAGGTAATATTATTCAATATAAAACTACAGTAAAATTAGTATTTGGTATAGAGCGTTAAGAACTTATAATTTTTTATCTAAAATTTTTTTATAGAATAATCTCATCATCTTACTCTTATTGTATATGTATAAGGAACTGAATAACAAAAATTTTTGATTAACATAAACTTCTTGTAAATAATGAATGAATGAATGAATGAATAAGGTAACCTCAAAAATTATCAAACTACAAAATCGCATCAAAATCAGTAGACTATCAGAATCTAATTGTCAATAGAATTTTTAATTATATGGTATTAGTAGTATTTTCTTAATTATTAAAACAAATACTGATTTATCTTAGAAGATGAGTGTGTACATTCTCAAATTTTTCTTTATCTTCTTGATTATAAAATAAATATACATCTGTTTTTAAATTATGTTTCAAATTTGTTGAACAATCAAGATTTATAAATTCACCAAAATTAATATTTTTCATATTTTTGTAGACATCAGAACTACATAATATATAACCTCTTTTAGTATAGTCAACAATCCTATGAGCTAAGTATACTTTCTTTTTAGAAATCATGTATAAATATAAATAGAATGAAAAGTCTATTTTTCTTATTACCGAGAGTATTACATTTTTCGTTCTAAATAGACAAGTTTATTACTCAACAAAAATTCAATTAGATAATCAATTTATTATTACAATTCTAATTTCCATTCAAAATTTCTGATATTGTAGTTTATGTTTTTCAAAGTGGCATTTCTCAGAACAATAATAGTCATTGCACATACGACAGAAAATAAGATAATCCTGACTCTTCCTGCCACAATTAGCACAACAACTAGACATATCCATATATAATAATACGTTATTGTAATATGTAAATTTGTCTATGAATATTAGAATACTAATTTTATTTAAAATCATTTATTAATTTAAAAGTATGTTAGATTAGACTCTTTAAGCTATTTGTATAACGATTTATCAAAAATAAAGTTTTATTATAATGAAGATGTATATTCAACTTTACATTGATGGGAGATCTATTAGGTCATAACTTTATGGTACAATATCACATTTTGAAATATGTTTGTCTTTTTAATTGTTGGTAAACATAATTATAAGTATATGGATCTATTGTGCCAACAAGTACCTCATTAATTGTTATTAGGAATGGATATAGTATTAAAGTCTGTTTTAGCCATGTACTTTCATTTAATTTAAGAAGTTTATTATTCTTAATATATTAATATAAAGATATTCTTTGGCATATATAATGAATACATAAATTATCTTTATTTGATAACGATATTGACAAGTATAATTATCATATTCTAAAATCTATTGTATTAATTCAGAAGAAATCATCTATTATCACCTTACATGGTCATTCTCCGGTTAATATAGAACTTATTCTAAGATCCATAAGAGACTTACTACTCATTAATTCATAAACTCATAAACTTAAAACATACTAAACAGAATTAAAAATCATGAATAAACTTGAAGGAAAAGTCGCAGTTATTACAGGGGGAAACAGTGGTATAGGCCTTGCCACGGCAAAGCGGTTCGTCGCTGAGGGTGCGCATGTTTTCGTCACTGGTCGACGACAAAATGAACTTAATATAGCAGTAAAGGACATCGGTAAAAACGTCACCGATGTTCAAGGTGATGTCTCAAATCTTGCAGATCTGGATCGGTTGTACTCTATAGTAAAGCAACAAAAGGGACACATCGACATTCTGTTCGCAAATGCCGGCCTGGGGGAATTCGCCACATTAGGAGAAATTTCTGAAGCGCATTTTGACAAAACATTCAGTGTTAACGTCAAAGGGCTTCTATTCTCTGTGCAAAAAGCGGTTCCGTTGTTTAACGACGGTGGTTCGATCGTTCTAAATTCATCGATTGCTGCATCCAAAGGAGTTGAGGGGTTTAGTGTTTACAGTGCAAGCAAGGCCGCTGTACGTTCGTTCGCTCGAACATGGACAGTCGATCTGAGACATCGCAAGATCCGCGTCAACGCCATCAGTCCTGGTGCGATCGACACACAGGCCCTCAGTGACTTGATGCAGAATGAAGAACAGAGCAGACAACTCAAAAAGGATCTCGTAAGCAATGTGCCGCTGAGAAGGATGGGCACTCCTGACGAAGTTGCAAAAGTCGCCTTGTTCCTTGCATCAGATGACAGCAGTTTTGTCACAGGTATAGAATTGTTCGTTGATGGAGGTATGGCACAAATATAGATAGTATCCCTTTCATGCGATTCTGAATCTAGTAGTTTCAGTAAAAGGGTTATTTACAAAAAATATTTGCTAAATATGTTTCCAAAAATTAACAGTGTTAGATCGCAGACCCTAATTATGAAACTATATGATTGAAGATCTCAATATAGCATCTAGTAGTAAAAGTGAAATTACTCACTCGACTAGTAAAAGATTGAACTCCTATTTATTGTCTTTCTTCTTTTTAAGATTCTATCTGAACAATAGGTAAAAATTTGAAATAAGCTTCCAAAAGAATAAAAACAAGTTTACCGATCCCAATTACATGTCATACTCTAAGCCTCAGAATTTGATCCTCAATAAAATTATTAATCGCTATTCACTTCTATAATTGATAAATGATGAAATAAAGTATTGCATGAAGTCTATTTTAATTGAATTTATTTTATTATTTAATATTTACTTTGAATGGAAGTAAATTATATTCACTAAAATATCTAAGTATTTGATAAAATATTATAGAGATATTGAGATTATTGTTGTATATTCTCCATTATTTTACTAGCATCTTCATAGTTAAAGGCTTTTAAAGTTACAGTACGTGCATTACCTTGACTTCCAATAGATAATAGACAAGACATCAATGCTTCATCATTAGGAGCCTCTGCTATTGATACTCCATCATATTTACCAAATGTATAATATGTATCTATTAGTCTACCACCAGCATTTTCTAACTTAGATTTAAAAATATTAACTCGTTTTGGGGATTCTTTTATATTTTTTATTCCCTGATCGGTATAATTCCATAGAATTATATAAAAAGACATTAAAGATGCATAAAAACTATAAAATATAACCTTATCGTTTTGGTATATCTAACAATTTCAATAACTTAATAATAATAACAATAATAAGAATAATGCAAATAACAGTAAAAATAAATAGAGTTATATCATGACTTTGAAGACAAGGTCTTCAATATTGACAGCTACTGTTAGAGAGTATAATTATTACTATTAGCGAACTACAAAATGTGTCAAAATCATTTCACATATCTCCGAGCCCGTCTAGCAACAAAGGCTCTGAATCTTTTCCTTGAATTACTAGTAATATAATAGACTATACTAAAATAACATTTATCAAATTTTTCAAGCGATAAACCCATGGATTAGAAATTTTCCCTAAGCTTTCGCTCAAACCAGTAATCAAATAGCATGAAAAATCCTACAAAAGGAATAGTTAGAGTGTTTAGCATTGACAAATAAATAGATGTATATATTTGGATAGTTGAATAGTTGTCATATGAGTTACAAGAAAGAGTTTATCGTATCAAAAATTGAGACTTCTAAAGAGAGTCCTTATGTTTACGTATCAATCTATACTAAGGATAATTTTTCTCCTACTAGAAGACAGCAAGGCTTCCCTGAAAACCCTTTTGGAATAGCGGCAATACCTCTTACTTCATTGGATGATTTGAAGAATTTACCGAAGAAAATATCTGATGCTATAGAAGGTGCATTTGGTGGCGGTAGGAATAACATATCATCAGAATCGACCACATTTAAAATGAACGTCAGAGAATTTGAAGAACTTGGAATAAAAATAGGAGATAAGGTTAGTCTAGAAATTAATATATCTAATAATAATGATATCATAGCATGAGATAGCTAAGAGGTATTACAAATCTTAACATAATGGTGCAAATCCTAACCGGCAGCTATTAATATGCTAGTATTACAACTAATTCAGCTCATTAAGTAACAGTATGCGAGTATATTCTCTATAATACATTATCTGAAATAATCTGATAAAAATTTTCAACAAATAAGTTATCAAAAATATAAAAACAAGTTTACCAATTCCAACTACATGTCATACTCGAATCCCTCCGTTTGCGCGCTTATGACTAAGTTATAACTATATTAACAACTTCAAAGTAAAAATTAATTCCATAATTATAATCTCAAATATTTAGGTTTAAACTATGGTCGGATCTTTTTATAATACTGATTAATAACTAACTATATCGAACTGTAATTTGGTATATTAAGGACACTTCCTCTTTTTACAACTTACCAAGAATTTATTTGATAACTATATTGTTACTTGTTATTTTAAATAATTATCTTACGTTACCTAATAACAATAAGTGAGTTTGAATAATGGGAAATAAACTTGAGGGAAAAATTGCAGTTATTACTGGAGGAAACAGTGGTATTGGTTTAGCTGCTGCAAAGAGATTTGTTTCAGAAGGAGCATATGTTTTCATCAGTGGTCGTCGTCAAAAAGAACTTGATTTAGCCTTATCAGAGATAGGTAAAAACGTCACGGCGATTCTCAGCGATGTATCGAATCTTGCAGATCTTGATAGATTGTATAATATTGTGAAGGATCAAAAAGGTCATCTCGACATTCTATTTGCAAACGCTGGCATTGCACAATTTGCTCCATTGGAAGAAATTTCTGAAGAACACTTCGACAATATATTCCGCATTAATGTAAAAGGACTTTTGTTTACAGTGCAAAAAGCATTTCCGCTGTTTCAGAATGGAGGTTCAATCATTTTGAATGCTTCCGTAGGTTCCTCGAAAGGATTTGAGGAGACTAGTGTATATAGTGCGACCAAGGCTGCAGTACGTTCGTTTGCGCGGACATGGACGGTTGAGCTTAGACACAGAAAGATCCGTGTCAACGCCATCAGTCCTGGTCCGATCGACACACCGATCTTTAGCAATCTACTGCAGAATGAGGAACAGATTGAGCAATTCAAGATGAATATCGTGAACACCGTACCTATGGGAAGAATGGGCAGTCCTGACGAAGTAGCAAAAGTCGCCTTGTTCCTTGCATCAGATGACAGCAGTTATATCACGGGTATAGAACTATTCGTTGATGGAGGTCTGGTACAAATATAGATAGTATCCATTTCATGCGATTCTGAATCTAGTAGTTTAATTAAAATATTTATTTACAAAAATACTGATAAAAAATGTTTCAGAAATAACTGAATATGGCGTAGAATATAAAATATTATCTTTGCCTAAGGTATATCATATTGGAATTACATGTAATGTTCAATTCTTGTTGATTGTTCCTAATTTCCATCTAAAAGTTCCTTGTAAAAGAACATTCTAAAATCTTTATTCTTTGTTTATGTTGAAAACTAGTTGTTGTTAAATGAATTAGATATTATTATAGCCTAAATTTTTAATATCATTAAGAAAACTCCATTCTCTTTTTATATTAATTCCAGTTTTCGCAATATGATATAGTGTTCTTGTAATCTTATTCTTATCTTTTACAAATGATGTTGGAACATGCATTGCTATTAAGAATCCCTTTGTTCCAAACATCTTTTTCCAGTCATCAGGATATGGTAAATGTATTGGAGTAAAATCCAATGGTATTAATTCATGAGGTGATTTATTATCTAAATCCTTTCCTTTCCACAGATATCCTATATAACCGGGACTTGATTCTAAAGGATCTTTAACTTTTGGTTTAATTACCTTTTCTACAATACTCGGATCATAGGTTCTTCCAACTACTATAAAGGAAGTTCCTCCATATCTTTTAACTGCTTTTGCTTTTTGTTCTATTTCTCTATGATCTAATCTTTTTTTTTAAAAAAGCCTACTATATGTACCTGAAGTATAGTTTTTTCAGATTTGTATCCAAACAATTTTAAATATTCTTTAATTTCATTTCTTCTATTGGGTGGAACCTGAATAGATACTAGTTGTTGTTGTGGAATATCTGATATAGATGACTGTAATGATCTTTGTGTATTCATTTTTCCAAGTCTTATTTGATTATTCTTTTTATCATGATCAATATACATATACTATAATATTATATTGTCTTCTTACCTAATAACAGATATATTAATTAAAGAATAATGATTGTAATTTTTTTTATTGTTTTAATTTGATTATACTATTATTACTAATTTAGAATCTATTCAATAATCTAGATCTCTATATCTTTCTATTGTTATCTCCTTTGTAACTAGCATATTGTTTTTGCCGTCCTATGGGTTATCTTTTGCACAAAAAGATGATGGCGATGAAGATGAGGAAGGTAACAAACTAGTAGTTAAAGCCAATATCAATTTAGAAAATATAGATATTGAAAATACAAAATTATACGTATAATTGGTTTTATTAATGGCGAAGAAAGTAAGAAAGATATCCCTATATCTTCACTAGAGAAATCTGATGATAATCTAAATGTTGAATTAAAAGTAAATAAAGAAAATGAGATAATCGAAGCAGATACTTCAGATGAATTTTTTGTATGTGCATACCAAGTAAGTGATATATCAAAAGAATCTACTCCCATAACAAAATTTGATTGTAACGAAGGTGATATTCTAAGTACAAGCAATCCTACTGAAATCAGTTTATTTCAATCTGATTCTCAAGTATATTCTAAAAGCCAAGCATATTATCTAGCACATGCGAATACACTTAATAATACAAATAGCAATACTGTTAAAATAAAAATACTTTCTCCTTTGGCAGATAAAAAAGATACAGAAAAATTAATAATTGCTGCTATGATAAAGGGTCAATTACAATCAGAAGTTATAGAAGATGTTCAATATGAGCTTGACAAAAGTAAAGGGACTGCAATACAAAGAACATT
>Ga0126304_10001737_pt1 | contig 10400 bp, 10 predicted proteins | sample Plot25_FD_92538 | JGI IMG/M metagenome (GOLD analysis project Ga0126304, IMG submission 92538) | Serpentine soil microbial communities from UC McLaughlin Reserve, CA, USA - Plot25 | ecosystem: Environmental > Terrestrial > Soil > Grasslands | place: USA: UC McLaughlin Reserve, Lake County... | reverse complement strand
CCGAAGACGGCCGCCTGAATCTCCTGCGGAAGCCGCGTGAGCGAGGCAATGCCGAGCCGGTCCGCGGCGTCGTTGTTGCCCTCGAACGACAACAGCGAAGCCTCCCAGATGTTGGCGCCCAGGTCGCGCCACTCGAGGTGCTGCGCGTCGAGTGACGAGACCACCGTGCCGGCGACCGGCGCGGAACGGAGCTCGTCGAGCCGCGTTTTCAGCGGCCGGCCGACGAACGCAGTGCCGCCGCCGCGCAGGTGCAGCCGCGGGCTGGTGAGCTCGACCCAGGGGGTCGCGTCGCGGTTGCGTGGCGCGTCGCGGAACCGCGGCTGCGAGGAATCCAGGGGGCCGCCGAAATACAGCCAGAGACCGGCAGGGTGAGAGAGGTACGGGTTGGTTCGATCGGGCGCGCGCGTGAGGGCGCGAACCCGCTCGTCAACCGCGCCGACATCCAGCCCTCGCGCGTCGGTGTGACCGATCAGCGCCACCGCGGCTTCGCCCGCGGCGAAGTCTCCCTTCCAGAGCGTGGTCTGCGGAAAGACGTCGAGGAACGAGGCGGCGATGCTGTCGAACTCCGCTTCGGAAATCTGGTAAAGCGGAATCCACTGGCAGAAGATGCCGCCTGGTGCGAGCGCCCGCCGCGCCGACTCGAAGCTCTCGCGCGTGAAGAGCGACGACTCCCCTCGCCGCCACGGAACGACGAGGTCGCCGATGATGACGTCGTAGCGCTGCGACGTCGCCCCGATATAGCTGCGCGCGTCTTCGGCGCGCACGCGCACGCGCGGATCGTTGAGGACATCGAGGTTTGCGTCTTTGAACCAGCGGCCCGCAGCGAGCGCCACTTCCGGCACCAGCTCGAGCGCGAGCACCTCGCGTGCCGGATGGAAACGGGCCGCGCTCAGCGAAATGCCGGTCCCGAGACCAAGATAGGCGACGCGATCCGGTTTGGGGTGCAGCAGCATCGGGATGTGCCCCTGCAGCCGCTCGTCCGCGGCCGCGCCGCTGCCGCCGAGCACGTAGAAGTTATTGAGCTTGATACGGCGGTGGCCGTCATGGTCGATCACGGCGACGCTGCCGAATGGGCCTTCCTGCAGCGCGAGCAGCCGGTCTGCGCCGGTCAGCTTCATACGCGGGAGCGCCGCAGGGGACGCGACGAAGAATCCTGCGACGGCGGCGATCGCCGCGAGGCTGACCGCATGCCGCGCGATGCGCGTCGCTCGATGAGACGCGACTGCGGCGATGACGACGGAGGCGCCGCCGAGCACCGCGACCGCGCCCCACAGGCCCAGGAGCGGTGCGAGCACGAATAACGCAAGCAGCGGGCCCGCGATCGATCCAATCGTGTTCGCGGCGAGAATCGCTCCCACGGCGCGGCCTCCCTGCTGCACCGATGCGCCTTCTTCGTGCATCAGTGCGGGCAGCGCAAGTCCGAGCAGCACGCTCGGGACCAGGAGCGTCGCCGCCGCGAGTACCGCGAGCTGCATTTCGTGGGCGAGAAGCTCGCCACCTTCCAGGTAGTTCAACCCGGTGAGGCGTACAAACAGTGCGGGCAGCAGCACCATCCACAACCCGGCGAACGACCAACCCACCGCGACGAGAGCGCGGGGCGGCGTTCCTCGCCGCAGCGACAGCCGAGCCGCCGCGGCCCCCACGCCGAGGCCGGCCAGGAACACGGCGAGTACCGTCGCGAACGAGTAGACCGAGTTCTCGTGGATCAGAGCGAATGCCCTCGCGGCAAGGGTCTCGAGCGCGAGCGTGATGACGCCCGACAGGAATGCGAGGACGGGGGCACCGTCGCGCAGAGGCGCACGCTCTTCACTCGCGTGCCGCTTCTTCGCTGTTTCCGCCGGCGCCCCGCTGATCCGCGGCGCAAGCGCGAGGGCGACGCCGCCGATGCCGACACTGGTTGCGGCAACCGCAAGCACGGCGCCCGTCGCGCCAAACAAGGGAAGAAGGAAGGCCGGCACGGCGATGGCGCCGAACGCCGCGCCAACCGTGTTGACGGCGTAAAGACCGCCCGCGCGTACACCGAGCGACTGGCCGCGCGCGGCCACGAACTGCGCCACGACGGGCAGCGTCCCCCCCATGCAGGCCGCGGGGACGATGACCGCGCTGACGGCAACGAACATCTTCAGCGCGAGCTGCAACCCGGCGCTGTCGATCGAGGTGTCGTAGAGCGAGGCGTAAAGCGGGCGCAGCAGCACGATCAACGGATCGACCGCGAGCGCAGAGATGCCCGTGCCGATCTCGAGCAGCGCGAAGGTGCGGAGCGGACGCGACAGCCGCGGCGCGAGGCGGCCGAGCACAAAGCTGCCGAGGCCGAGGCCGAAGAAGAACGCGGTCAGTGCCGCGGCAGCCGCGGGCGCCGTGGCCCCGAGGAGCACGGCGAAGCGGCGCATCCACAGGACCTCGTACGCGAGCGCGGCCGCGCCCGAGAGAAAGAAGAGAAGGTGAAGCGTGGACGTAGCCTACTACGCTGCACAGGCCGCGCCGCGAACGAGCGGGCAGCAGGAGAGCGTGCTGGGGAGCCCGAGGGGCGAAGCCCCTCGGATGATTACCGTCCGCCCGCGGCGGGAGCGGTTGTCGAGACTTCGGCGAGCAGCCGATCGATGATCGATCGCAGCTCCTTCGCGTCGGTCTCACCCTTGATGCGGGCGGCGACGCGGCCGGACTGATCGATGATCGCGGTCGCCGGCAGCCCCGGTCCGACCTTGAACGCGTTCAGGTGGCTGATCGACGCTTCCATCCAGATGGGAAACTGGATTTCGTGCTTCTGCACGAACTCCTGGACCTTGGCGGCCTCGGATTTCGGCTCGTTCGCGGCGCCGATGAATTCCACGCCGCGATCCTTGTATTCCTGCTGGACCCTGGTGAATTCCGGCATCTCGGCCGTGCAGGCGGCGCACCACGTCGCCCAGAAATTGACCACTACGATGCGGCCCTTGAGATCGGCCAGCTGCCGCTTCTGGCCGTCGACGTCCTTGAGCGACATCTTCGGCGCGGTGGTGCGCTTGTCCTTTGCGAGGAACGCGTCTTCAGCGGCGCGGGCGGGCCATGACTGGCCCGCCCACAATCCGACAACGAGGAGAACAGAGAGGAAACGACCGACGTGCATGGAAACCTCTTGCTTAGAACCGTCGCGTGTAGCCGAACATGATCAGGTAATCGGCAAACGCCGCGTCACCGTGCCGCGGCGGCGTGGCTGCCTGGTCCGCGACGCTCTGGAAGCGGTTGCGGTAGATGGCGAACGGCACACCGAGGCTGACGCCATGCTTCCCCTTCGTCCAGGTGACGATCGGCTCCAGAGAGATGGCGATGCCCGGGCGGCGGAACCCTTCGCTGCCGCCGAAGAGGTCCTCCACCGGCACCCCTTCGAGGCGGACGCCGAAGCTCCCCGACATGGTGCTGGTCCCGGGGATCCCGAAAGCGGCGCCGCCACGGGCGAGGTACTGATCCGCAATCGACATCACCCCTTCACCCGAGCCGCCGCGGTAGGTCTGGACGCCGCTGACTTCCTGCGGATTGATCAGATACGCGCCGCTCGCATACAGCGAGATCTTGCCCATCGTCATGAAGCCGCTGATGTCGCCGATCAGGCCGAACCCGCCGTCACCCGGCTGGATCGATTGGTCGACGGTGCGGATGACGTTGGTCGGTACGCCGGCGGTCAACACGCGGAACGTATCCGTGACGTTGTTCTCGCCCGTCGGCAGCTTCAGGCCGCCACCGATGAGGAGGTTGCCGTTCGGATGCGTGTCCGGGTCGAACAGCCAGGTGCGGGCCGACGCGATGACGTCGCCGATGCCGCGAGCCTGTGTCTGGTAACGCTCGACGAGGACGCCGTTGCTGCGAAGCGCCTGCGACCGCGTCGCGGTCGGGAACGGCACGCCAAGGGACACCTGCAGACGCTTGGTCGCCTGGTACGCGACGCTCATGTCGAACAGGTTGAGGTGGTTGATGACCTCGCTGCCTTCGGTCGTGCGATTTTCTTGGTACTCGGATCCAACGAAGTGCTTGTCGGACATCTGCCGGCGCCAGCCGAATGACACCTGCCACGTACCTGCTTCTGGATACCCGCCGCCTTGCACGCCAATCACGGGCGTGCCCATTCTCGCGGCGACTCAACCTTGGGCGAATGCGTGCTTGGGCAATGCCAGCACGCCGGCCACCGCCATCACGGCAACCACGGAAAAACGGACGAATGCCTTCATTAGGATCCCTGCCTCCCTGTCTGGTGAAGCGAAAGGATACCCGGAGCCAAAAATGGTTGTCTATAACCTGAAAAGATGAGACGTCCGTAACCTGTTGAAACTATTGCGACAAATCGGCGCGATTGGTTAGCTCCGTCGCCGCTCCACCGGTGCTACGGCCCTCGCGCACGTACGCTTTGCAGACACACACGCGTATTTGACACGCGATAATTAAACCTGTAAGTTAATTAACCGTATGGTTCAACAAGGCGCGGACCACCTCTCCGAGACGTTCGCGGCACTCGCCGATCCCACGCGGCGCGCCATCCTGGCGCGACTGGCCTCCGGACCCTCCTCCGTCACCGAGCTCGCGGAGCCCTTCGACATGAGCCTTCCCGCCGTGTCGAAACACCTGCGCGTACTCGAGCGCGCGGGACTGATTTCGAGGGGCCGCGAAGCCCAGTGGCGGCCGTGCGTCCTCGATCCCGCTCCGCTGAAAGACGTCGCGGAATGGGCCGAGGGCTATCGCCAGCTGTGGGAAGGCCGGCTCCATCGGCTCGACTCGTTCCTCAAACAATTAAAGAAGGAGAAGACACATGGTCGTCGGCAGCGCGGCAAACAGCGGTAGCTTCGAGGTCAGCACCCCGTCGGACCAGGAAATCGGCATGACGCGCGTCTTCGATGCGCCGCCCGATCTCGTGTGGGAAGCGATGACCAGGCCGGAGCACGTGCGGAGGTGGTGGGGCAATCTCGGCGACGGCTACTCGGTGCCGGTTTGCGAAATCGATCTGCGCGTCGGCGGGCGCTGGCGCTTCGTCAATCGCCACCCGAACGGCGAAGCCGCGTTCCACGGCGAGTACCGCGAGATTCTCGCGCCGCGGCACGTCGTCTTCACCGAGATCTTCGAGGCCTTTCCCGACGTGGTGTCGGTGGTCACGAGCGATCTCGTCGCAGAGGGCGATCGCACGCGGATGACGGTGACGGTACGGTATCCGTCACGCGAGGTCCGCGACATGGTCATGTCGACCGGCATGGCCCGCGGCGCCGGCATCAGCTACGACCGCCTCGACGATCTCGTCGTCGAGCTCAAAGGTCGCTGAAGCGCATCCGGGGCACCATCCGGGAAGGGGGGCGCACGATCCTGGCGGGCTCGCCTCTCATGACCTCGCGGCCGGCGGACGTCAGGCGCAGCGTCCGGTAGTCGTCCTGCGAAACCGACACGAGCCCGGCGGCGATCACCGCCTCGATCCAACCGTGGATCGCGTCCGCCGGCTCGTGACGAAGGAGACCGGCCGTGGACAGGGCCGCCAGTGCCGGCGCCGATTCATGCGGGTCACCAGTGAGCATCGCGACGATTCGCCGCTTGCCGTACCGCTCGCCGGCGCGCGCGATGCCCGCGAGCAGCTTGCGGACCAGGTCCGTCTCGTAGGCGTCGAGTACGGCCGGCGCGCAGTTGCCGCACCCGGAACACGCGGGCCAGAGCTCGTCGCCGAAATAGCGAAGAATCGCCGCGCGGAGGCAACCCGCGGTGTCGGCGTACTCGATCATCGTGTCCAGTTTCCGGTGCTCGAGCGCCTTGCGGCGTGCGGCCTCTTCCGAATCGACGGGCGCGCCGCGCGTCCGGTACGCGGAGTTGTCCCGGCGCGGACTGTCGATCAGGAACACGCGCGTGGAGACATCCGCGCGGTCCCACAGGAGCGTCGCCGTCGCACGGCGGCCGTCCCGCCCTGCCCGCCCGACTTCCTGGTAGTAGGCCTCGAGCGATCCGGGTATCGCGTAATGGACAACGGCATCGACGTCAGGACGATCGATCCCCATGCCGAACGCGTTGGTCGCGCACACCACGCGCAGCGATCCGCTCGCGAACTCGTCCTGCACACGCGTCCGCTGATCGTCCTTCACGCCCGCGTGGTACGCCGACGCCGCGATGCCTGCGCCGTCGAGCACCCGCGCCGCTGTTTCGGCCGTCTTCCTGGTCGCCGCATAAACGAGCGCGCGCCTGCCGCGCACCAGCGATGGCAGCATCGCGTCCTTCGCGAACTCGTCCGCCACGGGCGTGACACGCAAGAAGATGTTCGGGCGATCGAAGCCGGCAACGAGGACCCGCGGCTCGGCGAGGCCGAGCATCGCGGTGATGTCTTCGCGGACCTCGGGCGTTGCCGTCGCGGTGAACGCGGCTATTGGCGGCCGCCCGCCGACGCCATCCGCCCTCCGGCATCGCTCGGCCGCCGCCCGAAGGCGGCGGTAGTCGGGCCGGAAGTCGTGCCCCCATTGCGACACGCAGTGCGCTTCGTCGACGACGAACCGCGCCACGTGCAGTTGCTCGAGCAACGTCATGAATGCCGTTGACGCAAGACGTTCAGGCGCGACGTAGAGCAGGCGCAGCCGCCCCGAGCACGCTGCCGCTTCGATCTCCTGCTTCGTTCCAGGCGGGAGCATCGAGTGGATCGCTGCCGACGCAATCCCGCGCCGGTTCAATTCGTCCACCTGGTCCTTCATCAGGGAAATCAGCGGCGAGACCACGAGTGTGGTGCCCGGGAGGATCAGCGCCGGAAGCTGGTAGCAGACCGACTTGCCCGATCCGGTCGGCATGACCGCGAGCACGTCGCGGCCGTCGAGCACCGCCTCGACGATCGGCTGCTGCCCGTCCCGGAACTGCGCGTGCCCGAATCGGTTTCGCAGCGCTCCAACGACCTCCGTCAGCGAGTCACAGGCGGAACTCATGGCTCGACGACGACGATGGCATCGTCGTCATGCCAAATTCAAGAGCGCAGAATCTGCAACCTCGAGGACCGTTCGGGTACGCAATAGCGCCAACGGAACAGCGCTCAGAACCTGACGACGAACCCGAGTGACGCCCGTCCGAAGTCAAGGCGCCGAGAGCGATCGGTGCCGTCGAGGACATCGAGGTCGACGCGGCCAAACGTGCGGAAGTAACGAAGATCGGCGCGCAGCCCGACGTGTGTGGCCAGGAAGAACATGGCGCCTCCGCCGGCCGTCCAGGCCGCCTTGGTGGTGTCGATGCTGACCACGTCGCCGGCGATATCGTCCCGCGAGCGAATCGCGCCAAGCCCCCCCAGGACATACGGACGGAAGCCGATCCCTGTCTGTCCGCCGATCGGAATTCCGATCAGCAGGTTGCCCGTCGCGGTCAGGACGCTGCTTCCGCCAATCTCCGTCTGGCCGAAGAAGTCAGGGCTGCGAGCCACGTCCGCTTCCACACCGAGTACGCCGCTCCCCATGTAGGCAAGGCTGAAGCCCCAGTCGAAGTGACCGGCATCAATGGCGCGCGAAATGCCCCTGCCGGTGTTCCCGCCGAAGTTGGCGCCGACGAACGGGATGAGCATCGTGTCGGCGCGAGCAGCCGCCGGTGCGATGGTTCCAAGGAGCAGGCTGAGGGCGAGCGTTGGGCGGAGTGACATGGCATCACCTTCTCGCAGTCCCCCCAGACTACTCCGAAGGTCAAGCGGGCGTAATGGCGATCACGCGGAGAGGGCTGCCGCTTCCGTTCACGATCTTGAGCGGCGCCGCAATGACGACCGCACCTGTCGGTGGGAGCTGATCGAGATTACACAAGCTGGCGAGGCCGAACTTGCCGGCGCCGTGCATCGTCGCGTGATTGGGAAATGGCGGTGTGAGCGTCCCAGCCTGGCCGGCGTCGGTCCCGATCGTCTCCACTCCGACACCCAGGATCTGCCGGTCGGCGGCAAGGACCATCGAGGTCCGCGGATGGAAGCCTGGGCTGTGCGGGCCATCCGCGCCCGCATTGATGAATGCAGCGGGATCGGCTCGGACGCTCCATCCCGTGCGAAGGAGGACCCACGCGCCTTCGGGAATCCGCCCATGCTCGACTTCCCACGCCTCGAGCCGTTCGGGGCTCAGCAGGAAATCCGGATCGCGCGCCACTTCGGCGGTCACGTCGATGACACACGCCGGCCCGATGAAGCGCGACGGCCGAATGGTATCGCAGGCGTTCTCCGGCAGGTCTTTCCCGGTGATCCAGTGGATGGGCGCATCGAAGTGGGTGCCGGTATGCTCACCCATGCGGATCGTGTTCCAGTACCAGGCGGGGCCTTTCTCGTCGTACTTCGAGATGGTGTCGATGGTCACGCCCGGTGATGGCGCGAACATCGGCGGCAGCCCGATGACGGGCGTGGAGGGTCCGAGCGGCTGCGTCAAATCGACGATCCGCAGCGAGCCGCGATTCAGCTCGCGGATCAGATCGGTCAGCACACTGCTCATGACGTTTCGCCGCGTGGCTTCCTCGCGGCGATCCAGCGTTTGAAGCGAAACGCGTTCTCCGGGAGGTGCAGATCCATGCCGTAGTGATTCGGGCCGACGGCGGCAACCCTCGCCACGATCACGCTCAAATCGTCGCGCGCGAACGCATCGAGCGCAGCCTCGCCGAACGCGATCACCGAATCGACGGCGGCGACGTGTTGAATGCCGGCGGCACGCGCGAGGGCGGCCAGATCCGTGATCCCGGAGGCCGTGTGCGAGTCGTAGCCGCCAGTCGACAGGAGACTGCCGTTATCGAAGATCACGAGCACAAGATTGCGCGGCCGGTAGCGCGCAAGCGTGGCGAGCGTGCCGAGGTTCATCAGCACTGAGCCGTCGCCGTCGAGCACGACCACCTTCTCGTGGGGCAGATGGAGCGCCAGGCCTAGCCCGATTGACGAGGCGAGCCCCATTGCGTGCTGCAGGTAGAAGAAATTGTCCTTGTGACCGAGGTCGTAGAGCTCCTGGGCCGACGCGCCCATGATGGTCACGACCGGCTTGTCGTCCAGCTCGGGATAGAGCATGGCGATGCACTCGGCGCGCTTCATCGGTTCACGAGGGGCGCCGCTCCGTGGACTCCCCCGCGCGCTCGTCGGCTCCGTAACGCGCCAATGGTGCACAGGTTCCTGGAGGCGCCGTAACGCCTCACAGTGCTTCCTCCATCAGATCCCGCGTCAGCAGGAGCGCCACCGGTGACAACGAGCTCTGCGACAGCGTCCACGCCTCGCGGATCTGGCGGCCTGCGTCCTTCGGATTCCGCGCGTATTCGAACGGCACGTTCAACGCGCGCAGCACCCCTTCCGTCACGATGCCGCCGCGCGTGTGCCACGGGTACGGCTCACCCCAGTGGCCGCGAAGCGCGATCAGCATGCATAACGGGATGCCGTAGAGCATCGCGAGTGAGACCACGCCGTTGATCGCGGCAAGGAATCCGTGGTTCTGCATCAGCAGGATGTGGCGCTCGCCGGCGAAATAGGCCCCCGCCGCGATGCCGATGGCCTCTTCTTCTTTGGCGACCTGGATCAGCCGCATGCCGGGATCGCGCTCGGCCTGCTGCAGCAGCAGCCCAAGCCACGTCTCAGGCAGCGCCGAGAGCGATGTGATGCCGGCGTCCTTGATGCCCTGGAAGACGGCCTTCGAGTTCTCGTAGGAAACGGACATTCGCGAACGGCATTGTAGCTGCTACCGCGTGCGCCGGCGGCGCGCTGCCCGGAGCAGCACATAGGCGACGTTCAGCAGCACCAGGTAGACGACTCCGCTGGCGAAACTCGAACCCGAATCCCACCAGGTCTTCAGGATTGCGAGAACGACCAGGATGAAGCCGATGCCCGACAGGACCGCGCCGCGCGCGCTCGTTCGAAGGCGGAGCCGCGCATGCGACGCGAGCGTCACCAGCCAGGAGAGCAGCAAGCCGAACAGCGCCGCGTTGAGGATCGACACGAACGCCCGCTGCGGCGCCCATCGCTCGAGGACGAACGCAAGCACGATCGGAACCGAAGAGGCGATCACCGCCAGGGTCGGCGATCCCGCGCGATTGAGGCGCCCCAGTGCCGGCGGCGCCCACCCGTTCCTCGAGAGCGCGAACAGCGTGCGCGACGCGGAGTAGAGCGCGGCGTTCGCACCCGACAGTGCAGCCGTCAGCACGGCGAAGTTCATCACGTGCGCAGCGCCGGGAACACGGACCGTCCGGAACACGGTGACGAAAGGCGATTCGCTGACGCCGGCATGGTTCCACGGCATGACGCCGAGGAGCACGACGATGGCGCCGAGATAGAGGGCCATCAGCACCGCGAACGTCAACTGCGTCGCGCGGGCGACCTCGCCGCTCGATCGTGACTCGCCGCTGGTGACGGCAACGAATTCCACCCCGGCGAAGGTGTAGAGGGCGAACGGCAGGGCCAGCACCGTCGCCGGCACGCCATTCGGGAACAGGCCGCCATG
>Ga0126304_10001736_pt1 | contig 10404 bp, 8 predicted proteins | sample Plot25_FD_92538 | JGI IMG/M metagenome (GOLD analysis project Ga0126304, IMG submission 92538) | Serpentine soil microbial communities from UC McLaughlin Reserve, CA, USA - Plot25 | ecosystem: Environmental > Terrestrial > Soil > Grasslands | place: USA: UC McLaughlin Reserve, Lake County... | reverse complement strand
CTCTCGAGTCGCTCCGCGACCGCATGGGCCGGCTCGCCGCCGAGGTTGACGTCGAGCACAGCGGCGTCCGGGCGCCGGGCCGCGAGCAGCGCCAAGGCCGCGGCGACGCTCGCCGCATGCCAGACCTCGGCGGCGCCGAGCTCGGTCGCGAGATCCTCGATCAGGAACGAGATGATCGACTCGTCCTCGACGACGAGAACCTTCAGGCCTTTGAGATGGGAGCGGGGGTCGTCGTCGGCCGGCTGGCTCATGCCCCCCTAAAGCATGATCCCGAAAAGTGGGCTACCGGTTTTCGGAAAAGATCATGCTCAAACAAAGAGGTAGAGCGGGATGACGACTCGACGAGAAGTCATCGCGCCCTAGATGCCAGCGGAACCTCGATCCGGCAACGCAGACCGGCAGGCTCATAGGCGATCTCGGAGGTCCCCTTGAGCTCGTGGCGGATGCCGCGCTCGACGAGGCGGCTGCCGAAACCGGTGCGGGTCGGCTTCTCGACCACCGGTCCGCCGCGCTCGCGCCAGTCGATGGCGAGGTGCTGGCCGGGGCCGTTGCCGGTGACGGTCCAGGACAGGTCGAGGGCGCCGTTCGGGGCCGACAGGGCACCGTATTTCGCGGCGTTGGTCGCAAGCTCGTGCAGCACCATGGCGAGCGTCAGCGCCGCCTGCGGGCCGAGCCGGATCGGCTCACCCTCGGCCCGGATGCGGCCGTTGCCGTCGCGGTAGGGATCGACGACCCCGTCGACGATTGCGGTGAGGTCGGCCGATTCCCAATGCTCGCGGGTGAGCTGGTCATGAGCGCGGGAAAGGGCGACGAGGCGGCCCTCGAAGGCGTCCCGCACGTGCTTCGGAACTTGGCCGCCGGCGGCAGTCTGGGCGGCGAGCGACTGCACGGTCGCGAGCGTATTCTTGACCCGGTGGTTGAGCTCGTCGACGAGCGTCTTCTGGCGGGTTTCGGATTCCTTCCGCTCCGATATGTCGACCAGCATGTTGACCGCCCCGACGAGCTCGCCGGCGGCGTTGCGCAGCGGCGTCGGGAAGGGGATGAACGGCACCCGCCCGCCCGTCAGGCCGCTCCGCCACGGCCTCGTAGCCGCGGATCGGCCGGCCTTCCTTGAGCGCCATCGCCATCGGGCATTGGTCATGAGCGAGCGGCGTGCCGTCCGGCCACCAGAGCCGCCAGGAGCCGCACCATTCCGCCGAGCCGAGCTCCGGCCGGCAGCCCCACAGCTCGGCCGCGGCCTCGTTGTAGAAGGTGATCCGGCCGGCGGCATCGGTGGTGTAGATCGCGGCGGGCAACGCCTGAAGAAGGTCGTGGAAACGGCGCTCGCCGTGGATTCGAGCCGTTTCGGCCGCCTTCAGGGCGGTGACGTCCTGGAAGCAGTTGACGCCGCCGACGAGGTTGCCGTCGTCGTCGAAAAGGGGGTCGGCATTGGCGAGGATGAAGAAGCGCCGACCGTCAGGCGTCTCGATGACGACCTCCTGGTCGCGCACTGGCTCTCCGGTGCGAAGCACCTGCGCCATCGGCGCATCGGCAAGGTCGAGAGGCTCGCCATCCGGCCGGAAAGCGCGATGGGCGCCGCAGAACCGGAACTGCGTGTCGCCGGGTGTCGGTGAACGGCCCCATAGCTCGGCGGCGCGCCGGTTGTATTGCACCAGCACGCCGTCGCGGTCGCAGGTGTAGACACCGGCCGGAAGGCTTTCGATCAGCCCGTCCCAGGATTGCAGCGACCGCCGGAGCGCAGCCGCGACGAAGCTGTCCGATGCGGCCTGCCCGCGAAACGCCAGATTGTCCACGAACGCCCACCCCCCTGACCGATTGTGCTTTGCACAATGGCCAACGCCAATCCAACGCGCGCGAGGGGCGATCGGTTCCCTAAAAAGTTAACGAAGGTTAACGTGCAGCTCTCCGCGCACCTGCCGAAGAAGGGAGTCGGCAACGCCGACGTGGGGCCTACTGCTGGCGTCAGAGGCGGGGGCTCTATGGGGAGAGCGGACCCTCACCCCTGCCCCTCTCCATCTGCGCGCCGAGGGGTTCCGGCCAGCATTTCCCGCGCCGTCCGCGCCAGCTCTGCCGCCGTCACGACCGGCAGCGAGCAGCGCATGCCCGCACACACGAGCGCCTGCGGCCCGGCGCCGGTGAAGGCTGCGGATTTCGCCGGGTGGTCGGGGGCGAGCGCGCCGCTGTCGGCGAGCTGGGAGACCGAGCGCTCGAGGTAGGGCAGGCGCAACGCCGCGCCGGTGAGGTCGCCGGCCGTATCGTTTGCCACGACGACGGTCAGCCCGCGCAGGTGCAGATCGAGGGCGTTGAGGATCGTCGTGCGGCCGAGCGGCGCCGGGCCGGCGACGCGACTGAGCGTCGAGAGGGCGTCCTCGGCCAGATCGCGGTCCTCCTCGGCGCCGGTCAGCGCCGCGAGGCGCACGAGGTTCTCGGCGAAGACGCCGTTGGCGTTCGGGACCGCGTCGTCGTGCGAGGGCTGCGGGCGAACGACGAGCGCGTCGGCGTTCGCGGCCGTCATGGCGAGGACGCCGGTGTCGGTGACGAGATAGTCGTGCATCAACACGGCGCGCCAGGCGCGGGCGCGGTCGAGATAGGCGGCCTCGCCGGTCGCCTCATGGAGCGCCAGCGCCGCCCGCATCATCGCGGCGTGGTCGAGCGCGAAGCCCGGGAAGATGAGCTGCCCGGCCCGCCAGGAGTGCCCGAGGCTGTCGCCGCGGCTCATCTGCGCGCCGACGAAGGCGAAGGCGCGGCGCGCTAGCTCGATCCACTCCGGCCGCTCGAGCGCCAGCGCCGCGCGCACCAGGGCTGCGACCATCAGCCCGTTCCAGTCGGCCAGCACCTTGTCGTCGAGACCGGGCCTGATCCGTCCGGCCCGATGGGCAAGAAGCGTGTCGCGCAGGCGGGCGAGCCGCGCTTCCAGCGCCGGATCGTCGCTCCAGCCCGAACGCAGCCGGTTGAGGATGTTGGTCTCCTCCCAGTTGCCGTCAGCGGTGACGTCGTAGACGCGGGCGAAGAGGTCGGCGTCGCGGCCGAGCACGGTGCGGATCTCATCCAGCGACCAGACGTAGAACTTGCCTTCGACGCCCTCCGAATCGGCGTCGAGACTCGAGGCGAACGCGTTTTCCGGGGTCACCATCTCGCGCGAGAGCCAAGCGACGATGCCCTCGGCGGCGAAGCGGAACAGCGCCGAGCCGGTCTCGGCGGCAAAGAGGGCGTAGAGCTCCAGCAATTGGGCGTTGTCGTAGAGCATCTTCTCGAAATGCGGCGCCAGCCAGCGCTCGTCGACCGAATAGCGCGCGAAGCCGCCGCCGAGATGGTCGTGAATGCCGCCGAGCGCCATCCGCTCGAGCGTGACGAGGACGCGGTCCCGCGCCTCGGCGCTGCCCGCCCGGCGGGCGTAGCGGGCGAGGAACTCGACCATCATCGGGTTCGGGAATTTCGGCGCGCCGGTGAGGCCGCCATGCGCCGGGTCGAAGGCGCCGACGAGGCGCTCGCCGACGGCGTCGAGATCGGCAAGGCCAAGGTCGCGGCCGGCGACCGCGCCCCGCCCGGCCGCGCCGAGGCGCTCGATCAGGAGGCGCCGGTTGTGGGCGATCCGCTCCGGCTCGCCGTGGAAGACGCGCGACACCTCGCGCAGCACGTTGACGAAGCCCGGCCGGCCGAATTTCGGCTCCTTCGGGAAGTAGGTGCCGCCCCAGAACGGCTCGCCCTCGGGGGTCAGGAACATGGTCAACGGCCAGCCGCCCTGCTCGCCGAGGAGATGCAGCGCGCTCATGTAGATGTGGTCGACGTCGGGGCGCTCCTCGCGGTCGACCTTGATGTTCACGAAGAGCTCGTTCATGACCGCCGCGACGCCCTCGTCCTCGAAACTCTCATGGGCCATGACGTGGCACCAATGGCAGGCGGCGTAGCCGACCGAGAGCAGCACCGGCCGGCCCGTCGCCTTCGCCTCGGCGAAGGCCTCCGCCCCCCATTCGCGCCAATCGACCGGGTTGTCCTTGTGCTGCAGGAGATAGGGCGAGGTGGCCTTGGCGAGGCGGTTCATCGGGGAATCCTGACGTTGTCATTCCGGGGCTCGCGGAACGCGAGAACCCGGAACCCACGGGCAAGCTCCGCGCGTCGGCGTCACCTTCCTGGATTCCGGGTTCTCCGGTTCGCGGAGCCCCGGAATGACAGCCGTGAGTTAAGCGGTACGATCCTTTAGCGGAATGCCCGAAAGCGCGTGAGGTTCGGAGCCGATGGCTGAGGACACCATCTTCGCGCCGGCCTCGGGGGCGGGGCGCGCCGCGATCGCGGTCGTCCGGCTGAGCGGGCCCGGCACCGCCGGCGTGCTTGAATCCATGGCCGGCCGCCTGCCGGCGCCGCGGCGGATGACGCTCTCGGTGCTTCGCGACCCCGCCTCCGGCGAAGCGCTCGACCAGGCGCTCGTCGTCTGGATGCCGGGGCCGGAGAGCTTCACCGGAGAGGACCAGGCCGAGCTTCACCTCCACGGCGGCCTTGCGGTGCGCGCCGCCGTGCTGCGGACGCTCGCCGGCCTGCCGGGCTGCCGCGCCGCGGAGCCGGGCGAGTTCACCCGCCGCGCCTTCCTCAACGGCCGGATGGACCTCTCGGCCGTCGAGGGCTTGGCCGACCTCATCGACGCCGAGACCGAGGCGCAGCGCCGCCAGGCCCTGCGCCAGCTCGAGGGCCGGCTCGGCAGCCTCGTCGAGAGCTGGCGCGAGCGGTTGATCGAGTGCTTGGCGCTGCTCGAGGCGGCGCTCGACTTCTCGGACGAGCCCGATGTCGCGGCTGGAGTGGAGGAAAAAGCCGCGGGATTGGGGAAACACGTGGCGGAAGAACTGGCGCGCCACCTCGCCGAGAGCCATCGCGGCGAGCGTCTGCGCGAGGGCTTCACGGTCGTCCTCGCCGGCCCGCCGAACGCCGGAAAGTCGACCCTTCTCAACGCCATCGCGCGCCGCGACGTCGCCATCGTATCGGCGATCCCCGGCACCACCCGCGATGCCATCGAGGTGCGCTGCGACCTCTGTGGATTGCCTGTGACTTTCGTCGACACGGCGGGTCTGCGCGACACGAGCGATCCTATTGAGATTGAAGGCGTTTCGCGCACGCGCGCCCATATTGAGTGGGCCGATCTCGTGCTCTGGCTCGCGGCGCCGGATTGCGGGGATAGCGGGGATAACCCCGGCGTCCCGGCGGGGATAACGGGACTGCGGATCGGCACCAAAAGCGACCTCGCCGCAGCACCCCCGGCCGCCGTCGACCTTTCCGTCTCGGCAAAGACCGGCTCCGGGCTGCCCGCTCTCCTCGACCGCGTCGCGTCGCTCCTCGGCGGCGCGCTGGGCGATGGAGAGGCGGTCATCAGCCGCGAACGCCATCGCCGCGCCTTCGAGGCTGCCCATGAAAGCCTCTCGCGCGCCGGCGCCGCCCTGGCGGAGGGTCATTCCGAGCTTGCCGCCGAGGATGTCCGACTGGCGCTCCGCGCCCTCGGGCAGGTGACCGGTCGGGTCGACGTCGAGGAGGTCCTGGACCGCCTCTTCGCCACGTTCTGTATCGGGAAGTAGGGGAAGTCGGGGCAAAATGTTTCACGTGAAACATCCGCCGTTTGACCCCTTGCCCCGCCCCCCTTATCTCTCGGCCGAGGCTCGGTTTGCGATGACAAATTCCTTCGACGTGATCGTGGTCGGCGGCGGCCATGCCGGCTGCGAGGCCGCGTCCGCAGCGGCGCGCCTGGGCGCCCGCACCGCCCTCGTCACGCACCGTTTCGCGACGGTCGGCGCGATGTCGTGCAACCCGGCGATCGGCGGCCTCGGCAAGGGCCATCTCGTCCGCGAGATCGATGCCCTCGACGGCCTGATGGGCCGTGTCGCCGATGCCGCCGGCATCCAGTTCCGCCTCCTCAATCGGCGCAAGGGACCGGCGGTGCGCGGTCCCCGTGCCCAGGCGGATCGCAAGCTCTACGCCCGCACGATGCAGGCCGAGATCGCCGCGACGCCGAACCTGACCGTCATCGAGGGCGAGGCCGACGATCTCGTGATTGAGAACGGCCGCGCCGGCGGCCTCGTCCTCGCCGATGGCCGGCGGCTCGCGGCGGCGGCCGTCGTCCTGACTACCGGCACGTTCCTGCGCGGCCTGATCCATATCGGCGAGCGCAAGATTCCCGCCGGCCGCATGGGCGAGGGACCGGCGGTCGGTCTTGCCGATACGCTCAAGCGCTTCGGCTTCCGGCTCGGGCGGCTCAAGACCGGGACGCCGCCCCGCCTCGACGGCCGCACCATCGATTGGGCCGGCGTCGCAAAACAGGCCGGCGACGACGAGCCGGTGCCGTTCTCGGCTCTGACTGGGCGCATCACGACGCCGCAGATCGCGTGCGGCATCACCCGCACGACCGGGCCGGTGCACGACCTCATCCGGGCGAACCTTGCCCGCGCGCCGATGTACTCCGGTGACATCCAGGGCCGCGGGCCGCGCTATTGCCCCTCGATCGAGGACAAGGTCGTCCGCTTCGGCGACCGCGACGGGCATCAGATCTTCCTCGAGCCGGAAGGTCTCGACGATCCGACCGTCTACCCGAACGGCATCTCGACCTCGCTGCCCGAGGACGTGCAGCGCGCGATGCTTCAGCACATTCCGGGCCTCGAGAAGGCCGCCATGACGCGGCCGGGCTATGCGATCGAGTACGACTACGTCGATCCGCGCGAGCTCGCGCCGACGCTGGAGACGAAGCGCCTTCCGGGCCTCTTCTTGGCCGGCCAGATCAACGGCACGACCGGCTACGAGGAAGCGGCGGCGCAGGGGCTTGTCGCCGGGCTCAATGCGGCGCGTCTCGCCGCCGGCGCCGACGGCGTCACCTTCGACCGCTCGGAATCCTACATCGGCGTGCTCGTCGACGACCTCGTCACGCGCGGCGTGAGCGAACCCTATCGGATGTTCACCTCGCGCTCGGAGTACCGGCTCAGCCTGCGGGTCGACAACGCCGACGAGCGCCTTACGCCGAAGGGGCTGGCGCTCGGCTGCGTCGGCGCGCGGCGGGCTCAGGTCTTCCGCGCGTCGCAGGAAGAGCTGCGACAAGGGCGGGAGCGGCTCCTCGGGCTGGCGCTGACGCCCCCGGAGGCAGCCCGGCACGGCATTCACCTCAACCAGGATGGCATACGTCGCACCGCGCTGCAGCTCCTGGCCTATCCCGGGATGTCCGTCGCGCGGTTGTCCAATGTCTGGCCGGAGCTGCGCGGATGGCCTGCCGTGCTCGCCGACCGGGTCGAGACAGACGCCACCTACGCGGTGTATCTCGACCGTCAGCAGGCCGACATTGCCGCCCATCGCCGCGACGAAGGGGTCGAAATCTCCGAACGCATTGATTTCCTGCGGCTGCCGGGCCTCTCGAACGAAATCCGAGCGAAGCTCGACCTGATCAAGCCGCGGACGCTCGGGCAGGCGGCCCGGATCGAAGGCATGACGCCGGCCGCGATTACGCTGCTGGCCGCTCACGCCAAGCGGCGCCGCCCGGAGGTGCATTCCGGCTGATCCCGAAAATGTTTCACGTGAAACATTTTGCGCAAGGGGCGCCGGGTGGCTGAGCCCGCCGGCCGCCAAGCGGTTGCCGCCGAGCATAATGTTTCACGTGAAACATTGCACAAGCTCGACATCCTGGTCGCCGAGCTCGGGCGCTGGCAGAAGATCAAGAACCTCGTCGGTCCAGGCACCCTTGCCGAGGTTTGGACCCGGCATATCGCCGACTCGCTCCAGTTGCTGACGATCGAGCCGCAGGCGCTGCGATGGGCGGATCTCGGCTCCGGCGCCGGCTTTCCCGGCCTGGTGCTCGCCATCGCTCTTGCCGAGAGAGCCGGCGCGCATGTCCATCTGGTCGAGAGCAATTCGCGCAAATGCGCCTTCCTGCGCCATGTCGCGCGGCTCGCCGGGGCGCCGGCGACGATCCACGAAGCCAGGATCGAGGCTGTGGTTTCAGGCTTTGCCGGGGCGGTCGAGATCGTCACCGCTCGTGCGCTCGCGCCGCTTGTCCGGCTCGTCGCCTGGTCCGAACCGCTGTTGAAAACCGGCACGGTCGGGCTGTTTCCGAAAGGCCGCGAGGTCCAGTCCGAATTGACCGAGGCTGGCAAATCCTGGAGACTCGACGCCGAGCTGATCCCGAGTCGCACCGATTCCGAGGCCAGAATCGTCCGGATCAGGTCCCTTCACGAGCGCGTATGATGGACTCGTTGACCGCCGACGCCCCGACTCCGATTCCGGCCGCCGCGGCGCCGGTCGCAAAGCTGCGGGTGCTCGTGCTCGCCAACCAGAAAGGCGGCGTCGGCAAGACGACGACGGCGATCAACCTCGGCACGGCGCTCGCCGCGATCGGCGAGGAGGTGCTGATCGTCGATCTCGACCCGCAGGGCAATGCCTCGACCGGCCTCGGCATCGACCGCAAGAGCCGCCGGGTCTCGACCTACCACGTGCTCACCGGCGAGGCCGACCTGAAGAGCGCGATCCTCGCAACCGCGGTCCCGCGCCTCTCGGTCGCGCCATCGACGCTCGATCTCCTCGGCGTCGAGCTCGAGATCGCGCATGAGCGAAACCGCGCGCACCGGCTGCGCCACGCGATCGAGACGCTCGGTCGGGCAGCGCCCGCTGGCGCCGCCTTCACCTATGTGCTCATCGACTGCCCGCCGTCGCTCAACCTCCTGACCGTCAATGCGCTCACGGCCGCCGATGCCGTTCTCGTCCCGCTGCAATGCGAGTTCTTCGCGCTCGAGGGGCTGAGCCAGCTGCTCAAGACGGTCGAGCAGGTGCGCTCGACGCTCAATCCGAGGCTGTCGATCCACGGCATCGTCCTCACCATGTTCGACCCGCGCAACAACCTCTCGGGCCAGGTCGTTGCCGACGTGCGCCAGTTCATGGGCGAGAAGGTCTACGAGACCATGATCCCGCGCAACGTCAGGGTCTCGGAGGCGCCCTCGCACGGCAAACCGGTGCTGCTCTACGACCTGAAATGCGCCGGCTCGCAGGCCTATCTGCGCCTCGCCTCCGAGATCATCCGGCGCGAGCGGGCGCTCAAGGCGGCCTGAAGCCGCCGAACACAAAAGGGGGCCGCGATGGCCGAGGAAGCAACCAAGTTCCGCCTCGGGCGCGGCCTTGCCGCCCTCATCGGCGACGTCGACGAGGCCGCCGTTGTCGAGCGCGCTCGCGGCGCCCGCAAGGTGCCGGTCGAGTTCCTGCGCCCGAACCCGCGCAACCCGCGCAAGAAATTCGCCGAGGGCGACCTCGGCGGGCTTGCGGCCTCGATCCGGGAGCGCGGCATCGTCCAGCCGATCGTGGTGCGGCCGCTGCCCGATCTGCCGGACGGCTACGAGATCGTCGCCGGCGAGCGGCGCTGGCGGGCCGCCCAGATGGTCGGCCTGCACGAGGTGCCCGTGGTGATCGTCGAGGTCGACGATCGCACCTCGCTCGAATACGCGATCCTCGAGAACGTTCAGCGCGCCGACCTCAACGCCATCGAGGAGGCGCAGGGCTATCAGCGCCTGATGGACGAGTTCAGCTACACGCAGGCCGAGCTGTCGACGGTTCTCGGCAAGAGCCGGTCGCATCTCGCCAACATCCTGCGCCTCCTGCACCTGCCCGAGAGCGTGCGCGAGCTCGTCATCGGCAACCGGCTCACGGCCGGCCATGCCCGCGCCCTGCTCGCGGTGCGCCATCCCGAGGCGGTGGCGCAGAAGATCCTCGAGCGGAATCTCAGCGTCCGCGAGGTCGAGGAGATCGCCTATGAGGAGCACGGCAACGCCGAGCCCAAGGCGGCCCGGCGGCCGAAAGCCCAGAAGGACCCCGACACCCGGGCGGTCGAGCGGGCGCTCGAGGATGTGCTCGGCTTGCGCGTCTCGGTCGAGCACCGCGGCGCCGGCGGCGAGCTCCGCATCCGCTACCGCTCGCTCGACCAGCTCGACGGGCTTTGCCGGCGGCTGAAAGAGGCAGCAGGGCGGTAGCGTCACCTCTCTTCGAGTCGGCCCGAACTCGAAGAAAGGGTCAGCTCCGCGACGCCCTGGCGGCGGCGGCGATCTCGAACAAGGTGCGGCTCGCGACCGCCTCGCCGACGGCGGAACGGCGGCTTTCCAGGACGCCTGTCTGGAGTCTCGCGACGGCGCGCTGGAGCGCGGCGCCGGGCCACTGCCCGATCTGTCGCCTGACCACATCCTGGCGGCGGAAATGAAGGCCGCGGAAAGCCCGCAGCGCCTCCTCGCTGCCGCGGCCGGCGTCGATATCGGCGCGGGCCGAGAGCAGGGCCATGGCGTGCCGGAGGGCCGCGCCGAGCACCACCGAGCCGGAGGTCCCCTCGGCCTCGAGGCGGCGATAGCCCTGGTCGATGCGGGCCCGGTCGCCGCCGAAGGCCGCGTCGACGACCTGGTCGACCGCAAGGCT
>Ga0126304_10001735_pt1 | contig 10406 bp, 7 predicted proteins | sample Plot25_FD_92538 | JGI IMG/M metagenome (GOLD analysis project Ga0126304, IMG submission 92538) | Serpentine soil microbial communities from UC McLaughlin Reserve, CA, USA - Plot25 | ecosystem: Environmental > Terrestrial > Soil > Grasslands | place: USA: UC McLaughlin Reserve, Lake County... | reverse complement strand
CTCACCGAACGCGCTCGGAATCCTCAAGGACGCGCTCCGGTCGGATCGCGCGTTGCGTCCGCTGGTGCTCAGCGACGCGTTCGTCGACGACGGGTTCGGCCTGGGCGTGTGCTCGATGGGCGGCTTCGAAACCGTCGGATTCAGCTACTGGGACCTCATCGTGAATCACGTTGTCTCATCCACCGGCGCGAGCCTCACCCCGGTGCACAATGGCGATCGCATCCTGTGGTACTTCACGTCCGGCTCGGAACCGGCGTCGGGGCCGACGGAGCTGGTGCTGAAGGCGCCGCCGTCCGCGACACCGGGCGATCCGTTCATCGTGAAGGTGCTGCGGTTCACCGGCCAGGGCAAGTCGAGCCCGGCCGGCGGGGTCGTCGTCACCGCTGGTGACAAGCGGGTGGGCACGACCCGCCCGAACGGAGAGGCACGGGTTCGGCTTTCCCGCTCGGCCAAACTCGAGGCCACGGGAACCCCGAACGACATCCCTTCGAATCACGTGGCGGTCTGCGTGAGCGCTGAGCAAAGCCGCTGTCCCGACGCCCACGGCAAGCGGATCTACGGGTCGAAGCACGCCGATCGCATCAAGGGAATGCGGGGGTGGGACCGCATCAAGGCCCGGGGCGGCGCGGACGTCGTGAACCTCCGATCGGGCGGACACGACCGCGTCAGCTGCGGCGGTGGCCGGGATGAGGTGATCCTCGACCACGGGGACCGAAACGACGAGATCGCGTCCAGCTGCGAGCGGGTGAGCAGGCGCTGATGGGATGAAGCCGGCGACTCAACGGTTGGCAGCCGCGGCGGCGCTCACTTGCGCCGTCGCGGCTGCGGGCTGCGGGCTCGGTGCCGGGACCTCGTCGTCGGGCACCGCGACCCTGACCGTCACCCGGGACTATGGCTCGAAGACGCTGCTCGAAGCGACGGACGACGACCCGCCCTCGTCCGAGACGGTGATCCGCTTCCTGGACAGCGAGGCCGAGATCACGACCCGCTACGGCGGGGGCTTCGTCCAGTCGATCAACGGGATCTCGGGTGGCGGGGAAGGCGGCGGAAGCGACTGGTTCTTCTACGTCAACGGGGTCGAGTCGCCCGTGGGGTCCGCGGATGTCCGGGTCGAGGGCGGCGACCGGATCTGGTGGGACTACCGCAAGTGGACGGCGGCGATGAGCGTGCCGGCGGTCGTCGGGTCATGGCCGGAGCCGTTCGCGCAGGCGTCGTCGGACAGGCCCCGCCCCGTCCGCGTCGTCTGCCGCGGCGTCCCGGCCGCCTGCGAGGCGGCCGCCGGCCACCTTCGCGAGGCGGGGGTGACGTCGCGGATCGGGAGCGGAGGCCAGTCCGATTCCGGCGTGCCGCGGATGCTCGTCGGCCCCTGGGCGAAGGTCCGAGCCGATCCAGCGGCCGACGAGCTCACACACGGCGCGGCGAGCACGGGCGTGTTCGCCACGTTCATGGGGCCGATCCACGGACGCTGGCATCTCATCGGCATCGACCCCAACGGAAACCCGGTCCGGGATCTCGGGCCGCGAGCCGGACTGGTGGCGGCGCTCGGGGGCGCTGGCGACTCGCAGACTTGGATTGTCACCGGGTCCGGCGGGAAGGCCGTGCGGCGCGCCGCCGGGCTGCTCGACGCGCGCTCGCTGCGAAACCATTACGCCGTCGCCGCAACACCGGGCAAGTCCGTACCGCTGCCGGTCCTGGGGGTGAAGCGCTTCTCGTGAGGTCGCCGCTTGCGTACACGCCCCGGCGCACGCCGCTCGCCCAGGCGGGTGCCTTCGGAGCCAGCGCGTATCTGGGGTCGCTGGCGCTGGCGGCCTTCGTCTATTCGAATCCGATCGTCCTCGGCGCCGTCGGACTCGGCGTCGTGGTGGCCGGGGTCGCCGCGAAGGCTGGGCGGGCCCTGCGCGCGTCCGCGCGATGGGGGCTCGGCCTCGGCGTCCTGATCGTCGTCGTCAACGGCCTCGTGGCGCAACGCGGCGACACGGTGGTGGTAAACGGGCTGTGGCTTCCGCTCCTCGGCCAGACCGACGTCAGCGCGGAGGCGCTCGCCGAGGGCGGTGTGCTCGCGCTGCGGATCCTGGTGGTCATGATGGCGTTCGCAGTTCACTCGGCCAGCGTCGACCCCGACCGCGTGCTGCGGATGCTGCGACCGCTCGCGCGGCGCTCCGCGCTCACCGCCACACTGATCGCGCGGCTCGTGCCTTTGGCGGCTGCCGACTACGGTCGGCTCGGCGAAGCTGCGGCGCTGCGGGGCCCCGGCGCCGCCCCGGTGGGCCGGGCGGCGATGGCACGCCGTTTGGTCGCGGGCTCGCTCGATCGCGCGGTCGACGTCGCCGCAACACTCGAGCTTCGGGGGTACGCGCATGGGGCGCCACGGTCGGCGCGCGGCGGACCGCGGACCCGGTATCGCGCCCGCTTCCTGGTGGCCGGCATCGCGATCGCGGCGCTGTCGATCGGCGGGCGAGTCGCGGGGCTGGGCGCGTACGACTCGTACCCGACGGTGAGCACCGCGATCGACGCGCCGACACTGCTCCTGTCCGCCGCCGTGGTGATCGCCGCGGCGTTGCCGTTCGCGACGACCCGTGGCTGGAGGCGCCGTGGCTGACTCGCTGGTGAGGATCCGCCGGCTGACGTATCGGTACCCGGAGGCCTCCGCGGAGGCGCTGCGGGAGGTGGAGCTCGACATCGAGCCCGGGGAGCTGATCGTGCTCGCCGGCCGCTCGGGATCCGGGAAGACGACGCTTCTGCGCGCCTGCTGCGGTCTCGTACCCCACTACCACGGGGGGGACGTAGCCGGCGATGTCCAGGTGGCGGGAATGGACGTACGTCACCACGGCCCGGCCGAGCTGGGGGGAGCGGTCGGGTTCGTGGCGCAGGACCCCGAGACCCAGGTGGTGTCGACCACCGTCCGGGCCGAGCTCGAGTTGCCACTCGAGATGCGCTCAGAACCGCCCGCCGCCCGCGCGCGGGCCGTCGAGGAGGTCGCTCTGGCACTGGCGATGCCCCACCTGCTGGACCGGGCGGTCGACACGCTCTCCGGCGGCGAGCTTCAGCGGGTCGCCCTCGCGGCCGCGCTCGTCGGCCGCCCCCGCCTGGTGCTGCTCGACGAGCCCACGTCGCAGCTCGATCCGGTGGCCGGCGACGAGCTCATCGGGCTGCTTCGCCGTTTGAACGAGGAGTGGGGCACCGCCGTGCTGCTCGCGGAGCACCGGCTCGAGCGCTGTCTGGCCGCCGCCGATCGCGCGATCGCAATGGCCGGAGGGCGGATCGCGTTCGACGGGACACCGCGAGCGCTGCTGCGGTGGGCGCTGGACCACGACGCTGCGCTCGCGACCCCGGGGGCGAGGCTCTTCGAGCTCGCCGGACTCGCTCCGCCTCCCGCGGGGGTCAAGGAGGCGCGACGAATGCTGCGTCACCGCGGGTTCGAACCAAGCGAGTCACCGGCACCGCCTGCGAACGGCTCCGGCAAGGCGGTCGACGGTGAGATGGCGCTCAACGTTCGTGACCTCTGGGTCGAGTTGGACGACGGCACCTCCTCGCGCGACGTGCTGCGCGGCATCGAGCTGTCGATCGCCCGCGGGGAGCGGGTGGCACTCATGGGACGAAACGGTGCGGGCAAGACGACGCTTCTGCGAGCGGTCGCCGGGCGCACCGAACCGGTGCGCGGAAAGGTGAGCGTCCCGGGGGCCTGCGCGCTCTGCCCGCAGAGCCCGGGGGACCTGCTGGTGCGCGAGCGAGTCGGCGACGAGCTCCCGGGGGAGACCGGTGGCAAAGCGCTCGCGGCTGCCGGGCTCCAATGGGCGGCGGCAGCGGACCCGCGCGACCTCTCGGGTGGCGAGCGCCAGCGGCTCGCTCTCGCGATCGTCATGGCCGGGCGAGTGGGCGATGACGCGGTTCCCGGGCTCGTCTGCCTGGACGAACCGACGCGGGGGCTCGACCGCGCCCGCAAGGAGGAGCTCGCCGCCTGGGCCGGGGAGCTCGCCAAGGCGGGGGCGGCGGTCGTCATCGCGACGCACGACGTGGAGTTCGCGGCGTCGTTCGCCGATCGTGTTGTGCTGCTCGGGGATGGCGAGGTGATCGCCGACGGCCCGGTGGCCGATGTCCTGTCTGGTGGCTGGTTCTTCGCCACCGAGGTCGCCCGCATCCTCGGAGCCGGTGGGGCGATCCTGCCGGAGCTGGGTGCCGAGCTCCTGCGGGAGCGGTTGACCCCCAGGGGCGAGGCGGTCACGGAGGCACGATGACCTGGGAGGTGTACGCATACGCCTTGCTCGCCCTGGTGCTAGTGGGCGGTTTCGCCTGGTACGAGCGCTCGCACCCGCCCGCGCGGTTGGTCGCGCTGGTCGCGGCGCTCGCCGCGCTCGCGGTGGCGGGGCGGCTCGTCTTCACCCCGATCCCGAACGTCGTCGCGACGACCGACATCGTTCTCATCACCGGGTTCGCTGTTGGGGCGGCGCCGGGGTTCGCCGTGGGCGCCCTCGCGGCGGCGGTCTCCAACCTGTGGCTTGGCCAGGGGCCATGGACGCCGTGGGAGATGGCGGGATGGGGTCTCGTCGGGGTCGGTGGCGCGGCGCTCGGCGCCATCACCAGGCGCCACCTCGGGCGGGTTGGCCTGGCGCTGGCTTGCGGGATCGCGGGCTTCGCGTACGGGGCGCTACTCGACTTCTCCGTGATGGTCGGCTACGGCGGCGAGCAGTCGCTGGATCGGTACCTGGCCATCTCCGCGCGCGGCGTGCCGTTCAACGTTGCTCATGCAGCCGGGAACGTCATCCTTGCCCTGGCGGCCGGGCCGGCGCTGGTGCGCATGATCTCCCGGTATCGCGAGCGGTTCGAGTTCCGGTGGCGGACGGCGGGAGCGGCGCTGCTGGCGCTCCTGCTCGTGATCGCTCCGGCTCCGCGGGCTCAAGCGAGCACCTCGTCGGCGGTGAGGTGGCTCGAGCAAGCGCAGAACTCCGACGGCGGGTTCGGTGTCGATCCCGGGAGTTCGTCCAGCGCCACGATGACGGGGTGGGCGGCCCTCGGGCTCGAGGCGGCGGGGCGAAGCCCGTTTGCCGTGACCAGCGGCGGATCGACTCCCATCGACTACCTGCGCTCGCAGATCAAGCGGGTGCGGTCGGTCGGCGACCTCGAGCGTACGGTCCTGGCGCTGGAGGGGGCCGGGGTCGACTCGCGTCACTTCGCCGGCCGGGACCTGACCGGGGAGCTTCGCCGCCGCCGCGAGCAGGGCGGGTCGTTCGACGGTCAGGTCAATCTCACGGCGTTCGGCATTCTGGCATTGCGGTCGGCCGGAGCATCGCGGTCCGCCCTCGGCAGATCCGCGAAGTGGCTGCGCCGCGCGGAGAACCGCGACGGCGGCTGGGGGTTTCAGCCGAGCGCCCCGAGCGACGCGGACAGCACCGGCGCCGCGCTCCAGGGGTTGGCCGCCGCCGGAGCGAGCCGGCGCGCGATGCATCACGGCGCGGCCTACCTGCGCCGCACGCAGGAGCGCGACGGCGGGTTCGCGCTGGGCGGAGGCGGACTCTCGAACGCGCAGTCGACTGCCTGGGCAATCCAGGGGTTGGTGGCCGCCGGCGTCAGCCCGTCGCGGGTTCGCGAGCATGGCCGATCGCCGCTGGACTACCTGTCCGCGCGGCAGCGTGGCGATGGCCACTACGCCTACTCGTCCTCCAGCGACCAGACGCCGGTCTGGGTCACCGGCCAGGCACTGGTGGCGGCCAGGCGCGAGGCCTTTCCGCTGCGAGCGGTGCCGAGGCCGGTTCGCCACAACTCATCATCGAAACGCCACGGCAGCGGCTCCGACTCGACATCCGGTTCCCAGGCGAGCGGTCCCGCACCCGTGACCGGCACGCCCGATTCGGGATCCCCATCGCCCGCTCCGGACCCCGGTCACGCGAAAAATCGCGCAACGAGGGCAGCCCCGAGCCACAATCCCGGCTCCGCAGCTACTGCTCCCGACGGCACCCATCATCACCGTGCGGAGGCAGTACCTCTCGGCGCCCCGGTCGAGCCGGCGGCCGTTCCCTCGGCGGACGGGGGCTCCAACACGACCCTGTATGTGGTGGGGGGGCTCGCTGCGCTTGCCGCCGGCCTGACTGCCGGTTTCCTGTGGTACCGCCGCCGCCTTCCCTGACCCCCTCCCGCTCACGGAGAGTGGATCTATTCGGCCTATAGCCGAATAGATCGCCTCTCGAGCCCCATTGCGACTGACGAGGACGGGCGCGGGCAGTCCACTGGATACGGTGTCGGCTGGATGGACGTCGAGACCGCGATCCGCACCCGGCGCACTCACAAGGCATTCAGGCCCGAGCCGGTCGAGCAGGAGATCCTGGACGAGTTGTTCGAGCTCGCCCGGTGGGCGCCCAACCACAACCTGACGAACCCCTGGCGCTTCCGGGTGGTCGGGCCACGGGCCCTGGAGCGCCTCAAGGAGGCCGCCGGTTCGGAGGCGGCGGCGAAGCTCGACCGGGCGCCGACCCTGGTGGTCTGCTCGTGCGTGCTCGGTGGCGACGACGTGCAGGACGAGGAGGACCTTCACGCGACGGCCTGCGCCGCGTACATCGTCCTGCTCGCCGCCCATGGGCGGGGATTGGCGGGCTACTGGCGAACGCCCGCGGTCATGCGAACGCCGGCAGGCCGGGCCGCGGTGGGGCTGGCCGACAACGAGCGGTTCGTTAGCCTGATCCACCTGGGACATCCGGTACAGGGCAAGGAGCCGCCGGACCGGGCGGCCGTTGGCGATGTCGTCACCTATCTCGATTGATCTCAAGATGAGCGGACACGCGACCACTTCATGCTCTCCCGCAAGAACGCCCTCGAGGCGCTGAGCGCCGATAGCTTCGACGTCGTCGTCATCGGCGGCGGGATCACCGGTGCCGGCGTGGCGCTGGACGCCGCCTCGCGCGGTTACTCCGTTGCATTGGTCGAGCGCGACGACTACGCGGTCGGCACCTCGAGTCGCTCCTCCAAGATGGTTCACGGCGGGCTTCGATACCTGCAGAACTTCGACCTGGGCCTCGTTCGCGAGGCGCTTCTGGAGCGCCAGCTGATGGTGCAGCTGGCACCGCATCTGGTGTATCCGACGCCCTTCCTGGTGCCCACCCTCGGGGAGGAGCGTCGCAATTGGCGGATCGGGATCGGGCTCAACATGTACGACGTCATGGCGACCACGCGCGTCGGGCAGGGCCGCCGTGAGCGCCAGGCGCGTGAGCGATCCCGCGACCGCGAGCACACGGAGGTGGTGGCGGAGGAGGACTGGGCGCCCGACCGGCATCGGACGATTCCGGGTTCCGAGGCGGCGGAGCTGATCCCGGCGCTCGCCGAGCGCGACCCCAAGGAGGCCTACCTCTTCTACGACTGCCAGACCGACGACGCGCGGCTCGTGCTCACCGTGCTCGGCGAGGCCGAGCGGTTTGGCGCGGTTTTCGTGAACGGCGCCGAGGTCCTCGAGCTCCGCTCCGAGGACGGTCGTGCCGCCGGCGTTGTTTGCAGCGACGCGGAGAGCGGCGAACAGTTCGAGGTTAGGGCCGCGAACGTGGTCAACGCCACGGGGGTTTGGGCCGATCGCATCCGCCCCGAGGAGATCCTGGCCGAGGAGGAGGTCCCGCGGATCGCGCCGAGCCGTGGCACCCACGTCACGATCTCGCAGGATCTGCTTCCACTCGAGCGCACGGCCTGCATCGTGCCCGCTGGCGAGGAGCGGACGATCTTCGCTCTTCCCTGGTACGGGCGGGCGCTCATCGGCACCACCGACAACGATTACGAGGGCGATCTGGCGCACGTCGAGCCATCAGGCAACGACATCGAGTACCTGCTGGACGCGACCAACTCGTTCTTTGGCACCGACATCGGCATCGGCGACCTCACCGGCGCGTACGCCGGGGTTCGGCCCCTGATCTCCACGGGGGATCCGCGCAAATCGGTGGATATCTCGCGTAAGGCGGAGCTGTACGAGACGTCCTCGGGCCTGCTGACGATCACCGGGGGCAAGCTGACGACCTGGCGCCGCATGGCCAAGCAGGTTGTGGATCGAATGGTCGAGCGCGAGGGCCGGGACGCCCCGTGCCAGACGGCCGATATCCCGCTGGGCATGCCGGCAGCCGATGAGGATCTCGCGGCGCCCGACGGCCTGCCGGAAGCGGAGCTGCCGGAGGGCTGGCGCGAGCTGCTGGCGTTCCGGTACGGCCACGCCGCCCGCAGCGTGCTCGCGCTCGGTGCCGAGCGACCGGAGCTGGCGCGCCCGATCGCTGCCGGCCACCCGGACCTGCTCGCCGAGGCCACGATCGCCGCGCGGCTCGAGCAGGCGCGCTCGGTCGCGGACGTGCTGCTGCGAAGGACGCGCCTGGGCCTCGTCGCAGCGTCCCAGCTCCGCACCGCGGACTCGGTTATGCCGGTCGCGAAGGCGATCGGGGACGAGCTGGGGTGGGGTGGGCGTCGTATTCGTCGCGAGGCCAAGGCCTGGGTCGACGTGTCCAAGGCCGAGGGGATCGATCCGGCGCGCCCCAGGACCTGACCCGGGTGCCTCGTCACGGATATCCTGCCGCCGCCATGGCGGAGAAGCTCGAGGACCTGCACCTGGCCGACCTGCACGCGCGGGCGGCGGATCTCGAGATACCCCGATTTCGTCTGCTGCGACGGGATCGGCTGGTCGCGGAGATCCAGGAGCGCGGCGGCGAGCCGGCGGACGCAGCTGCTGACGAGGCACGGCCGGCCGAGAAGCCCACGGCGCCCGCCTCTGAGGAAAAGCGGGATCGCGAGCGGCTGGAGGAGGCCGAGACCGATGACGTCGCCGGTGTGCTCGAGGTGACGCCGCAGCGCTACGGGTTCCTGCGCTTCGGCGGGCTGGGCGCGCAGGCCGACGACGTCTACGTGTCGGCCTCCCAGATCCGGCGCTGCGAGCTGCGGTCCGGGGATCAGGTCACCGGACCTGCACGGGCGCCTCGTCGCGGCGAGCGGCATCGTGCCCTGGTGCACGTCGATCGGGTGAACGGGAGTGAGCCTCCCATCGGCGAGCGCCCGGCGTTCGAGACCCTGACGCCGGTGCTTCCCAAGCGGCGCATCGCAATGGGCGAAGCGAGCGACGTGTTGACGCGAGCCATCGACCTGCTGACCCCGCTGGCGCTCGGGCAGCGAGTCCTGGTGATGGCAGCGCCCCGATCGGGACGAACCACCCTGCTTCGCTCCATCGCGAGCGCGATCGCAGGGCAGGAGGGGCTGGAGATGATCGTGCTGTTGATCGACGAGCGGCCCGAGGAGGCGACCGCCTGGCGGGAGGCGCTGCCGGAGAGTGAGGTCGTCAGCGCCACCTCCGAAATACCGCCGGAGGATCAGGTTCGGGTGGCGGAGCTGGCCCTGGAGCGAGGGCGGCGATTGGCCGAGCAGGGGCGGGACGTGATCCTGATCGTCGACTCTCTCTCGCGCCTGGCGGTGGCGGCGGGATCCGCCGCCGGCCGTGGCGCGGCGAGCGACGTGACCGACGTCAAGGCGCTCTTCGGCTCCGGTCGCGAGCTGGCCGAGGAGGGCGCCGGATCGCTGACGGTGGTCGCGACGGTAGTGAATGGAGCCGAGGACGATGGCGCGGCCGAGCGGGCCGTCGTGACGACCGAGAGCTCGTTGATCACGCTCGACGCGGAGCTCGCCGCCGCCGGAGTTTTCCCGGCGCTTCGGGTGGGCGAGTGCCGGGTGTCGAACGAGGACGAGCTTCGAGAGGCCGACGAGCTGGCGGCGATCCGCCGGCTGCGCTCGCTCCTGACCGACCTCGACCCGGTCGAGGCCGCCAAGCTCTTGCGCGAGCGCATCGAGGGTTCCGCGTCGAACGCGGAGCTACTGGCGAGCCAGTAGCTCTAGCGCCGGTAGGCGAGGCGGGCCCAGGAGGGCTCGCGGGAGAGCTCGATGGGTTCGGAGTCGCGCTCCGGCTGCACGTAGCCGAAGCTTTGCGTCTCGGCATCGAAGACGATGTCCAGCTCGCCTTCCTTGACCCGCTGGTCAAGCCACGCCCCGCGGAAGACGAGGCGCCGGATCCAGTGGACGAGGCTGCGGCTGGCCGGACCGACCAGTTCGGTCCAGTGCTCGTTGATGTGCTCGCCCAGCAAGGAGGTGGGCTCGCGGATCTCGCCGTTCACGGCGAGCTCGAGGAGATCAGTGAGCTCGTCGCCCCCGAGTCCCTGATCCACGAAGTCGAGCTTGACGGCCGCCTGCTCGACCCGCTGTGAGAAGTCGTCCTCGTTGAACGAGAACCGCAGCTCGCCGTACTCGAGGACGTAATCGGAGCCCGAGTCGTAGTTCCCTCTGCGAGTTGCTTTCTCCACAGCCTTTTGTTTCCCGGCCCCGATCTGACCCATGTCCGCGGCCGCCCGGACGGCTCGAATCTTTCCCGATGCGGGACCACTCGTGGGCGCCAGTGGCGGCGGCTGAACGCT
>Ga0126304_10001734_pt1 | contig 10410 bp, 10 predicted proteins | sample Plot25_FD_92538 | JGI IMG/M metagenome (GOLD analysis project Ga0126304, IMG submission 92538) | Serpentine soil microbial communities from UC McLaughlin Reserve, CA, USA - Plot25 | ecosystem: Environmental > Terrestrial > Soil > Grasslands | place: USA: UC McLaughlin Reserve, Lake County... | reverse complement strand
TCCTTTTTAGGGATTTCGGGCCAAGTTACTTAGGGACGCTATATTATTTCATTCATCAATGATTCGTTTGAGACTCCATCAACGTTTCTTCTATCATCGGCACCCGCCCCTAAATCCCCTAAAGGGGACTTCTGCATACATCCTTCTTTAAAGTCCTCTGTAGGGATTTCGGGCCAAGTTACTTCGGGACGCTATATTATTTCATTCATCAATGATTCGCTTGACATCCATCAACGTTCTTCTATCATCGGCACGCGCCGTTAGAATGTGGCAATAGAGACATACCAAGAGAAAACATTCGGTGGTACCCTTAAATTTTATAACAGCTACTAACAAAAGTATTGCTGCAAGCAGGGCTGGACCTTGAAACATCAACTAGGTGTACTATCAGCAGGTGTTCAGGCTCGACGAATAAGAGAACAGCAAAAATTCCTAAATTCGCCAATAAAACAAAGCCAGGCTGCAGCTCCGGACCGACAATTATAAAATATGCCACCTGCAGCAATACCCGAACGTTAGTGCCATTGGAAACGCCGCTTTTTTATGAAAAAAATATTGACCTTTTTTCTTATCCTCTTTAGTCAACTTGTTACACAGGCTCAACCTAAAACGAAACAAGTACTGATTGAAGGCAGCGGTCCGCCTGTTATATTGCTCCACGGCGGTACATTTGACTTCAATAGTTTTGCAGTCCACTCAAAATTACTGGCTGATTCGTTTACCGCAATTCGTATGCAGCAGTTCAACGTTCAGTTTGCCAACGAGGGATGGACGCTGCCGAAAAATTATTCGGTAAAAACCGAAAGCGAAGCCGTAAAAGCGACACTTGATTCTCTTCATATATCGAGACCCGTAATTTTAGTGGGGCACTCATACGGAGGAGTGGTTGCTTTTGATTTTGCGATGAATCACCCCGAAAGGATTCAATCGCTTGTTTTGGTTGAAGCTCCATTGTTTGCTATTGCAAAAGCAAAAGGAGAATATTCTAAAAAAATGGAACAAATAGATGAACTTACCCAACACTTTACGCCGCAAACAACCATTACCGAACAAATGATTAAAGGCTTTCGGTGTAAATTAATTAACTGTGATACGTTCGACATTCGTCAACATCCCATGTGGCCCAAATGGCTAGCAGAGAAAGACCGGTTGAGAGGATTGTCTGTGGTGCCTGGCTATAAAATTGATTTCAAAAAATTACATGCTTTTCAAAAACCAGTGCTTATCATAACGGGAACGGCCACCATTGAGCCGAATAAAACAGTTGACAAACTGCTTAGTGCTGAATTTTCAAATGCAAAAACCGGCAGTTTACCAGGTGACCACATAGCTATATATCAAAACGCACAAACCTTTGTCGAAATATTGAAGTCGTTTCTGAAAGAAACTGGTACCGGCTACTAACATGCATTGGCGCATACGACGGGGCAACTTCGGAGCAATCAGCGGACATATCACTACTCAGCTTCGGTCTCGACAGACGATAACAAGCGGATATAAAACAAAAGCGACGGCGTGATAATTGAAGAAGCTTTATAATAAAATGAATAAAACGACTGATATTCTTTTAACCCAGCAATGAAAAATGTATTTATATGGAAGCAGTAAGAACAACAGCAGAAGGAATCAAAGCCGTTAATGCAAAACAAGTAAAAGCATTTGGCAACGAGGCAGCAGATGCACCTTTACAACAGTTAAACATCAGGCGAAGAAGACCTATGCCACATGATGTTGAGATTGAAATACTTTATTGTGGTGTATGTCACTCTGATCTTCACACAGTAAGGAACGAATGGCATGGCACCATTTACCCTTGTGTACCGGGTCATGAAATCGTTGGTAGAATTGTAAGTGTAGGAAATCATGTTACCAAATTCAAAGTTGGCGATCATGCAGCCGTAGGCTGTATGGTTGATAGCTGTCGTGAGTGTGAATACTGTAAAGAAGGGTTGGAACAATACTGCGAAATAGGCAATACCGGAACGTACAATTCACCTGACAAATACTTAGGCACACAAACTTATGGTGGCTATTCAGAAAGTATTGTGGTGGATGAAGCTTTTGTCTTGAGAGTACCGGAAAACCTCGATCTGGCAGCCACAGCACCGCTGCTGTGTGCAGGCATCACTACCTATTCACCACTGAAGCATTGGAATGTAGGTCCCGGCAAAAAAATAGGGGTTGTTGGTTTGGGTGGTTTGGGACACATGGGCGTTAAACTTGCGAAGGCAATGGGCGCAGAGGTGATTGTATTTACAACTTCACCCTCAAAGGTGGAAGATGCCAAACGTCTCGGTGCTGATGAGGTAGTACTCTCGAACGATGAGGAACAAATGGGCACCTATACGAGCACGCTTCATTTTGTATTGGATGCCGTCTCCGCACAACACGACATCAATGCTTATCTAAACCTGTTACGGGTAGATGGTTCACTGGCATTAGTAGGAGCACCGGAACATCCGCTTCCTGTAGCTGCATTCAGCCTCCTTCCTTTCCGGAGAAGCTTCGCCGGCTCTGCTATTGGTGGCATCGCTGAAACACAGGAAATGCTTGACTTTTGCGGCCAACACAATATCGTCGCAGACATAGAGATGATTAACATCCAGCGGATCAATGAAGCCTACGAACGCTTGCTGAAAGGCGATGTCAAATATCGTTTCGTTATTGACATGGCTTCTTTGAAAAATTAACAGTATACAGTTCAATGGCTGAAGAAATCAAGTGGATGGCAAGAATATTCATTACCGGATCAGCCGATGGGCTTGGACATCTATCGGGAAAATTGCTGGTTAACATGGGCCATCAGGTAGTCTTACATGCACGCAATGCTGAACGCGGAGGTGAGGCAAAAAGAAAAACACCGGGTGCTGAGAATGTAGTAACGGGAGATTTGTCAAATGTTGAAGAGACAAAAAACCTTGCCCACTTAGTTAATGAATTGGGAACGTTTGATGCCGTAATTCACAACGCAGGGGTGTACCAGGCTTCTGCAAAGGAAATTTTCGCTGTCAATACGTTAGCTCCTTATATTCTCACGTGCCTGATGCAAAAACCGAAACGATTAATTTACCTCAGCTCAGGAGTGAATTTACAAGGACGTTCGAAACTGGACATCTTCAAAACTGATAGTAGTCGCATAACGTACTCCGATTCTAAGTTGCATGTGTTGATGCTTTCTATGGCGGTAGCACGGAAATGGCGGGATGTTTATTCCAATGCAGTGGACCCAGGTTGGGTTCCTACAAAGATGGGCGGGAAAGGTGCACCTGACAATCTGCAAAAAGGATACGAGACACAAGTGTGGCTCGCTACAAGCAACGATGAGAAGGCGAAGGCAAGCGGACGGTATTTTTTTCATCAAAAAGAAAGAAATCATAATCCTGAAGCTGATGAGGTGGCGCTGCAGGAGAGATTTTTCAATTTGTGCAAAGAGATCACAGGTGTTTCATTTCCTTAGGCTCAATAATTCTAAACCAGGTTTTTTTTGAATGCATGATTCTGCACATCGGGAAACAGGCGACAGAATAAATGATTCCGTGAATGATGAAATAACAAATGCAACTTTTTTTGGGCTAGAGACGACGATGATTTATCTATCGTTTCTCAAAATTGAAAATAAATAAAGGAACTGCTGCTTTCCTGGCTCCATATGATGAGTAGAATCATTACAGCCCAAATCACACCGAGCGCTCCCCAGTGCATTTTACGGACAACATCCAATACTCTTCTGTTTCTCATCAACCAGTGTACTATCACCATTAAGCTAATAATCACTGTGATTTTAATTACTGCCAAAGTAGTAAGCAATGCGGTTGCTCCCTTGACCTGCCCGAACATGGACCCCAGCAATTGCCAGGCCTGTGAAAAATCGGCCGATCTGAAAAAGACCCAGGTAACATTGACAAGGAAAAAAGTGAACAAAGCATACATAAATCCTGTCAGTTTTTTGTTTACAGCGAATTCTGGGATGATGGAGGCCTTTTTTATAACTACGGGGATGGCCACAGGCGCTAAAATAGCCGATCGCTTTTCCCGAAGGTCCATGAAGAATTTCTCCACCCATAAATAAAAACCATGCAGACCACCCCAAACAACGAAGGTCCAGTTGGCACCATGCCATAACCCCCCCAGCAACATTGTTATCATGAGGTTCAAATATGTCCTTAGCTTACCTTTTCGGTTTCCCCCCAACGGTATATACAAGTAATCGCGTAGCCAGGCAGATAAGGTAATATGCCACCGTCGCCAGAAATCGGAGAAGCCCATTGCGGCATATGGATAAAAAAAGTTTTGCGGCAAAACAAAACCGAGGCATAAGGCAGCACCAACAGCACAGGTAGAATAACCTGCAAAATCAAAAAATATCTGGCCCGAGAAGGCTAATACCCCCATCCATGCATCGAGTGCAGGCAAACTGTTTGTTGTACCGAAGACTGCATCTGCAGAAGCGGCCAGCATACTATCGGCAAGTACTATTTTCATGAACAGTCCAATTGATAATAACAGCAAACCATCCGTCATTTGTACTTTGTTGGCTGTGCGAGGTGATTCAAATTGCGGAACCAGTTGCGGGGGACGCACGATCGGGCCGGCCACGAGGTGCGGAAAGAATGTAACAAACAATGAAAAATCGAGAAATGATTTTACAGGTTCACTTTTCTTTTTATACATATCAATTGTATAACACAATGTTGTGAATGTATAAAATGAGATACCAGCCGGCAAAATAATACTGGGCTTGGCCGGGTGAAAATCCAGTCCTATTGAATTCACTAGGGTCACAAAATTTTCCAACAGGAAACCTCCGTATTTGAAATAACAAAGCATGCCGAGATTTCCGATCAGGCTAATTACGAGGAGAAATTTTCTCTTCGATCGATTTTCCTGGTGATATAATGCCCTACCCACAAAATAATCTACTACGGTAGAAAGCCACAGTAACAGGATAAAGGGAGGATTCCATGCTGCATAAAAAATATAGCTGGCGAGCAGCAGGTTTATTTTTTTTACTTTCCAGGGAAAAGCAAGGTTGTGCAGGATGAGAACGATGATAAAAAAAGCAATAAAGGTGTAGGAGTTGAAGACCATATATAAGGGATTATCGGGTGAATGTTAATGATCCAGGCAATTTTGGAAATTTCCATCCCATTTCTTCATTTAAGATCCTGATCAGGTGCTGGGTAAATACACCCGCATCTTTGGGAGACAAATGAGAAAATTCCGGACAAACGAAATGATCGAGTGAAGGATAATCCAGATAATGGATGCCGACGCTACCTGTTTCGTTTAGTATTCTATCCCAATAATTTTTACGTGGGAAGCCCATCTCTTCTCCCATTTTCAAAGGCCCGCTGGCCGGAGTACGTACAAATACAATCTGTCCGCCGCGCGCCCGGATCCTGGTAACATCATTTTTTATCGATTGGATGGTTGCCTGTATTCCTGCATTTATTTGTGCCTCAGGGGGAGGCGGCCCTTTCGGGGCAATCCTGAGGGATGCCCAAACTGCCTTTACCTGGTTTTGAAGATTTGTATCAGCAACGAACCGATCGGTCATTTTACATTGCCGGCTGAATTGCACTCTTGAAAAATCCATGGGGAATTCGGGGCTGAGGTAGACGCCGGGACGATTCTCAATTTTTAATTTATCGAGCTGTGCACCCAAAGAAAAATTCATTTTGTCCAGGAAGACAAATCGAGACTCAAGAAAATAATTTAGGGAAAAACTCGCTCTTTGAGCGGGAGTGCGGTCGTGATAATATTTAATATTCGTCTCCGGCCTGACCTGGAAATATCGAAGTGGAATAAAGCACAACGGCTCTGTCACATCGACGATTAATTTTCCTTTGAACTTCTCATCGTTGGCTAAATCATGAAGGATGGGAAGCGGATTGCTGCCCTCAAGTGCTAATAGTATAGCATGATCGCCCGTCATCTTCTCCCAGGTATCTACATCCAGATCGAATTTAATGCGGGAGGAGCCAATAAAAACGGTTGATTTGTCGGTTGGTTCATATACCATCGCTCTTTTATCCGACCAGAGAGGGGCCTCGTCATCATACGCTATATCAATTCCTTTGCCTCGTAAATAGAGTTCCCAACTGGTGATAGCTGCCACGACAAGTACAACCATCAGAATAACAGACTTGGAAAGGGGGTTTGCAGACATACGAAAAGTATTGAGTTTATTATAAATGACTAGATAGTGAACTATGCCTGTAATCATTACAATCACAAAGACGAGTGCAACAATTACCTTTTAAACGCTGCTGGAAAGAGAGTTCCCAATCAAGTCAATCCCTTGCCTGCATTCATTTTTAATGACTCACAATTTCTGCAATGGTATTAGATACGCAATCACCTAAATAGGGTAGAAAAAACACTTATTAAGAAAATCGACATAGAAAAATTCTGACAACTGATATGTGGTTTGACAATCTGTGGAAGTTTTGCACAAAGTACCGGGATAGTCAGATAAAGTTATCGGTTTAAGAGTTAGTATGAAAATATTTTTTAAAACAAATTATAAACGTTTTAATCAGCAGTCATACATGCGGGGTGGGACACTCTTGAAGTTAACGGATATACTTACATAAAAATCCACTTTGATACGAACGGTGTCTCCTTTCCTCGGTTTGTGCTGTTGCAGGCACAGCGGATTATAAGGAAAGAACAAATTAATCAACGCCATGTCCCTGGCCAATCATAAAGCCAACACGAGACGCGACGAGACTCCCAAACTATAAACAAGCACGAACGCAAAACAGGCAATTTAGACATTCACCGGAACGCAACCTTATAAATCTGGTTGCCTTTCTTTTTAGTGGCAATAGTTACATTATCATACCTGTCTTCTGGCCTTCTCCTGAAGCCCGGCCTTATTAAATAGTACCCAAGTCTGATAGATTTTATATGCTGATCTTATCTGCAGTGTAGGTTTTGAAGCTTTAAGATATAACCCAATAATTTCGTTACATGAATGAGCAGATCTGATATGGCACTCCAAACTGACATCTATCTTTGCTATTTCACCATCCAGAACCTCAAGATCATGAATAACTCAATCCACTTCCTGGCAACAGTAGCCGTCCTTCTGGTGTGCTCATTTCAGCCGGCAATAGATCACTCAGTTAACAGAGCATTCGAACAAACATCATTGGATTCTTCAGCATTTGATTTCTGGCTTGGCAAATGGAATGCAACCTGGAGAGATTCCGCAGGTACCTATCATGCAACAAACATAATCACCAGAAAAATGAATGGTCATTTTATTCACGAATCCTTTGAAATTATCAACGGACCCAATAAAGGATATAAGGGAGAAAGTTATTCCACACTCGACAAACAAAGTGGCCAGTGGAAACAGACCTGGATCGATAACCGGGGAGCTTATTTGGATTTTGTCGGTAAAGAAGAAGACGGCATTAAAATATTTGAAAGAAGTTTTATTAATAAAGCAGGCGATACAATTAGGCAGCGAATGCGGTTTATGAATGTGAAAAAAGGCAGCTTTGACTGGGATTGGCAAAGTTCAAAAAATGACGGAGAGTGGAAATTGCTCTGGGCACTTAAGTATACCAGCGCGAAGTAGGGAAGTTTTTCGCGGAAAGACGAAACAGCGATGAGCCGATGGAGAACCCGGACGAGTCGATGATGATTAGCCGATTAGCCGATAGCAGGAGTTACGCCTGGATAGTCATATTTGCAATTGTCCCCGGCCCATCTGCTGATCCCTATTGGCTAATCGGCTAATGATCATATCCGCTCATCACGGTTCTCGATCGCCTAATCATCACATCGGTTCATCGCGTTTGCGTTTTTGCGCGAAAAATAAATAATATCTTGCTCGCTATTTACTTTTATGCCTAAGATAAACACCTACTGTGAAGCGGTCACTTTAATGGAACCAGACAATGTGCATGTTCGTTATCACGACGAGGAATATGGTTACCCTATTCTAAATGATAACGAACTTTTTGCGCGGCTTGTGCTGGAGATTAACCAGGCGGGATTGTCCTGGACAACAATCCTTAATAAGAAAGATAATTTTTTTAAGGCCTTCGATAATTTCGAGATTTCGAAAGTGGCCGTCTATGACGAAAAGAAAATTCTGCAACTACTGCAAGATCCGGGTATTATCAGGAACCGATTGAAAATTGAGTCTGTCATCGATAACGCGGGTCGTGTTAAACAAATCCAAAAAGAAAATGGGTCATTCAAAAATTGGTTGGACCATCATCATCCGATGAGTAAAGAAGGATGGGTGAAGTTGTTTAAAAAGACATTTCGCTTTACCGGAGGTGAAATTGTGAATGAGTTTTTAGTGAGTACTGGTTACCTGGAAGGCGCACATATAGAATCATGTCCTGTGTATAAAAAAGTGTTGAAGAAAAAACCTGCGTGGAGTGTAGTAAATAAACGTTAATTCATTTGTAATGTAGGAAGGCGATAGTTCTGTCCGTCAAGAGAAAATAACTCAAAAGTTTCATAAGTGAAGTAAGGAAACAATGGTGACTGTGAAAGAATTTTATCGATCGCCTTATTGTCCTCCGCATTCAACGTGATCCAGATCCGCTGGCTTTGCCATACTTACCGCGTAATGTTCAATGATTTCCTTATTGATGAGGTAGTTGATGTAAGTCTTATGCGCGGGCACCAGATCGGTAAATTCCTTATCAGTCATAAATTGTATCGACACCTGAAACTTTTTCATAACCGTTCTTATCATAAACGAAAAAAACGGGCAAATGGTTTACAAGGTCCAGTCAATTATCTCATTGATCCATTCACCGCGATATGGCGCCGTAACTTTAATGTAATTGTCTGTATAACCTTCTATCATACTATTTTTTTCATGCCCTTCAAATAATACTTTACGTACCTGGCCTGCGGACCGTTGGCTAAAGTATTGCGATTTCATGAAACTAAGGTTACGCAGAACCTTATTGCGTTCATGACGGACGTTTACTGGTATGACCGGTTGAATAGATAGTGCGCGGGTATTATCGCGTTCCGAGTAAGTGAACACATGCAGATAGGAAATATCCAGATTGTGAAGGAAATCATAAGTTTCTTTAAAGTCTTGTTGAGTCTCCCCTGGGAACCCAACGATTACGTCAACACCTATTGCACAATGCGGCATAAGTGTTTTAATGCGCTTAACTTTTTCTTCATAAAGCTCTCTCTTATACCTCCGGCGCATAAGACCTAATACTTTATTGCTGCCACTTTGCAGAGGTATATGAAAATGGGGCATGAACTTATCGCTGTTGGCGACAAATTCAATGATCTCAGTTGTTAAAAGGTTTGGTTCAATGGATGAAATCCGGTACCGATGAACAGGAAGGGTGTCCAACACCTGGATGAGATCAAGGAATGACTTCTCATTTCTTCTATTTCCATCGCCACCTTCATGGAAATCTCCCAGGTTGACACCCGTCAAAACAATCTCCTTAACGCCACGTCCCACCAATTCATAAACATTGTTAACTACATTTTCAATTGAGTCACTGCGGCTCTTTCCGCGGGCCATTGGTATTGTACAGAAGGAACAATTGTAGTCGCAACCATCCTGAACTTTAAGAAAGCTCCGTGTCCTGTCATTGATCGAATAGGATGCATTGAAACCACCAACGGCTTCTATATCGCATGAACAAATTTTAGTGGCATCACCCTTTGTCATTTCTTTCAAATGGTGACCGATATTGAATTTCTCCGAGGCACCCAATACGAGGTCAACGCCGGGAATATCTGCAATTTCTTTTGGCTTTAGCTGGGCATAGCAACCAGTAATTACGACGAGGCTTTCAGGAGATTTTCTTTGTATACGTCTTACCAACTGCCGGCACTCCTTATCTGCATTTTCCGTTACGGAGCAGGTATTGATTACATACACGTCGGCCTTGTCGGTAAAATCTTTTTTCTCGAAGCCCTCATTTTCAAGAAGTCTTGAAATGGACGAAGTTTCCGAGAAATTCAGCTTACAGCCCAACGTATGAAACGCTACTGTCCTCTTTCCATTCATAAGCCGGCAAAGATACGAACGGCCTGGTGTTTTGAGCAAACGATATTAAAGGCCTTCTGGCGACCGCAGACCGACAACCGTATCTTTGACAGAGCTTTGGTGGGCATTATAAACCATATGACTTTCGGTTGACCTTAAACTATGCAAAAGAAAACGCTACTCACGTTACTTTCCATTGCGGCCATTATAATCGCGGTATATGTGTTCGACCAGCAAAACAAGGCTGCAGAAGAGCCACAAACATCGGATCAGAACAATGGCAGCAAGAAGGGCAGTGAATCACCGTCACCTGCGGATTATGAGAACCGACAAACGGAATTCAATAGAAGGACCTCAAAGATCATTTACACGAAACATGCCCGCTGCCGTATGGCTTGCAGACATAT
>Ga0126304_10001733_pt1 | contig 10412 bp, 11 predicted proteins | sample Plot25_FD_92538 | JGI IMG/M metagenome (GOLD analysis project Ga0126304, IMG submission 92538) | Serpentine soil microbial communities from UC McLaughlin Reserve, CA, USA - Plot25 | ecosystem: Environmental > Terrestrial > Soil > Grasslands | place: USA: UC McLaughlin Reserve, Lake County... | reverse complement strand
GTCGATGGCTTCCGCGAGATGCTCCAGGAGCGCTTCAATGCGCCGGTCGAGGAGTTCGATCCGTTCCGTGCGATTGCATGGGACACCAACAAGCTGGGTGCAGAAGCGGTTGAACACGCCTCGATGGCGGCGGTCGCGGTGGGTCTCGCGCTGAGAAAGGTGGGCGACCGATGATTCGCATCAACCTCCTCGGCGTCGAGCGCAAGCAGGTTCGCAGCAAGGGCCCGAGTTTCGACATTGGCCAGAAGCTGACGGTCGCGTGCAGCCTGGTTCTCGTCGCCGCGGTGCTCGGGATCGGCTACTGGTACTGGTCCCTCAATGAGACCTCGGCCCGCGTTGATCGCGAGATTGTCGCAGCCAATGCCGAAGCCACGCGCCTGCGCGGGCTGCTGACGGAAGTGCAGCAGTTCGAAGCGCGAAGAGGGCAGATCACGCAGCGTGTGCAGTTGATCGAACAGCTGCGTGGCGGCCAGAGCGTGCCCGTGCAGTTGCTCGACCACATCAGCCGCAGTTTGCCCGACATGTTGTGGCTGACCTCGATGGTGCAGAACGGCCCCGTGCTGACGATTCAGGGCCGGAGTACCACGCTCATCGCGCTGTCGGACTTCGTCGGCAATCTCGGCACGAACCCGCTGCTGATCAAGCCGATTGAGATCGTGAACAGCGAGGTGGACCCCTCGAGTGCGCAGGCGCGCCCCGGCGAGCCCGCGGTCGAGACGATTCGGTTCACGGTGAAGGCGCAGGTCGCCGGTGTTGCACCGATGGGCGGCCGTGGTGCCGCCCCGGCACGGAAGTAGAGGTTGTAGGTCGTGGCAATCAACGTCAGTCTCAGCAAGCTGCCTTGGTACGGCCAGATCGGCGCGTTCGTCGTGCTGTCGGCGGCCGGTGCCGGGGCCTTCTGGAACTTCTACGCACGCGATGCGCAAGCGAGCATCGACCAGCGGCGGGGCCAGCTCGTGAAGCTGCGTCAGGAGATCGATCGTGGCCTGACGATGGCGAAGCGGCTGCCCGAATTTCGCCGCGAAGTCTCCTCGCTCGAATCACAGCTCGAGCGGCTGCGCGCCGTGCTCCCCGAGGAGCAGGACGTCGCTGAGTTGCTGCGCCGTGTTCAGGCCATGGCGACCCAGTCGAACCTCGCGATTCTCGGCTTCACGCCGCACGCGGTGACGAAGAAGCAGTTGCATGCGGAGTGGCCGATCGGTCTGAAGCTCGAAGGCAACTACCACGATCTGGGTTCGTTCCTGGAACGGGTCAGCAAGTTCCCGCGCATCATCAACGTCGGCGACATCAAGATCAACGCGCGGACCAATCAGAACGACGGCTCGACGGTTACCGCCGAGTGCACAGCCACCACGTTCGTGCTACTCGATCAGAAGGAAGCGGCCGCAGCAGCGGCCAAAGCCGCCGCCAAGCCCGGCGCGGCGCCAGCGGCGCCGAAGGCGGAGTGACGTCAACCATGCGAACCCTGTCACTCACGCTCATCGGACTTACGCTCAACGCGTCGCTCGCACACGCGCAGACGGCCCCGCCGGCGACGTCCACTGCACCCGCAGCTCCGGCTGCCGCGACGCCGGCGACGCCCGCGGCTGAAGCGACGGCCGACGACAAAAACAGCGCCGGCGAGCCGCAGGGCTTTACCTACACCCCGGACGGCCGACGCGATCCGTTCGTCAGCCTGCTCCGTCGGGGACTTGATTCGCGCAACACCGGGCCCAAGATGTCGGGCCTCGTTGGACTCGGCACGTCGGAGGTCAGCCTCCGCGGTGTGCTCACGAGCCAAGGCGACTTCGTCGGCATCCTTCAGGGGGTCGACGCGAAGAACTACATCGTGCGGGTGGGCGACAAGCTGTCCGACGGCACGATTCGGTCTATCTCCAAGGATTCGGTGGTGATCCTGCAGCAGGTCAACGATCCACTCTCGCTCGAGAAACAGCGTGAGGTGCGGAAGCTGCTGCGACAGACGGAAGAGGCCAAGTGACCATGTACCGATACTCGATCCTCCTCGGCCTGTGCCTGGCCACGGCGGCCGGAATGATGGCTCCGCTGGGGGCCGCAGGGGCCCGTAGTGATGCGGCGATGCTCAAACGCATCGGATCCCGCATTGACGGCCGCACAGGGGTTATCGCCATCGAGGCGTCCACGCCCGTGCCATACGTGGCGTCGCAGCCGGACGCTCGCACCTTCGTCGTCGAACTCCGCGATGTCGTGACGGCCGGCTTCGAAGATGGCTTCACCGCTGACCCGCGTAACCCAATCGCGGCCGTGCGCGTCGAGAACTCACAGGCGTTCGACGGCGCGACTGTTGCGCGCGTCCGTCTCACGCTCAATCAGCCGATGCGGCCACGCGTGCGTAGTGCACGCAACGTGATTTACGTCGAGGCCGATCGCGTCGATGCCGCACCGAGCGTGAATTCAGGCGTCATCAACCTTGCCGGACCGGCGACAGCGATCCGCGATGTGCGCGCCGCCAAGCGCGGCAACGCAACGGCGCTCACGCTGCTCGGCACGGCGCGTCTGGTGACCACCAGCATCCAGGAGCCCAAGGACGGCACGCCGCGCCTCGTGCTTGACATGCCGAATGTGACGTCCTCGCTGCCCAGCGTCACCTCGATCAAGCGGGGACCGGTCGATCGCGTGCGCATCGGCGCGAGTCCGCGCTCGCCGCTGCTGACGCAGGTCACTGTGGAACTGACGCGTGCGGCCGCCTATCGCGTGGAATCATCGCCCGATGGCAACGACCTCACACTCGTGTTCGATGAGCCGGTCAATGATCCGATCGCGGCGCTGAAGACGCCGAACGCGCCGGTGCTGCGTCAGGCACCGCCGCCTGGCGTCGAGCCGGCGAGGATCCAGCCCGGTCCGCAGGCGCAAATCGCGGCGCCGGCCGCGCAGGCGCCGGCCGCACAGGCGCCGGCCGCGCAACCGCCGCAGCCAGCCGCGGCCCAGGCGCAGCGCTACACCGGTAATCCGGTGAGCCTCGATTTTCAGGGCGCCGACCTTCGTGCCGTGCTCCGCACGTTCTCCGAAATCAGCGGGTTGAACCTGGTCATCGATCCGACCATCAACGGCACCGTTGACGTGGCGCTTCGTGACGTGCCGTGGGATCAGGCGCTCGATATCATCCTGCGCGCCAACAAGCTTGGCTACGTCGTCGACGGTTCGATCGTTCGCATCGCCCCGCTGACGGTGCTGGCTGCCGAAGAAGAAGAGCGCCGCAAACTGTCCGATGCACAGGCGCTCGCCGGCGAGCTGCAAGTGCTGACGCGGTCGCTGAGCTACGCACGTGCCGCGGATCTGCGCGAGTTGATCACGACGACGATCCTCTCGCAGCGCGGATCGATCCAGTTCGATAACCGGACCAACACCATCATCATCCAGGATCTCGCCGACCGCCTCGAGCGGGCTGGAGCGTTGATTACCACGCTCGATCGTGCCGAGCCGCAGGTCGAGATCGAAGCGCGTATCGTCCAGACGACGCGCGAGTTCGCGCGCCGGCTCGGAGTGCAGTGGGGCTTCAATGGACAGGCAACGCCGGCCCTCGGCAACACGCTGCCCACCGCATTCCCGAATCAGGTGCAGATTGGCGGCCGCACCGGCAACGTGCAGGGGCCGGGCAATGGCGGCGATGCGGTGAGCAACGCGGTCAATCTGGGCGTTGGCGGCGCCAGCAGCGCCGTGGGTCTGGCGCTCGGGTCTATCAACGGCGCCGTGAATCTCGATATCGCGCTGTCGGCCATCGAGCGTCAGGGGCAGGGCCGCATTCTCTCGACGCCGAAGGTCTCGACGCAGAACAACATCGAGGCCGAGATCACCCAGGGCATTCAGATTCCGATTCAGACCGTTGCCAACAACACCGTCACGGTGTCGTTCCGCGATGCCGCGTTGACGCTGCGCGTCACGCCGCAGATTACCGCGGCCAACACCGTGATCATGCGCATCGCGATGGAGAACTCGGCGCCCGATTTCAGCCGCGCGGTCAACGGCATCCCGCCGATCGACACGCAGCGTGCCCTGACGCAAGTGTTGGTGAGCAACGGCGAGACCACCGTCATCGGCGGCATCTACGTGAGCCGCGAGCAGAGCAGCCAGGACCGCACGCCGGCCCTGCATCGCCTGCCGTTGCTTGGATGGCTGTTCAAGCGCGACGAGTTCACGGATGAGAGCCGCGAGCTGCTCATCTTCATTACGCCAAAGGTCATGAGGCTGTAGGGGAGACGTGACTGTGACTGCGAAACTTCAGAAATTCGTCGCCGGCCTCGGCGTCGTGGCGACGTCGGCGGCAATGGCCGGCTGCGGCGGTGAGTTCGTGCGCGACGGCCAGTCGCCGGTGCGGTTGGTCATCAGCCAACTCGAATCCGCGGGTCAGAACACCTTGCTGTCCGACGTGGTTCAGATGGCCACCACACCGGCACCGTGCAGCACGACGTCACCGTGCGCGTCGGTCTTCAATGACATGGCCACCGTGGAGCTGGCGCTCCTGCTGCGCGATCCGGGCAATCCGGCGGCGCCGTCGACACCGAGTCCTCTGAACCAGGTGACCATCAACCGCTATCGCGTGAAGTTCCGTCGCGCTGACGGAAACAACGTGCCTGGCGTCGATGTGCCCTATGACTTCGATTCGGCATTGACGATGACCGTGCCGACCAGCGGCACGGTGGAGGCCGCATTCCAAGTCGTCCGCCATTCGGCGAAGGAAGAAGCGCCGCTGAGGTCCTTGCGTTTCAGCGGCGACGTCATCTCCACGATTGCCGAGGTGACGTTCTATGGCCGGGATCAGGCAGGCAATGAAATCAGCGTCACGGGTTACATGGGTGTCGATTTTGGCGACTTCGCCGACGACAACGACTAAGGGATGATCATGGAACGCAGCACACTCTTCGCAACCCTTCGTCGCGGTGCGGCGATCATGTCGGTGGCCGTCTTCGCCTCCGCATGCGCAGTGGACAACCAGGAGGCGCCAGCACTGGCCGGACCGTCAGGGTTCGCCCAGTCGCTGATCGTCACAGCAGCGCCGCAAGTCCTGTCTCGCGACGGCAGCTCGATGTCCACCATCTCGGTCACGGCGCGCAATGCCGACGGTTCGCCGATGGCGGGACGCCGCTTGCTCTTCTCTGCATCCGCCGGAACGCTCGTCACGAGTGAAGTGCTCACTGCGAACGACGGCCGGGCGTCGGTCGTCTATATCGCGCCGTCGCAGAACGAGCCGGTGACTGCCGTGGAGATCTCGGTGACTCCTATCGAAGCCGGTGATCGCGCCAACACCCATGGCACCGTGGTCCTGCTCGAACTGCGTGGACCCAACGTCCCGGTTGCGAACTTCACCTTCGAGCCAAGCGATGCGTCGGTGCTGGATCTGATCTCGTTCGACGCCAGCAGCTCGAGGCTGGCCAACGCCCCATGTCTCGCCGGCTGCAGCTATTCGTGGGACTTCGGCGATGGGTCGTCCGGGACCGGCCTCGGTGTCTCGCATGCGTTCTCGTCGGCCGGTGTGTTCAACGTGACGCTGACGGTCACGTCGCTGGTGGGCGGCACGACAGCTAGCGTGACCAAACCTGTGCGGATTGCCGTCCCGCCGGCACCGACAGCTTCGCTGACGATCAACCCGAACAGTCCGGTTGCGGGACAGACGATCGTGTTCTCGTCGGCTTCCGTGCTCGCACCGGGCGTCTCGATCGTCCGGTATGTGTGGAACGTCGACAACGGTGCGCCGGCGGTCGATACTGGCTCGACGCCGTCGTACACGCTTACGGGTGGGTATGCGGCGGCGACCTCGCACCAGGTGACGCTCACGGTCACGGACAACTACGGGCGGACCAGCCAGTCCACGCCGAGCACCATCGCGATACCATAGCGTTCGTGGGCAACCCGCGCATTGAAGAACTTCGACGCCGGATCCAAAAGGATCCGGCGTCGATTGCGTTTGCGCAGCTCGCCGAAGAGCATCGGCGTGCGGGCCAGTTCGAGGACGCCGTTCGCGTCTGTCGGGATGGTCTCGCGCAACACCCTGCTTATCTCTCCGCTCGAATCACGCTTGGCCGTGCGTTGCTCGAAATGGGGCGGTATGACGAAGCGGTCGACGAGTTCGATTACGTCCTCAAGGCCGCTCCCGACAACCTCAGCGCAATTCGCGAGCTGGCCGATATCGAACAGCGTGGTCGCGCACGGGCGCCCCAGGTTGAAACCAAGAGGGCCGTTGCGCCCGAGCTTCCGCCCACGCTGGTCGATCCGGTGATCGCCGAGCTCGAGGCGTGGCTGGCTGTCCTTGCCGACGACCGTGACACTCGGGTTACCCGGATCTGACGTCCTCGCGGCCCGGCATGCTCGCGTCCGCGCTGCGCTCGAGGCCAAAGGGCTTGAGGCGCTGATCGTCACGACACCGGCCAACATCCGGTATCTCGCTAATCACATCGGTACCGCCGGCACGCTGCTCGTCACGTCCACCGACATTCAACTCCTGGTGGACTTCCGCTACAAGGAGGCCGTTCGATCGCGACAGGGCTCACCGGCGGCCTGTCCTGGCCTTCGCATCTGTGATGTGCCCGAGAGTTACGACGAAGCTCTGGTCTCGGCGGCAATGGCATCGCCGGCCAGGATCATCGGGATCGAGGCCGGGCATCTGACCGTCGCGCGCCAGGAGTGGCTGACGCGAACCTGGCAGTCCAAATCGGCCGGCATCACATTGCGATCGACCGAGCGGCTCATTGAACGGTTCAGAGCCGTCAAGGATGCGGCAGAAGTGCGTGTGCTGCGCGAAGCGGCGCAACGACTGACGGCTGTCGCCGCGACGGCGCTCGAATCAATCCGCATTGGGATCACCGAACGAGAGGTTGCCGCCGTGATCGAGACGGCTCTCAGCGGCGCCGGTTACGAGCGGCCGGCATTCGACACAATTGTTGCGTCTGGGCCGAATTCCGCGCTGCCGCACTATCGGGCTGGCGACCGGGCCTTGCACACTGGTGACCTGGTGGTGCTGGACTTTGGCGGGGTATTGGACGGATACTGCTCCGACCTCACTCGAACCGTGTCTGTCGGGAATCCGTCACCCGAGTCCCGCAGACTCCATGCCGCGGTTCGTGAAGCGCAAGCGGCGGCGATCGATGCCGTCAAACCCGGGGCAACGACGACCGATGTGGACGGCGCCGCGCGACGGGTGCTCGTCGGGCATGGATTGGGAGAGGCGTTCGGGCACGGCACGGGTCACGGCCTCGGGCTTGACGTCCACGAGGAGCCTCGCGTCTCGAAGCCGCGGTCTGAAACTCCGCCCGAGCGGCTCGAACCGGGGATGGTCTTCACCATCGAGCCAGGCGCATATGTTCCCGGGTTCGGCGGCGTCCGGATCGAGGACGATGTCCTGGTGACCGAGACTGGATGTGAAGTCCTGACATCTGTACCCCGCGACTTGCGGGCGTGCGGATAGGACGCGAATGGATCTAGACGAGATCAAGCAGGTCCTGGAGATGATGCGCGAGCACGACCTGGCCGAGTTCGAGCTCGAAAGGGACGGCGTCAAGCTGCGGCTGCGCAAGAACATCGGCCAGCAGTGGAATGGCGCGCCGCCACTGCCGCAGCTCACTTTCGTGCCGCCGGCGATGGCTGCGCCCGGCGTAAGCACCGACGGCACCGCGCCAGCCCCGGTTCTCGCCCCGGCCAACGAGGACATCGACCTCGCCATCGTGAAGTCACCGATCGTCGGCACGTTCTATCGCCAATCGGAGCCCGGAGCCAAGCCCTTCGCGGAAGTCGGACAGATCGTCAAGAAGGGGCACGTCCTCTGCATCATCGAAGCGATGAAGCTGATGAACGAGATCAACTCCGAATGCGACGGCGAGGTTGTCAAGGTCTACGTGGAGAACGGCCAGGCCGTCCACTACGGCGAGCGGCTCTTCGCCATCAAACCACATGTTTAAAAAGATTCTGATTGCCAATCGCGGCGAGATCGCGCTGCGCATCATTCACGCGTGCCGCGAGTTGAGCATCAAGACCGTCGCCGTCTATTCCGAGGCCGACGAGAACTCGCTGCACGTCCGGTTCGCCGACGAAGACGTCTGTATCGGGCCACCGCGGAGTGCCGACAGCTATTTGAACGTGCCAGCCATCATCAGCGCGGCGGAGATTACCGGCGCCGACGCGATTCATCCCGGCTACGGATTCCTGTCCGAAAGCGCCTACCTTGCTGAGGTCTGCGAGGCCTGCCATATCCGCTTCATCGGCCCCGATCCGAGCGTGATCAAGCTGCTCGGCGACAAGGCGCGTGCGAAAAAAGCGATGCGGAAGGCGGGTGTGCCAATGCTCCCGGGCAGCGATGGGCCAGTCACCGGCGAAGAGCAGGCGCTCAAGGTTGCGAAGGACATCGGGTACCCGATCATCATCAAGGCCGTGGCCGGCGGTGGCGGGCGGGGCATGCGAGTCGTGCAGAACCCCGGGGAGCTGCCCAACGCGCTGCGCACCGCCCAGCGCGAGGCCGAGGCGGCATTTGGCAACGGCGATGTCTACGTCGAAAAGTACCTCCAGAATCCCCGCCACATCGAATTCCAGATCATCGGCGACCATCACGGCAACGTCGTTCATCTCGGGGAGCGTGAATGCTCGATCCAGCGGCGTCATCAGAAGCTGCTCGAGGAGTCACCATCGCCGGCGCTCAGCGACAAGATCCGCAAGAAGATGGGCAGCATCGTCGTCGACGCGGCGAAGGCTGTGCAGTACACCAATGCGGGCACCTTCGAATTCCTGATGGACGCCGAGGGACGCTTCTTTTACATGGAGACGAACACGCGGCTCCAGGTCGAGCATCCCGTCACCGAGATGGTCACCGGTATCGATATCGTCAAGGAGCAGATCCGGATCGCGGCGGGGGAGCGGCTGTCGTTCAAGCAGAGCGAAGTGACGTTCACCGGCCACTCGATCGAGTGCCGCGTGAATGCCGAGGACCCGGAAACGTTTGCGCCCTCGCCGGGGACGATTCACACCTTCAGCGTCCCGGGCGGGCCCGGCGTACGCATCGACACATTCGCGCATACCGACTGTACGGTGCCGCCGTATTACGACTCAATGATCGCGAAGATCATCGTCCACGGGCGCGATCGTCAGGAAGCGATCGCGCGAATGCGACGTGTGCTCGAGATGACGGTCATCGAAGGCATCAGGACCTCCGTTCCGCTCCATTTGAAGATCCTCAACGAGGCGGATTTCCAGGCCGGCCGGCTCAGCACGGGCTTCATGGATCGTTTCATGCCCAAGCAGAAGAAGCCGACAACCCTGGCGGAGAGCGCGTAAATCCCCACGACGCTGTCTCCGCTGCACGCCATCGTCGATGTGGACGTGGCAACGCACGCCGGGTGGGCGCCGCTCGATCTCGCCCGCGCCTATCTCGACGGTGGCGCGCGGCTTCTGCAGCTTCGCGCGAAGCATCTCGCGTCAGGCCCGTTCCTGACTCTCTGCGATGGAATTGTTCAGGCCGCTGCGCGGTACAGAGCGTCGATCATTGTGAATGACCGGGCCGATCTAGCCGTGTTGGCGAAAGCGGACGGGGTTCACGTCGGCCAGGAAGATCTCGCGCCAGCGGCGGCCCGTCGGCTGCTCGGGCCTGCGGCTATCGTTGGATTCTCGACACACACGCACGCGCAAATCGAGGCCGCCATCCGAGAGCCGATCTCGTATCTCGCGGTCGGGCCGGTGTTCGGTACGATCACGAAGGATACCGGTTACTCGGCGGTGGGCCTTGATCTGGTTTCAACGGCTGCCAGGCTGGCGGCATCGATCCCCGTTGTCGCGATTGGCGGCATCACGCTCGAGACAGCATCGTCTGTTCTGGACGCCGGGGCGACATCGGTGGCGGTCATCGGAGATCTGTTGTCACACGGTAATCCACGGACACGCGTGGCAGCGTATCTGCAGCGACTCGAACATCGCTTATAGTCCCGTAGAGCCTGTCCTTGGGCCGGCTGATGAAAGGAATCCTGTGGCGAGTTCACTGTTTCGGACAAAGTCTATCGACCGTCTTCTCGCTGAGGCTGACGCGACCGGCGAGCGCACACTCAAGCGGACGCTCGGCGGCTGGTCGCTGGTGGCACTGGGCATCGGCGGGATCATCGGCGCGGGAATTTTCGTTCGCACCGCGGCGGCGATCGCGGAGCGCGCCGGGCCGTCGGTCACCCTGGCGTTCGTCGTCGCGGCGGTCGGCTGTTTGTTCGCAGGCCTCTGCTACGCCGAGTTCGCCTCGATGATTCCGATCGCTGGAAGCGCCTACACCTACTCGTACGCGACGATGGGCGAGTTCGTGGCGTGGATCATCGGCTGGGACCTTGTTCTCGAGTACGCGGTCGGGGCGGCGACGGTGGCCATAGCATGGAGCGAGTATTTCAACAGGGTGCTCGAGTTCGTCGGTTTCAGCATCCCGTATCAATGGCGCCATT
>Ga0126304_10001732_pt1 | contig 10415 bp, 8 predicted proteins | sample Plot25_FD_92538 | JGI IMG/M metagenome (GOLD analysis project Ga0126304, IMG submission 92538) | Serpentine soil microbial communities from UC McLaughlin Reserve, CA, USA - Plot25 | ecosystem: Environmental > Terrestrial > Soil > Grasslands | place: USA: UC McLaughlin Reserve, Lake County... | reverse complement strand
CTTCGTCGTGCTTGCGGACCCCGACGGCAATCGCTTCTGCATCGTCGACCTCAGCCACGAGCACGACTGACCCGTCCCGCAAGCGGATCGCCACGCGCCATACCGCAGCTTGCGGCTCTGCTCGCCGCAACCAAATCTGCTTCGCTGGCCAACTGCCGCTTCGGAGCGTCCCGTACCGCGGTCCGCCGGGCGATAGCGGTCGTTCGGTGCGGCCAGCTCAGTCGGCTGGCGGCGACAGAGGCGCCGTTCGGTGCGTGGCGGTGGCCACCTTCGGGACGACGATGTTCTGTCACGGCGTTCTGTGCTAAATCCCCGAGCGCGGATTGCCGTATAGCGGCAGATCTGTATCGGTGCCCGAAGGCGCCTCACGGCGCGTTGCTTTACCGTTGGGCAGCCTTCTCGTGCGCGACGGCACCTCATGCCCTAGGAGGCGACGTCGTCCACCTTGTGCGTCGAGTGCACTTGTGGCCCCGGGGGCGCGGTCCTACCGTCACCGACATTGCCCAGGACCATCTTCGCGGGAGGACGAGATCGTCATGAACACAGGCTCACGAGTCGACAATGTCGTTCTCGTCCACGGCGGGTTCGTGGACGGGTCTGGCTGGCAGGCCGTCTACAAGCTCCTGAAGAAGGACGGCTACAACGTCAGCATCGTTCAGAACCCGACCTTGTCGCTCGAGGGCGATGCGGAAGCCACCCGGCAGATCATCGACGCGCAGGACGGGCCGGTCGTCCTGGTCGGCCACTCCTACGGCGGGGCGGTGATCACCGAGGCGGGCAACAACGACAACGTGGCCGCACTCGTTTACATCGCGGCGTTCGCGCCGGACACCGGCGAGTCGGTGAACACGCTGATCGCCGATCCGCCGCCGGGTGCACCGGTGCCGCCGATCCTGCCGCCCCAGGACGGTTTCCTGTTCTTGGACCGCGAGAAGTTCCATTCGTCGTTCGCCGGTGACCTGCCGGCCGAGGAGGCGGCGTTCATGGCCGACTCGCAGGTCCCGTGGGGCGTCGGCGCCCTCGGCGGGTCGATCACCGAGGCTGCTTGGCGTGGCAAGCCGAGCTGGTACTTGGTGGCGACCGAGGACCGGATGATCCCCCCGCCGGCGCAGCGCGTCATGTCCGAGCGGGCTGGTTCGACGGTGGTCGAGGCGGCCGGCAGCCACGCCATCTACGTCTCGCAGCCGGCCGCAGTGGTGGTGCTCATCGAGCAGGCTGCGTCCGGGGCTCGGTAACGCCGGTCGGTCGGACGGGGTGACCTCGCCGAACCGCCCGCCTGCACGACGGACCAATGGCGCCGACAGCACAGAACGCGACGAGGCGAGATCGGATCTGTATCGATCGGCCGGCTTCCTCGCTCGGCCTGTTGCAACGCGAGGCACATTCGTGCTGCACAAGAACCATCCTTACGGGTTGCAGCCGCAAACGGTGGCGAGCGACCCAGATGCGCCGATCGGGGACCGGAGCGACGCCGCGTTCGGGCGCACGTTCGGTGCGCGCATCAGGGGTGCCATGCAGCGGCACCCCTGACGACACAGAACCGGGTCCGACAGCCTCTGCCGTCGCGGCCGCACACCAGCCGGTCGGGCAGGCGGGGTGAGGAGAAGAACACAATGGAATTCCTGGTCGAGTTCGAGATCAACGTTCCAGGTGGAACGCCGCAGTCTGAGGTTCGGGATCGCGAGGACGCCGAGGCAACCGCGGCGACCGAGCTGGCACGCGAAGGGCATCTCGTGCGCGTCTGGAAGCTGCCCGCCGCAGCCGGCGAAGCCAAGGTCCTTGGCCTGTACGACGCCGACAGCCGCGCGCAACTCGACAACCTGCTCCGCGCTCTGCCGATCTACGAGTGGATGCGTGTGACCGTGACCCCGCTCGAGCCCCATCCCAACGACCCGGCGACGACAGGGAGCCACCCATGAGCAATCAGCTTCCCGACCCTCGCCTCACCCAGGTCTACCGGCTGGAGGCCACCCTCGCGCGGCCGCTCGACCTCGGCGAGACCGCCCAAGGCCACCGGCGCATCGTGTCACTAACCGGTGGAAGATTCACCGGTCCGGAACTCAACGGGAAGCTGCTGCCAGGCGTCAGCGCCGACTGGCAGATCGTGCTGCCAGACGGCACCGCGCTCGGCGATATCCGCTACACGCTGGAGACCGACGGCGGCGACCTGCTCTACGTCCAATCACGCGGTGTGCGCCACGGCAGCGCCGAGGTCCTCTCACGTCTCGGGCGCGGTGAGGATGTCGACGCCAGCGAGTACACGTTCCGCACCTCAACCCAGATCGAGACCGCCGCCCCCCACCTCGACTGGTTGAACAAGGGCGTCTTCATCAGCGTCGCCGGCCGCCAGGCCACAGGCGTGATCTACGAGACCTACCTCGTCGGATGAGCTTGCCGATGTGGCAACCTGCAGCCCCGCACGTAATGGCCCGCTGCGGGCGGCCATCTCCGGACCATCAGCACAGAACGACGCCGCGCGGGAACGGCAGTTACGGCGCCTGTAGATCGCGAGCGAACGTCCACCGCGGCAACTGATAGTTCTGGCGATGTCACGGTGCATCCGATGAAGTGCAACCGCGGTGATCTCCTGCGGATCCCGGTTTGAGCCAGCGCGATCATCCGGCGCGTCGTACGTCGATGTATGTCCCTTCCGGTTGCTCGAGGGGGCTCCTGGTGTCGTAGGTGACGGCGCCGTCGGCCATGTCGACGATCTTTGGCAGCCGGTACAGGCGTGGGAGCCGCACGGTGCCCTCAAGGTGGGTGACGAAGTCCTCCGGGAACTCGCGCATGATGCTGGCGATGACGGTTTGGAGCTCGACGGGGAGGTAGCAGCGGTTCTGGTCGGTCACCATGCGCAGCGCGGCGCCGAGCGCCTCGATGTCACGATCCTCTGCCACGCTCTGCTCGATACGCGAGAGCGTGTCGCTGATGGCGCCGCTGTGGAGTTTGCAGGCGCCGCACTGCCCGCACGACTCGGTGTGCAGGAAGCGGGCGAACATGCGGGCCACGGCCACCATGTCGGCGGTGTCGTCGTAGACGATGAGCCCTGCCGAGCCCAACCCGCTGCCGATGGCGGCGAGGTCTTCGTAGGTCGCAGGCACGTCGAGCTGGTCGGCGGTGATCACGCCGTTGGCGACCCCGGAGAACACACCCTTGATCTGGCGGCCGGGGCGGGGTCCGCCGGCGACTTGTTCGATGACGTCGCGGATCGTGGCGCCGAGCTCGAGCTCTGCGTAGCCGGGGCGAGCGACGTCGCCTACGACGGTGAACACCATGGTGCCCGGCGAGTCCCAGGTCCCCAGCGCCCGGTACCACTCGGCGCCGTTGGTCAGTATGTGGGGCACGGCGGCGAGGGTCTCGACGTTGTTGACGATCGTCGGGTTGGCCGCCTCACCCCCAGCGTCACCTCCGCGGTGAGTCGACCAGCCCATCTGTGGCCCTGACGCGAACAGGCCGTGGATATATGGCGGGTCACGGCGCGGGAGGGGATCCTCGCCCTCGATGACCTCGAGGAGCGCCTTCTCCTCTCCGAACAGGTAGGAGTCCGGGCCGAGGACGAGGCTGATCGGGACCTGACCGGCGAGCCCGACGGCCCGCATTTCCACCAATGCTCGTCGCAGGATCTCGACCTCGACGGTGAAGCTGGACTTGACGGCCAGGTAGGCCTGGGAGGCCCGCACGGTCAAGGCGGCGATGGCCAGTCCTTCGATCACCTGGTACGGGTTGTGGCGCAGGATGGCCCGGTCCTTGAAGGTGCCGGGCTCACCCTCGGCGCCGTTGGCGACGACGAACCGGCGCTCGTCGTCGCGGCTGGTGTCGAGGACCGAGAGCCACTTGCGGCCGGTTCGGAACCCGCCTCCGCCGCGGCCGCGGAGGCCCGACAGGGTCACTTCTTCGGCCGTCCGCCAGGGACCGAGGGATCGGGCGATGCGCAGTCCTTCGCCGCCGCCTCGGGCGCGATAGGCCACGACCGAGGGGACCGGATCTCCGTTCAACACGACGCGAGGGCGGGATGGGATGTCCACGGTGGCATGCATGGTGTGGCGTTCCTTTCAGGGGAGGTGGAACGTGAGTGCCCCGCCCGCCCGGGCGGGGCCTGCAGCCAGCCGGCGGTCGAGCGGGGAGACTCGACGCCGGCTGGCTCGTCGATGTCGGCGAACCGGTGGCCTCGGCCGGGGGCGGCCGGCGTTCAGCGGACGGCGGTGCGCTGGAAGGTGCGGATCGCGGCCGCGGTGAGCGCCACGGCGAACAGGGCGACGACGCCGAGGCTGAGCGAGGCCATGGCCGTGGGATTGCTCATGCCCCAGATGTCGTGGAGGCCGGCGCCGTTGTCGCCGGCGATCCCATAGCGCACGAGGGCGAGCACGTGGGTGATGGGCAGCAGCTTGCCGACGACGGTGAGCCCGGCCGGCAGGGCGCTGATCGGGAAGAAGGATCCGGCGAAGAAGAACGGGACGATGGCGACCGCTGGCAGCGCCGCGATGTACTCCTCCTGGCTGGGCAGGCGGTTGGCGAGCACCTCGGCGATGCCGTACATGGCGACGGTGAAGGCGAGGGTGGCGCCTGCGAACCACAGGACGCCGCTGGCGCTCAGGTCGTATTCGGCGCCGCGGATCGCGGCCGCACCCAGCAGCACGGCCACCTGCAGCCCGGCGAGGGCCACGGCGACCACGAGATTGCCGGCCACGATCATCGGCCGGGAGATCGGTGCCGCCAGCAGGTCACGAAGGCCGCCGCCGAGGCGGTCGACGACGACGCCGAGGCCGGACTGGATGGTGCTCAGCGGCACGAGCAGGCCGATGGTGGCCACGGCGACGAAGGTCATGTAGTCGACGCCTCCGACCGGGGTCCCGAAGGTGTCGGCCAGGGCGGGAACCACGACCATGGCGAACAGCAACGGTGCCAACAGGGGGATCAACAGTTCACGGGGGGTCCGGGCGCTGATGGCGAAGCGTCGGCGGGCCAGGGTGGCCACGGCGGCGAGGCCGCCCCCCCGGGGCCGGGGTCGGGTGGCCGTGGGGGTCTCGAGTGTCACGGTGCCGGTGACGGCAGTCATGGGGTCTCCTTGGTTGAGGTCAGGGGTGACAGAAGGGGGTTTCGTCGGGCGTCGACACCGCCGTGGGTCGACACCCGACGAGGTTCAGGCGGCGATCGGCTCGCCGGTGAGCTGGAGGTAGACGTCGTCGAGGGTGGGTGGACGGCTGGTGATCGCGGTGACCGGTAGGCCCACCTCGGCGATGGACGCCGCGGCCTCGTGTGCTGGTCGGTCGTGCACCGGCACGTGCAGGGTGGCGCCCACGGCAAAGGCGTCGTCGCCGGCGAGGCCGCGGCCGCGCAGCGACGTCACCGCCGTCGAGACATCGCCATCGACGCGCAGCTCGACGAGCTCGCGACCCATGTGGGCCAGCAACGCCGCCGGGCTGTCCAGGGCAACGACGCGGCCCCGGTGCACAATGGCGACGCGATCGCAGAGCTGTTCGGCCTCGTCGAGGTAGTGGGTGGTGAGCAGGATGGTCATGCCCGACCGGGCCCGCAGACCGGCGATGAGGTCGACCAGCTCGAACCGGAAACGGGGGTCGAGGCCCACGGTGGGCTCGTCGAGGAACAGCACCTGGGGCTCCGAGATCAAGGCACGGGCAATCTCGAGCCGGCGGCGCTGGCCGCCGCTGTAGCTGTCGACCGGCCGGTCGATCACCTCACCGAGACCGAACGGGTCGACGACCGCGGCGATGCGCCGCTTGGCGGCCGCCGTGTCCAGGCCCCACAGCCGGGCATGCACGTCCAGGTTGCGGCGGCCGGTGAGGCTGCGGTCGACGACCGGCTCCTGGAACACGACCGCGCTCGCCCCGCGGGCCGCGATCGGCTGGCGGGCGACGTCGAAACCCGCAACGTGTGCACGACCCGACGTGGGGGCGATGGTGGTGGTCAGCATGCCGACAGTCGTCGACTTGCCTGCCCCGTTAGGACCGAGCAGCCCGAACACCTCGCCGGGCGGCACGGCGAAGTCGATGCCCTTCACCGCCTCGATGCCGCCGGGATAGGTCTTGGCCAGAGCCTCGACCCGGATCGCAGATGAATGATTGGTGGTCATGCAAACGACGGTATGGACCAACGTTGCGGTGGTCATCACCCGAAGGTGTGTGCCGGGGTGGGCTCTTCTCTGAGCCAGTCGCGGCCTTGGTGCCAATGAGAGCGGAGCCCGTGGTACACGGAGACGCGGGTGCTCCCGCCAAGCCCGGCCGGGCCCGGTGTCGCTGCCACTGCGGTCAGTGCGCGGGCAACGCATGGCGCGCTCTATAAGCCGTTACCGCCCTCGACTCTCAGGGGTCAACGCGCCGGACCAATACCAGCGGCAGGCCGAGGTCACGGACCTTGGCGAGGAGGCCGTGCAGAGCGGCTTGGTCGGTGACCGGGCCCGCGATAGCGGTCACGCCGTCGGGTTGGGACGTGACCTGCATTCCGTCGAACCAGCCCGACCAGCACTCGTCGAGGATTCCCTCGACACGGATCTCGTATCTCATAGGGTCCTAGCCAACAGCGTGGGCGAAGACGAGGCGTCACCCACAAGTGCCTTCCCGGGGGCGTTCCTGCGCGCCGCCAACGTCTCGCCCGGGGCCGAAGGTAGTAGCGTCGTACTTCGGCGCTTCGGCGGTGAGCAGGTGGCGCGCGATGGCTGACCCACCCGACAGGACTCCCCAGCACGCGACCACCCATGGGCCGGATGAGCTGCTGGCAACCAAGCTCCATCTGCCGCGACCGCCGGGGGGTTTCGTGGCCCGCCCGCGGCTGGTGGACCGCCTCGATGACGGGCTGGCGCGGGAGCTGACGTTGATCTGCGCGCCCGCCGGGTTCGGCAAGACGTCGCTCCTGGCTGACTGGAGCCAACGGCGCGAGCGACGCGTGGGTTGGTTGTCGTTAGATGCCGGCGACAACGACCCGGTGCGGTTCTGGCGCCACGCGGTCGCCGCGCTGGATCGGGCGCGGCCAGGCGTCGCCGAGCGCGCCTCGCCACTGCTCGGTCCGCCGGCACCGGCGTCGTTCGAGGCGGTGGCCACGGCGGTGGTCAACGAGTTGGCCACCGAGGATGGCGACGCGCTGCTGGTTCTCGACGACTACCACCTGATCGAGGCACAACCCGTGCACGCGTCGCTGCAGTTCCTCCTCGAGCACCAGCCCCCGGGGCTGCACGTGGTACTGGCCACACGCGCCGACCCGCAGTTGCCGCTCGCCCGGCTGCGGGCCCGTGGCCAGCTCGCCGAGCTGCGTGCCGCGGAGCTGATGTTCACGGTGGACGAAGCGACAGCTCTGCTCCGGGAGGCGGCCGGGTTGGAGCTGCGCGCCGACGAGGTGGCACCGCTGGTGGCCCGCACCGATGGGTGGGCCGCTGGCCTACAACTGGCAGCACTGTCGCTGCACCGCCAGCCGGACGTCGCCGGGTTCGTCGAGTCGTTCTCGGGCAGCCACCGCCACGTCCTGGACTACCTGACCGAAGAGGTACTCGAACGGCAGCCGGAGTCGGTGCGAGAGTTCCTGTTCGAGACGTCAGTGCTGAACCGGCTGTCGGGACCGCTGTGCGACGCGATCACCGGGCGAGCCGACGGCCAACAGATGCTCGAGGCCATCGAGGGGGCCAACCTGTTCCTCACGCCGTTGGACGAGGTACGGGGCTGGTGGCGCTACCACCCGCTGTTCACCGACCTGCTCCGCGCCCGCCTGCAACAACAGGATCCCGAGCGGATGCGCGAGCTGCACCGCAACGCCGCGTTATGGCATGACGAACATGAGTTGATCGACGACGCCCTACGCCACGGGATCGCGGCGGGAGATGTTGTGTGGGCGGCGCGGTTGATCGAGCGGCACGCCGACGAGCTCCTCCTGCGCAGCGAGGGCGCCACCCTCCAGCGATGGCTTGCAGCCCTGCCCCCAGGGTCGATCAACACCCGGCCCCGGTTGTTGATCACTCAGACACGCTTCGCGGGCCTGGAGGAAGTTGAAGACCTGCTGGACGCCGCCGAGCTTGCGCTCGCGCACACCGCTGACGAACCGTACGAGCCGTCGGCCGGGCGGGGCGTCAGCCGGCTGGCGAACGTGCCCGCGATGATCGCGATCGGGCGCGCGTTCGTCGCATACGAGCGCGGAGACGGTGAGGCCACGATGGCGTTCGCGTCGCGGGCGCTGGCCGAGATCGGCGAGGGGGAGTGGTGGCTGGACTCCCTTGCCCGGGCACTGTTCGGGGCGGCTGCGTGGCTGCATGGCCGGCTCGGGGAAGCCGAGCGCGCCATCGCCTCGAGCATCGCACGCTGGCAGGCGGCCGACGAGTATGACCAGGTCGAACTGTGGTCCCAATCCCTGGGCCAGATCCAGTGCGCGCGCGGCCGCCTGGACCTGGCGGTCGAGACCTACCAGCAGGTGCTGGAGGCGGCCACGGTGCCCGACCGCCGGGCGCTGCCCGCCGCGAGCACCGCCCACGTGGGTCTCGGCGCTGTCGCCTACCAGCGGGCTGACTTCGACACCGCCCTGGAGCATCTCACCGAGGGGCTGCGCCTGTGCCGCCAGTTCGGCAATCCCGACTCGCTGGCCAACGGCCTCGCCACCCTGGCATGGATCCGCCGCGCCCAAGGCGATCTGCCGGCTGCCCTGGACGCAATGGACGAGGCCGAGCGGGCCTCCGACCCCACCGTGGTCGACCTGCTCAACTCGGTGCCGGCACAGCGGGCACGGCTGCTGCTGTCCCAAGGCGACGTCGCCGCCGCGGCCCGGTGGACAGAAGAGCGTGGCCTCGCCGCGGACGACGAGTCGAGCTATCCCCGCGAGCCGGCGTACCTGTTGCTCGCACGTGTGCTGCTCGCGCAGGATCAGCCCGACCAGGCGCTCAGGGTCCTCGACCGGCTGCAGGCAGCGGCCGTGGCGCAGGACCGGACGGGCGGCGTCATCGAGATCCGAGCACTGCGGGCTCTGGGGCTGGCGGCCCTTGGCAACGAGGACGGCGCCGTGGCCACCCTGGCCGAGGCGCTCACGCTGGCCCACCCCCAGGGCTACGCCCGGGTCTTCGTCGACGAGGGCCCGACGATGGGCACACTGCTCGGCCGGCTCATACGCACCCAGCAGGTCGCTGTCCCCGGGGACTACGTCGGCCGGCTGGTGCGGGCATTCGAGCACGACAGCGCAGGCCGTACCCCGGACGAGCGGCCGACCGCGGCCGTCGTGCCGGGCCTGGTCACGGCGCTCAGCGAGCGCGAACTCGAGGTGCTGCACCTGCTGGCCGCCGGCAAGCAGAACCAGGACATCGCCGACGAACTGCATATGGCGCTCAACACGGTCAAGAAACACGCGACGCACATCTACGACAAGCTCGGTGCAACCAACCGCACCGAGGCGACCGTCCGCGCTCGCGAGTTCGGCCTGCTGACCTAGCCCGGGCCGCCACACCACCCCCGGCGCCCACGGAGTGCCACCTCCCGCCGCGCGTCGCCCCACGGGTTCGGCGAACGCCCACCCGCGCATCCACCTTCGGGTGATGACGTAGGACGCGCCCGTCCATACCGTCCTCGCCATGACCCCCAGCACCGGCGCCCACGGCCTCAGCGGGACCGAGCCCACCCGGGTGTCCGCTCCGCGGGAGAAGGTTCACTTCCTCAGCGGAGACACGGACTGCGCTGCGTGGCACTACCCAGGGATCAACGGCGCGTGCGTGATCATGGCCGGCGGTGGCGCGGTGACCAAGGAACCGGGCACCGACCTGTTCGCGAAGCGATTCCACGACGCCGGGTTCACCGTCCTCGCCATCGACTACCGCCATCTCGGGGAGAGCGGTGGCCAGCCGCGCCAGATCGTGCGCGTCAGGGATCAGCTCGCCGACTGGCAGGCCGCGATCGCGTTCGCCCCGACCCTGCCGGGAGTCGACCCGACCCGGGTCGCGATCTGGGGCTTCTCCCTCTCGGGCGGCCACGTTCTCCGCGTCGCGGCGCGCAACCCGCAGCTGGCGGCGGCGATCGCGCAGACGCCGAACGCCGATGGTCCGGCCGCCGCGCGCAACGCGACGCGCCACCAAAGGCCGCTCGCGTCGTTGCGTTTCACCGGCCGGGCCGTCCTCGACACCCTCGGCGGCCTCGTCGGCCGTCCGCCTCGGTTGGTGCCGCTCGCCGGCGAGCCGGGGACTGTCGCGCTCCTCACCACACCGGACGGCCTCGACGGCGATAGAGCCCTCAACCCGGACAACAGGTACCCGGACTGGCAGCAGGCGGTCGCCGCCCGCTCCGCGCTCAGCTTCGGCTTCTACCGGCCGGGCCGCCACGCATCGCACGTGCTGTGCCCGCTGCTGGTGCTCGTCTGCGACCAGGATCAGTCCGCACTTGCCGAGCCCGCCGTCCGCGCCGCGAAGCGAGCGTCCCGTGGCGAACTCGTCCGGATGCCCG
>Ga0126304_10001731_pt1 | contig 10417 bp, 11 predicted proteins | sample Plot25_FD_92538 | JGI IMG/M metagenome (GOLD analysis project Ga0126304, IMG submission 92538) | Serpentine soil microbial communities from UC McLaughlin Reserve, CA, USA - Plot25 | ecosystem: Environmental > Terrestrial > Soil > Grasslands | place: USA: UC McLaughlin Reserve, Lake County... | reverse complement strand
GAGAGCTGGGAGGTACTCACAGGCCCTCGCCCCGGCCGACTGAAGTCCCTGGGCCAGGTTCCCATGGACGGGTTCGAGACGGCTATGGTGGTGCGCAGCTCAGACGCGTACGTGGCCGTGAGCGCAAAGGACCGTTCGGGAAAGGTGCTCGGTATCTCCAAGCCGATCGAAACACGAAGCTAGGTGACGTTATCCAGCTTCGGATGCTCGAGGGCTACGGGTCAGAGCAGTCGCGGCGGTAACCGCAGTTGGGACAGATGAGCTTGCAATGGAGGCCGTACATCTCCGCGCCACAGACCTCACAGTCCTCACCCGAGGGTTTCCGTACCTCCGTGGTCTGCGCCTCCTGTACACGCTCTTCGTCCATCCTCTGGAGTATACGGTGCGTCTGCGAAATCGGCGACGCTAGCCTGAGCGTTGCGTGTCTCTCCGGGCGGATGCCGCCTGGAGCATCCTGCCGATGCGGGCGGCGCTGAGCGTCTTGAGCGCGTTGTAGGAGAGGACTCTCTGCACCTGGCGGAGCGAGGAGCCCAACGCTGTAGTGAGAACCTGGAGGGTTGTCAGGCTCTCCTGGAGTTCGGAGATCTGGATGGGAAGCTCAGCGGCGCGGGTGTCGAGGGCCGAGATACTGCTCTCGAGCTCCTCGGTCCGTTCGGCGAGGCGGGCGACCTCGGCGGTGACCTCGCCCTGGAAGGTCGCGCGGGCGCGGCGGAACCTCAGGTACGCCCCGAGCGCACGAAAGGCCGCGACCACGGAGATCAGGACCCCAAGGAGGATCAGGATAAGTAGAACTGCGAACATATCTACGGCTACCCTAGCACGGTGCTCCTCACCTTTACAAACTCCGGACCGGTGTTAAGATTGTTCTTACGACGCGGGGTGGAGCAGTCTGGTAGCTCGTCGGGCTCATAACCCGAAGGTCGCAGGTTCAAATCCTGCCCCCGCTACTTCTGAAAGGCCTCGCATCCGCGGGGCCTTTCTCTTTGCGGACTGCCCCTTCGAAGTCTATCTCCAGTGGAGGGTACGGGGTTTAGGATGATGAAGGGTAGGGTAGGCAGCCTAGATAGGCGTGCGCCTGAACGAGAAGCAGTATCTGCGGGGCGTACGGACACCATCTGTATGGGGAAAACGGATCGGAAAGGACGGACATGGGCGAAGGAAGCGGCAGTCAGGGAACCCCCCTTAAGGGCGAGATGGGCAACACTGTCATCAGCGACGCGGTGGTCTCCCAGATAGCGGGCATCGCGGCTCAGGAGGTGGAGAAGGCCCAGATGGGCGGCAGCACCTCGGCGGCCGTTGGTGGGTTCCTGCAGAGCGTGACCGGCAGCTCGGGCAGCGCGAACTACTCCAAGGGCGTGAGCGTCGAGGTCGGTGAGGAAGAGGCCGCCGTGGACCTGACGATGACCATAGAGTATGGGCAGTCGATACCCCAGATCACAGAGGCTGCTCGGCGCAACGTCATCAACCGCGTGGAGAGCCTCACGGGCTTGCGCGTGAACGAGGTGAACATAACGGTCAACGACGTACAGGTCCCTGAAGAGCGGCCGATGCTGCAAGAGCAGGAGCAGACGGAGGCGATGGCCAGCCGCCAGGAACAGCGGGCCTGAGCCTGTTAGCATTTCAGCAAGTCAGCACTTCAGCAGGTCAGCTTGGATTTCTCGCGTGGCCGAACTGGGGATCTGTGCTGCGTCGATGATTCCGCGGGCCGTCCAAACCCTCCTGACGCCTGTAGCCTGAAGCCTTGATTCGCTGGGAAGTCTGCGCCTTCCGCGAACCACTCTAAAATGTCTACATGGACCCCTTGCGTTTCCCGGAAAGGGTGCAGCAGACCGCGGAGCGTTACGGCATGGACCTCCGTCGCCCGCTGGCGCTGGTCTCAGGCGGGCCCGATTCGGTGGCCCTGCTGCGGGTGTTAGTCGTTCTTGGCGGCGACCCGGTGGTACTGCACGTGGACCACGGTCTGCGCGGTGAAGAGTCACGTGAGGACTCGGAGTTCGTCCGCGAACTCTGTGGCCAACTGGGCGTACGCTGCGAGATGCGCAGGATCAGGCTCCAAGACGGTTCTAATCTGCAGGAGCGGGCGCGTGATGAAAGGTACAGGGTCGCCGAAGAGGTGGCCACGCGGCTGGGGCTGCGGGCCGTTGCGACGGGCCACACCGCCGATGATGTGGCCGAGACCGTGCTCATGAATTTGGCGCGGGGCACCGGGCTGCGCGGGCTCGCCGGCATTCCGCCTGTGCGGGGTGGGATCCAACGCCCCCTCATCAAACGCACGCGCAGGGAGATCCTGGATTACCTGAGAGAGCTGGACCAGCCCTATCGTACGGACCCCACGAACCTGACGAGCAAGTACGCCCGCAACCGCGTCCGCCTCGAGATCTTGCCCGTCCTGGAGGAGATGTATACGGCGGCGGCCGGCAATATCGCGCGTGCCGCTTCCCTGTTCCGCGAGGACCTCGAGGTTCTCGAAGAGCTCGCGTTAGGGGTAGTTGAGAGTAGGGGAGAGGAGGTGGTTCTGCCGCTCGACAGGCTCATGGACTTGCCCCCTGCGCTCCGGCGCCACGCGGTGCGCTTGGCGTACGCGAGCCTGGTCCCCGAGGCAGCGCCGCTCACCTCGAATCTAGTCGAGGCTGCGCTGGGACTCTTGGAAGACGGCGAGGGTACGCGGACCCTGGATTTGCCTGGCAAGGTGGTCGTTTCGGGCCGTCCCGGCAAGGAGCTCGCGTTCTACAGAGGGCCGCGGTCGATGGTGTCGGGGCGGGAGGAGATCAGGGCCGGGGAGAGCGTGGCGTTCGGGGGGTGGAGGATCTCGGCCCGGGAGCCCCCCGGCTACGATCCGGTGGATGCGGCGCGGGCCGGGGTGGCCTACCTCGACGCAGGAAAAGGACCGTACGAGGTGCGGATGGCGCGGGAGGGGGATATTATCCGGCCGTTGGGCCTCGGCGGGACCAAGAAGGTCTTGAGGGCGATGATGGACAGGAAGGTCCCGAGCGATCTCAGGCGCAGGACACCCGTGGTGGTAGACCGGCGGGGTGAGATCGCCTGGATAGTGCTCGGTGAGCTCGACGAGCGACACAAGGTGGATGAGAAGACGGAGAAGGTTCTCAGGCTGGAGGTGGAACGTATCTCGTGAGTATGTTCAGTATGATGCCCGACGTGAAAGAGGTGCTCATATCCTCGGAGGAGATCGAGGAGAAGGTGCGTGAGATCGGGGAGCGCATCACCGAGGATTACAGGGGCGAGAGACCACTCCTGATCGGCGTCCTGCGCGGCGCGGTCGTGATCATGAGCGACCTCATGCGCCACATAGACCTGCGTTGCGAGCTGGATTTCATGGACATAAGCTCCTATGGTTCTGGCACTTCATCGAGCGGCGTCGTGCGCATCCTCAAGGACCTCGAAGAGGACATCACGAACCGTCACGTCCTGATCGTCGAGGACATCATTGACACGGGGCTCACGCTATCCTACTTGATGCGTTCTCTGCACGCCCGTAAGCCCGCCTCGCTCGAGATCTGTGCCCTTCTCTCCAAATCCTCCAGGCGGCGGGCCGAGCTCGACGTCAGATACCTCGGCTTCGAGGTGCCCGACGAGTTCGTCGTCGGATACGGGCTCGACTACGCAGGGGCCTACCGCAACCTCCCCGAAATCTGCATCCTAAAGCCCGAGGTCTTCACGGCCGGGTGAGACAAAGAGCGTCCCGATCGGTGCGCAGGTAGTATAATTCCCATGTCCTAGACGCACTTCATGGAAGGTAAGAAGCTTTTGGGCAGAATCTTGAGAAGCGGCGGGCTGCTGTATTTCGTCATCCTCATAGTCTTGGCCGTCGTCCTGGTAAATATGCTGAGCCGGGGCAACCCTGACGTCGACGAGCTGAATTCCCAGCAGTGGCACCAGGCCGTCCAGGACAAGTCTTTCGTCACCGATCTCTCAAAGACCAGTGAGGACTATCTGACGATCTCCGACAAGGACCAGACGGTAACAGGGCGCCTGAAGACGGGTAATGGGCATTCCAAGAAGTTCGAGTACTCCTACACGCAGATGACCGACGTGGCGGGCCAGCTCGATAAGGCGAACGTAAAATACTTGGTGGACCCGCAGAATACGAGCGTCTGGCTAACCCTGCTCGGGACCCTGGCGCCGATCCTGCTGATCGTATTGTTCTTCATCCTGTTTATGAGCTCAATGCAGGGTGGAGGAAACCGGGTTATGAGCTTCGGCAAGAGCCGTGCCCGCAGGATGACCAAGGACCAGCCCAAGGTCACTTTCTCCGACGTCGCGGGGGCGGACGAGGCCGTCCAGGAGCTAACCGAGATCAAGGAGTTCCTCGAAGCGCCCCAGAAGTTCCAGAAGCTCGGCGCCCGTATACCGAAGGGCGCGCTCCTCGTCGGGCCTCCGGGGACGGGCAAGACGCTGCTGGCGCGCGCCGTCGCCGGCGAGGCCGGTGTGCCGTTCTTCTCGATCTCGGGCTCTGACTTCGTCGAGATGTTCGTCGGTGTCGGCGCTAGCCGTGTGCGCGACCTCTTCGAGCAGGCCAAGCAGAACAGCCCTTGCATCATCTTCATGGACGAGATCGACGCCGTAGGCCGCCAGCGCGGCGCTGGACTGGGCGGCGGCCACGACGAGCGCGAGCAGACACTTAATCAGCTGCTCGTCGAGATGGACGGCTTCGACTCCAAGTCTGGCATCATCATGCTCGCAGCCACCAACCGCGCTGACATCCTCGATCCTGCGCTCCTAAGACCTGGTCGTTTCGACAGGCAGATCGTGGTCGACAGGCCAGACCTCCCCGGAAGGGAGAAGATCTTGAGGGTCCACACCCGCGGCAAGCCCCTGGGCCCCGACGTTGAGATCGGCACGCTCGCCAGGGGGACCCCGGGCTTCACCGGCGCCGACCTGGCCAACCTCGTGAACGAGGCCGCGCTTCTGGCCGCCCGTCACGACAAGAACCAGATCGACATGTTCGAGATGGAGGAGGCCATAGACCGTGTGATCGCCGGCCCCGAGAGGAAGACGCGCCTCATCTCCGACAAGGAGAAGGAGATAACCGCCTACCACGAGGCCGGGCACGCCATCGTCGGCGCGCTCATGCCCGAGGCTGACCCGGTGCACAAGATCACCATCATCCCTCGCGGCCAGGCCCTTGGCGTGACCATGAGCCTGCCCACGGAGGATAGGTTCATGATGAGCCGCGGCCAGCTCATGGCGCAGCTGGCGATGATGCTAGGAGGTCGGGCCGCAGAAAGGGTGGTCTTCGACGAAATCACCACGGGCGCCTCAAACGACCTAGAACGGGCGACGCAGACCGCCAGGCAGATGGTCACCCGCTTCGGGATGAGCGAGAAGCTAGGACCCATGGCTTTGGGGCACCAGCAGGGGCAGGTGTTCATGGGCCGCGACTTCAACAACCAGCCGGATTACTCCGATGAGATCGCCTTCCAGATAGACAAGGAGATCCGCAGGATCGTCGATGAGTCCTACGACACCGCCGAAGACACACTGGTCCGTAATCGTGAGCTGCTCGACAAGCTCTCGGCCGAGCTCATCGAGTACGAGACCGTAGACGCAGAGCACTTGAAGCGCCTGATCGAGGAGTACGCCGTAGACAGCATCTCACCGAACGGCGCCGTCCCCGACTCTGACGGCCGCTACAGGGGTAGTTACCAGGACTAGACATGAGCCGCACGAGGGCGGCCAGGAACGAATGGAGGGCCGGGATCCTTACGGAGGGTTCCGGCCCTGTCGTAGTCGGCATCCTCAACGTCACCCCTGATTCCTTCTCTGACGGCGGGGACTTCCTCGACCCCGAAGCAGCGGCGGAGCACGCCGCTGCAATGCTCGACGAGGGTGCCGGGATCCTGGACCTCGGTGGAGAGTCCACCCGCCCCGGCTCCGACCGGGTCTCGCAGGAGGAGGAGATACGGCGCGTCGTCCCTGTTATCCAGAGAATACTCGCCGCGCGCCCCGAAGCGGTGATCTCGGTCGACACCTACAGGGCTGACACGGCCACGGCCGCCCTCGAAGCCGGCGCACGCCTCATCAACGACGTTACCGCGCTCCGCGGCGACCCCAGCATGACCTCCGTGGTGAAGGAGGCGGCCTGCCCCGTGATCCTGATGCACATGCAAGGCGAGCCGAAGACCATGCAAGACGAACCCCACTACGAAGACGTGGTGCGCGAAGTCAGGGACTTCCTCGCCCGCAGGGCCGAGCTTGCCATATCGGCTGGCGTCAGGCAAGAGAACGTGATCCTGGATCCCGGCATCGGCTTCGGGAAGAACCTCGAGCACAACCTGACGCTCCTTCGGAACCTGGACGCTGTCGTAGATCTAGGTTTCCCCGTCCTAATCGGGGCTTCGCGCAAGAGGTTCATAGGAGAGATCACGGGCGTACGAGTGGCGAGAGAGCGCTTCTTCGGGACTCTGGCGACAACTGTGCTCGCATACGAGAGGGGTGTAACCTACTTCCGGGTTCACGACGTTCGCGCCAACCGCGAAGCGCTCGCCGTCGCCGAGGCCGTGCTTCGGACTCCCCGCCTGTGACGCGCGCATTCCTTGGTCTCGGGAGCAACCTGGGCGACCGCCTGGCCTACCTGAAGGCGATCACCGCCGCCCTCGGCCGGGGCCCAAGCATGAGGATCATGGGTACATCGAAGGTTTATGAGACGGTGCCCGTCGAGGTCGAGGAGGAGCAGCCTGACTATCTGAATTGCGTGGTCGAGTTGGAATGTGGTGTTCCGGCGATCGAGTTGCTTCGCTACTGCCAGGGGATCGAAGCCGCGCTCGGCCGCGAGCGCGGCGAAGCCGGCGAGAAGGCCCCGCGCACGGCGGATATAGACGTGCTGCTGTTCGGAGAAGAGATCATCACGGAGTCCGGGCTCAGGGTGCCACACGCGGGGGTGATGCGTGCCTTCAACCTCAGGGGGCTCGCCGATCTGGACTTGAAGCTGTATATTCCGGGACGCGGAAGGGTCAGTGAACTGCTGACCGAGGCGGAAGGCGGAGGGATCCTGACGTTCGGGGAGGCTGAAGAACTGTGTTGATGGCTGTAGACGTCGGGAACACCCAGACGGTCCTCGGGCTCTTCGACGGCGATGAGGTACAGGGACAGTGGCGGATCGCGACGGAGATGCACAAGACGGCTGATGAGCTCGCCGTCTTCTTCGCGGGACTCCTCGCGCTCGAGGGACTGAGACTCGACGAGGTCGACGCTGCAATCGTCTCCAGCGTCGTGCCCGATCTCACCCGTTCCTATCGCAATCTCGCCTCGGAGGTCTTCGGGGTGCCCTTCTACGGGGTGACCGCGGCGATGGAGACTGGCCTCGACAACCGCTACGACGACCCTGAGGCCGTCGGCGCTGACAGGATCGTCAACGCCGTGGCAGCAGGCAGGCACTACGGGTTCCCGGCGATCATCGTTGATATTGGCACCGCGACGACCGTGGAAGCCGTTGACGGCGATGCATGCTACCTCGGGGGAGCCATACTTACAGGCCTCTACGTTTCACTAGAGGCACTCGTCTCCAGGACGGCCAAGCTCCCGGGTGTGGACCTCGAAGAAGCACCGCCGAGGGTCATAGCCACCAACACCCCCGACTCCATCCGCAGCGGTTTCATCTACGGCTACGCGGGCGCGATCGACGCCCTGATCAGGAGATCCCGTGAAGAGCTGGGCGAGGACGGCATCAAGGTAGTCGCCACAGGGGGTCCGGCCGGGGTCATAGTGCCATACTGCCACGAGATTCAACAGTTCGACCCCGATCTCACCCTAAAGGGTCTGCTGGCGCTATACGAGATGAACGCCTGAGGACGTTCATCTCGTAGCTAGTCAGCACTTCAGCTTCTTAGCCCTTGGTCTTACTGACTTGCTGACAAGCGAAGGCCGCAGGCCGAAGCGTGCTGAAACGCGAAGCGTTTCTCGTTGACACCCTCTTCACCCGCCCTTATAATCTCGCGGCTTATGACCGACAAGAACCAGGAACTCGTTACCCCCGAAGGTCTCGAGAAGCTGCAGCAGGAACTTGCATACCTGACAGAGACGCGTCGCAAGGAGGTCGCCGACCGCATCCGCCAGGCCAGGGAGTTCGGGGACATCACGGAGAACTCCGAGTACGACGATGCGAAGAACGAGCAGGGCTTGCTGGAGCGCCGGATCGGCGACCTACAGCGCAAGGTACGCAACGTGAAGGTGGTCGACCCTTCCGAGGCCGAGGATGACGCGGTCGACCTTGGGACCACGGTGACCCTCAGGGTCGTCGGCAAGAAGGGGCAGGAACGGACGTTCCAGATCGTCGGCACTAACGAGTCGGACCCGACGAGCGGGAAGCTCAGCCATGCCTCCCCGGTAGGCCGGGCTGTACTCAAGAGGAAGGTGGGGGAGAAGGTCATGGTCTCCACCCCCCGCGGCGCGACGGAGTACGAGATCGTCAACGTCGAGGCGGCCAGCTAGCCGGCGCTCACGGATCTCCTCTACGATCCCGAACGACCGAAATTACACGGAGCATCACATGAACGAGACCGGCATTCGCATACCCGTCTGGGCCGAGAGGGTGGCCGAGACCCTTGGCGGAGGGCCGCATGTGGTCGTGAGCGGTATCAGCGTCTCGGGTAACATCCACGCCGGCAACCTTCGTGAGGTCCTCGTCGCCGAGGCGGTGGCGAACGCCCTGCGTCGACGCGGCGAGGAGGTGCGCTTCATCTTCCACGCGGACACGATCGACCCCCTGCGCAAGATTGCGCCAGGCATCCCCCAAAGTTACGAGGAATATATCGGCCATAGCCTCTCCCACATACCGGACCCCGAGGGCTGCCACGTCTCCTATGCAGAACACTTTCTCGTGCCGTTCGAGGAGGCCCTCAGGGAGATGGAGATGGACATAGAGGTGCTCCGCTCGCACGAACTCTACGAGCGTGGCGTCTACACCGAGGTGACCCGCGAAGCCATCGAGCACGCGGACGAGTTGCGCGAGATCCTTCAGGAGGTCACGAATCGCGAGATGCCCGAGCACTGGTCGCCCTACCTTCCGCGCGCCTCGTCGGGGAAGTTGACCGGGATGCGCGTCCTGGAGCACCTGCCGGAGCAGACCAGCGTCGTGTTCGCGGATGAGGACGGATTCGAGGAGGCGGCGGACTACTCGAAGGGCGAGGGCAAGCTGGGTTGGCGGGTCGAGCTCGCGGCACGGTGGAAGGCTCTCGGGGTGACCTTCGAACCTTTCGGCAAGGACCACACAAGTCGCGGCGGCTCGACCGACACCGCCGACCGGATGTCCCGCAAGGTGTTCCACTCCCAGGTGCCGGGACGTTATGAGTACGAGTGGATAGGGCTCAAGGGCCGCGGGGACATGAGCAGCTCCCGGGGCATCGTGCTCCTGCCGAAGGATCTCCTCGAGATAATGCCCCCCGACGCCGTGCGGCGCATCATCCTCGGCCGAGACCCCGCCCGTCGCTTCGATATCGACCTCGAAGGTGGCTTCCCCCGTTTCATGGACGAGTACCGCGCAGAGGCCGGCGAGCCCTACGTCCCCTTCACCCACCTGGTCACGGTCGCCCAGACCGTCGGCAATGACGTGGAGGCCGCCGCGCAGATGCTGCGCCGTGGTGGGTACGGGGAGGCGACCTTGGACGCGGACAGACTCGCGCGCGACCTCCGCTACGCCCGCAACTGGGCTCAGGATTGGGCTCCAGAGTCGATGCGGCTAGGCCTGCTCGACCCGGCCGCCTCCTCTGAGGCGGCCGCAGAGCTCGACGACGAGCAGCGCGAGTACCTGCGCGAGGTCTTAGTAAGACTCCGGGCTGAGATGGATGGAGAAGCCGTCCAGGAGGTGCTGTACTCGACCGCCATCGGGCGCAATCTCAAGCCCAAGAGGGCGTTCGCAGCCGTCTACAAAGTCTTGCTGGGCAAGAGCAGCGGGCCGAAGGCCGGCCCCTTCATCGCCGGGTTGACCCTGGATCAGGTCCGCAAGAGATTCTCCGTGTAAGAGGAGACACCACGGCGATGGGGCGGCGACGGTACCCTTCTGCACAACGCTACAGGAGGATGCTGCGGCCGCCCACAACACGAGGTATAGCGCTTAGAGCGTAAAGCTCGAGGCGGGTACCGATATGTGGGCCCAACGGTTGTATACTTTAGGTTAGCCGGCACGAGCTAGAGAGGTACTCATTTATTAGAGAGGCGCACGTTATTTCGAAAGGCAGATTTTGGCAGATGTGTAATCCGTCGATCTTTAATAGTCGTATACAGGTAAAGACCGTTATGATCCCCGATGCCGTGAAGGAACCTCGAAGCAGAGGAGATTTCCGCTAATGTTCGAACGTTTCACGGAGCGGGCCCGCAAGGTCGTGGTGCTCGCACAGGATGAGGCCCGTCATTTCAACCACAACTACATCGGCACCGAGCACCTGCTCCTCGGTCTCCTTCG
>Ga0126304_10001730_pt1 | contig 10418 bp, 4 predicted proteins | sample Plot25_FD_92538 | JGI IMG/M metagenome (GOLD analysis project Ga0126304, IMG submission 92538) | Serpentine soil microbial communities from UC McLaughlin Reserve, CA, USA - Plot25 | ecosystem: Environmental > Terrestrial > Soil > Grasslands | place: USA: UC McLaughlin Reserve, Lake County... | reverse complement strand
GGTCCCGAGGATCAGCCGAGGACCGTCCACGAGCAGGCCGTTCGGCTGCTCGACGACATCCGCGCCTTCGACGAACACCGACGACTTGCCGTCGTTGATCGCGAAGATCTTCAGGCCGTTCGAATCGGACGTGTAGATGGTGCCGTCGGGCGCCGTGGCGAGATCGTTGAGGAACGTCTCGCCCTCGACCTTCACACGCGAGGTGATCTTAGCGCTGACGACATCCATGCCGACCACTTCGTCGATGTCGGCCACCCACAGCGTGTTGCCAACGCTGCGCAGCCCCTTCGGCGCATTGAGGCCGGTCGCCCACTTGGCGCTGATAGCCTTTCCGTCAGGCGACAATCGCGAGACGTATCCGTTGCCGTCTTTGTCGAGGATCGGCCCGTTGATCGACGACACGAAGATCGACTTCGACGCAGCGTGATAATAGGCGCTCTCCGGTGCCGCGAAGTCGCCCTTGAGCTCCCAGATCGGTTTCAAGGCGGGGCCGTCCACCTGTGCGACGGCAAGCGCGCCACACAGGACAACAAGCGCACCTATGGCGAAACGACGCATGACAACATCTCCCGAGCTATGAAGCTCACGGCGACCTCACGCCTCGCGTTGTGGGAGGGACAGCGACATGAAGACGCTGTTTCCATTCTCACGGTATGACCCGAAAGGCCCACAACGATTGAACCCTGCGCTACTGTACAGCGTCTGGGCCGGCACGAACGCCGGCTGGCATCCGGTTTCAAGGTACAGGACACGATACCCACGAACACGAGCAACCTCGATGATGTGATTCAGCATCGCTCGACCCGCCCCAGTCCTCCGCAGCGTTGTCGGAGTGCGCATCGACTTGATTTCCCCTTCTGTGGCGGAGAGCTCTTTGATCGCCCCGCAGCCCACAAGCACGTCGCCGCGCCACGCGGTCCAGAAGGTCACGTCGGCAGCTTTGAGCTTGTCAGCGTCGAAGGCGAAGACCTTGTCGGGTGGGGAGAGCTCGTACATGTGTCGCAGGTGCTCTTCGAGGAGGGCGAGAACCTGAGGCCGGGAAAGATCATCAAGCTCAATGCGAAGCATGTGATCAGGGGGCGGATCTAAATGATCCGAGGCGGGTCTAAAGACCCGCCGCTACGAGGCGCGCTTGCGCGAGTCGAAGAACTTGCGGCACGCGCGCTGGAAGCGCTCGTTCAGTGGACCAGCGACGTTTGGCGGCACCGGCCCGAGCCGCATCCACTGCGACTGCGCGCTGCGTACTTCCTGCTCATTGGCTCGCCAGCGCGATTCCTCGTTTTCGGCGGCACGACCCCCGCCAGACATCGTGTTGGCGGCCAGACGTTCACGCAGCTGTTGCGCCAGCAGTTCGGTGGGCGAGAGATTCGCGGGCTTCGCCGGTTGCGCGGAGACGATTTCCTCGACGCGCGCCAATAGCTTTTCCATCCGCTTGCGCGTCGTTTCGGGATCGAGATCGGTGCCGGCGAACGCACCTGGCCACGTGGCGACCAGCCGCCCGACGGCCTGGTGATACCTCGCCGCGAGATCCTGTTGCAACGCGCGTGGAAGCTCCGGCGCCTGCTGCCACCTGCTCCTCGCCTGCTGAACGATCGTATAGAGATTCTCGGGCGCCGCACTCTGGGGTGCGCCTTCGGCAGGCACGAGCGCTTCGAGCTCGCGAATCACCGTGTCGCGCACGGCGGCCTTCTCCTGCAATTCGAGTTGATCGCGGTGCTTGAAACGATCGAAGAATCGATCGCACGCGGTGCGGAAGCGCTGCCAGATCGCCTCCGAGCGTGACTTGCGGACTGGTCCGATCGTCTTCCACTCGGCCTGCAGCTGTTTGAATTGCGCAGCGGCGCTGTCCCACTCAGTGGAATCCGCCAGTGCCTCGGCCTTCACGCACAGTGCTTCCTTGCGCGTCAGGTTGGCCGACCACTCTTCCTTGCGGCGCTTGAGATCCTCCTGACGACGCGTGAAGAAGCGATCGCAGGCAGCGCGGAACCGCTCCCAGATCGATTTCTCGTGTCCACGCGCGACAGGACCAATGCTCTTCCACTCGGCCTGCAGCGCCTGAATCTCCGTTGCCGTCTTCACCCAGTCTGTCGAGTCGGCAAGCGCTTCGGCTCTCGCACACAATGCCTGCTTGCGTGCCAGATTCGCGGCGCGCTCTTCGTTCTGCGCGGCGAAGTGTGCGGAGGTGCGCGCGAACACGTCGTCCTGCGCCGTCTTGAACCGCCGCCACATCACCTCGCCTTGCGCGCGCGGCGCCAGGGCGACCGGCTTCCAGCGCGCCTGCAGTTCGCGCATGCGGCGCCCGGCGACGTCGAGGTTCTCTTCCGACTTGAGCGCCTCCATCTCCTTGCAGATCTCTTCCTGCACCTGGAGGTTGGCCCAACGCTGCCACTCGTCGGCGTCGCGCAGTTCCTGCACGCGCGGCGCGAGGGCGACACGCGCAGCCTCGAGCCGCGTCAGGATGTCCTGACGATCCTTCTTGGACGGCAGCGGGACGCGCTCCTCCATCGCCGCGCGAATCTCACGCAATGCGCGATCGCCGGCCTTGAGTGTGATCTGCTCCGTTGTCGCGAGCGTCTCGACCTGACGACACAGTTGCTGGAGACGCCGCAGGTGATCCTGTTCAACCTTCACCCGCGCCTGCTGATACTGGAGCTCTTTCTCCTCCAGTGCGGCGACGGCGCGCTCGAGCCGCTCCGCGGCCGAGACATTGGCCGGCGCGTGCTCCCGCAGCACGTCGGCATCCCGGCGCAGGCCGCGCCACCGCGCGACCACTTCCTCGACGGGCTGATCAGACGCCAGCAATTGTTCCAGTTCCGTCGCAAGCGTCTCGAGCCTGCCGGACGCAGCTTCGGCCAGCACACGGCGCCGTTCGCGGTCCTCGAACATCCGCGAGGCATCCTGGAATCGACGCGTCAGTGAGGCCGCATATTCCGACGGCATCGGCGGCAGTCCATCCCACTGCACGCGCAGCTCCGCAATCCGGTCGAGTGCTTCGGGTCCTGACAGTTGCTCGATCTCGGAGACGATGGCGACACGGTCGGCCTGCTCGCGGGCAATGGCGGCCGCCCGCTCTTGTTCGGTGGCGTGCTCCTGACGACGAACGTCGACCGCTTCGCGCACGGCCTCGCTGGCCGCTTCGAATCGCTGCACCAGCGCCGCCTCGACCTCGACGTCGGCCTGCAGTTCGGCCCACGCCAAACGCACGTCAGCCAGCGCCGACGTCGCGTCCTCCGGATCGGACGTCGTCACCAGCGCTTCGGCGCGTTGCAGCAGACTCATTGCGCGCTCGCGATCGTCGGCGCTCATCGGCGCCGCCGTTTCCTGGTGCGGCGGCGCGGGTTCTTCGAGCTGACGAAGCTTCATGCGAGCACGGCGCGCTGCCACTTTGTTACGGCCACGCTGCGCGATCGCCGACAACGCCTCGGCGCCTTCGACGCGATCGAGCGCCGACACGCCGACATCGGTGTGCTCAGACTTGATTGCGACGTTGAGAATTTCCTCCGCGTCGGTCAGCCGCGCGAGGGCGCGTAACCGCGTCGCGCCGTCCTGCGCGTGACGGCTGATCGCTCCCAGGGATTTCGCGTCGTCCAGCAGATCGACCACGGCGGCGCGAATCTGCGGATCGGGATTCTCGCGAGCGGCGATCACCACTTCCTTGAAGCGGCCGAGCGCGATCAACTGTCGCACCGCCTCGGACGCGCGTTCGACACCCTCAGCCTCGGCCGCCAGGCCGGCCAGACCGCGGATGGCTTCGGCGCGTACGTCTTCGTCGGGATCCGTCCGACCGATGTCGCCCAGGATCGCGACATCGCTCAGGCGCGTCACCGCTGCCCTCCGCACGCGCGCTTCGGTATCTTCACGCGCAAGCAGACGCAGCGCCTCGCCTTCGTCTGGCCCGAGCTCGTAGACGGCGGCAGCGCGAACGCCGGGGTCGGCGTGTTTCCAACGTGGCTGTGGACGGAGCTTTTCGAGAATACCCATGACACCCGGAACGCCTGCAAGAGCCAGGCGAGTCCTTAAGTCTACAACGGGCTCTGCACAACGACGCATCGACAACACGTCATTTCGTGTGCCGAAAGCAGTTAGCGGAGTTCGTAACTTCCAGGGGGGAAACCGGATCGAGGACGGCCGCACCGTCCCCGATCCATTTTTCTGAAGAGCTACTTCACAAACAGCATCTCACGATACGTCGGAAGCGGCCAGATCTCGTGCGGCGTCAGCACCTCGATCTCGTCGCCCACCTCACGGAGTTTGGCCATCGCTGGGACAACTTTGTCGCGCATGTACTTGGCGTGTTTATCCGCGGATCCGCCGCTATGCTCGAGCAGCCCGGCCAGCGCGTCGGTCTGCACCTTGAACCTGTCAGTGAGCTTGGTGTAGATCGCGAGCAGCTTCCTGCCCTGCACGCTGGTCCCGCCGCCCGCCTTGACTGCCGCGACGCTCTGACCGATCTGTTTCTGGTACTCGAACGCCGCCGGCAGGATGTAGCGGTTGGCCATCAGCACCATCAACTGGCCTTCGATGTTGATGGTCTTGTTGTAGTTCTCGAGGAACACCTCATAGCGCGCGTGCAGCTCGCGCTCGTTGAGGATCTTGAAGCGATCGAGCAGCTTGACCGCCTCTTTGGTCACCAGCTGCGGCAACGCGTCCACCGTGTTCTTCAAGTTGAGGAGCTTGCGCTTCCCGGCTTCCTTCTCCCATTCCGCGGAGTAGTTGTTGCCATTGAAGATGATCCGCTTGTGCTCCTTGACGATTTTGGTCAGCAGCTTGGCGACGGCCTTGTTCAGCTCCTCGCCCTTGGCTGTCGCGGCCTCGAGCTCGCTGGCGATCGAGTCGAGCGCGTCGGCCATCGCCGCGTTGAGCACCATGTTCGGGAACGCGATGTTCTGGCCCGACGACACCGCGCGGAACTCGAACTTGTTGCCGGTGAAGGCAAACGGGCTGGTGCGGTTGCGGTCGCCCGCATCGCGCGGCAGCTTCGGCAGCACGCTCACGCCGAGATCCTGTACGCCGCCCTGCTTGGTGGATTTGGCGCCGCCGTTCTTCTCGACCTGCTCGAAGATGTCGGTGAGCATGTCGCCGAGGAAGATCGACAGGATCGCCGGCGGCGCTTCGTTCGCGCCGAGACGATGGTCGTTGCCGGCGCTGGCGATGCTGGCGCGCAGCAACCCCTGCCAGCGATCGACGGCGCGCAGCACCGCGGCGCAGAAGACCAGGAACTGCATGTTGTCGTGCGGCGTGTCCCCGGGGCCGAGCAGGTTGTTGCCGAACTCGTCGGAGAGCGACCAGTTGTTGTGCTTGCCGGATCCGTTCACACCCGCGAACGGCTTCTCGTGCAGCAGCGCGGCGAGACCGTACTTCGGCGCGATCTTCTTCAACATCTCCATCGTCATCATCTGGTGATCGACGGCGAGGTTGGCGTTCTCGAACACCGGCGCGATTTCGTACTGACTCGGAGCCACTTCGTTGTGCCGCGTCTTCACCGGCACGCCGAGCTTGAAGAGCTCGAGCTCGGCGTCGGCCATGCACGCCAGGACACGGGCGGGGATGTGGCCGAAGTACTGATCTTCCATTTCCTGGCCCTTGGGCGGCTTGGCGCCGAAGAGCGTGCGGCCGGCGTTAATCAGATCGGGACGCGCGAAATAGAAGTTGCTGTCGATCAGGAAATATTCCTGCTCGGGACCGCACGTCGCGAAGACGCGCTCGGCGGTGGACCCGAACAACTTCAGCACGCGCACCGCCTGCTTCGACACTGCTTCCATCGATCGCAGCAGCGGCGTCTTCTTGTCCAGGGCCTCGCCGGTCCAGCTCACGAATGCGGTCGGAATCACCAGCGTGGCGCTGTTGCCGTTGAGGAGCAGCCACGGCGGACTCGTCGGATCCCACGCCGTATAGCCGCGCGCCTCGAACGTGGAGCGCATGCCGCCGGACGGAAAACTCGACGCGTCGGGCTCGCCCTTGATCAATTCCTTGCCGCGGAACTCGGCGATCGCCGTGCCGTCGCTGCTCGGCGAGAGAAACGAGTCGTGCTTTTCGGCAGTGATGCCGGTCATCGGTTGGAACCAGTGCGTGTAGTGAGTCGCGCCATGCTCGAGCGCCCAATCCTTGAGAGCCGCGGCAACCGCATCGGCGGTCGCGATATCGAGTGGCTCTCCGCGCGTGATCGTCGCCCGCAGTGCGCGATAGGCAGTCTTGGACAGCCGCTCCTGCTGCAGCTTGTCGTTGAAGCAAAGACTGCCGAAGACGTCGGTGGCTTTGATGGCAGGTGAGGTGTGCGTTCCGTTGGCTAACGACCAATCACGGATGCTTTTTGCGGCTTCGGCAAGTGCTGCAGATCCCATGTGACGATCAGTCCTTTCTCGAGACGACGGTCGGCGGTAGATTGTGTCGGGTTGGTGCTTGAAAACGCTACCGCTCGGGCAACGGGGGCCGAGCGCGGAATAGTCAGATTATGTCTTGAGCGACGAGCGTCTGCAAGACGAGATCGACGCCACCATTGTCTGATCTGACAAATTTGGCGCCTCGGCGTTAATAATCGACAAAATCCGCTATCCTTGCCTCCCTCCTGGAGGTGTTTCCATGACACCCGACGACTTCTTCGCGCTCGCCAAGAAGCACGAAGCCGAGATGGTGGATTTGAAATTCGTCGACATGCTCGGCAGTTGGCAGCACTGCTCCTTCCCCATCGAACATCTCAACACCGACACGTTCACTGAGGGGCTGGGTTTCGATGGTTCGTCGATCCGCGGCTGGATGGGCATTCATGAATCGGACATGCTCGCCGTGCCGCAAGCCGAGACCGCGCGCCTCGATCCGTTCTTCGCCAGGCCCACGATCAGCGTCATCGCCAACATCGTCGATCCGGTGAGCGGAGAACCGTTCACACGCGATCCGCGGCTCATCGCGAGGAAGGCCGAGCAGTACTTGAAAGAGTCGGGCATCGCCGACACCTGCTACATCGGTCCCGAGCCGGAGTTCTTCATCTTCGACGAAGTGCGTTACGAGCAGAATCAGCACCGCGGCTACTACCAGATCGATTCGGTCGAAGGGGCGTGGAACACGGCGCGGATCGAGGAGCCGAACCTCGGATACAAACCGAGCTTCAAGGGCGGCTACTTTCCGGTGAGTCCCACCGACACGTATCACGATTTGCGCGGCGAGATGGTCTACGAGATGCGCAAGGTCGGCATCGTTGTCGAAGCCCATCACCACGAAGTGGCGACCGCCGGTCAGAGCGAGATCGACATGCAGTTTCAGCCGCTGCTGACGATGGCCGATCAGTTCATGTGGTACAAGTACATCTGCAAGAACGTCGCGAAACGTCACGGCAAAACCGTGACGTTCATGCCCAAGCCGATCTTCGAAGACAACGGCAGCGGCATGCACACCCATACGTCACTGTGGCAGGGCAAGACGCCGCTCTTCGCCGGTGACAGATATGCCGGCCTCAGCGAGTTGGGGCTGCATGCCGCCGGCGGACTGTTGAAGCACGCACCGGCAATCCTGGCGTTCGCCGCGCCGACGACGAACTCCTATCGCAGACTGGTTCCCGGTTTCGAAGCCCCGGTCAACCTCGCGCTCTCGGCGAGAAACCGCTCCGCCTCCATCCGCATCCCGATGTACTCGAAGAGCCCGAAGTCCAAGCGGCTGGAGTTCCGCTGTCCCGATCCCAGCTGCAATGGCTACCTGGCATGGTCGGCGATGTTGATGGCGATGATGGACGGCATCCAGAATCGTCTCGATCCGGGTCCTCCGCTCGATCGCGACATCTACGAGATGACGCCGCAGGAGATGCGCGAGCAGGGCATCCGCACAACGCCAGGTTCACTGCAGGAGGCCATCGACGCGCTCGATCGCGATCGGGCCTTTCTGACCACGGGCAACGTGTTCACCGACGATCTGATTCAGACGTGGATCCGCTACAAGACCGAGAAGGAACTCGACCCGATCCGGCTTCGCCCGCATCCCTACGAGTTCTATCTGTATTATGACAATTGATGTCGACGCGCGCGCGGCTCGACGCGCTCCTCACCCATCGCATCCTCATCCTCGATGGTGCGATGGGGACGATGGTCCAGCAGCACAAACTCGATGAGAGTGCGGTCCGCGGCGAACGGTTCCGCGATCATCCGGTCGCGCTGAAGAACAACCTCGACCTGCTCATCCTCACGCGGCCGGAGCTCATCTCCGCGATTCATCACGGTTACCTCGAGGCGGGTGCGGACATTATCGAGACGAACACCTTTGCCGCCACCGCGATCGCGCAGGCCGACTTTTCCCTCGAGTCGCTCGCCTACGACCTGAACGTCGAAGGGGCGCGTCTGGCTCGCGCGGCTGCAGATGAGTGGTCCAACCGCACGCCCGATCGTCCGCGATTCGTCGCCGGCGCGATGGGTCCCACCAACAGAACGCTGTCGATCTCGCCTGATGTGAACAACCCGGCGTTTCGCGCCGACACATTCGCGCATGTACGCGACGCCTATCGCGAGCAGGTCCGCGGCCTCATCGACGGCGGCGCCGACCTGCTGCTGCTCGAGACGATCTTCGACACGCTCAATGCCAAAGCCGCGATCGCCGCCATGCTCGACGAATTCGACGCGCGAGGCGTCGAGCTGCCGGTGATGATCTCGGCCACCATCACCGACCGCAGCGGACGCACGCTGTCGGGACAGACACTCGATGCGTTCTACGTGTCCATTGGCCATGTCCGGCCGTTCAGCGTCGGCCTCAATTGCGCGTTCGGCGCCAGTCAAATGCGGCCGTACGTCGCCGAGTTGTCGCGCGTGGCGACGGAGTACGTCACGTGCCATCCCAACGCCGGCCTGCCCAACGCCTTCGGTGAATACGACGAGGCACCCGCCGAGACCGCGCGTCTGCTTGGTGAGTTCGCCGACGCCGGCGTCCTCAACATCGTTGGCGGATGCTGCGGGACCACCCCGGAGCACATCCGCGCGATCGCGGACGCGGTCAAGGATCTCGCACCACGTCCGCGACCGGCCATCTCAGATCGTTTCACCGAATACTCGGGTCTCGAAACGCTCACGATTCGTCCGGACACCAGCTTCATCCTGATCGGCGAGCGCACCAACGTTAGCGGCTCGAAGCGATTCGCGCGGATGGTGGCCGACGGCAAGTACACCGACGCCGCAGCCGTCGCGCTCGAGCAGGTTCGCGGCGGCGCCAACATCCTCGACGTCAACATGGACGAGGGGATGCTCGACTCCGAGGCCGCGATGACCACGTTCCTCAATGTCATCGCCACCGAACCCGAGATCGCGCGGCTGCCGGTAATGGTGGACAGCTCGAAATGGTCAGTGATTGAAGCCGGACTGGCCTGCGTTCAGGGGAAGGCGATCGCGAACTCGATCAGCCTGAAGGAAGGCGAGGACGAGTTCCTGCGCAAAGCGCGGACCGTCCATCGTTACGGGTCGGCGGTGGTCGTGATGGCATTCGACGAACACGGCCAGGCCGACACTGCGGGGCGCAAGATCGAGGTCTGCGAGCGCGCGTACCGGCTGCTCATGCGCGAGGGGTTCGGCCCGCGCGACATCATCTTCGACCTGAACATTCTCGCGATTGCGACCGGTCTGGAGGAGCACAACTATTACGCGATGGACTTCATCGACGCCATCCGCGTACTGAAGGTGACGTGTCCCGGCGTCAAGATCTGCGGCGGCATCAGCAACCTGTCGTTCGCGTTCCGCGGCAATGACGTGGTGCGCGAGGCGATCCATTCCGCCTTCCTCTTTCACGCCATCCGGGCCGGCCTCGACATGGGCATCGTGAATGCCGGACAGCTCGCCGTCTACGAAGAGATACCGCCAGACCTGCTGGCGCACGTCGAAGACGTCATCTTCCAGCGACGGCCAGACGCCACCGAACGCCTCGTGCAATTTGCCGGACAGGTCAAAGGCACCGCGACCAGCCGGACGGTCGATCTCACGTGGCGTCAGGGCAACGTGGACGAGAGACTCGCGCATGCGCTGGTGAACGGCGTCGTCGAGTTCATCGAACAGGACGTCGAGGAAGCGCGGCTGGCCGCGCCGCGTCCGCTCGACGTGATCGAAGGGCCGCTCATGAACGGCATGCGCATCGTTGGCGAGCTGTTCGGCGCCGGCAAGATGTTCCTGCCGCAAGTCGTGAAGAGCGCGCGTGCGATGAAGCGTGCCGTCGCCTACCTGCTGCCCTACATGGAGGAGGCGACGGCAACGTCAACAGGCAAAAGTCAAAAGGCAAAGGTGGTGCTCGCCACCGTGAAAGGCGACGTGCACGACATCGGCAAGAACATCGTCGGCGTCGTCCTCGGCTGCAATAACTACGAGGTGATCGATCTCGGCGTAATGGTCCCCGCCGATCGCATCCTGCAGACGGCGAGCGAGGTCGGCGCCGACATGATTGGCCTCAGTGGTCTCATTACG
>Ga0126304_10001729_pt1 | contig 10419 bp, 11 predicted proteins | sample Plot25_FD_92538 | JGI IMG/M metagenome (GOLD analysis project Ga0126304, IMG submission 92538) | Serpentine soil microbial communities from UC McLaughlin Reserve, CA, USA - Plot25 | ecosystem: Environmental > Terrestrial > Soil > Grasslands | place: USA: UC McLaughlin Reserve, Lake County... | reverse complement strand
CCTATATCAAGACAGTGGACGGGGTCGCTGACGTCGGTTTTGCGCTGTCGGCGTGGTTCGTCGGTCCGGGCGGGAACACGATCGGCCTGCTCCAGTTCAAGGACAAGGGGTCGGGTTGAGCCAGGAGGACCCAACCGACCGGGGTGTCGGCTCGCTGCCCGACGCCGCCGACGGTCCGGTCACGACGACCGTGACCCGGCGAGTGAAGCCCGGTCACGAGCCCTTCTACGAGCAGTTCTTGGACGGCATCATCGCCGCCGCGACTCGGTTTCCGGGTCATCTGGGCGTCGAGGTATTCCGCCCCCAGAATGCATCGACAGGTGAGTACCGGGTGGTCTACCGGTTCGACAGCGTTGAGCACCTGCGCGCCTGGCTCGACTCCGATGAGCACGCCGCCTGGCTCGAGCGCGCCGAGCCCCACGTGATCGGCCCCATGCGAACCCAGTTCGTCACCGGGCTCGAGACCTGGTTCACACTTCCCGGCCGGCCGGGTTTACCGCCACCCCCGGCCCTACAAGATGGCCCTGCTCACTTGGATCACCATCTTCCCCCTTATCACCCTGGTGGTCATCCTCCTCGAACCCCTGCTCGAGGAGCTCACCCGCGTCCCCAGGCTCGCCATCACCACCGCCGTGACCGTCCCGATCATGACCTGGCTCGTCATGCCACGGATCACCCGGCTCCTGCGCCGATGGCTCTACCCCCGATAGCTGACCGGCCACTCCAGATGTGGACCCCGGAACAGGAGACACCATGACGACCACCCCCACACTCAGGTCCGACATCGGCTGAGCCAAACACGCCATGCGCGCCCTGCTCGAGTGGTTGCTCGACCAACCCGGCCTCACCCCGCAACGTCCCGATGCGACGCCGAGTCGACGGTCTCGGGACGCCCAATGCCACCACCCACAACACGGTCGGCGGCCTCCGCCGATCCGGACTGCTCGACCAGGCTTGTACGTCCCATGAACGATCCGGCCACCGAGTCAGCCCGCTGGTATCACACTGGCGCCGACGGCCAGGTGTCATGACCACGACCGCACTGGGCCGCGCCCCGCGCAACCTGTCGGGGATCACCAAGGCCAGGCTGGAGGCGTTTTCCGACGGCGTGCTGGCAATAGTGATCACGCTGTTGGCCATCGAGCTGAGGCCACCTGAGGTCGACGAGGGACAGTCACTGGCCGGCGCGCTGTGGGAGCAGTGGCCGAGCTACCTCGCCTACCTGTTGGCCTTCGCCCAGATCGGGGTGATCTGGCTGAACCATCACCGGCTCTTCGATCAGGTGCGGGTGGTCGACGGCAAGCTCCTCCTGCTCAACCTCAACCTGCTGATGTGGATCACGCTGATCCCCTTCCCTACGGCGCTCGTCGCCGAGCATCTGCGGGACGGTGGCGAAGCCACCCGGACGGCAGTGGCCGTGTTCAGCGGGACGCTGTTCGTCACCTCGATCGGCTTCACCGCCCTGTACGCGTGGATCACCCATGACGACCGGCTGGTCCACGCCCTGCCCCCCCGTCACGCGGTGGTGGCGGCCCGCATCCGGTTCGGCGTGGGGCTGGCCGCGTACGGGCTGGCCGTGGGCCTTGCGTTCCTCGTGCCGTACGCAGCGCTGGCGATCCATGCGATGAGCGCCGGCTACTACGCCTTGGACCAGGCCACGCTCGATGCGTCCGACCGCGCCGACACACAAGCCGCCGCCTCGCAATGACAGCGAGCGGGATCGCACGGTCGCCAGCACCCGGGAGCGGCTGGACTGCGGCCGCCCCGTTCTCAGGCGACGTTCACGTCATTGACAGGAGGCAACGTCCATGACGGTCCGCATCGAGCGAAGGAGCTTGCACGCATGAACGGTCAGATCGACCGCATCGAAGGACGCGTGATGGCGGTCAACGCGTTCCTGGTTCACGGGCACGACGGGGTCGTCCTGGTCGACGGCATGCTCACCGTCACCGACGCGGCACTCGTCCGCCAGGCAATCGACGACACCGGACACCCCTTGGCGGACGGGGTGGTTACCCATCCACACCCAGACCACTACGCCGGCCTGGCGCACCTGGTCGGAACCGACGACGTCGCCATCGTTGCCACCAACGCGGTCGACGCGATCATCCGCCGTGACGACCGGCTCAAGGACGAGGTCGTCGGGCCCATGATGGGCGACGAGTGGCCGACCAGACGCGTGTTCCCCAATCACACCGTGAACGACGGCGACGACGTCCGCCTGGGTGGCCTGACCCTGTCGGTGCGCGAGCTCGGACCCGGCGAATCGCACGTCGACAGCATGTGGCAGCTCGACGCGAACATCATCTTCGCCGGCGATGTTGCCTACAACGGCATGCACGCCTACCTGGCCGACGGGCGCTGGCGGGACTGGCTCGTCACCCTCGACCGTCTCGAGGAAGACCTCCCCGATGACATCACCCTCTACGTGGGTCACGGTCCCCCCGGCGGCAAGGACCTCCTGGCCGGACAACGCCGCTACATCGAGACGTTCGTGGACGCGATCGAGGCACACGCCGAAGCGATCGACCACGGCGACCACAGCGGCGTCATCAAAGCGATGAAACGCCTGCTCCCCACCGACTCGCTCCTGTTCCTGATGGACCTGAGCATCGAGCCCACCCTCGCCACGCTCCGCCCAGCCCCATGACGGCTGGTGCGCGGCCAACCCCTGCCGGTCGCGATTGCAGCTCCCCGACCGAGCTGTGGGGCAGGCTGGGGCCGTGGTCCGGGGCCGATGCCGCTCAATGCGGCGAGCCATCCGGTTGACGGTCTCGGTCTCTCGGATCTGGCGCCGAGTCGCTGTGCCGGTTGCCGGAAGACGCTCGGATTCCGAGTGCTTCCAAGACGGCGCCGCTCCGGCTGGGCGAGCCTCCGAGGCGATGAGTTTTGCGGCGCAGTTGCGTCCTACCCCGCAGAATCAGTGCCCGTCCCTCACCCAAGGAGTAGCCCACCGAACATGCGTACGACAATCAGCGCCGACAAGCTGGCCCGCCAGTTCGACGGCGTCACGGCGGTCGACGAGATCGACCTCGACATCCAGCAGGGCGAGATCTACGGCTTCCTCGGGCCGAACGGTGCCGGCAAGTCGACCACCGTCCGCATGCTGTGCACACTCCTCGCCCCGACCAGCGGCCGGGCCGTGGTGGGGGGGCACGACGTGGCCACCCACCCGGGGCAGGTCCGGTTGGCCATCGGCGTGGCGCTGCAGGAGGCGGCGCTCGACCCCAAGCAGACCGGTGTGGAGCTGCTGCGGCTCCAGGGCCGGCTGTACGGCCTGTCTCGCGCCGAGATCGACCAGCGGCTGGCCGACCTGGCCACGCTGGTCGACATCGGCGACGCACTGAACCGGCGCATCGCCACCTACTCCGGCGGCATGAAGCGACGCCTCGACCTCGCCGCCGCCCTGGTCCACAACCCGGAGGTGCTGTTCCTGGACGAGCCCACCACCGGGCTCGACCCCGTGAGCCGGGCCCGGGTGTGGGAGGAGGTGCGCCGGCTCAACCGCGAGCTCGACATGACCATCTTCCTCACCACCCAATACCTCGAGGAGGCCGACGAGCTGGCCGACCGGGTCGGCATCATCAACGAGGGCAAGCTCGTGGCCGAGGGCACCCCCTTCGAGCTGAAGCGGCGCATCGGTAACGACGTGATCTTCGCCCGGCTCGACGGCGACGCCTCCGGCGCCTGTCCCATGGTCGAGGCCGTGGCCGGCGTGGCGGGCGTCGAACCGCAGGGCAACGAGCTGGTGATCACCGCCGCCGAGGGCACCGCCGTCATCGGTCCCGTGGCTGTCGCCCTCAACAACTGCGGCATCCCCGTCCGCGACCTGACACTGCGCACCCCCACGCTCGACGACGTGTTCCTCGAGCTCACGGGGCAGCCCGCCGAGGAGGATGCGCCCGCGCCCACCCCGGCCGTCGTGGAGGCCGCGTGACCACCGCGACGATCACCCCCGCCCGCGGCTGGTCGTGGGCTGGGCCCAAGCGAGCGCTCACCGACTCGCTGGTCCTGACCGGGCGCAACCTGCGTCACTTCCAGCGCCAGCCGCAGCTGATCATCTTCTCGACGATCCAGCCGGTGATGTTCGTCCTGCTCTTCTCCTACGTGTTCGGCGGCGCAGTGGAGGGCGCGCTGCCCGAGGGCGTGTCCTACGTGGACTTCCTGCTTCCCGGCATCCTCGTGCAGTCGGTCGCGTTCCGCTCGTCGCAGACCGCCGTCGGCCTCTCCCAGGACCTCGAGCGCGGGGTCATCGACCGCTTCCGGTCCATGCCCATGTCGCGCTCGGCGGTGCTGGTCGGGCGCACGCTGGCCGACCTGGTGCGCAACATCTTCGTCCTGGTGCTGATGATCGCCGTCGGCTACGTCGTCGGCTTCCGCTTCGCGCAGGGCCCGCTCGACGCCGTCGCGTCGATCGCCGTGGTCACCCTCTTCGGGCTGGCCCTGAGCTGGATCTTCGCCTTCGTCGCGCTGACCGTGAAGGGCGCGGAGGCCGCCCAGTCCGCTGGCTTCGTGGTGCTCTTCCCACTGGTCTTCGCGTCGTCGATCTTCGTGCCCACCGAGTCGATGCCCGCCTGGCTGCAGGCCTTCGCCGACGTCAGCCCGGTGACCGCGACCGCCGACGCGGCCCGCGCGCTGGCCATCGGGGGCGACCTGGGCGAGCCGCTGCTGCTGACCCTGATCTGGGTGGTGGGCCTGCTGGCGATCTTCGTGCCGCTGTGCGCCTGGCGCTACCGCCGCCTGACCTGACCCCTGACGCCGACCCCAACGGAGAGGAGCGGAGCATGAGCGAGGAACCGCCGAAGGCCCCCGAGGCCCCACCGCCCGGCGAGACCGAGGAGGAGTCCAGCGGCAGCGCCGACAACCCGGCCGGCCCTGCCGAGGACGACCCGACGCCGCTCGGCGACACCGACCAGCACTCCGACGCCCAGGACGCCTGAGCGCCCGGGCCGCCGAACGTCAGCGCTCGGGGCGGCGGCGCGGCTTGGGATAGGTCCGGAAGACCACGTCCCACCACGGTGCGCTGATGCCGTAGCCGCGCTCGTCGTCTTGGAAGTGGTGGCGCATGTGTAGCTCGCGCAGGCGCTTGCCGACTCGGCTCCTGGGCCGGTGGTGGTGCAGCGCGTAGTGCAGCATGTCGTAGAACAGGTAGCCCGCCAGGAAGCCGGCGCCCACCCCGTAGGCGCTCGGCGTGCCGAGCACGAGGACGAACAGGCCGAAGAAGGCGGCGGCCAGCGGCACCGAGACCGACGGCGGCATGACCAGCCGCAGCGGGTCGTTGGGGTGGTCGTGGTGGACGCCGTGGATGATCCAGTGCAGCCGCGACCCCAGCGCGCCCTCGGGCTCGAAGTGGAAGACCGCGCGGTGGATCCAGTACTCCATCAGCGTCCAGAACAGGTAGCCCGAGATCAGCGCCAGCACCGCCCGCAGGGGCGCGAGTCCATCGAAGGCCAGGGTGGCCAGCAGGACGATGACCGGCCCGAAGATCAGCGGCGGGACGGCCGGATGCACGCGCGAGAGACGGTCGAGCCAGTCGGACTCGAACATCCGCGGCGAGGCGCGCAGGACCTCGGAGCGGCGCAGCTCACTGCTTCGCTCCTCGGCGGGCGGCGGCGTGGTTGCGCGAGCACTCATCAGGGCCTCAAACCCTAGCTTGTCACCGCGCCGGGCTGGGAGCGATTCGGGTTGAGCCGCAACCCGGACCCCGCGGGCCGGGTTTCCGGCAGTGGGGAGGATCAAAACCAGAAGCAAGAGGAGGTGGCTTGGTGCTCGCCAAGCTCAGCAGGATCGGCGTCGGCCCATGGGTCTTCGCCACCGCCGTGGTCATCGTGGCCGGGTTCAGCCCGGGCGCCAGCGCCCAGAGCGTGCGGGGTGAGGCCAGCTTCTCGTCCGACGACTCGCGGTACACGCTGCTCGCGCGCAACACGCGTAACGGCGACGGGGGCGCGCAGGCCGACACCTGCCGCTCCAACGCCGGCAACGAGCCGTGCCTGAACATGGTCAACTTCGGCAACGGCCTGGCCGCGGCGTTCCGCACGCGCGGGACGACCGGCTTTCGCCTGCAGACCTCGGGCTCTGGGCAGGCGACGCCGTTCGTCCTCGACGCCAACGCGACGGGCAAGGTGACGTCGCTGAACGCCGACCAGGTGGACGGCATCGACGATCCCAACCAGATCCGCGCGCAGTTCGCGCTGGTCTCGGGCGACGGCTCGCTGGCCGGCGGCAACGGCGCGACCGCGTCCACCCGCGTGGCCGAGGGGACCTACGACGTGACGTTCGGCAACTCGAACATCACCAACTGCGCGTTCACGGCGACCGAGGCGACGGTGACCGACGCCGGAGCCGTGGGCGTCGAGCGCCAGAGCGAGACGGTGGTGCGCGTGCGCACCCGCAAGGGCGGCGGGGGCGACGGCCAGGGGCGCACGGACCCGGAGAACCGGCCGTTCCACCTCGTCGTCAACTGCTGACGAGGAAGGCTCACGGGCGGCACGGAGGCCGCCCGCCGCCTCGCTCCCCGCGGCGAGGCTCAGGCGAAGGGGTCTCGCCCGCGGGCGCGCGCGACGGCCACCCGGGCGCCCAGCTGCGCCCAGTCCACCAGCCCGGCGAGCAGGAACGCGGGCGGTCCGGTGACGAGCCACGCGGCGAGGCGGCGCACGGCGGCCACGCTATCGTCGGGCGCGGCATGGCCGTGATCGAGACGACCGTCACCGAGCTCCCCGAGTCGCGCGTGCGCGTGGAGGCGCAGGTGCCCGCCGCCGAGGTCGACAAGCGCGTCCAGCGCGCGGCGCGGGCGCTCGGGCGCGAGATGCGCATCCCGGGCTTCCGCCGCGGCAAGGTGCCCCCGCCCGTGGTCATCCGCCGCGTCGGCCGCGAGGCCATCCTCGACGAGGCCGTGCGCGACGGGCTGTCCTCCTGGTACGTCGACGCGATCGAGGCGGCGGGCGTCGACCCCGTCGGCGACCCTTCGCTGGACCTCCAGGGTCTGCCCCCCGAGGGGGAGCCGCTGCGCTTCTCGATCGAGATCGGCGTGCGGCCGACCGCGCGCCTGGGCGAGTACCGGGGCCTCGAGGTCGGCCGCCGCGAGCCCGAGGTCTCCGAGGAGGCGATCCAGGGCGAGGTCGACCAGCTGCGCGAGCGGCTGGCCAAGCTGGAGTCCGTCGAGGAGCCGGCCGGGCGCGGCGACTTCGTCGTGGTCGACTTCGTCGGGAGCATCGACGGCGAGCCGTTCGCCGGGGGGGAGGCGCGCGACGAGATGATCGAGCTGGGGTCCGGGCGCCTGGTCGAGGGCTTCGAGGCCCAGCTCCAGGGCGCCCGGGCCGGCGAGGAGCGCACGGTCGCCGTGACCTTCCCGGAGGACTACCGGGCCACCGACCTCGCCGGCCGGGCGGCCGAGTTCGCGGTCACCGTCAAGGACGTCAAGCGCAAGGAGCTTCCCGAGCTCGACGACGACTTCGCCTCCGACGCCGCCGGCTTCGACTCGCTCGAGGAGCTGCGCGAGGACGTGCGCACGCGACTGGCCGAGCGCGAGGACCAGGCCATCGAGGGTGAGTTCCGCGAGGCCGTCGTCGACGCCGCCGTGGCGGGCGCGACGGTCGACGTGCCCGACGCGCTCGTCGAGGCGCGCGCGCGGGAGGTGTGGGAGCAGACCGCGCACTCGCTCTCACACCAGGGGATCTCCAAGGAGGTCTACCTGCAGATCTCCGGCAAGACCGAGGACGAGGTGGTCGAGCAGGCCAAGCCCGACGCCGAGGTCGCGCTGCGGCGCGAGGCCGTGCTGGCCGCCGTCATCGAGGCCGAAGGGATCGACCCGGCCGACGGCGACCTGCTCGAGGCCCTCGGCCCCTCGGCCGAGCGCGAGAGCACGACGCCGGAGAAGCTGCTGGAGCGCCTGCGCAGCTCCGGCCGGGCGTCCGCGCTCAAGCGCGACGTCGCCCAGCGGCAGGCCGTCGACCTGCTCGAGGAGCACGCCACCGCGATCTCGGTCGAGCAGGCCAAGGCGCGGGACAAGCTGTGGACGCCGGGGCAGGAGGAGACCGCCTCCGGCGGCCAGATCTGGACGCCCGGAAGCTGACCGCGGCGGCCCCTCCGGGGGCCGTTCGGGGCCGCGGACCGGCGCCGGCCCATTGCTAGACTCGCGCCACTGCGGCCGGCAGGAATCGGGCGCACCACGCGAAAGAGAAGCGAGGTCCATGAGCCCCCTTGTTCCTATGGTCGTTGAGCAGACGTCGCGCGGCGAGCGCGCGTTCGACATCTACTCCCGGCTGCTCAACGAACGCATCATCTTCCTCGGCACGCCGGTCGACGACCAGATCGCCAACCTGATCGTCGCCCAGATGCTGCACCTCGAGTCCGAGGACCCGGACAAGGACATCTCGCTGTACGTCAACTCGCCCGGCGGGTCGGTGTACGCGGGACTCGCGATCTACGACACGATGCAGTTCATCAAGCCCGACGTGCAGACCATCTGCGTCGGCATCGCGATGTCGATGGGCGCCCTGCTGCTGGCGGGCGGGGCGGAGGGCAAGCGCATGGCGCTGCCCAACGCGAAGATCCTGATCCACCAGGTGTCCTCGAGCTTCCAGGGGCAGGCCACCGACATCGAGATCCACGCGCGCGAGATCATCGACGTGCGGCGCCGGCTCGACGAGATCATCTCCAAGCACACCAGCAAGGACATCGAGGAAGTCAAGAAGGACACCGAGCGCGACTACTTCATGAGCTCGGACGAGGCCAAGGACTACGGCATCATCGACCGGGTCATCTCCGAGCACTAGGCGCTGGAATCGAAGGGGAGAGAGATGGCACGGCCGACCGACTCCAACGAACAGCTCCTCTGCTCCTTCTGCGGCAAGTCGCAACGGCAGGTCAAGAAGCTGATCGCCGGCCCCGGCGTGTACATCTGCGACGAGTGCATCGACCTCTGCAACGAGATCATCGATGAGGAGCTGACCGCCCCGCCGAGCTTCGACATCGAGAACCTGCCCAAGCCGCGGGAGATCTACGACGTCCTCAACGAGTACGTCGTCGGGCAGGAGCAGGCCAAGCGCACGCTCTCGGTCGCGGTCTACAACCACTACAAGCGCGTCCAGATGATGCAGTCCGACGACGCGGACATCGAGCTGCAGAAGTCCAACATCCTGCTGCTCGGGCCCACCGGCTGCGGCAAGACGCTGCTGGCCCAGACGCTCGCGCGCATCCTCAACGTCCCCTTCGCGATCGCCGACGCGACGGCGCTGACCGAGGCCGGCTACGTCGGCGAGGACGTCGAGAACATCCTCCTCAAGCTCATCCAGGCGGCCGACTACGACGTCAAGAAGGCCGAGACGGGGATCATCTACATCGACGAGGTCGACAAGATCGCCCGCAAGGCCGACAACCCGTCGATCACGCGCGACGTGTCGGGCGAGGGGGTCCAGCAGGCGCTGCTGAAGATCCTCGAGGGGACCACGGCCTCCGTGCCGCCGCAGGGCGGCCGCAAGCATCCCCACCAGGAGTTCCTGACCATCGACACGACCAACGTGCTGTTCGTGTGCGGCGGGGCGTTCGCCAACCTCGACAAGGTCATCGAGCGGCGGGTGGGCAACAAGGGCGTGGGCTTCGGCGCGACGATCCAGTCCAGGGTCCAGCGCGACACGGGCGAGATCTTCGAGCGCTGCCTGCCCGAGGACCTCATCCAGTACGGCCTCATCCCCGAGTTCGTCGGCCGCCTGCCGGTCATGAGCGCCGTGCACCAGCTCTCGCGCGACGACCTCATCACCATCCTCACCGAGCCGCGCAACGCCCTGGTCAAGCAGTTCCAGCGGTTCTTCTCCTTCGACGCGATCGAGCTCGTCTTCGCCGAGGAGGCACTCTCGGCGGTGGCCAACAAGGCGCTCGAGCGCGAGACCGGCGCGCGCGGCCTGCGGTCGATCATCGAGGAGACCCTGCTCGAGGTGCAGTTCGAGCTGCCGTCGCGGCGCGACGTCAAGAAGTGCGTGGTGACCAAGGAGACCGTCGAGCGCGGGCTGAAGCCCACCCTGGTCACCGCCGCCGCCGAGGACGACGTCCCCGTGCGCGTCGAGAAGTCCGCGTGACCGCGGCGCCCTGACCCGCGCCCGGGCGGCGGTCACCGCCGTCTTCTTCATCAACGGGGCCACGTTCAGCGCCTGGTACGCCCGGCTTCCGGCCATCCAGGACGACCTCGGCGTCGGCCCCGGCGCCCTCGGGCTGGCGCTGCTCGGCGCCCCGCTCGGGCTGCTGCTCGCCCAGCCCGCCACGGGCGCCGTGGTGGCGCGGCGGGGATCCGGGGCGCTGCTGCGCGTGCTCGCGGTGGCGGCGCCGTTGACCGTCGTGTTGCCCGCGCTGGCCGTCGACGCGGCGAGCCTCGGCCTCCTCCTGTTGGCCGTCGGGGCGGCCAACGGCGCGCTGGACATCGCCATG
>Ga0126304_10001727_pt1 | contig 10419 bp, 14 predicted proteins | sample Plot25_FD_92538 | JGI IMG/M metagenome (GOLD analysis project Ga0126304, IMG submission 92538) | Serpentine soil microbial communities from UC McLaughlin Reserve, CA, USA - Plot25 | ecosystem: Environmental > Terrestrial > Soil > Grasslands | place: USA: UC McLaughlin Reserve, Lake County... | reverse complement strand
TCAAATTAACAGAAAGACTGCTGAAAATAATGCAATGAAACAGTTAAACACAGAGGGAAAGTTACTTGAAGGAGGACAAATCCTCAGATATGTAATAACTAATTACGAAGATAGAAAAAAAAGCCATTCCAAAGGTCTTAACACGAGAAACATACCAGTAGCCACTCCTTTAGAACTAGTTGATAACAATACCCTTTATGACATAGACAGATATATTGAGTTATTATCTCAGATCTGCAATTCAGTTGTAGAGCCTTTTAAATAGTTCTTCAGAAATAAGATTAGGAAAAGGATTTGCAGGAGAAACCCGAAATCGGACTTCTTTCCCCCTCAGAATAGTTAATCTCAATTACACAAAACTGGCATCCTATGATTAAGAACAAATCCGAGCCAAACATAAGGAAAACATGTTCCATCTTCTTCTTTTTCCTTCAATAATCTAGAGCGAATAACAAAAACACGGACTTGATAGCTGCCAATTAGGAAGGTTCACAAGAGAGAAATGTAGCGGTTCCTTGAATAAGGCAAAAAGATGAAAGCGACTATTGGTTAATGTGCCAGGCATCTATCTGAGTGATTGCACTTTTATCTAGCCTATATTTCTATTCTATCAGTACAACTTTTTTAATTTTCATTTTTGACAACAGGTCTTTTGAATCGTTATTTTTGAGTTCATGTCCAAAGATAGGTCGTTTATATTTTTGAGGCAGCGCACGTAAAAAGTCAGCACTTCAAAAGAATCAATTTAACATATTTGCCAGAGTCCCTGATTACCTTTGACATCCAATTTTCAAGCTGTCTGTCTAGTGTCTCTTTAGGAGATTGTGGAATTTGAGGCATCACTGGGGGACTTGTTTATTCTTGCTAGACGTCTACACAACATTTTGAATGAGTCCAGTACATCTATCTCAATAATTCCCGGCAGATGCTGCATGTCTGATAAGTAGTTATTTAGCACATATAGGTTTTGCAATCTAACTTCTATCCTTATATCATCACTTTTTAGATCGTCTAGAGAGGATCTATTTATAACCTCTATTGAAACAGCCAAATCTCTTTGATTGCCTTCTAGAGGATATTTGCCAGAATGAATTGAATCTTGAACCATCTTACATAATTCAGAAACCTTCATAGATACCTTATGGAAATTAAGACCTCAATTTATAGCAATCATTTCTTCTTTGTTATGTATATTTCTTTATTGGATATTGTTTTCTTCCGAATAAACTGTATCTTATTTAGTCAGGTGGTTTATACGATCTAATGTTTAAAAGAATGCATGCCAGTTATAACGTTCCTACACGTATCACAATATATGGAACTTTTATGCTATACAAAAGAATATCAGAACAATATGTAAATCAAGATATTCTAAATTATGTCAGAGTGTTGCTTCCTGAGGAAATCGTCAAAAAAACAACAATAGAAAGTAAAGAAGAACCCCTGAAGTCAGTTTTGCAATGGTTCAAAAAGGATTTCATGCGATGGACTCCCAAGGATCCAAACTGTGATAGGTGCCATTTACCTATGGGTTTTCAGTATATTAAGGAAATTCATGGAAATTGCGAAGCACAGAGAAATACACATGCCAAGGCACAACCCTAACGTTCCCTAGATATGCCAATTTCATAATATTATAAACTGGATCAGTAATGAAAATCTCCACATATAGAACTTGGATATATAACATAGTTACATAAACCCCATCCTTTTGTGTAATTCTTACATTGCTTTAAATATGGAAGATGAGAATAGTACTGAGGATGAAAAGTTACACTAGAATAAGGTGTCCAAACACCTTGTGTCTCTATGAATGGGAATGCCGAGGAAGGTTTCGCTTCTATGCTACCTGCCCTTCGTGTAGAAGAAACGTAAAGATTTCAGAAAGTAAAGTGGGAGTCACTGCAATGAAAAGGTTGATCGCCCATACCATATTGCAGTGGTCAATGCCCACAGAGATGGAGCAATATGACAATGAATAATTCAATCACTTGTGATATAAACAATCCTCATGGTCTTCTATTTATTTTCTCAAAGTCCTCCTTTTTTTCAGAACATGGAGATTAACTCCAGCAATGCAATTATCGGTAGCAAAATTAATAGTTACCAAAGGTAACGAACACACAGGCAAAATCTCGATGTCGTTACTTCTGGTAACAAAGTTTTCAGTAAACAAATTACAGTTACCGATGGTAACGACGGAGTCTTCGATTTGATAGATAGAGCCACGGCTAACCTGTATTCCTGTTGCAAGTGTAATCACAAGTGGTTGGCTGATTGGGATACTGATAACAACAGAGAACGTACTGTCCCCACTTACTGTCCCAAGTGCAAAAATGTTAGGTGGAACCAGAAGTATACCAAAGAGGAAGACTTGTTATTTGACAAGATTTTCGAGCAGCATACGGTAAAGAGAGTATCAGAGCCAGGAGAATACCAAATGATGTTCGCTCAAATGACTGGCCGCAAAATAAGCGATGTGGTTGTATACCTTGATCCAATAGCCTACCAATTTTTGTATAAAACGGTACCACAACCAGACATGTTTGAGTTAATGCAAGTGCTCAATATACCAAGCTCAAATGTAGAAAAGAGGCATGAGGTGATGATTTCCATTGTAGAGGATAGGGTCAATAATGCAGTCAGGTATGAAGATCTGCCGGCGCGTTCAGAGGATTTATTTGGCATAAAACCACTTCAAGTCGACGAAAAACCCTGCGAACATGCTACCAAGCATAGACTCCTTTCTGAACAACTTCAAACTCTAAGGAACAGGCGAATCAAAGAACGAAAAGAAAAGGATCAGACAGAATACAATCGACGGTTAAAAGAAAAACAGGAACTTAAACGTAAGCAGATGGAACAGTGGGAGGAAGAACATCGTAAAGCCAAGGAAATGATTAATCAAGAAGAGATGCAGGAAAAGACTGAGCAGTTGGAGACTTTAGAAATTGAGTGAAACAAGTGATTTAATTTTAAGATGCGGGAAAATGCCGGTACCTTTCCGTAATTGCCGCTAATATCAGTGACAGAACAGGTCAGTGTTTCGATGAGGGTTATGTAGATGGCAGAGACATTACCTTTAGCAGAGATATGTATGATGAATGTGGCAGCAGTTCAGGTGGCCTGGGAAACAATGAATACTATAACGGGTTTGTAGCCGGTTGTCTATCAGTGAGAGGCAATACTGCGGAGGTATGTGAGGAAGCAACTGATAGCTAAACTACCTATCTATGGCTCTTAACTTATAAGAACATCCCATTTTACTGTTTAGCTGGCAACAGTTCTGACTTTTTGATGTCACAACTGCTTATAAACAAAGACACTTTATCCTTGGCGCCAATTTGGTATACTGGGATCCCCAAGAGTATGTTAAAAGAAGGACTTATCGTAGTTTGAAAAGGGCCTGGACTGGATTTAAGATAGCGAAGAAAGATGCCGATCGTGATAAAATGAAGTACTATGCAGAAGGCATACAGAAGTTTGAGAGGCGACTACGTCTTCCTGTCTCTACTTTCTCGGATATTTTAGAGAACGGCCTAGATAGCATAAAGCAGAATGAAGAGAATAGCACAAGCCAATGAGTCATAATTGGGGCCATCATCGTAATCGGCTACGGAAAGGGAAGAGAGGAACCACATCATTCTACGTGTACGGTTCGAGAGCAACATACCGTCCTATCCACAACAAACATAGAAGAACAACTCCAGAGTGGGGAGCACTCCACCGAGCATGGGTAGGGTTTGTGATTGCAAAAAGTCAAGATGACCTAGAAAAAATGAGAAAATATGCTGTGGTAATTAGGAAATTTCAAAGAAGGTTAAACATAGCGATAAGCGACTTTCTTGATATTGGAGTTTATGGATTTGAAGAGGATTTTGAGAATAAAGAGGAAGATGATGACTCCAAGCTTGCAGTAGACGACCAATGGAACAGAGGAATGATAAGAGATGCAAAGGAAGATGAGGATGAGGATGAAGACAAAGAGGACGAAGACGATGATATCTATTACCGAAATCTGTACAGAAGATAGCAATTTAAGTTAGACCGGAGCAGGAAGCGGCATTCCATTATGATGGTCAAGAGGAAGCTGCCGAATATATGATAACGAAGTAAATTGATACAGAACAAATCTCTATTTCTGTTATAGTTCCATCGATAAACCTAGCTGAATCAATCTGATCAGGTGCCGTCTAGAGTGTAGATATTGTACGCTAAATTGACTGTTTATTTTGCCGAAAAATTGTTAAAAAGGGGTAGGCTTTATGTGGTAATAGAAAAGGAACACCTTAGACAAATTAGCAAGGAAACGTAGGAAACAAGGAAACATCCGAAATCGGATAGTGGGAGCTTATTTTACATTTAAAGAATGAATCTGTAAATTTAGTAGGAAACGGTATGGTAGTCAGCGAAGAGGAAAAAAGAAGAATAATAGATCTGCATTTCGATCAAGGAAAGACCATTCGAGAAGTATCTAGGATAACAGGTAAATCTAGCCATGATATCACACCCGTAACAAGGGAGCATAGGATACGACTAGCCCAAAAAGATGCTCTGGCCAACGGAGATCAGGATGACATCGTACAGCGCGAGCAAGACAAAGTCATTCCAAATGTCAAAGCATACAAGCTGTTAGATGAGGGAAAGAGCTCTTTGGAGGTGGCTGCAGAATTGAACCTTCCAGGACCTCAAGTACAACAGTTCTACGTTGAGTATCTGAATATGATGCGAATGTATAAGCTTGTTTCAGTATACTTGTTTCAGTATACCTGGAAACTCAAGATAGCATAGGATATTATCTCAAACTGTTCAGACTTGGGAAGGAAAATGGCATTACTCCTGAACAGATAATGAAAACTTGTCCATATGGCTGATAGCATCCATAAGCTTCAAGATAAGCTTCAACAGCTGCAAAGCGAAATATCAGACATATCGAAAAGTAAAACTGTAGCCAAAGACCAGCTAAAGGGTCTACACGATGAAATAGAAGCTGCACAAGAGAAACTAAATTTGGTAAAGAAGACATTCGAAGTGAAATATGAAGAACTAAAGGAAGCATGCTCTCAAGCACAAAAGATACAGAATTATGTTGAACAATTCAAAGATAGTCAAGACTACCAAGAACTCGAATCCATAGTCCAAAGTGAGGTTGGAAAGGCTGTATCAGATAATAAGATACTTTTGCAAAATGCGCTCTTCTCTATACTGTTAGCTTTAAGAAATAACCCAGATAGATAGTATATGATGGTTATGATGCATTTGCTTCAGGCTTTCCTCAATCACTTCGTTTAGCGGTTGAAAATGGTAAAGTAGATATTGTTAATACGGTTCTTGGGATATTATCCGATCTTGATGCAAATATGAGATTTAACTTAAAGCATGGTATGTTGACTACTGGCACCGATTCACCGTTTGAACTGATACAAGGATCAAACAAATATTCCGTCAAAGGTATCGCACAAAAAATAAAATGTCCTACTTTGGTTCTCGAGGCTGAAAAAGATGATTCATTTCCAGGACAACCTAAGAAGGTATATGATGCTCTAACATGTCCTAAGAAATACATATTGTTTACAACTGAGGAGGGTGCAAAAGAGCATTGTCAAGGCGGTGCTCCCGCTATTTCAAATCAACGTATTTTTGATTGGTTAGATGAAGCATTTGCAAAGATTTCCTAACTCCTCAGCAACAAGTAACAAGTTTTGTTAAGTAGCAATAGAGTCCTGCTCTTCCTGCGTATTCTGCAAAGCTTCAAGGATTTTCGTAGAAAATGATGATATACTCTTAAAATATGAATGAGATCAAAACATTAGGAGATAAAGGTTGAGATGATATCTGTTGTCTATGGAACCATAATAGCAGCTTTCATTGTGTTAGGAATGTGTAGTCTAAGTGCTGCTGATGCACAAAGACCAAGTATTAATGCTACCAATGTATTTGATTCAGGACAAATGATTTTACCTGGGAATGCCAAACATCTTGTGATTTTGATTCCAAATGAAGGACATCATGGGCAAGGTGAAGAAGATGAATCCAGGTTTATTGCTCAGCCTTTTGTTCCACAGGATGTTGTAATATATCCCGGAACACAGGTTGTCTGGTTTAATGGAGATGTAGGTCATGAGCATGCTATTATAGTAACAGATGATAGCGACAATCAAGTCTTTGAAACAGGTGAATTTGATGAGTTGGAAGCTTCTAGACCTATCACATTCAACATAACAGGAGATTATGAATATGCTGATACAGTAGAATATGAAGAAGGATTTGTAATGACTGGAAATATAATAGTTAATGGACAGGGCTCTGGGGGTCAAGTAATCAGTAGCAGCAGCTTTGATATAGTTGGAGCATTGATGGTGCCGTCCATGATGATACAGGAGATAACCGATGAAATGAGAAATGTGGGCTTTGCAATAGACAGTATGCACAACTTCAAAGACTTACGCGGTGGACAATCCGATACAGGAGATGAACAAGTATTAGTTATATGGACATCTGCAGGAAAAAGCCTAGAGGATGTCACTTCACAACTTGGGGAGATATCCGAAGGTCTACCTTACGAATAGATAACAATGGATATGTCTATTCCACTCCAGCTTTTGGGGGTCATAGCCGAGGGGCATTCCAAATCTCTGTATTTGGCATTACCATCGGTCTTAACAGGTATCCGCAGGAAGACTCAACTTTAAAGAACTATAAAGACTAGGATTTAACCCAGCTATCAGGCTAAAATCTTGAATGACTCCAGCATTCTCTAGAGTGCTGAAGAGGAACAGATAGTGGAAAATCTGCAACAGGAAATAGAATGTCCTCCTTCCATTACAGACAAGTCATGCTATATATTCAAACACACTTAATATTTTGATCCTAACCTCAAGTCCTAGTGTGACGACAGAGCACAACGACAGAATTTCTTCCCGGATTACAAAAGCAAAAGCACTGAGTGTCAAATGCAATAAACAAATCCCGAAACTCATTGTCGATGGCTGTGTCTACGCATTTCTTGCACGTTATTAGGATTATTCGGAAGGTACTATATCAATGACATTAACACCAGTCAATATCGTAGTACTACTTCCAATGCCATTGTTCAAGTGCATAATTTCCACTCTCGTCTGCCCCACCCTTAAATACAAGTAGTATATTATCCAAAAATGATAGTTCCCCTGTGGAGTTTGTGCTATATGCTGATGCTCCTTGATAATCCGTACCATTAAACACTTCTATGAACGTATAGTTTGCGGTTTCACCATCCTTGGTCGTTATTACTCCATGCCCTTGATCAAATGTTTGATTATTACCCTTGGAGACACTGACAAACTCCCCTACTTTAGAGTATTCTATGTTACCTTTCATGGTTCCGTTAGAAGTAAAAGTGTATGTTGATCTGTTAGGGCCAACTTCTTTCTGAATTACATCCGATCCCTTTTCTACAAAAATTGGTTCTCCTAATGTTGCTGACTGAGCATACCCAGTATTAAAAAGAATAGTATTTGTTCCTGTTCCTCCAATTAGTAATAACATGACGGCAAATCCTGCTGTAATACTAATTGTATTCATTTATGATATTGAAATCGTAAGGATGTATATAAGACATTTCCTAATTACATGATCTTTAGAATCTAACCAAAAACGCAAATTATTCATGTTTTTTGACTTTCCCGTCTACGAGTGTTATCCTATAAATCGTGTTACAATTACGACACTTACTACGTTAACGATTTGAGTGACTGCCTCCTTTATTCCGCCTCAAATGTTGTCCTTTGTTGGGCTCATGTTGTAAAGTCAAGTCAGGTCAAAGTCAAGTTGAAATCAGATCGACGCTATCGATTAGCAATGTTGAGTATGTTGCCATCCGGATCCTTGAACCACGCGACTTTCATGTCATCTGCAACATGAACATCACCGTTTCGTGTTACCCCTGGCATATCATAGTGCTCAAATGCAATCCCTTTTGCCTTTAGCTGTTGCACGAAACCGTCCACATCCTGACCGACAACCCAGGTCACAGCAGTTGCCTTATTGGTCCCAGCAAATTGTGACTTATAGACGTTGATTAAGGTGTTTCCACTCTTAAAGATAATAACCTCTTGGCCTTCAGAACCAATCTGAGTTAGGCCTAGTGTATCCTTATAGAATTCCCTGGCTCTTTCCAGATTTTTGACCGCAATGTTCGCGGCCGCATCTTTGTCCCCTAACATGTTATTCTCTACTCGTCCATCTTTATGCGGCTAAACTCACCCATGATGAAATCGGTTCCTGGACTGACCAAAGCCACAGATTGCTGCCAAAGTGGGCCCATTCTTTCATCATTTCGCATCTTTGCACCTACTTCTTCTTTGTGTTTACGATCTCTATAGAACAAAAGCTCCAACCAAACCTCCTCATCTCGGGCGGCTGATACGATTTTAGCTATGTTAGACATACCCTCCATTGGTGCCTCGATACTGCCAAGCTGAAAGACTAAGTGTGCAACCCCAAATTCCTTTGTTATTATGTCGCCAAATTCCTTATCGAGCTGCATCATCGCATCATGGTTCTCTTTCGGTACTCGGTAAACAAAGTGATCGACCTCACTACCAATCCCCTGAGCTATTTCTGTCGTACTTAATCTACTCATATAAGCCCTATAGCTAACAGTATAAAAGGCATTACTCCCCAAGGGGAGGCTTATTAAATCGAGAGTAACATAGATGTTATTGCCTAAACCGAAGCGTAGCAAGTTGGAAATATACAATGATATTCTCAGCGCAATCGAGCTGGAATTACAGAACGGTAAGGCAAAACCTACTAGAGTCCAGTCCCGTAGCAATCTCGCATACGATAAGCTTGCCAGATATTTTGAAGAGCTGAAATACAAGGAAATGATCACACAAGATCCACTCAGGATAACAGAGAAAGGCCACGATTTCTTGCAGGATTATGACCGAATCAAGGCTTTTGTATTAGAAATGGGGGTAAAGTATTTGGATATTTCAGAGAGGAAAATTTATGGAAGCTGAAAAAACAGGCTATCGGCCATTTGAGTATCTTGACAGAATGGAAGGAAACAATCACATAGTCCTTCTTTACGATAACTCAAAGTACGCAGATCTAATAATCGCACGCTATATTTTCAATGGTTTCAAAAAAGGTGAGTCTTGCATTTTCTTTACTTCTGATAACCTTGAAAAAGTTAGAAAAAGGTTATCTGACGAAGGAATTGATGTTGAATCGTTACGCATCTATCAGATAGAGAGAGACAGTAAGAATAGACCTGACGCATTAAACCATCTCAGAACCATAAGAGAAGAAGCCACGAGAGGAATGAAGCCACCATATAGATTTGTTGGCAGAACTATAACGGATACGGAAACAATAGAAGGAATGAAACTGGGATTGCACGTTGAAAAAACTGGTAACGATCATTTTCAAGAGTTTGACTGTTCACAAATGTGTTATTACGACATTTCAGGAATAGAGCGATCAATGAGGGATGTATGGATCAAAGGACTTCTGAAAAACCATGGCCATGTCATTTATGCTTCTGAACCTGATAAGGCCGTAGCATTTGAAACAGACTTACTTCATGAGGAAGAATAAAAGTCACAGTCGGGTCAAATAGGAAAATAAGGTAAAGATCATAACACCATCCTCATAATTCAAAGAAGACTTTATAATACTCGTAAATGGTATTTCGATGATAATAAATGAGCGAAAGCCCAAAGACAATCCCTGACGGCTATCATTCAATCAACACCTATTTGGTTGTGAGAAATGCAGATAAGGCAATACAGTTTTACAAGAAAGCGTTGGGTGCCGAAGAACGCTTTCGCATGCACGGACCTGATGGCAAGACTATCATGCATGCAGATCTCAAAATAGGTGATTCGGTCTTTATGCTGACAGAAGAATCTAAGGAGATGAAAGCACTCTCTCCAGAATCTATTGGGGGGAGTCCAGTTACCATGTATGTTTACGTTAAGGATGTAGATTCTATATTCAATCAGGCTATATCTGAAGGGGCTACAGAGTTAAAACCAGTCAGAGACCAATTCTACGGAGATCGTTCTGGTTATTTAAGAGACCCATTTGGACATTTGTGGTCAATAGCGACTCATACGAAGGATCTATCGCCAGATGAACTTAGAAAGGCAGGAGAAGCATTTTTCGAGGAAATGTCGAAGATGAAGGCTCACTAGTAGAAAGTACCGTCGCAAAATCTTTGAGTTCAATCTTCTATCTATTTCTCTAGTATGCATCCTAAAGGGATGAGTATATGTCTCTTGGATACAATATATAATATGGATCAGCATGAACCAATATCATAATAGTTTGGGATTATATGATCTCCTGTTCAAGAGGATATTTTCCAGTCACAATGTTCTTATTTCTAACGCAATCTGCAATTCTTTCATGCTGTACAAACAGATATCC
>Ga0126304_10001726_pt1 | contig 10422 bp, 8 predicted proteins | sample Plot25_FD_92538 | JGI IMG/M metagenome (GOLD analysis project Ga0126304, IMG submission 92538) | Serpentine soil microbial communities from UC McLaughlin Reserve, CA, USA - Plot25 | ecosystem: Environmental > Terrestrial > Soil > Grasslands | place: USA: UC McLaughlin Reserve, Lake County... | reverse complement strand
TCTTGACACTGTTCAATCTTCGGGACATTGAGGCTCCTGTTAAATTAGGGACGTAGTCATGTTTTCTAATTGCTGAGATTCTAGAATCAAGGGAGGATTGTAAAAATGTTACATAATGCCCCAGATGTCTTGAAAAAGAAAAGTTATCTCTTATCCCCGTCAGTCACATGAAACACATACACTGTCACATTAATTTCAGGCTCGACGTCTGTAAGTAGTTTATTCAGGCGCTTCCTGTTAACATTGGGTCCATTTTTTGAACGATTTTTTTATTTAGGCGGGCCCAGAGGGACTCGGCAGAAAAAACTTCAGAATTTGGACTCGATGAATCATAAGCTGAGGACAAAAAATAATATTCGATCACTTTATGGGCGTCTATATTAGTTATAGATTGCTACTAGTAAGAATGCGATGGGAACTATTCCGGTCACCAGCCCAAGAATGGCATTCTATCCTAAGCAAACAAAATCTGCTACTTTTGTACATGTCATATCAAAGTATAGACAACAATGAATACGAGGGATATATACGATGGATAAAACGCCCTAAATATTATTGAGGATAGGAGAAAGAAATAGGTATCAGAAAATACAAAGAAATACTCATGAGCACAGTCAATGATGCACTTGAAATTCTAAGCTATAGTGCCACCGGTGTCTTGGGAATAGAATAAGAGACAAGGAAGAAGAGCAGGCGAGATTATCTACCTTTATTATAGGAATAGTGCATTTTAGAAAGTTGTACAGAATCTATTATTTAGACACAATTTTTATCGAAGATACTTTCTCCATTATATTTGCTCACAGAATGGCTGCTTTCGCCATCTAATATTCAAAATATAAATATCTTAACTTCTAGTGAAAAATCCATAATGAGGAGGTTTTCCTTATTTCCCGATTACTAGTTCTCAGGTTTTCTCTATCAGCTATTGTTATGGCTACCATGGCAAATGATCCATATCAATCTGCAGGACAAACCTCCCTTCTTTCTCCATTCCGCCCACTCTCCACATTGAATACTACGACTATTGTAATGACTATTTAGATTGTCCTATCCGTCTCATTGGGATGCAGAAGAAGAAGAAGACGATGAGGATATCTCTACAATCTTATTTTATAATTCGAGAACTGGGACTGAACTTTCGCTGAGTACCACCCTATTTCCATATCATAATGCTCCTTCCCCAAAAATATTGGCTGATAATTTTGATTGACATGACATAGATCCTCAATATATCCAAAATGTCTCTAAAACAGATACTTATGTTGGAGGAGGTGCTAGTCGAATTTTTCCTGCGTATAAAATCCAATAGATTATTTCTGATCCAGCTTACCTTCCAATTAATGCCGAGATTTTTGCGACAACTAGAAATGCGGCATTTCATTTTCATGTTGAGATGCATTCCGTAGATTATACCAGCGATTTGCAATTCCTAGATTATACGCTTGCATCATTTAAATTAAATAGTGGTCAGCCATGTTGATAAGTGATTGTAGGCGTAATATTTTCAATTATTTCAATTTAAATTCGGAAGTATTCACAAGTGCGTGCAGCAAAGTGGGCATTATCTAGAGTTATCTCAATACGTGCTGGATCCGAATAAAGAAAGCTACCTACCTCACACACCATTTTATCAGTACCTAATACTTCTACTCGAACCCTGTAGAGGTCAAAGGGGGCCACTCCGTAATACAAAAGTGCAGGCACTCTAACTGTGTAATATCCATACTGATCTGGACCTTCGTCCCCACTATAGGCTATTCTAGTATCCAAATTGAAAGTCTTCCAAATATAAGTACCGCCGTAGGCATCCACTGGACTTATAGTAAGTCTGACATTGCCCATTCCCGTGGGAGAAGATATGTAGATATTTATCCTATCACCATCTATATTCATTGTATCTATTTCCCCGACTCCTCGAACCCCAATTGGCGTAAACGGGTTTTGGTCAGGAGGTAAAGATTCAAGTGGAGGCAGACGAGCAGCTTGAGATTGAGGAGGGGCTTGAGCAACAGCTACTTCTAGTGCAGAATAGTTAACAACAAAAAGAGAATAGGAGATACTAAAAACAAGTAACACGAATACGACTACATTTTTAGCCTTATCTATTTTTGTCAAACTGATTGATTATCGCAATAAGTTAGAATTTTTAATTATTTAACCTTTTTTTGGGAGAGTTTTAGGCCGGAGCCACATAAAAGAAAATCTAAATTCTTATACACCTAATTTAGGTATTTAATTGAATGAATAAATTTATAAATTATAAGTCGGCCCGCGTGACCAATAAAATTCTATGGCGGATTATTGCATAGAATCTAGGTAATGATTCTTGAATAATTATATATGGTATTTCCATTAATTTCATAACGACCAATGTAGCGTGTTGGCGTCCCATTAGACATCATATACTTGATGAATTCACATACCACCTGATTTCAAAGCTGTCCTCATTTTCAATTTGCTGTATATCATCTGATGCAGCTTTTTTGATCAATAAACCCTTATGCATTCTAGCCTTCAATCCTAACTATTTTGATTTTTTTCTTTGCCTGTAAGAACCCAGTAGTTAAATAATTTTGAATCGACCATTATGTAGATCAACGATTATCACATATAGTTTCTGTCATGATGATAGAAATATGACAAATAATTACGAAGATGGTGCTAATCACGGCAACTTATTAGCAATAATTCCTAGCAGAGATGAATAGTAAGAGTAAGTTTAAATACCGAGGTTTATTGAGACCAGAATATGGAAAATAAATCGATTTTTTCCTTGTTTTTGTCAGTTATTATAGTTATGTCTTTAGTAGGACTATCCATAAAAGAAGGATATTCTCAAATAAACGATGGTACCGAAGTTACAGCTAATGTCACAAATAATCAAGCGCTTGATCCAGCTACAGCAGAAGTCTTAAACATGACTATGAATCAAAATTCTGATGGAAGACTTGATGTACAAGCAACACTTCCTACTAATGAAACCAAGGTAACAAGAAATGGTACACTGGTAGTAGGAGACTCACAGATTCCAATAACCTATGAACAAATGGGAGGCCTTAATATCATAGATGGAGACACGTTACTTGCCTCTGAGGTTGTCAATGGAAGAGCAGCTATTGACAGATTCAAAACTACCGAACCTTGGACCAATGGTGAGATCCCGGTTGTAATTAATAGTGATGTTCCAGACCAACAACGCATCTTTGATGCAATGGCTTACGTACAAACAACAACTCCTATAACATTTAAGCCAGTTGATATAGATGAAAATGGGGCGATTCTAAACTCCCACTATTTAAGATTTGTCCAAGCTCCGGCAAATGATGACTCTTGTTATACTTACGCAGGAATGTTATCTCCTGAACATCCAGTATTTACTGACCCTACAGATCCTTTTTATTCAGATGGCAATTATCATGGTCAGCCAGTTGTAGTAGCAAGCTGGTGTAATACAGCTGCTTTAGTACATGAACTTGGACACAATCTTGGGCTTTGGCATGAACAAAAAAGATGTGACAGAGACCAATATGTAGAAATTGTTTGGTCCAATATCCAAAGAGAGGCTTGGCCACAATATCAAGCTCTCTGTGATCCTCAAAGACCAGCAGAATCACCAACATCTTTTGGACCATACGATTACTGTTCTATAATGCACTATAAAAGATTTAGTGGCTTTGCAGTAGATATAAATCAACCGGTAATCAATCTCAGACAGAACGTCGTGGGATGCGATGAGATTGGTATGGCAGAAGAGTATAGTCCAACAGATATTGCAGCAATAAATTCAATTTATTCATTTGTTCAATAGAATGAGAATTTCAAAACACTACCTTACCCTTTTTGCTATTTTAATTTTTTTATCATCTGTCGTAATTCATTCCTCTAGCTCTGTATTAAAAATAGATAAACAATATAATTCAAATGATAGGACTGCTAATTTTTCCGAATATAGAGATGACCCAATAAAATATATCAATAATACTGTTGTTGAAGCTAATGATAATAGAATTAATAATTTTCAATCCAATATACAAGAAATTGATGATTTCACTCTGTTCGTTTATATCATCGGTTCCAACTTGGAAGATGACTCATATGAAGCAACAAAAGACATTAATGAAATGTTGAAAGGTCAGTTAAATAATCATAAAGTTAATGTAGTATTAGAGACAGGGGGAGCTACCGGAAAGCCAGATGGTACTAGAATAATAGATTTTTCCAGCGTAAAACGACACTTTATCTCTAATAATACTCTTCATACTTTGCCGCAGGATTTAGGTCTGCTGAATATGGGAGATAATAAAACACTTTCAGATTTTTTGGATTGGGGCATTTCCAACTTTCCTGCAAAACAATATGGATTGATATTTTGGGGCCATGGACAAGGTGTTCAAGGTTTCGGAGTTGATGATGATAATTTAGGGACTGATTCACTAATTCTGAATGAAATACTTTTTTCATTATATGAAACTGTTCTTCGTTATCCACCAGTTACCTTCAAAAATTTTGAATTCATAGGTTTTGACTCTTGTCTAATGGGTACGTTTGAAGTAGCATCGCTTTTAAGTACTGTAATTCCAAATTATAAATTTTCTAATTTCTTAATTGGTTCGGAAGAGATCGAACCAAATTGGGGATGGAATTATACAGACATCATTAATTCAATAGCTTTGAACCCTGAAATTACAGGCGACACACTAGGAAAAAAAATAATTGAATCATATGTCAATGATTCAAATAGAATATCCCAAGAGAACAAATTTTATGCTAATAGAGATATTACTATTTCTGTTATTAATTTAACAAGAATTCCAGAATTAAATCAAAGGCTAGATGATATAGTAAATTCTGCTATTCTTGAATTAAGAGATCAAAAATCATTATTGAAATTGTTAAGGACGATTGATGTTACCGAAAGTTTTGGAGAAACAGTAACGAGTAGTTATGGAATGATCGATCTTTATGATTTTTTGTCTAATTTAGCTAATATTTTTCCTTCTTTAAAGACCAATATTAACGAAGTTAAAGATGAAATTAATTCTGCCGTGATATATAATTACTCGGGCGAGGCACATCCTAATGCTAATGGTCTTTCAATTTTTTTTCCGTTATCTCTATCAGATTTAGGAATAATTGATAGGATGCTTGCAAAGCGTTCTTCAGTGACATATAACATGAATTGGCTCAATTTCATAAATTCATTAGGAGGTATTATAACGACGGATAAATTTACACCAGTAATACAATCTAATCGAAATGGCAACGCCATTGATGTTCATATTTCAGATCCTGATATTCAGACAATTTTTATTTCCTTCATTATTCAATCAAGTGAAGGTAATCCTATCTTGTATATTCAAAATTTAGATCCTAATCTAATAAATGAAACAGGATTTTTCAAATATAAGGATAATAAGATGTTAGCACTATGTAATGAAAAATTATGTTCCCCAGTTTCTATGACTATGAATATCAATAAAGATTCAAAGAAAATTTTTATTCCTGTTGAAATACAATCTTCTAAACATCCAAATAGACAAGTATCGCTCGTATATGAATTTCGAAATAATAGTTTCTTCTTTTTGGGAGGTATTGACGAAAATCAAGTTAAAGGTGGCCAATCAATCCCAAAAGAAAAAGTAATTTTTGAACAGGGTGATACTATCACTTCACGAGGCTTAAAATTTAATGATCAACCCTTTTTTATTGAAGAACCAACAACTATTAAAAATAGAATAAAAAATATTTTCAATACATTTGTAAAAGATAGACCTCTTACTGTAGCAGATCCTATAAAAATTACACCAAAATTTGTTAATATTAATCAAACAGCGATTTTAATAGCATTTTGTGATTTCTCAGATCATTGTGACCAGACAAGAAGATATTATATCAATACTGCTAATGATACTAACTATCCTTTTGAACCCATTGATCAAAATCAAACATTATTGTTCGATCATACAGGTACAAATAATTCTAATAATCTAATTTATGCAAATCAAAGAGATGGATTCCAGCTAGAGTATCCGTCTAATTGGCTTTCAGTGGCTGTAGATCCATATACACCCACACAATCGCAAATTTATCTTAACGATCCAGACGTCTTATTATTATTTCCTTTAGAGGAAATTATCAATAGTAACGGATCTGCTTTTTCTCTTCAGAATAGAATCAGTATTGCTTTGCAAGAAAGAACTAATACAGATCCAAATCCAAAATTATATTTTGATTTCTTTAACAATACAGAGATCCAACAACATCTAATAACAGAGCTTGAATATGAATTATCAAATGCAAGTAAAACATCCATCAACGGATATCCCGCATTTGAATTCATTCTCAAATATCAGAAAGATAACCCTTTTTTTAATGAAAAAGACGCAAAAAGATTGGAATATATTGTTACATTATCAATCGATGGAAAAGGATATACAATAACTTTTGCATCAGAGGAAGCAAGATTTAATAAGTATTTGCCCATAGTAAAAAAAATTATTTCTTCATTTAGACCTATTAATGAACTGGCATTACAAGAATCTCCTAATGAATTAAACGATGAAAACAAAGACATAGCAAAAATTAGAGAGATCATGACAAATAGAATGTTAAAAAATATTATTTGGAAAGAATACACAGATCCAATTTATAACTTTACACTATCATACCCATACGTTGATATATTCAACAAACCTGTAGCACATCAACCTGATAAGAATAATCCCTATACAATATTATTTATACCACCTAGGAATAATTTCTTAGATCATCCCTACAAGGATCCCAGCCTGTCGATTGCTATCAGTAACGATAGCCAATTTATTGAGTCTCTTCAGTTAAAGAAACAACTATTTAATTCTGAAATTTTGAATTCAACTTCAGGAAATCTATTAGATGGATTATTAACTACGGTATATGAACATAAATATTTTCTTCCCCTCCTTTATCAATGGGTGTACGAAAAAGAGGCTTATGCTTACATCGATGATAAATTAGTATGGATATCAATTATAGCTCCATATGATAACTATATCCTCTATGAATCTATGTTTGATAATGTTATCAAGTCTTTCAAATTTTTAAATAAAAGATGATTTGAACATATCGAGGAGATATTTAAGAATAAGGAGCGGACTTAACGAACAATTAAAAATATTGCACTACAAGCACATACACCTTGATTACTTGGCCTCTTGAAGTATGAAATGGTGAAAGTATGATCTAGAACACTCCGGTATAAACTCGACCTGTGAAGGTCGGACATTTTGGGTGCTAAATGTTGATCAGTCAGTCCTATTTACAGCAGGATTTTCAGGTATTTCAGATTGGACATTTATGTGTCTATAATTTGCTGGCTCAAATATTCCCGTCTCACTTCCGTTGCGTCCAAGTGCAAGATTTCCTTCAAAAAAAGGATAGTATATTGGGGGAACAAGTCTGGGTTCCAATAGATTATCTCGAGGGTCAAATAAGTTGTAAAAATTGTCTACCTGTGCTTCTATAGCCTGCCCATAGACTATTTCATCGGTGCTATCTTGGTCATCTTTAGATACCTTTTCATCATCTACAGCTGCACCCAACAAGTGCACAGATGCTACTTTGAAATTCCTATCATTCCATGGTTCGTCATTATTCAGAACTCCCAACGCACTCAAGACTACCCTAGCTCCTAAAGAATGAGCCACAAGTCTAACTTTGCTGTCAGGACAGTGAAGCTTGAAATCAGAAATAAAAGATGCAAGAAAAGCTCCATTTGCATTAGCTATTTGTTTTGCTGTATCCCAGCCAGACGCCGATAGGGGAGTATTTGCATCCCAACTGAAACCAACAATGGTAATGTTGTCGTATCCGTTGGCTTTAACAGATAAATCTACTCTACCAAATTCTTCTATAGCTTCGGTTTCGTTAGCCCAAACTCCATGAACATATATACCAATTTCTCGAGGGCAATTTTGGCCGTTTAGTCCAAGTGTGGCTGCCGCATTAGAAAGCTCCCGTTGTCCAGAGGGGAATGCTGTATTAGTATCAAAGATACCTCGTGTTGAAAATACAATACGTGGAGTTTGTGCATAAGCGATATTATCCAATGACTGTAAGAAAACAAATAATAGAAATGATGTTCCTATGAGAGGGATTAATTGTACCACTTTTTTTGGTTTAGTTATCCTCATCACTATCTATAAACAAACTTGCCTTTTTAAAGAGAATGTTAAAAAATCGCATTCCATGCTTAGCGTTCAAAATACTAACAAAAAAGAGCGTTAGGGGGCCGATGGATAGGGGGCTAAAGCAAGCCCTATACAACTTCAAAGATGATGGTAAAGAGTGTGTAGCAAACGAAATTTGGATAGTCGACGAGTCAGATGAAAAAATGGTGAGTTAAAAGTACTGACCTTATTTGCACTTATTATGCTCATACAGTCATCATCATCAGCTGATATTGCGCTTGCAGCATCTTACCAAACAGCATCACTGTCACCGGTAAATACTACTATTAGGACTACTGTCAACTTTAGGATTGATAAGGAGAACTGTCCTAGCGAAGTAGCTGTATTATATGTTCATGGTTGGATACCAATCAATAAAAGTAAAGTTAACGAGGAGGAAACTGGAAGAGTGGACCTATCTATTAAGCATAATGGATATCCTAGAAAGATTATTCTTTGTATTCAGTTGGGATTCTGAAGAATACCTGCTATAGATGAGATGCAAATGATGATGGCAGTTGCGATTTGTATAGCATCGTCCCCATACACAATTACACTTTTTACAATTGTATGATATCAAATATCGTGGCTGGCGACAATCATCATGGATAAATGGGCTTTAGAGACCCGGATAACCGTAGCTCTTGATACATGACGAAGCAATAGAAAAAGTAGTTAGGCACCGGATAGCGATCCCTTAAAGAAGGGCTCTGGCAAAAACCGTAGATTAGAACTCTATATGCAAAGGGGTTTTGATTGCTAGAGCTTTAAAGGTTATCTCTGGCAATATTGTCGCTGCTGGTTCCACTCTTGTTGTTTATTGTAGATCGTCTTCTTCCAATACTACTGGATGTACATGATGGGGCGATAGAGGAATTTAGTACCTCCAACCAACCATTATAGCAGCAGAGCATCAATTAGCCTGCCGGCCTAGACAGGCTTCTCTTAATCCAGCAAGCCCAACCGCTGATGTATATAGAATAGAAGAATACCAAATGGGCACCTGATGGCTTTCATACAAAAATTATGACAGGTTCGTTTGAGAAGATGAAAAAAGAAAAAGCATCAGGCTCCCTTTTGCGAAGATGACATACTGCATAATTGAGGCAGAGCAGTACAATAATAATAACCATCATCATCGTCAGCGATAGCATCAACTAAATGTTCCTGAATTATTATTGTTTATAATCTATAACTCTCTATAATAACGACGAATTTTGCCTTTTTTTTATATTTTTTCTGTTCATTCCTATTCTAAGCCACTATACTTTTATAGTTCCTCGTTTGAGACGATCATGCTATGAATAGAGTGCAGGGGCGGGTTTAATGAAGAAGTTCATAGCGAGCAGAGAAGTTACGGTGATTTGCATCTTATCATTAGTTGCGTCAACATTAACGCACGCTACAAACACTGCACAGGCAGACACAGGGAGGATTTATTTCATTTCTGCAGCGGGATTTTGTAATGATGGTATTGATAATGATTTAGATGGCTTCATAGATTATCAGGATATTATTGGTGATTGTGTAGCAGGTCCCCAAAGAACTTACGGCCCACAAGAGATTTGTGGTGATGGTATTGATAATGAGGGCGATGGGTTTGCAGATCGTTGGGATACACCTGATTGTAGGATTTGCTACCTTTATGGACAATGTCCTCCTGGCCCTGTAAACCCTGGTGATCCAAGTCCCTTTGGTCCTTGGGATGCACACGGTCAGCTCGTATACGAAAGTTGTCTGGATGGTGTCGACAATGATGGAGATGGAATTATAGATGAAGGTTGTCGTCGGGCTCTACATGCGATAGAGATTTGTGGAAATAATTGGGATGATAATTACGATGGAAGGGTAGACGAACCTTTTGTTGAGGAATTCGGCGTGCCCTGTAGGCCTTTTTAGCCACATATAACTGCATCCATATTGCTGCTTGATATGAAGTAGTAACGTCCTTTTCTGATACTCTGCCATCATTTTTGTACTCGGTTTGTCTTGTCAAGATAGTGAAAGTTGAAGATATTATTCTTGTACAGCTATTTCGTTGACAAAATCAATAATTATTTTCCTAAAGACACCAGCATTTGCCTTTGCCAGATCCATACCTATGGACTGTTATTGTTAGAAAAAAACGGGCCCAGAGGGACTCGAACCCTCGACCAACTGCTCCGCAGGCAGCCATTCTATCCAAGCTGAACTATGGGCCCAGCATCTCGCT
>Ga0126304_10001725_pt1 | contig 10423 bp, 7 predicted proteins | sample Plot25_FD_92538 | JGI IMG/M metagenome (GOLD analysis project Ga0126304, IMG submission 92538) | Serpentine soil microbial communities from UC McLaughlin Reserve, CA, USA - Plot25 | ecosystem: Environmental > Terrestrial > Soil > Grasslands | place: USA: UC McLaughlin Reserve, Lake County... | reverse complement strand
GATCGGAACGACATTCCCAGCATTTCCGCAGCCTTGGTCTGAACCCCGCCCGTCCGTTCAAGCGCAAGCGCGATGTAATGCCGGTAAAACTCTTCGCCGAGCGCCTCGAGGTCGAACCCCTCTTTCAACTCGGGCATACCCACCGACTGCTGTCCGACAGGACCGTCCTGCGCCCCGACACGTTTTGACGATCGAGCCCTGACTTGAGCCGGGAGGCTTTCGGGCAGCACGACTTGCGTCTGCTCCAGGGCGACCGCACGTTCCAAGGCGTTCTCGAGCTCGCGGACGTTGCCTGGCCAGTCATAGGCCGACAGGACGTCCATGGCCTCGTGCGAAATGCTGCGCACCGGCGTTTCGATGCCTTCAGAGTACTTCGCCAGGAAGTGGTCCGCCAGTAGTGGCACGTCCTCGCGGCGCTCGCGGAGTGGCGGCAGGTCGAGGTGGATGACGTTGATGCGGTAATACAAATCTTCACGGAACCGGTTCTCGGCCACCATCTTCTGCAGGTCCTGATTGGTCGCCGCGATCACGCGGATGTCGGCCTGGACTTCCTCTGTCCCGCCCAGACGGCGGAACCGGCGATCCTGCAGGACCCGCAACAGCTTCACCTGCATCGTCGGAGACATTTCGCCAATCTCGTCCAGGAAGATAGTGCCGTGCTCGGCGACTTCGACGAGGCCCTTCTTGTTGGCATCAGCGCCCGTGAATGCGCCGCGCATGTGGCCGAAGAGCTCGGACTCGAGCAACGTCTCTGGCAGTGCGCCGCAGTTCAACGCCACGAATGGATGCTCTCTCCGAAGCGAGTTGTAGTGCACAGCGCGAGCGACCAGATCCTTGCCTGTCCCGGACTCGCCGGTGATGAGGATCGTGCTGTTCGTCTTCGCGATCGTCTCGACCATCTTGAAGACGGCGAGCATCGCATCGCTGCGGCCGATGATGTTGCAGAACTCGTGGCTGCTGTTGAGCGCGCGCTTGAGCAGCACGTTCTCCTGTTTGAGCCGCAGCGCCTCGATATGCTGACGGACCTTCAGCCGCAGTTCGTCCATGTTGAACGGCTTCGTGAAGTAGTCCACTGCCCCAAGCCGCATCGCTTCGACCGCGCTGTCCGTCGAGGCGAACGCCGTCATCATGAACGCGATGATGTCGCGATTGAGTGCTTTGGCCGCGCGCAGCACATCGACGCCGCCAATGTCCGGCATGCGGATGTCGGACAGGAGCAAATCGACGCGTTCCCCCTCGAGGATGGCGATGGCCTCTCTCCCGTTCGCGGCCAGCACCACGTCGAACCCGTCGCGACGAAGGATGATGCGCAGCATGTCGCGCATCGACGGCTCATCGTCCACGATCAGGATGCGCGGCTTCGTTCCCTGCTCAGGCACCTCGTTGACACGCGCGGCAGACAGCTGACTCATACGAATGCCCTCTGCAGGTCGCTCTCACGGGTCGGGCTGCCGATCACGGGCCTCGTGCCGCGCATCGGCAGCCGCACAGTCACGACCGTACCGGCGCCGACGCGAGACGAGACATTGATGGTGCCGTTGTGGTCGGTCACGATGCGATGCACGATCGCCAGTCCCAATCCCGTGCCTTTTTCAAATGAACTGTGAAACGGCTGAAAGATGGCGTCCAGATCCTCCGAGGGAATCCCGCGGCCCTGATCCCGTACCGTCAGCAGGGCCGCCCTGGAGCCGTCGGCCGCGGTCGCGGCAGTCAGCAGGAGACGGCCGCCCTGCGCCATCGCGCGAAGGCCGTTCGTCGCCAGGTTCCAGATTACCTGTCGGATCTGATTCTCGTCGGCTTCACACCACACGGGATCGGCCGGCACCTGCACGTCAATCGTGTGGTGCACCTGTACTTCCGAACTGTTGCGCAGGAGCAACGCGGCGTCCTGAACAACCCTGCGGATATCGAGCGTCGCGAGCGCAAACCTATGTGGCCGAGCGTATGCCAGGAACGACTTGATCGTGTCGTTGAGCCGTTCAGACTCGCGGAGGACGATGTCCATTAGCTGCGCCTGTTCGTCGTTGAGCGCCAGTTCCTGGCGAAGCACTTGAATCGAACCGGACATCGAGGCCAGCGGATTTCGGATCTCGTGAGCGATGCCGGCTGCCATCTCGCCGACCGCCGCGAGGCGCTGCTGTAACCGCGCGTTCCGCTCCAGCCGGCGCACGTCGGTGACGTCCTGGAACGTGAAGAGAAACCCCGCCCGTCCGTCAGGGAATGTCAGCGGACTCACGGTGAGACCGAGGTCGATCGAACGACCGTCGCCGGTGCGATGCTCGGTGTCGATTCTGAGCGTGCGTACGTCGTCGAGACCTGCCAGCCCGGTTCTGGTATCTGCCGGCAGTTGCAGCACGTCGATCGCGTCGTGCCGGATCGCTTGCGCGCTGGCAATGCCGAGAATGTTCGAGGCTGCCCGGTTGAACGTCAGGATACGAGCATCTGCGTCGGTCGTCACCAGTCCACTCAGAAGACTATTGATGACGTTCTCGTTGTACTTGCGGAGATCCCGGATCTCGTGCGACGCGTACTCGAGGCGTGCGCCCGCAGAACGGAGACTCTCGGCCAGTGAGCCGGCGAGCAACGCAACGGCGAAGAAGCCGCTCAGGTTGATGGCAACCGTGTAACGGGCGACGCCGAGCGTTGGCAACTCTACAAATGGCGTGAACCGCTTGACCACGGCCGGAAGGCCGATGTCCACGTACTGCAGCAGCACGAGCGCCAGATAAAGCATCGCGCTCAGGCTCGCGACCTGCAGCGCCACTCGTCGCGAGCGAATGATGCTCGCGGCGATCACCGGCAATACATACAACGAGGAGAAATTGCTGGCGATGCCGCCGGTGACGTGGATGAAAGCGGATACGAGCACCGCGTCGACGCCAAACTGCAGATCGAGCAACCACGGATGACGCTCGGTAAACCTGAGCGTTGCGAGATACACAACGCTCAGCGCATAGGTCAGTCCGATGAGCGTGAAGAACGGATCGACCGGGAACGCGCCCGGCCGGCTGATTTGAATCAGGATCGCCGAGCCGAGCAGCAGCGTGCCGATGACGACACGCGCGGCAATCAGCGTCGAAAGGCGGGAACGAAGATTCACATCAGCCCGTCAGCTTGCTGATCAGGTCGAAGATTGGCATATACATCGCGATGACGATGCCACCCACCACACCACCGAGGAAGGCGATCATGATCGGTTCGAGCAGCGTCAGCAGGCCAGCAACCGCGACGTCCACTTCCTCCTCGTAGAAGTCGGCGATCTTCTGCAGCATCGTATCGAGTGCGCCGGTCGCCTCGCCGACGCTGATCATCTGCACGACCATCGGCGGAAACACACCGGTCTCCTTGAGTGGGGCCGCAATCGTGTCGCCGCCCTCGATGCTCTTGCGCGTGAGCATGATGGCATCCTCGACAATGGCGTTGCCGGAGGTACGGGCCGTGATGTCGAGCGCCTCGAGAATGGAGACGCCGGAGGCCAGCAGTGTGGACAGAGTGCGGCAGAAGCGCGCCACCGCGATCTTTCTCATCAGGTTGCCGAGCACCGGCATTCGCAGCACCGTCGCGTCCACGAATCTCCGTCCGCCTGGCGTAGCGTAGAACGTGCGGAAGCCAAACCCCAATGCGAAGAAGGCCGGAATGACGAACGGCACGAACTGCACCACTCCGTTGCTCATCGCAATGACGATCCGAGTCGGCAACGGCAGCGTGGCGCCGAGGCCCGCGAACAGGCTGGCGAACGTCGGAATGACCTTCCACAGAATGACGCCGACGACCAGGCCGGCAATGACGATGACCGCGATCGGATAGATCATCGCGGACTTGACCTGGCCCTTGAGCTTGACGGCCTTCTCGATATAGGTGGCTAGTCGCTTAAGGATCGTGTCGAGAATACCGCCGGCCTCACCCGCCGCAATCATGTTGGTGAACAGCGGGTCGAAGGTCTTCGGATGCCTCTTCATCGCATCCGCCAGCGACATGCCGCTCTCGACATCGCCGCGAGTCGCGAGAATCACCGCCGAGAAGTTCTTGTCCTCTTCCTGCGTACCGAGGATCTCGAGACACTGCACGAGCGGAAGGCCGGCGTCGATCATGACGGAGAACTGGCGCGTGAATACCGCCAGGTTCTTGGCGTTTACCCGCCGAGCCTTGACCTTGCCAGGGCCGCCGGACTTGGCGGCTTCTTTGACCGGGTTGATCTGCGTGACGAGAATCTGCTCGCGCCGCAGTGCCGACACCGCCGCGTCAATCGACTCGGCGATGCGCTCGCCTGTCACGTTCTGACCGGCTCGCGTCCGTCCGCTATATGCAAAAGTCGCCATTACGTCCTGCTCTCCAACCACCAACCACTAACCATCAACCACTAACCAGGGCGACGCAGCCGGGCCCCTAGCGCGCAACCGGCTTCGGGGATCCACCGGCACGGCCGAGGCCGGCGCCCGCGACAACACCCACACCGCGGCTGATCAGATCCTGCAACTCGTCGCGATTCGACGAGGCCATCGTCGCGGTCTCGAGAGTGATCAGCTTCTTCTGATACAGCGTCGCCAGCGACTGGTTCATCGTCTGCATGCCCATCTTTTCTTGACCGGTCTGCATCGCCGAGTAGATCTGATGGACCTTGTCCTCGCGAACCAGATTGCGAATGCCCGCCGTCGGCACCATGATCTCCAGCGCGACGACGCGTCCGCCGCCAATCTTCGGCAGCAGCGCCTGACAGACGATGCCCTCCAGTACGAGCGAGAGCTGGGTGCGAATCTGGCTTTGCTGGTGCGCCGGGAAGATATCGATGATGCGGTTGATCGTCTGCGACGCCGAGTTGGTGTGCAGCGTCCCGAACGTCAAGTGGCCCGTCTCGGCGATGCGCAGCGCGGCTTCCACCGTTTCGAGGTCGCGCATTTCACCGATCAGGACGATGTCCGGATCCTCGCGGAGGGCGGCGCGCAACGCGTTACTGAAGCTGTGCGTGTCGCTGTGCACCTCGCGCTGGTTGACCAGACAGCCCTGATGCTGATGGACGAACTCGATCGGATCCTCGATGGTGAGGATGTGGTCGTGGCGTTCCTTGTTGATCTTGTCGATCATCGCCGCCAGCGTGGTGGATTTACCGGATCCGGTCGGACCGGTGACCAGCACGAGACCGCGCGGCCGCTCGGCGAGCGTCGTCAACACCTGCGGCAGGTTCAGATCCTGGAAGCTGCGGATTTTTTCGGGGATCAACCGGTAGACGGCACCAACCGCGCCGCGTTGGTTGAACATGTTGACGCGGAACCGCGCCAGGCCCTTGATGCCGAATGAGAAGTCGAGCTCCAGCGTCTCCTCGAAGCGCTTCTTCTGCGCGTCGGTGAGCACGCTGTAAGCGAGCTGCTTGGTCTCCGACGGGTTCAAGTCCGTACCAGAAAGCCGCACCAGGTGTCCGTGCACACGCACCTGTGGCGGTGTCGCGGTGGTGATATGGAGGTCCGAGCCCTCCATCTGCACCATCGTGTTCAGGAGTTCAGGCAGCGTCATCACTTCACGGTCTCCCTTACGATCTCCTCGATCGTCGTCACACCATCTTTGACTTTGCGCAGTCCGCTGCCCCGCAGCGTAATCATCCCGTCGTCCACCGCCTTGCGGCGGAGTTCGAGTGAGGATGCGCCGACCAGAATGAGCTCGCGGAGTTCCTCGGTCACTTCCATGACTTCGTAGAGACCGACGCGGCCCTTGTATCCCGTGTTGTTACACTTCTCGCAGCCCTTCCCCTTGTTGGGAACCACTGTCTTTGCATCTTCGGCATTGAACCCGGCCTGCATCAGCGCGGCGGTCGGCGTCGGGTCTGGTTCCGTGCAGTTCTTACAGATTCTGCGAACCAGTCGCTGTGCACAAATGAGATTCAGCGAGCTGGCGACCAGGAACGGCTCGATGCCCATGTTCATCAAGCGGTTCACGGTGCTCGGTGCGTCGTTGGTGTGCAGCGTGGACAACACGAGGTGTCCGGTGAGCGCCGCCTTAACGGCGATTTCCGCGGTTTCGAAGTCACGGATTTCGCCGACGAGGATGATGTTCGGGTCCTGACGTAGAAAGCTTCTGAGTGCGGCCGCGAAATTGAGCCCGATGCTCTCGCGCACCAGGACCTGATTGACGCCCATCAAGTTGAACTCGACCGGGTCTTCGGCGGTCATGATGTTCGTCTGCACCGTGTTGATCCGCGAGATCGAGGAGTACAGGGTGTTGGTCTTACCGGATCCGGTCGGCCCGGTAACGAGCACCATGCCCCACGGCTTGTCGATCGCCAGCTCGAACTTGTGCAGCGACTCATGCTCGAACCCGAGCTTGGTCATATCGAGCATCAACTTGGTCTTGTCGAGGAGACGCAGCACGATCTTCTCGCCGAAGAGCGTGGGTAGACACGAGACGCGAAAGTCGATGTCGCGCATCTCGCCGCCGTCCTGGAAGCGGATTTTGATGCGGCCGTCCTGCGGCAGCCGCTTTTCTGCGATGTCCAGCTTGGACATGATCTTGATGCGCGAGGTGATCGCGTCGCGGAACTTCATCGGCGGCTGCATGATGTTGTAGAGAATGCCGTCGATGCGGTACCGGACGCGCAGCTCCTTCTCGTAGGGCTCGATGTGAATGTCGCTCGCGCCCTTCTGAATGGCCGACATCAGGATCACGTTGACCAGCTTGATGACTGGCGCTTCTTCGCCTTGCTTGGCGAGCGCCTCGGCGCTGATCTCTTCGAACTCTTCCAGGACCTCGACGTCGCCGGCGTCGCCGAGCGCGGGCATCTCCTCGAGGGCTTTGCTGGCGAATTCGAGCGCGCTGGCGCCGCTCTGGTTGACGCCGCCGCCACCGCCACCGCCGGGTGTCATCGACACCTTCCCGTAGTACTTCTGAATGGCATCGACGACTGCCGTTTCCGACGCCACGACCGGCTCGACGTTGTAGCCCGTCATGAACTTGATGTCGTCCATGGCGAACACGTTGGTCGGGTCGGTCATCGCGATCGTCAGCGTCGCGCCTGAACGGGAGAGCGGAATGATCTGATATTTCTGGGCCGTCTCGGCGGGTACGAGCTTGACGACGGTGGCATCGACGTCGAACTGACTGAGGGCAATAGAGGGAACGCCGTACTGCTTACTGAGAAGCGCGGTGATCTCGTCGTCTTTGACGTATCCCAGCTTGATCAGATTGAAGCCGAGTTTTCCCCCATGCTGGCGCTGATAGTTCAACGCCTCCTGAAGTTGCTCGGGTGTGATGCGCTTCTCCTTGAGAAGCAGCTCTCCGATTCGGACCGCCATTTAACCTGAATCGTCAGAAGGTTCGTTGGGCCTGAGCGCACCTGTGGCAAAGCACCACGTTCGGGGCTCTGCGGCTGGTCTACTTCTCGGCCTGCACGGTCCTGCCCGATAGGGTCGAGGTAGGCAGGCCGAAGCCCGGAGTTGTGATGGAATAAAGGGAACGGCCTCAGCGCGTGCGCTTGACGTCCCGCCATGCTTGGTTCATGTGTTGGGCAGCCGCCCATAAGGAACAGAACTGGACATTTGCCGTATTAGGAGACTGATTGAGCTCAGTACCGGAGGCGGAGGTTTCGCCATCCACACTCGGGTTCCTCCCACGACTTATCGGCGTCATCCGATGTCCCCGCACAACACTTCGGGCCGTGGCTTCGTCACCACGGTGGGTCGGACTCGTAGCGGTTCTCGCGGTCATCACCGCGGCGAGCCAGGCGTTGCTGTTCCAGACCGAAGTCGGTCGGGTGGCGCTCGTGGATCAATGGGAGCGGACCGCCCTGGCCTTCGGGCAGCCGGTTGACGCGGCGCGATACGCCGAATTCCAGGCGCTTAGTGGCAACGGCCCGCTCTACGGGGTAGCTACGGCGCTGGCCGGCGGACCGGTGCTGACGCTGGTGGTCGCGGGGGTCATTGCCTTCGCCTTCCGAAGGAACGACCGTGTTGTGTCTTTCTCTCAGGTGCTCGCGGTGGTCGCACATGCCAGCGTCATCCTCGCCATCCGACTTCTGGTGTCAATACCGGTGAGTTATGCGCGAGAAGCGACGGGCGGCGCGACATCGCTCGGCTTGTGGTTCCCCGCACTCGATGCCGCGTCTTTCGCAGGGCGGTTCGTCGGAGCACTCGACGTCTTCGTTCTCTGGTGGGTCGTGCTGCTGGCCACCGGCGTGGCGGTGTTGTACGGACGGCAATCCCGATCTATGGCAGCGGCTTTCTTAGGGGTCTATGCCGGTCTGGCCCTGCTGTTGGCGGTGACCATGACCGCACTGGGAGGAACCGTGTAGTGGCAGACACAACTACCGCACAACCGGCGTCGCATCCCGGCCTGCTCGCCCGGATCATCGGCGTGCTCACGTCGCCAAGGAACACGTTCGCCGCGGTGGCCGCACGTCCGCGTTGGCTCGGCGTGATGGCGATCACTCTTGTCGTTACCGCGGCATGTCAATACGTGATCCTGTCGTCCCCCGACATGCAGGAGGCGATGATCGCGCAGGCGACGAGGAACCCCAACATGAGTGACGCGCAAGTGGCGGCCACCGAGCGGTTCATCCCGAGGCTACCGGCCATTTTCGCGGGCGCTACCCTCGTCCTTGGTCCGTTGGTCAGCGCGATCGTTGCCGGAATCCTGCTGATGATCTTCTCAACGATGATGGGTGGCGCGGCGACATTCAAGCAGGTTTATGCCGTTACCGCCCATGCCGGGGTCGTGTCAATGCTGTCAGGTCTGCTCAGCGCAGGCTTGATCATGATCGGCGCACCGCCTACAGGCCCGAACCCACCTGGCGCCAACCTGGGGATCTTCGTGCCGATGCTGGAGGAGACGAGCTTCATCACGCAATTCCTCAGCGCGATCGATCTGGTTCTGGTCTGGTGGGTCGTCACCTTGTCGATTGGTCTGGCAGTTCTCTACAAGCGCCGCACAGGCGGGATCGCAGTCACGCTGCTCTGCTTCTACGTGTTGTTCGCACTCGTCATCGGGTACGCCCGGTCGGGTTCCTGAGGAGACTTGATGTCCTGGAAAAAGGTTTCCATCATTGTTGGGATCGTGCTGGTCCTCGCCGCGGTGGTGGCGGCCAATCTTTATTTCCGCCGCGACACCGGCCTAAACGTCAACGCGGAAGGCGTCCGATCGCGTGACCTGGAGGCGATCGTCTCGGCGTCCGGCAAGATTCAGCCGAAGAAACAGGTCAACGTCTCCGCGAACACCACCGGCCGGGTCACACGCGTCGCCGTCGAAGAAGGACAGCGCGTCAAGACTGGTCAGTTCCTGCTCGAGATCGATCCGCGGTCGCTCGACGCGCAGCTGCAGCGCGGCGAAGCGAGCGTCGCCGCGGCTCAGTCGTCACTGCAGCAGTCGCGCGCCTCCGTTCAGCAGACACGGGCGCTGCTCGAACTCGCGCGTCAGAACCTGAAACGGACGCAGGAGCTGTGGAAAGAAGGGCTGACCACCCGAGAAGCGCTCGAGCGAGCCGAGAACGACGTCCAGGTGCGCGAGGCGGAGCTGAAGACGCGCGAACAGGAAATCCAGACCAACGAACAACGGATCAAGGTGGAGGAAGCGGGTCTCGCGACGACGAAGTACAACCTCAATCAGGTGATCATCTCCGCGCCGATGGACGGTCTCGTCACTCGCCGCAGTATCGAGGAAGGTGAAACGGCGGTGCTCGGCACCATGAACAATGCCGGCTCGGTGCTGCTGACGATCGCCGACATGTCCATGCTCGAAGCGGAGGTTGAGGTAGACGAGACCGAGATTCCCTCGGTGTCGTTGGGACAGCTCGCGAAGGTCACGATCGACGCCATTCCGGATCGGACGTTCAAGGGACATGTGACCGAGGTCGGCAACAGCCCGATTCAGACAACAACCAACCAGAACCAGGGTCAGCGTCAGGCGACCACGTTCAAGGTGGTCATTACGATCGACGAGGACGTGCCGGACGTGCGCCCCGGATTCACCTGCACCGCGGAGATCACCACCGCCACCCGTAAGAACGTGGTCTCCGTCCCCATCCAGGCGCTCACCGTCCGGGAAATGCTCTACAACGACAAAGGCGAGCTCGTACACGAGGAGCCTCAGCGCCGACGTCGCGGCAACGCCGTCGAGACGCCACTGTCAGCCTCGAATGAGCCGCCTCCCGGCCATACCCGCAAGGAGACCGAAGGCGTGTTCGTCGTCAGCGGCGGGCGGGGCGTATTCACGCCAGTCAAGGTGGGCATTGCCGGCGAGCAGTACTTCGAAGTGCTCAGCGGGCTCAAGGCTGGCGATGCAGTCATCACCGGTCCATTCACTTCGGTGCGCGAGCTCTCAGACGGCGGCGACGTCAAGGTGCAGCAGAGCAACAATCGCAATCGCAACCGGCCGACGTCGAGCAAATGAACCAGGTTTTCGACTCCATCCTGATCGCGCTGCAGGCCATCTGGGCCAACAAGCT
>Ga0126304_10001722_pt1 | contig 10427 bp, 8 predicted proteins | sample Plot25_FD_92538 | JGI IMG/M metagenome (GOLD analysis project Ga0126304, IMG submission 92538) | Serpentine soil microbial communities from UC McLaughlin Reserve, CA, USA - Plot25 | ecosystem: Environmental > Terrestrial > Soil > Grasslands | place: USA: UC McLaughlin Reserve, Lake County... | reverse complement strand
ATCAAAACAAAGCGCGTGCCATTTTTACGATAAGGGCCTTTTTTTTGATGCCGACCCTCAAAATTCCCGTAAATACTGCCTTTATTCAATAAATCATTTGCGGTCATTAAACTTTTTCACTCACCTGCCGCGCCGCCGCTTCTCCGCGTTTTTTTCGCAATTCGCAGAAATTTGCCGGTAAAGTTGGCATTTTGCAATTTGCCTCGCAAAATTTGAAAAGGTATTCTAAATCTTTGCAGCTATGTCTAATAATCCGACACCAAACGCCAGTTACAGTTTAACTTTACGCATCAAGATACATAACCGTCCCGGAAAATTGGGCGAGATTACGACCGCCATCGGGCGCGCCGGCGGCGACATCGAAGCCGTCGATATCGTTTCAGTCGGCAAGGATTTTCTGATTCGAGACATTACGGTCAACGCCTACTCGGAAAAACACGACGAGGAAATCGTCAAATCCGTGAACGCGATTGACGGCGTCGAAGTCGTCAACGCTTCGGACCGAACTTTTCTGATTCATCTGGGCGGAAAAATCGAGACGGTTTCAAAAATTCCGTTAAAGACGCGCTCCGATTTGTCGATGGCTTACACGCCGGGCGTCGCGCGCGTCTGCGAAGCGATTGCCAAAGACCCGGAAAAGGCTTTCACGTTAACGATTAAGAAAAACACGGTGGCGGTTGTTTCGGACGGCACGGCGGTGCTTGGACTCGGCGATATCGGACCGGCGGCAGCGATGCCCGTGATGGAAGGAAAATGCCAGCTCTTTAAAGAATTCGGCGGCGTTGACGCGTTTCCGATTTGTCTCGATACGAAAGACCCGCACGAGATTGTCGAAACCGTCAAGCGCATCGCGGTCGCATTCGGGGGCATCAATCTCGAAGACATTTCCGCGCCGCGCTGTTTTGAAATCGAAGACCGTCTGAAAGAAGAGCTCGACATTCCGGTCTTTCACGACGACCAGCACGGCACGGCGGTAGTCGTTCTCGCAGCGCTGATTAACGCGCTGAAAATTGTCGGCAAAAGAATGGAAGACGTAAAGGTCGTCGTCAACGGCGTCGGCGCGGCAGGCGTTGCTTGTTCTAAGATCGTGATGGCGGCGGGCGTGCGGAACATCGTCGGCTGCGACCAGCTGGGCGCGATTTACGAAGGTCGCACCGAGCACATGAACTGGGTCAAGGATTGGTATGCGCGAAATAGCAATCCGAATAAGGAAAAAGGCTCGATTCACGACGTTATCAAACGCGCGGACGTTTTCTTCGGTCTCTCGGTTCCGGGCGTGATTGACGAAACCGATCTGGCGAATATGGCGGAAAACCCGATTGTTTTCGCGATGGCAAACCCGATTCCCGAAATCATGCCCGAAGACGCCGCCGGACACGTCGCCGTGATGGCGACCGGACGCTCGGATTACCCGAATCAAATCAACAACGTCCTCTGTTTTCCGGGCATCTTTCGCGGCGCTTTGAACTGCCGCGCCTCGCGCATCAACGAAGCCATGAAGCTCGCCGCCGCAAACGCAATCGCGGGAATCATCGCCGACGACGAGTTGCATCCGGATTACATCATCCCGTCGGTTTTCGACCGACGCGTCGGAGAAGCGGTCGCTAAAGAAGTTGAAGAAGCCGCCTACGCATCGGGCGTCGCACGGCGCGAGCGTGCAACTCTCGACACGGAGTTTTAAGTTGTCGCCGTCAAAATTCGTCTGCGAGACCGCGCTCCTAAGATTGTTCGATTTGATTTAACGGGCAATCTACGGCCCGGGGTCTGTTGAATGAATCCGCAAAACAGAAGGCCGAGCGCCCGGCAGGGATCGAAATGATTCAGCATCTAATCCGTCCTTGCCCGGCGCGCGCCTGCTAAATTTCTACTCAGTTAACAATTCACCGCCAAATTTCCATAAAGTTCAGAAAAAAAGAAATTATTTTTCTGAACTTTAAATCCGGAAATCGCATCTATTTAAAAAACATTTGACTTCCCAAACCTGAATAATTATGATTGACGATAATTCTGCCCTGTCAATTAATTTTTTTAATAAACCCGCTAAGTACGGAGGGCGCCGCAACAGGTTGCGGCAAACCGTATTTTGTCGCAGAAAATTGTATTTTAGCAGCCCGATAAACCATAAAAATTGAGTCTTACAAACGGGCATGTAGTGCTTAAACGGCACTCCGGTTCGGTCGTGAATTAAATATTTAAAAGAAGAAAAATCTAATGAAAGTAACAAATCTCTTAAAACGTCCGGCCATTTATTTTTGGCTGATTTGCGCCCTCGTTTGCGGCGCTTCGAGTTTTCCGGCACAAACTAAACAAAATCGCCCGGCAAAAAGGAAATCCGCCGCCAAACAAAACGCCAACATGAATCAGATAAACCGCGAACGAAAACGGCTTATCAAAATTCGCGAGGCACGAATTGAATTCGAAGGCGACGTTGAAAAACGCGACGACTGGTTTATGTTTGAAAGAACCTTTCCGAAAGGCGCGATACCGCAAGACGCGCGCCGCAATGCCTGGGAAAGTCGCCCGGCGGAAGCCAGATTGTCGAATCTTTTGGGCGATACGCAGTGGCAGCCGATTGGACCGAACCCGACCGATTCTTATTTTCCGAACAATTGGGCAACGACCAGCGGACGCCTCAATGCGGTCGCCGTTTCGCCCGACGACCCGCAGATTGTTTTAATCGGCGCGGCGACGGGCGGCGTTTGGCGCTCGACCGACGGCGGCACGAGCTTTTCGCCGGTCACCGACACGCAGATCGATTTAGCAGTCGGTTCCATCGCCTTTGCGCCGAGTAATCCATCAATCGTCTATGCCGGATTGGGCGATAAGGACTCAGGTTATCTCGGCACGGGTGTTTTAAGGTCAACCGACGGCGGCGTAACCTGGACACGCATCAACAACACTTCGCTGCCGCAGCCGGGCAGAATTTCAAAAATAATGGTTGACCCGACCAACGCGAACCGCGTCTATGTCGCGCAATACGCTTTTCAGTCGGGAAACACGAGCTTTGCCAGTGGTTTCTTCTTTTCAAACGACGGCGGCGTAAACTGGACAAAGACGCTTTCCGGTCTACCGCGCGATTTGGTTTTCCATCCGACCCAACCGAATATTCTTTACATGGCGGTTCAGCGATTCGACGGCGGCACGCCTTCGACCGGCGGCGTTTTCAAATCAATCAACAGCGGTCAAAGCTGGACGCGCGTTCATACTTCGGCTTATGCGACGACCTCAAACATCAAAGTCGCCGTCACGCCCGCCGCGCCTGAATCCGTCTACGTTTTGACGGGAACAACCGCCGCGCCCGCATCCGCGCGCGTCGAGATCAGCACCAACGGCGGCGATACATGGACTAACAAGGGCTCGAACTTCGATGTCGGGCAGCTCAGTTACAACCTCTATCTGTTCGTTCATCCGACCGACATTAACACGATTTTTATCGGCACGCGCGACTTATGGCGTTCGACTGACGGCGGCATGACCTATACCAACATCACGCGCAGCTTTACGCTGACCGGCGGCTATACGCCGACGCAATCGAAGGCGCATCCCGACCAGCATCATTTTTATATTTCACCGACCAATCCGGCAACGATGTTTATCGCCAACGACGGCGGGCTCTGGAAAACGACCGACAATCTGACGACAATTCAGAACATGAACGCGTCGCTTTCGCTGACGATGTTCGTCAGTCTGGCGGTTCATCCCGAATTTAACGGCAGAACCTACGGCGGGACGCAGGACAACGGCACCCAGCGGCGCGGCAGCGGAAATCGCTGGAAGGAATTTTCGACCGGGGACGGCGGGCAAACTGTCGTTGACCCGCTCGACCCGAGCATCGTTTATACGACTTACGTTCAGCATTACGTAGACCGCTTCGGCAATAACGGCGACATATACACGGGCGAAATCGGCAATCCGTCGATTTTTGCCGGTGACCGCGTCGCGTTCTACCCGCCGCTTGTCGGCAATGAGGTAAATTCCAATCTATACTTCGGCACCTACCGGCTCTACTTAAGCACGAATCGCGGTAACAACTGGACGCCGACCGGCGGGACATTTGACCAAACCTTCGGCGGTTCGGATGTGCTTTCGGCAATCGCCGTCGCCAAATCCGACCTGAACGTGATTTATACCGGTTCGTCGCAGGGGCGCGCGATGGTCAGCACCAATGCCGGCGCAGCGTGGACGCAGATTACGACCGGTTTGCCGGCGCGCTTTATCAAATCCGTCGTTGTCAGCCCGACCGACCCGAATACGGCTTTCCTGACGGTTTCAGGGTTTGATACCGGGCACGTTTTTAAAACGACCAACGCCGGGACAAGTTGGACGGACATCAGCGGCAACCTGCCGAACATTCCGACCAACACGATTTTGATTGACCCGCGCAACCCGAACACTCTCTGGGCCGGAACGGATGTCGGCGTTTATCGTTCAACCGTCGGCGGGACGACCTGGGAATCATTTAATCAGGGAATGCCGCCGGCAATCGTCACCGAACTGGTCGCTCAATCGAACGGCTTGATTCAGGCGGCAACCTACGGTCGCGGCGCTTTTCAAATCAACCCGAACCCCGGACAAGACGCGCCGTTTGATTTCGACGGCGACGGCAAAACCGACATTGCTATCTTTCGCCCGACACCCGCCGAATGGTGGTATCGGCGAAGCTCGACCGGCGAAACCATCGCGGCGCAGTTCGGAAATTCAGCCGACAAACTGACGCCCGCCGATTGGACGGGCGACGGCAAAGCAGATATCGCGATTTGGCGTCCCGCGACCGGCGAATGGTTTATTTTGCGCTCCGAAGACGGTTCGTTTTTGTCCTTCCCGTTCGGCGCTTCGGGCGATATTCCGGCGACCGGCGATTTTGACGGTGACGGGAAAGCGGACGCCGTGATTTTCCGACCGTCAACCGCGACCTGGTATATCCAGAAATCCGGCGGCGGCACGATCATTCAACAATTCGGTGCGGCGGAAGATAAACCGGTGGTCGCCGACTACGACGGTGACGGACGCAGCGAGATTGCGATTTACCGCCCGTCGGTTGGCGAATGGTGGTATCAGCGAAGCTCGAACGGGCAAACGGTCGCCACCCAATTCGGCAACAGCGCGGACAAACCGGTGCAGGGCGATTACACGGGCGACGGCAAAGCCGATATTGCGCTTTATCAGCCGAGTTCCGGTTACTGGTACATTTTGCGTTCGGAAGACGGCTCGTTCTACTCATTCCCGTTCGGCGCTTCGGGCGACGTTCCCGCGCCCGGCGATTTTGACGGCGACGGCAAAACGGACGCGGCGATTTTCCGACCGGCAGCCGCGACCTGGTACGTCCAGCGTTCGGTCGCCGGAACACAGATTATCGGCTTCGGTTTAGGCGCCGATACACCCGTTCCCAATGCTTACGTGCCGTAACTTAATCCTGAATGAAGCGCGCGTACGTCCGGACGCGCGCGCTTCTTACAAAAATATTACTTACAAACGCCGTCTAATCATTTAGAATAGCTGTATGGTCAAAGCGCGGCTCAAAGAATTAACGGTCGAGGAATTTGCAAACACCATCACGCACGGATTCGGGTTGGTTCTAAGCATCGCGGCGTTTGTCTTTCTTGTATTTCTGGCAAACATCAAAGGCGATTTCTGGTATATTGCGAGCAGTATTTTATACGGTTTATCGCTCGTTACGCTCTACGCGGCTTCGACCTTTTATCACAGCGCAACTTCGCCCGAGCAGAAAAAAATTCTACAAATTGTTGACCATTGCTGCATCTACGTGCTGATTGCGGGGTCTTATACGCCGTTCACGCTGATTGTTCTGCGGTCGGGTATCGGCGAAAAATTGTTTTTATTCGTCTGGGCGTTCGCCGCTTTCGGAATTCTCTCGAAAATTATATTCGGCAAGCGTTTTCCGATAATTTCCGTGCTTTCCTATCTCATTATGGGATGGATCGGACTTATCGCCGTCCAGCCGCTTTTTACCGCGCTCGGATTCGCGCCGATTGCGCTGGTCGTCGCGGGCGGGCTCGCTTATTCAATCGGCGTCATTTTCTTCGCCTGGAAAAGCATCCGTCATCATCACGCCATCTGGCACGTTTTCGTCCTGTTGGGCAGCATCTTTCATTTTCTCGCGATTGCGATTTACGTCATTCCGTATGCGGTCAAAGCGTAGTTGAATTTAATTTTTTTCAAAAGTTTGAAATTAGATTTGAGGAGCCGAAGTATGAAGCTCGTGTTATTAATTCTCCTGTTGTTTGTGCCGCTTCTGGTCCGCGCAGATGAGCCGCGTTATACGGAATCTTTTACGAGCCCGAACGGTAAATATGTGTTTCGAAGTAAGCCGAATATCCAGGGAGACAAAAACTGGATTCTGATTGAAAAGGACACGAAAAAAGTTTTGTATGAATTTGACGAAAGTTTCGGCTATTTTACGGTTCTCGTCAGCAACGACGGGAAAAATCTAGTTGCGATTGATGATTACAGCATTCGAAAATCGGAGGACGACCCGGAAGTTTTACGATTTTTCGTTGACGGCAAAGAAGTTAAGGCTTATAAACTCTCGGAAGTTCTCGAAACCCCGCAAAGGGTGAAACAAACTGTCAGCCATTTTCTTTGGATTAAGAAACCGTTTCCGTTAACCATCTCCGATTCAAAGCTCGCATTTACCACTTACGAACAAAGTAATTTCGTATTCAATATAAACACCGGGGAAATTTTGAAAAAAGAAAAGGAAACGTCGCCAAAACCAAATTAATACCCCAGGTTTCCAGTTAAAAATTAAAAAGCTATTTTGCCGGCGAATGTGATTCACGTCATCTGGTATGCCGTAAAAGCTTGAAACCGATTATCCCGGTGCTGACTCAGGCAAATTCCGAGACTTCTGCCAAACGGTAAGGAATGCCTAATTTTGATAATGCATTTTCGATCATCTGGGCTCGTTTCAAATCGGAATTCTCAAACGAAACGCCGCGCGGCTTCAGGTTGTAGATTGCGGCAAAAACTTCGTTCCGGGTGTTTTCGCCAATATCCAGCATCGCCAGTTCCCTTTTCACTTTTTCCTTATCTATCCGGTTGTTCTCGACAACGTACGGAATATCCATAAATAACATAATCTTTACTTTACCACTTTATGCAACTTATTATTTTTCCGAACGGTTTTTATTGTAAATTTCAGAGTTAGGCAAGGCACATAAAAATGAAGGCAGAAACCGGTAGTGGCACGCTCGGCGCGCACTCCTGGTTTCTGCCTTCATTTTTCACTAATATGCGATAAATAAAAAAAGGATAAGAAACTTTCATCCCTCCTCGTTCATCCCCCGGATTAGCGTTAGCAAAGCAGGTATGTGCTGTCAACCCAGCCGATGGCAACCCAGCGTTTGCCGCGTTTGACGCTGATGCGTGCCCATTCACCCGAATATTCGTTAACCCAGACGCCTGTTCCGTGGCGGAGCTTGCCGACGACGCGACCTTCCCATGTGCGGACGTTAAGGTTGCTGCCGCGGTCTGACAAATCAACCGAACAATATTCCATGTTCAAATTGTTATAAACAAAAAGCGAGTTCGACGCCGCGACGCTCACGGGCGGTACGATTTTGCTATTTTCAATCCTGGCGTCGGCACCGAACGCCGTTAAGCTCGTAAAAACAAAAATACTGATAAGTAATGTGGCAATAACCTTAATTTTCATCTTCTTCTCTCCTGTTAAGTTAATTGTTGAACCCGTCAACGATAAATTGACCGAAACCAAGCTCTAAATTTGCTCAATCCCTACCACTAAACGCGAAAATTTTTTGCCAAAAGTGTCGGCTCGAAATATTTTTTTGGAATATAATTTCTATTTTTTTATTTTCGGGCGTAGAATTCTTGTGAAAGCAATACAATTTGAAATCAAGAGGAGGGATTTTATGTTTAAATTCGCAAGAATTTTTGTGCTTGTTTGGTTTACTTTTTGCGCCGGCTCGACGGTTTCGGCGATAACCTACACGGTAACGAAAACCGCCGACACGAATGACGGAATCTGCGATGCCGACTGCAGCCTGCGCGAAGCCGTGACGGCGGCAAACGCGACCGCCGATAACGATGTCGTCGCATTTTCCGCGCTTTTCGACAGCGCGCAGACGATTACGCTTTCGGGAGCGGAAATTGTCGTCGCCAGTAACGGAAGTTTAACGATCAACGGACCGGGCGCGAATCTGCTGACGATCAGCGGCAATAACGCGAGCCGAATTTTATCGAGCAGCGCGAATGCCGTCGTTAATGTAAATGATTTAAGATTTACCGCCGGTAACGGGGCCGGCGCCACCAATACTGGACGGGGCGGCGCGATTTATAATGTCGGCGGGACGATGGTTATCACTAATTCGATTTTAACCGGAAATTCGGCGGCAAACGGCGGAGCGTTGAATAACGCGGCTTCTGCCTCGCCGTCCGTTCCCGCCAATCTGACTATCGTCAATTGTTCTATTACCGGAAATTCTTCAACCAGTTCAGGTTCGGCAATGCAGAACTTTTCAACTTCGACGCTGAATCTCAGAAACACGACCGTTTCCGGCAATACGTCGAGCGGGACGGGGATTGCGGGCGCGATTCAGGCAAACGGCACGGTAACCATCACGAACTCGACATTTTCGGGCAACAGCGCTCCGGGTGGTACGGGCGGCGGAGTTTATTACAACGGCACGAGTATGATTATGACGAACACAACAATCGTTAATAATTCGTCCGGCGTCGGCGGCGGCGGACTGCACCGGACGGGAACCAACCCGACGCTGCTGATGCGAAATACGATTATTGCCAATAATAACGGCGCGGCGGCGAGTCCCGACGCTTTCGGGCTGGTCAGCTCGCAGGGCAACAATATCATCGGCAACGTCATTGGCTCAACCGGCTGGATTGGTTCGGATTTTCAGAACGTCAATCCGATGCTCGACGTATTAGCTGCCAATGGCGGATTAGGAAATACGCATCTGCCGCTGACCGGCTCACCGGCTCTCAACGCCGGACAAAACTGTGTCGTTGACCTGAGTTGTTCGGCAGGCAATCCGCCAGTCGCGGTGACAACCGACCAGCGGGGCGTCACGCGTCCACAGAACGCGATTGTTGACATCGGCTCGGTCGAGGTCGCTGTTGCCGCCAATGCCACCGTCAGCGGTCAGGTCTTATCGTCCGAACTTACGCCGGTCAGAAATGTGTTTGTGGTCATCAGTAATATGAGCGGCGTTGTCGCATCAGCCAGAACCAATAGTTTCGGCTATTTCACCTTAAGCAATATTCCGTCGGGACAATCCTACACGCTCAATGTTATCGCCAAGCAATATACTTTCACGCCGCAAAACATCAACATATCGGGTGATGTCACCGGCGTTTTAATTACGGCAAACTCCGGAAATCTGAGCGAAGCGAAATAACTTTTTTTAGCCGCGGATGAACCGAGGATTTTAGATTTTTTTAGTTAAATCCTCGGTTCATCCGCGGTTCATCCGCGGCTAATTTTTTCTGTTGTTCTGATTAAGAAATAAATTTATAGCCGAACCCGTGAACGGTTTGGATATATTGCGGGTATTTCGGATTGTCTTCGAGCTTTTGCCGGAGCCACGCGATATGAACGTCAACGGTTCGCGTCGAAGGCATCGCGTCGTAACCCCAAACTTCGTCGAGCAGTTGGTTGCGTGAATGTACCGCGCCGCGATTTTCGATTAGGAATTGCAGGAGCTTAAATTCCATCGCCGAAAGCTCGACCGGTTTGGAATTTTTGGCGACTTCGGCACGCCGGAAATCTATCGCGACGTCACCAAAGCTGAAGCCGTCGGTTGAGTTGCCCGGCGGTTTCGGCGCCCGTCGCAAAAGCGCCTCGATGCGCGCCAGAAGTTCAATAACCTCGAAAGGCTTGGTCAGATAATCGTCCGCGCCGAGCTTTAAGCCCAAAACCTTATCGATTGTTTCGCCTTTTGCCGTGAGCATCAGAATCGGCGTGTTGATTGATTTCTGGCGGAGGTCGCGGCATACGTCGTAGCCGTTTTTTCGCGGCAGCATGACATCGAGAATTATCAATTCGAAGCTTTCGGACAAAGCAAGATTCAGACCGCTTTCGCCGTCCGTCGCCGATTTGACTGTAAAACCTTCCGCTTCCAAACGGTCGGTCAGCGTCAAAATCAATCCTGCTTCGTCTTCAACCAGTAAAACTTTCATTTTTTTTAGCCGCCGATAAACCGATGATGAACCGAGGATTCAAGAAAAAAAACACTTTCGCAGATTAAGCGGGCACAGATTTTTATAAATCGACTGAAATCGTAAAAATCAAATAATTCAAATCCTCGGTGCATCATCGGTTTATCCGCGGCTAATTATTCTTTTTGCGGCAATTCAATCGTAAATTTGGTTCCCTTATCGACTTCGCTTTCGACCGAAATTTTACCGCCGTGGGCTTCGACGGTTTCTTT
>Ga0126304_10001721_pt1 | contig 10427 bp, 10 predicted proteins | sample Plot25_FD_92538 | JGI IMG/M metagenome (GOLD analysis project Ga0126304, IMG submission 92538) | Serpentine soil microbial communities from UC McLaughlin Reserve, CA, USA - Plot25 | ecosystem: Environmental > Terrestrial > Soil > Grasslands | place: USA: UC McLaughlin Reserve, Lake County... | reverse complement strand
CTTGTCGACGAAGAACAGCGTCGCACCGGCGACCTTGACGCCGTACGCCAGGGCGTCGCGGGGCCCGTGCATGCCGGGGAACGACGGGAGCAGTGCGTTGTGGGTGTTCAAGTACCGGCCGCCGAACTGCTCCAGGAACGCCGCACCCACCAGCTTGAGAAACCCCGCGGAGATCACCAGGTCAGGCTCGTAAGTGACCAGGCGCGCAGTAAGTGCCCGGTCCCAGTCCTCGCGGGTGGGATGGTCGCCGACCGCTTCGACGAACGTCGGGATGCCGGCCCGGGCGGCGACCTCCAGACCGCGGATCCCGTCCCGGTCCGCGCCCACGACGACGACCGTGGCGCCATAAGACGGTTCGGCGCACGCGACGAGCAATGCCTCCAAGTTGCTACCGGTGCCCGACACCAGGACGGCAAGCCGAGCGGGTGCTACGGCTGGACGGTGTGGCACGGCTCTCCTGACCTCCGGGCGGCCGGTCTGGTCGGCGTCGGCGAGAATACTGCGAGTTCCCGGTCACCCCGCCACAGAGGAGTGTCGTGCCCGACCCTGCGCCGAGCGATCGGCCCGACCCATACGTCGTACGGCGACCCGAGGAGGGCTTCGACGCCGACGCCGCGGAGCCGGGCACCGGCGGACAGGCACCGACCCGGGCCGAATCGCGTCCCCCGGCCGTCAGCCGTGGGGGCCCACCGGATCCCGACGCCGTCCGCCAGGGACGCACCCTCGGCCTGCTCGCGGCGATCGCCTCGACGATGGCCGTGGCGGTGCCACCGGCCGGTTTCATGGTGGGGGTCGTAACGCTGGTGCTCGGGTTGCGACAGCGCCGCGCCGTGTTCGCCCGGCTGCGCATGTCGCCGCGGGTCGTGTCCGTCGGTGGAGGCGTCTTCGCGTTGGTCGTGGGCGGTGCGCTCACCCTGGTGGCTTTGTTCCTCAGCGACGAGACCGGTCAGCTGCGTGAGTGCCGGTCCGGCGCGAACACCCGGGTTGCCGAGCAGATCTGCCAGGACGAGTTCATGGACTCGTTGCGGCATCGGCTGACTGGTCTCTGACTGCGGACCTGGCCGATGACCGACGCCTCAACGCGACCGCAACGAGCGCTGCTGGCAGTCCGATCTCGAGGAAGGTCGCCAACGCGACCTGCCATGGCACCGGCCCGACGACTGCGAGCCGCGCGGCGCCCGCCGACCCACCGGAGAGCAGTGCGAGAACGGCCATCGCTACGGCGGCGACGGCGGCGGCACTCAGGGCGTGGGTGACGACCCTGCCCTGCCCGTCCACCGATCGACGGTGGATGACGATGCCCGTGACGATCCCGACGGCAAGCGGACAGGCCACGACCAGCCACGCGGCCGGAGCCGGTACGTCGGCCGGCAATGCACCCAGGGCCGGCAGTGCCGGCACGAGGCCGAGCTCGACCCCGCCAGGCCTGACCGACGTTCCCGCCCCGACGGCGAATCCCGGACCGAGCGCGAACGTCGCCGCCCACAGGGCGGCGTTGGGCACGACAGCGGCACCGGCCAGGGCCAGCAACGCCCCGCCGACCACTCCGGGCTCGAGCGCGTGGGCGAGAACCGAGATCCGGTCGGAATGCGCAACCGCACTCGCCACGACGAGCACCGAGCCGAGCAGGTACAGCCCGGCCACTGCCACTGCCGCGCCGGCCAGTACCGGCCGCATTCCGGGCGGCGCCCTGTCGAGCATCCGGCCGGCCAAGCCTGTTTCGTGGATCACCCCAGCGCTCGTCGCCGCCACTGCGGCCAGCCCGGCCCAGGCGAACGCTTCCAGCGGGACGGCGGAGGCCCCGGCGGACGCGGAAAGCCCGGCCATGACACCGGCGCCGAGTGCGTACACCGCGGCCGCGGGAAGGACCACCGAGAGCGCATCGCGGCCGGTCGAGGAACCGGCCTGATGCGCCGCCCAGCGCGCCGCCCGGTAGAGGAGCAGCAGGAACAGCATCGACAGGCCCCATGGCGCGAGCTGCAGGTCGGTCGCACCGACCTGCAGGCCCACCCGGTGCGCTACCAGCCAGACCTGGGCGCCGAACCGGAGCATGTCTCCCACCGGTGCCTCGACGCTCTCGTCGACCCAGACCAGCATGCCGGGCAGCACGGCCAGGGCGAACCCCGCGACCAGTGCCCATGCCGCTGCCAGCACACCCGCGAGCCACGGGACGCGCGAACCCCAGGCTGGTTCGTCCCGCCGGAGCAGCGGGCGCGCCAGCAGGTCGGTCACATCTCCATCTTCCCTGCCAACCGGCCGACTGCCGTGCGGGTCGGCGTCCCGCGTGTCGCAATGCAACCAACCTGGCCCGTTGCGCGTCATGACCTGTGAACGCGGCGACACAGCCGGGTTCGCCACCAGACCTGTGAGGTTCGCGATGGCCGACAGCGACGACTTTGACGCGTTCTACCACGCGACGAGCCGTCGCCTGCTGCATCAGATGTACGCCATGACCGGCAACCTCGCCGACGCCCAGGAGTGCACGCAGGAGGCCTACGCCCGGGCGTGGCAACGATGGAGACAAGTACACGAGGCGGAGGACCCGGCGGCATGGGTTCGTACGGTCGCCTGGCGGATCGCTGCGAGCAGGTGGCGGAAGACACGCAATGGAATCCGCGCCGCCGTTCGCCATGGTCCGCCCGACCCTGGCCACCCGCCGTCGCCGGACCACGTCGCGTTGGTCTCTGCGCTGCGAAAGATCCCGGAGGAGCAGCGACGCGCGATCGTCCTGCACCACCTCGTCGGCATGTCCGTCCAGGAGGTCGCACACGAGACGGGTGCACCGACTGGCACGGTCAAGGCCCGGCTGTCCCGCGGCCGAGCGGTGCTGGCCGATCTGCTCCGTGACGATCCCACGACCAACCGAGGGGAGGCCCGCCATGTCGGCTGACTTCGAGTCCGATCTCCAGCGTGAGCTGGAGAGCCTTAGTTCCGACACCCGCTTCATGACACTCGGCGGACCCGACGCCGCACGTCGCCGTGCGCGCCAGCGCACGCGCAACCAGGCCATCGGAGCCGTCCTTGGTGCCGCCGTCATCGTCGGTGGCGGCGTCATCGCGGTCGCCCAGCCGGATCTGTCGTCGGCACCGGACTTCGCCAACACGCCGAGCCAGACGGACACGACCTCGATCACACCGAGCCCGGCCTCGAGCGAACCCAGTCAGGACCCGAGCACGGAACCCGTTCCGGTTGTCCTGCCCCTGACCGACGCGGTCCTGCTCACCGAGCAGGATCTGGAGCAGGACGACGGAGCCCCGAACTGGCAGCGGGTCGATCCGCCGGAGGAGCGTTGGGCGTGTGCTCCGGACGTGGAGCCCGACGAGGGTCGTCAGACGCTCGAGCGCTCGTTCCGGACAGACGATTCCCGCCTCGACCACATCGTCGAGGCGTCGACAGCGGCCGAGGCAACGGCCCGATTCGAGGCGATCCGCGACGCCGTCACAGCCTGCGTGGAGTCCCTGTCCGACGGATTCGGTTTCGGCTGGATCTCCGCGTTCACCGGCCTGGGCGACGACGCGTGGCAGGCGAGCTACTTCGCTCCCCCGAGGGAAGGGGACGCTGCGACTCTCGTTCGCATCGATCTTGTGCGATCGGGCCTGGCGGTGACGAGCGTCTCGTCGGGCGGATTCGCCCTGGACGACAACTACCCGCCTTCGGAAGACAGGGCCGTCGCCGCCACCAACCGACTCTGCGAGCAGGCGGAAGGTGCCTGCGTGACCGATGTCGAGCGGCAGCTGCTGTTCCCCGAGGGTGCCCAGGACCTGGCGGGCTGGCTCACACCCGCCGACGTCGCGGAGACGACCGGCCTCACGGCGATCACCCAGGCCACCGAGGTGATCGCCAAGGACGACGGCTCGCTGGGCTTCGTCTGCTTCGAGCAGAACGCCCTGGCCAACGGCGCGAACTCGTTGCTCGGCCGTTGGTACGTCGATCCGACGGATCCCGCGGCCGAGGCGGTCGAGGAGGTTGTCGCCGCCTTCCCGACCGGCGACGAAGGCGTCGCCTACTACGAGGCCCTGGTGGCGGAGGGTGACAGCTGTGCCGCGGAGCTCGACATCACGGTCGTGAACACGGGTACCGAGGCGCCAGGGTCACAGGACGGCTTCGGGTTCACCACGTGGCAGGCCACCTCCACCAGCACCGGGTCGACCTGGGTGATCGGTCTGGCCGTCAACGGTCCGGTCGTCATCTTCATCAACTACGGGATCGTCGACGACGTCTCGGCCGAGCAGATGCGGGCCTTGCTCGAACGCGCCGTTGCCCGATACACGAACCCGTAGTGCCGACCGTACGAGAGGCGTCACGAACCCGCTTGCATGACCTCGCGCACGATCTGCGCGGTTGCCGAGGGGGTCTTGCCGACGCGCACACCGGCAGCCTCGAGTGCTACCTGCTTGGCGACGGCGGTCCCGGAGGATCCGGACACGATGGCGCCCGCGTGGCCCATGGTCTTTCCCTCGGGCGCGGTGAAGCCGGCCACATACCCGACGACCGGCTTGGTCACGTGAGACGCGATGTAGTCGGCGGCCCGTTCCTCGGCGTCGCCGCCGATCTCGCCGATCATCACGATCGCGTCGGTCTCCGGGTCGGCCTCGAATGCGGCCAGCGCGTCGATGTGCGTGGTCCCGATGACGGGGTCACCCCCGATCCCGACGGCGGTGGAGAAGCCGATGTCCCGCAGCTCGTACATCATCTGGTAGGTCAGCGTGCCGGACTTGCTCACCAGGCCGATCCGGCCCTGCGACGTGATGTCGGCGGGGATGATGCCGGCGTTCGAGCGACCCGGGCTGATGAGGCCCGGACAGTTCGGCCCGATGATCCGGGTGTTGGCCGCGTGTTGCGCGTACTGGAAGAACGACGCCGTGTCGTGAACCGGGATGCCTTCGGTGATCACGACCACGAGCGGGAGACCCGCGTCGATGGACTCGACCACCGCGGCCTTGGCGAACCTCGGTGGCACGAACACGACGGAGACGTCGGATCCGGTGGCGTCGACGGCCTCCTTGACGCTGCCGAACACCGGAACGGTCTCGCCCTCGAAGTCGACGGACTGCCCGCCCTTGCCGGGCGTGACGCCGCCGACGATGGTCGTGCCCGAGCGCAGCATGCGCTGGGTGTGCCGCCGGCCCTCCGCGCCGGTCATGCCCTGGACGATGACCTTGGAGCTCTCGGTCAGGAAGATGGCCACGTCAGTTTCCTCACTTCGCCGCGGCGAGCTCGGCCACGCGGCGCGCGGCACCGTCCATGGTGTCGACCTGCTCGAGGTGTGGCAGCGCGGCGTCGGTCAGGATCCGCCGCCCGACCTCGGCATTGTTGCCGTCCAGCCGGACGACCAGCGGGTGGGTGATCTCGTCACCGCGACTGTCCAGCAGCGCGAATGCCTGCACGATTCCGTTGGCGACCTCGTCACACGCGGTGATGCCGCCGAAGACGTTGACGAACACGCTGCGGACGTCCGGGTCGGACAGGATGATCTCCAGCCCGTTCGCCATCACTTCGGCGGATGCACCGCCTCCGATGTCCAGGAAGTTCGCAGGACGCACCGGTCCCGAACCCGCGTCGAACTCTTGGCCGGCGTACGCCACCACGTCCAGCGTCGACATGACCAGCCCGGCACCGTTGCCGATGATCCCGACCTCGCCGTCGAGCTTGACGTAATTGAGGTCCTTCTCCTTGGCCCGCGCTTCGAGCGGATCTCCCGCCCCGGTGTCCTCGAACGCCGCATGCTCGGGATGGCGGAAGTCGGCGTTGTCGTCGAGGCTCACCTTGCCGTCGAGCGCGACGACCCGGCCGTCGGGCGTCTTGACCAGCGGGTTGACCTCGACCAGCGTCGCGTCCTCGGCGGTGAATACGGTCCAGAGCTTCCGGAGTACGTCGACCACCTGGTCGCGGACGTCCGGCGCGAACCCGGCCGCGTCGGCGATCGATGCGGCCTTCTCGGCGTCGACGCCCTCGATCGCGTCGACCGGGATCCGCGCCAGCGCCTCGGGGCGCTCGACAGCGAGCTGCTCGATGTCGATGCCACCCTCGACGCTGGCCATGGCGAGATACGTGCGGTTGGCGCGGTCGAGCAGGAAGGAGGCGTAGTACTCCTGCTCGATGCCGCTGGCCTCGGTGACCAGCACCCGGCGGACCAGGTGGCCCTTGATGTCCATGCCCAGGATCGCCTGGGCCTTCTCGGCGGTCTCGTCTGGGGACTCGGCGAGCTTGACGCCCCCGGCCTTGCCGCGGCCGCCGGTCTTCACCTGCGCCTTGACCACCACCCGGCCGCCGATCTCTTCGGCGGCGGCGCGGGCTTGCTCGACGGTCTCGGCGACTACGCCGGGTAGTACCGGCACGCCATGCGCGGCGAAGAGCTCCTTCGCCTGGTACTCCATCAGGTCCACGCTGCGTCCGTCCTCGGTATCTCCGACGCTTGATCGAAGGGTCGAGCCGAAGCCGTACGCAGGCTCCGCTGCCCGCCGCAGAGCCTAACTGGACTCAGGCTTCGGCGGTGATCCGACCACGCAGCGTGGTGTCGACCCAGTCGACGATCTCTCGGGTCGTGGCACCCGGCGTGAAGATCTTGGCGACACCCATCTCCTCGAGGAGAGGGATGTCGGCGTCGGGGATGATTCCGCCGCCGAACACGAGGATGTCGCGGGCTTCACGCTCGTCCAGCAGGTCCAGCACCTTGCGGAACAGCGTCATATGTGCGCCGGAGAGGATCGACAGGCCGATCGCGTCGGCGTCTTCCTGGATCGCGGTCTCGACCACCTGCTCGGGCGTCTGGTGCAGGCCGGTGTAGACGACCTCCACGCCTGCGTCGCGGAGGGCACGGGCCACGACCTTCGCGCCACGATCGTGCCCGTCGAGCCCAGGCTTCGCGATCACCACGCGCAACCGGCTCGTGCCAACCATGACGACAGGGTAGGCCACGCCGGGCCCGAGCCGGGACCGAAGCGCTGCCTCGCAGCCCGGCCGGAGCCCTGCCATCCACCGTCCGATGTGATGTAAATCACATGAACGCCAGGTGTCCTCTTGTCGTAATCCCCGTAGACGGCGTTGCTCCTGTCGACGCAGGTCACGAGTGGGTTACGGTCCCGGCCCCGTGATCGCACGAGCCATCGGGGTCTGCACCTGCATGTGCAGACGATCGGCCGCGACGTTTTGCAGGGCAAACATCCTCCGTTATGGTCGGCCGGTCCCCTGCAGCAAGCGGAAGGCCAAACGACCGTGTCGCAACGTCCCGGCAACGGGCGTCATCGACGTCGCCGGCACGTGACCCTGCCTTCCGCCGTCGGATCGTTCGCCGTCGTGGCCGCTGCCTCGGGCGTCGTGACGATGCCGCAGGCGTTCAGCGCCGGATCAGTGATCTCCGCGGACCCGATGGCGGCCCCCCCCGCACGGCCCCAGGCGGCGGGAACCGTCGGTGCCCTCGACACGGTCGCCGCGGCAGGTGCGTCGCTCACGGCCGAGAGCACCCAGACCGCAAAGGTCGCCACCGCGGCACTCGTCGAGGTCGAGCGTCAACAGGCCGCCGACAAGGCCGCACGGGCCGAGCGTGAAGGCAAGGTCTGGGTTCTCCCGCTCGACGACTACCGCATCACGGCGACCTTCGGTTCCACCGGGCGGTTGTGGTCGAGCCGGCACACGGGTATTGACCTCGCCACGTCGTACGGCAGCCCGGTCAAGGCGCTGTCGAGTGGCGAGATCATCGAGGCCGGTTACGACGGGCCGTACGGGAACAAGATCGTCATCCGGCATTGGGACGGTACCGAGACGTGGTACTGCCACCTGTCGCGGATGGACCTGGGCTCGGGCAGCATCATGCCGGGCACCGTGATCGGCAGGGTGGGTTCCACCGGCAACTCCACCGGCCCGCACCTGCACCTCGAGGTGCACCCCGACGGTGGCGACCCGGTCAACCCGCGCACCTGGCTCGCCGACCACGGCGTTTACCTCTAGCTCTCGCATCCCGGGCCGGCCTTCCGCGGCCACGCGGCCGGCATCCTTGCCGCACCGACTAACGTCCACTCGTGCGCATCGCCACCTGGAACGTGAACTCCATCACCGCTCGGCTGCCCCGGCTGCTGGAGTGGCTGAAGACACGGCAGCCGGACGTGGCCTGCCTGCAGGAGACCAAGGTCGCAGCCGACGGCCTGCCGGTAGACGAGGTCCGGGAGCTCGGCTACGAGATCGCGGCCCACGCACTGGGCCGATGGAACGGCGTGGCGATCGTGTCGCGGATCGGCCTGGAGGACGTGACGACGGGCCTCGACGACGAACCCGGCTTCCCCGACCCCGAAGCCCGCGCCGTCGCCGCCACGTGTGCCGGCATCCGCCTGCGCAGCGTGTACGTGCCGAACGGCCGCACACCCCAAGACCCGCATTACGTGTACAAGCTGGCCTGGCTCGATGCGTTGCACGCGACCGTCGAACGGGAGCTGTCGTCGTATCCGCAGGGCGTCGTGTGCGGGGACTTCAACGTCGCGCCCACCGACTCCGACGTCTGGGATCCCGCAGTGTTCCGCTTCTCCACGCACGTGACGCCGCCGGAGCGCGAACGCGTCGCCGCCCTTCGTGAGCTCGGCTTCACCGACGTCATTCCTCGTCCCGGCAAGGGTTCTAATCCCTTCACGTACTGGGACTACCGCGCGGGCATGTTCCACAAGGACCAGGGCATGCGGATCGACCACGTGTACGCATCAGCACCCGCGGCCGAGCGGATCACCGACGCCTGGGTCGACCGTGAGACGCGCAAGGGAAAGGGTCCGTCTGATCACGCCCCTGTGATCGTGGACCTTCGCTGAGCTCACCCGGACAGCTCGGCGAAGAGCGTGAGCTGCAGGCCGGCCGGTGCCTCCAGCCGGGCGTTCAACGACTTCCACGGTGTGACGGTCGGCGGCGCGACGACCGTGGCTCCTGACGACTCCAGCAACTGTGTTGTCGCCGCGGTGTCGGCGACCTCGAAGGCGACGCGGATGTGGCCGGCCACTCGGCGGCCAACCTCCACTGTGTCGATGAACTCGGCCTGGGCCGGATCGGCGATCTCGAGGGTCGCGCGGCCCGCTTCGAGAATCGTCACCCGACCGTCGGGCGTCGCATATGCCTCACGCTCGGCGAGGCCGAGCACGTCGCGGTAGAACCGCACCGCCTCGTCGTAGTCGCTCGCCGTCACGACGAGCCGTAGCTCTTGCACGCCCGGGGTTTCAGTCATCGGTCGCCTTCCTCGTCGATGGTCTGATTTCTCTGCGCTCGAGTTGCTCGGCGAATTCGAGCCACCGCTCCTCGGCCGCATCGCGCTGCGTGTGGACGTTGCGCAGGACCCCGTCGAGCTCCATGACCCGATCGGGATCGGTCGCGTGAGCCGCAAGCTCCACGTGCAGGGCGTCCTCCCGCCGTGCCAGCCTGTCCAGCTCGCGCTCCAGCCGCGCGAGCTCCTTTCGTGCGGTCCTACTGTCGTGGCGCCGGCCGCCCCGCGTCGGCTGCACGCGAGGGCGGTCCGCCGCGGTACGCCGACGAGCCAGATACTCGTCCACGCCGCCGGGCAGGTGCACCAGCGAGCCGTCTCCGCGCAGCGCCCAGATCGCGTCGGTGACCCGCTCCAGGAACCACCGGTCATGGCTGACGACGACGAGGGTGCCCGGCCAGCCATCGAGGAAGTCCTCGAGCACGGTCAGCGTCTCGATGTCCAGGTCATTGGTGGGCTCGTCCAGGAGGAGCACGTTGGGTTCCTCCATGAGCAGACGGAGCAGCTGCAGCCGCCGACGTTCGCCCCCGGACAGCTCGCCGACGCGGGACCACTGCCGCTCTCCGACGAACCCGAAGCGGTCCAGGAGCTGCCCGGCGGTCGACTCTCCCGACTCGACCCGGCTCACCCGGCGCACGTCCTCCACGGCCTCGAGCACCCGGGCCTGCGGATCCAGCTTCGTCACCTCCTGGCTCAGATAGGCCGGTGCGACCGTCTGGCCCACCCGGACCTTCCCTGCGGTGGGCCGCAGGCTGCCTTCGAGCAGACGCAGCAGCGTGGTCTTCCCCGACCCGTTGACGCCGACGACGCCGACCCGGTCGGCCGGGCCGAGCCGCCAGGTCACCCGGTCCAGCAGCTCACGTCCACCCAGCTCGACGGACACGTCCTCCATGTCGTAGACGCTCCTGCCGAGCCGAGCCGTGGCGAACCGCGCGAGCTCGTACCTGTTCCGCGGCGGCGGCTCGTCGGCGATCAGGGCGTTGGCCGCCTCGATACGAAAGCGCGGCTTCGACGTGCGCGCCGGCGGGCCGCGGCGCAGCCACGCGAGCTCCTTGCGCAGCACGTTCTGGCGGCGGGCCTCGCCGGCTGCGGCGATCCTGGCCCGCTCCGCACGCGCCAGGACGTACGCGGCGTAGCCGCCTTCGTAGGCCTGGACGCCGCCGTCGACGACCTCCCACAGGTCCCCGCACACGGT
>Ga0126304_10001720_pt1 | contig 10428 bp, 8 predicted proteins | sample Plot25_FD_92538 | JGI IMG/M metagenome (GOLD analysis project Ga0126304, IMG submission 92538) | Serpentine soil microbial communities from UC McLaughlin Reserve, CA, USA - Plot25 | ecosystem: Environmental > Terrestrial > Soil > Grasslands | place: USA: UC McLaughlin Reserve, Lake County... | reverse complement strand
CCATCAACGCGAGCGTGTAGGGAGGCTTGGTCGTGCCGAGGACATCTTCGCGTTCCTGGCAGCGCCCCTGGCGGGTGAAAGCCACGCCGTTGATGAGCGGCGGATTGATGAGCAGTGTGTGACGGCCGAGCATATTCATCAGACTATCGGACGACGGTCAGCGGGATGGCACGGCGGGCCGGGGCAGCGACGCCTGGGCCGAACGGCGCCGCCACCGGTTGCGGCGACAGTTCCACCTTGCAGCAACGCCGGCAGACCGGGAACAAACCGTTCTCAACCAGCTGCTTGCGCATTCCGACGTATTTGTCGTTGTTCCAGATCTCCTCGAGAGAGTTGTTCGCAAGATCCCCGATTTCGACGCGGATGAACGGGCAGAAGTAGACCTTGCCGGAGAAAGACACGCGGGCGTGGAGAAACGGATAGAGACACCGTCCATCGAGCTTTGCACCGGGCGTGTAGTAGTTTTCGATCAGCTGATCGTGGACTTTCGGCCGGTAGTCGAACAGGATGTTTTTCGCTTTACACTTCGCTTCGAGCGCCGACACCTGACGACGGACGCGGTCGATTTCCAGTCCGGGATCCGGGGTGATGAAGGTCGTGATCACTGACGCGTCAGCCGCACCGATGATGCGGACGGTTTCGGCGGCATCTTCAGGCGTGCAGAACATCAAGTGGTTCAGACCGATGGCGTCGACCCCAAGCTCCCCGGCGACGTCGACCATCTGGTCGAGCGCCTCGAGGCTTTCGTGTGCGACCGTCGTGTTGATACTGACGCGCAGCGGTGCGTGCTTGCGCCGGGCCGCCTCCTGGAGCCGACGCAGGCCGGCGGTCGTGCGTTCGAACGTCCCTTTCTGCCCGCGCGCGATGTCGTGCAGCTCACCCGGCCCGTCGATCGAAACGCTGATGTGCTTGAGGAACCCGGCGGCCGCGAGATCGGCCAGTGCTTCCGCACGTTCCTCGTTGATGATCGTGCCGTTGGTGGTCAGGTAACCGCAGGCGTAGCCCTTCTCCTTGAAGAGATCGAGGACGGACATGATGTCCTTCCGCATGAAGATCTCTCCGCCGGTGAGGCTGATCTGGAATCCTTCGCGCTGCGGGAATGCCTTGCCGAGTGCTTCCAGACTCAGCTCGGTGCGCCACTGTCCCTCGACGTTCAGCAGATCCCCGACATAGCAGAACTCGCACTCGAGATTGCAGCGCATCGTCGCTTCGTAGACGGCGCCCATCGGCAGGCGGTCCGCGCGCCCGGACTTCTCGGCAACGAACTGCTCGATCCTGCGCTCATACTTGCGGCGGCGATAGCGGGCCCACGCGTGCCGGGCGATCGGCAGGGCGCGGGCGCGTGTCGCGATCGAGTCGCGCAGTCTACGAGTGAGGGCCATCGAGCTGCCAGATCTCCAGTGGTGGTCCGGGACGCTCCAGTGCGTCGTCGATCCGAGTGTCGGTGTTATGCAGGAAAGGTTCGATTCGCGACCGCTCCGCCTCCGGAACGCCTCGATCGAAGGGAGAAAAAGCGGCGATCAATCGCCCATGGCGCTCGAGCTCTGCCATGAGCTCCCTCATCTCTGGATCCACCGTATTGTATCGCTTCAGGACGACATAAGTCACCCCAAGCCGATGGAGAGGTGCGAGCTCGGAACCCCTGCCCAGGGTGGCAGGATCGACGTAAATCTTGTCGATGTCGAGCCCTCCACGGCCGAGATAGATCAGCCGGTAAGCGGGTTGCGGATAGGGATTGAGGCTGAGCTGGAGCTTGAACTTCGTGGATGCCGCTTCGGGGCTGGCGATATGCGACTTCAGAGCTTCGAGCAGACCTTCCCGTGACTGTGTCAGCACGACCGAATACGGCTGCACGAGAACTGTCGCGCCAGCCGGGACCTGTTCCGCAATGAACCGCTGCGCAAGCTGACGGGTGTCGGCCTGCGTGAAAAACTGGTCCGAGCGGATGCTGGCCAACAGCGGGCCGACGCCGATCGAACCTGCGATCACCCACATGACAGCACGTGGAAGGCGAAACCCCTCGAGCGTGACGAGCGCCCGGGCAGCAAACAGCGCCACGAAAGGCAGCACAGGGTTCAGGTAGCGGCTTGCGGGTGCGGTGTTGGTGATGAAGCCGAAGAAAGCCACAGGAAACAGCAACAGGAGTACTGCCTCTTTCCACGATTTGAACAGCGCGATCGACGTCCCCAGGAGGGCGACAGCCGTGACACCCCGGCCGATCGAATCAGACCAGAGCATTTCCAGATAGCGAAGTCCCGGCGCGAACGCGCCCGATTGCACCGCCCGATCGATCACGATCCGCCTGTTCGCGGCGATGTCGCGCCACGCGACGACTGGTTCCACGAGGAGGAAAGGCGAGAGCGCGAAGAAGACCACCGCACTGACGACGCCGGCCGTCACGAGATGCCTCGAGACAAATTGCCAGCCGTCATCACGCCATCGCTGCACGATCGCCCACGCCAGGGGCAGCGCCAGGAAGACGCAATAATAGTGAGTCGAGAAGGCCACACCGCAGGCTGCCCCAGCGAGGATGACGTCGTTGCGGACCCGGCCCGGTGGTGGCAGTCGTGGCCAGATGCGAGTGATCGCGAGACAGGCGAGGGTCACGGCCAGTGTCGCCGGGATGTCGTGCTTGACATAATGCGAGTCCCGAACCGCGAGCGGTGCGACGGCGAGAAACAGCGCGGCGATAGCCCCGGCGGTGCGGCCGTACAACGCCGTCCCCAATCGATATAGCGCAACAACGCAGAGCGTACCGAAAATCGCGCCAAGCAACCGGCCAGCCGTATAGATGCCCGTGGGATCCGTGAAATACAGCTGCTGCAGCGCCAGTACCGAGGCCACACCGCCGGTCAGCCAGACAAAGGCGAGATAGGCGCCGACCCAGAGGAAGAGTACGTAGAAATAAAGCGTCGGATAGAGAAAGTTGTGCGGATTGAGGGTTCCCTTCGCGAAGCTCAAGGCGCGCGCCATGATCGCCGCTTCGTCAGGGTTGTAGACGGCGGGCAACCCGTACTGCAGACCGATGACGCGCAGCAGCAGTGCGCCGGCAAGCAGCAGCACGAGAGCCGTACGGGCACGCGCGGTCATTCGATGATTTCCCCGGCCTTCTCGATCGACTCGTGCGGTGAGGCGGGCTTCACTGCGACGGCGCGGAGCCGGATCGCATTCAGCGCGCGCAGTTCTTCCCCCCGGAAGAACTGCGTTACCCAGAGCAGCACCACCATAGTCAGGGCGACGGTGGTACCGCGGGCAAGGAGGCCGGCCAGGGGCGCCATCGCCGGTAACGCAACCGCAAGGAGGTACGCCGCGAATGCGGACGCGATCACCCGCGCCACGCGGCCGTGCTCGTACGAAACCGGGTAGTGGCGTTGCGAGAGCACGAACGCGATTGCCGCCTGAACCGCATATGCCGCGCCGGTCGCCCATGCGGCGCCGATCATTCCGTATCGTGGGATCAACCAGATGTTCAGGGCCAGGTTCACGCCGGCTCCGATCGCCGTCGAGACAGGGTAATAGCGTGTGTTTTTCGTAATGTTCAGGCCGATCGAGGTCAGGAGATAGATGCCGTAGAAGAACACTCCGACAGCCGTCCACGCGACTACGCCGGCGGCGCCGCCGTACTGGCCGTGGGTGACCAGGTTGAGAAGATCGCGGGCAATCGCCGCGAGGCCGGCGGTCATCAGCGCAAGCGCGGCGATGCCATAGGTGGTCACCCGGCTGAATACCCGTCCGGCACCAGTTTCACGAGAGGCGGCGTAGTAAAAGGGAGCCCACGCGTACTCGAATGCACCGAGTGCGATTTTCGGGATCAGCCCGAAACTCACGCCGATCGAATACATCCCGATCGCATCGAGCGGGGTCTGCAGGAATTTCATCACCAGCCGATCGCCAACCGACATCACCTGAAGGGCGAAGCCATGAGGCACGCGGGGTAACCCGAACGACAAGGCATCCCGCAACATCGAACGCGAGAACACCGGCCGGATCAACCTCGCAAACAACCGGAACGTCACCGCGAGCATGGCCGCCGTGACCAGGATGTCGGCGATGACCACGCCCATCAGGCCATAACCGAGGCCGACAATGAGGAAGATGCGGAGGATCAGCGTGGCGGCGGAACGAGCGAAGGCGAGGGCGCTGAACTCCCGTGACTTGTTCTCGATGCGCAGAACGTGGAACGGAATGAAGGTGAAGCCGATCGCGAACGTGTTCAGCAGAACGAGTTGCAATGCGAGCGTGTACTTGGAGTCTGCCAGCAGCCAGGCGGATGCGAACGGCGCCGCGATCAGGGACACAATCAGCAGGATTCCGTTGACCGCCAGCAGGAAGAAGAACAGCGTGCTCGACAACCGCTGCTGAGAGGGAGTGTCTTCGCAGTCGTACCAGAGCCGCATATAGGCTCCGTCCACGCCCCAGCGGAAGAACAGCTTGGCGATCGCTTCGACGCTGCCAAGCAGCGCAAGGATCCCGTAATCCGCCTTGGTCAGGTACTGGACGTAGACACTGAGCAGGAGAACGTTGACCGCCTGGATCGCGACATCGCCGGCCCCGTAGATTGCGAAGTTCTTCGATAGCTTGTGGAGCTTCTGACGCAATGCCGTCAGGGCTTCCGGAAGGTGAGGAGGTTCAGGAAACACCAACCCGGAACAGGCAGGATGCGCGTCAGCGCGTGATGCAGCGGCATGAGCGCGCGCGGATTGCGGCGAATCAGCTTCGTTACCAGCGGGATGGTCGGGAAGATGCCGCGGCGCGCGATCAGGGTGAAGCCGGCCCGCCGGCCCAGGGCGATGTAGTCACTCGCAGGGCGGTCGCCTGGATGCTTCACTTCAGAAGCGGTCCGGATCAACCGTCCTCGGAGCAGGAACTGGATCCTCGACTGCAGGTGAGCAAGGTTCGGGATCGAGACCAGCAGCTCGCCGCCGGGCCGGAGCACACGAAAGAGCTCGGCCATCGCCAGCGGTTGCTCGATGAATGTCAGATGCTCGAGGACGTCGAGACAGAGAGCACGATCGAAGCTCGCGTGGGCGTAGGGAAGCTGGGTGAGGCTGCCCTGCAGCACACGTGGGGACGCATAGAAGGCATCGACCCCTTCAATCGCGAGCCGGCCGTGATACTCGTCGAGCAGGACCCCTTCGCCGCAGCCGGCGTCGAGCACGCGACAATCCGGCGGGAGGGCATCGAGCCACTTCCGGACGGCGGTCAGTTTCGCGATGTAAGTGGGGTAGTAATTCCAGTCGGGATCGGGTGCGCGATGGTAGTCGCCGCGGGCGGCGTACTCGCCGTCCCGCAGCACGGGTGACCTCGCGCTCATGCGCTCATTCTAACTGCGATCGGGACTAACCCTGGCCGCCGCCCCCACCGCCGGGCGGCTTCGGCGGCGCACCGGGAGGCGTTCCGAATGGCACCTGCTGCGGATTTGGCTGCGGCAGCATCCCCGGACGCGGCAGCGTCATCGGCGCGTTGGGATTGATCACCTGTTGCGGCTGACCGGGCACGTTCTGGGGCGCCGGCGGCATGCCAGGCATCGCCTGCGTCTGCGGCTGCTGCACCGGCGCCGGCACGACCACCGGCTGGTCTTCATCGACTTCCTGCGGCTGCGGCATCGGACGCTGGTTGAACGGCGCCGGAGTCGAAGCTATCGGCGCACTGTTTGCCGGGCCTTTGCTGAACGGCAGGATCATGACGCGGTCGAATGCGGACGCCGACGGGCTGGCCAACAAGACCTGCCGCTCGGCCGCCATGTATCCGCTGGCGGAGCGCAGCACCAGATCGAGCGCCTTGCGTTCCGGCCAGTCGATCACCTCCAGGGACACGGTTGTCAGCAGCCTCTCGCCGTTGACGATCCGCGTCTGGCCGACGCGAGCCCATTCGGCGAGAATCCGGGACACGGGTACCTGGTCGGCAACGATCGTCACGCGGCCATTGGAGATGGTGAGTTTCAGTTCCCCTGGCGCTGCGTAGGAGTACGAAGCGGAAAGGGTGACCAATGCCACGGCGAGCGCGCAGCGATATATCTTCTGCATAGTTTTATGACTCCGGGGCTGGAACGAGTATACGCCCCGTTAGACGGCCACGCGAGCCCGTCAGACGGCTTTTCGGCTCCAGTTCAGCAGTTCAGGGTCCGGGGTTCGAACGGTCAAACCTTGGAACCATGGAACCTTGGAACCATGGAACCATGGAACCTTTCAGGTGAGCTTCGTCACCCACAACGGCGAGTCTTTGCGTGGAAGGTCGCAGGCACGGCAGACATCTGGACCGCCACTTTCGAGATGCTCGCGCCGCACGGCGCGATACGGCTCGGCGTTCCAGATATCGCGAATGCTCGAGGTGTTCATGTCACCCAGAATCGTGTGGCCGTCGAAGTCGGCACAACAGAGCGACACCCGTCCATCCCACAGAACCGTGAACGTCAACCAGGGCCGGTAGCAGGGATAGTTCACATCGGACTCCTGGTTCAGCGTGCCACCCCAGTTGTGCAGATCCGTGATGTGAATTTTGTCGGCAATCTTGCGCCAATGCTCGATAAACGCCTGCTCGTCGAGCGAGTTGTTCTGCCGTACGAACGAGAGAATCAGCTTCGGCCGTCTTCGGCCGGACTCGGCGCGGAGCCGCACGATGCGCTCGATGTTGGCGATGACCTTGTCGTATTTCAGCCCGAGCCGAGTGGATTCGAATACCTCTTTGCCCGACGCGTCGACGCTGATGTTGATCGCATCCAGGCCCGCATCGATCATCCCGCGGGCGACGTCTTCATTGATCAGTGAACCATTGCTGATCATGCCGACTTCCTTGATCCCCTTCTGCTTCGCGTACCGCACTTTGTCGACGAGCTTCCGGTCGACGAACGGCTCGCCGTAGTTGTGCACGCGAACGTGCGTGATGCCAAGCTCCGCGCATTCGTCGACGATCTTCGTGAAGAGTTCGAAGCTCATGATCCCCTGCTTGCGATGCATCTCGTCGCGCGGGCAGAACACGCACTTCGCGTTGCAGATGTTGGTGCTCTCGATCTGCACGATCTCAGGAAGGATCGGGGACCGGTCACGCCCGGTTGCGAGCATCAGCCGGCGAACCGGCTTCGCCTGGTGCCGCAGCACCTGCTCGGCCACGCGCCGCACCCGGGACTTGATGTGAAGTCGGGACATCCTTGCGAAACTACTGCTGCCGAAAGGACTCGATGACCTTTCCGAGGATCTCGTCGAGCTCGACGGTCGGTTTGTAGCCGATCAGCGCGCCGATCTTGCTGATATCCGGCACCCGCCGGGGCATGTCTTCAAACCCCGATTCGTAAGCCTGATCGTAAGGAATGCGGACGATTTTCGACTGACTGCCCGTGAGCGCCTTCACTTTTTCGGCAAGATCATTGATCGTGATCTCATTGGCGTTGCCGATATTGAAGACATGCCCGACGGCGCGAGGCTCGTTGATCAAGGCTACCACGGCCCCTACGACGTCGCCCACGTAGGTAAAGCTGCGCGACTGGGTCCCGTCGCCGAAAACGGTTATGGGGTGACCCGCAAGGGCCTGCCGCACGAAGTTAGGGATGACCATCCCATACTGCCCCGTCTGGCGTGGTCCAACGGTGTTGAAGAATCGAACCACGATCACCGGCAGCTTGCGCTCTTTCCAGTAGGCCAGCGCCAGGAATTCGTCGATCATCTTGCTGCACGCGTAAGCCCATCTGTGCTTCGTCGTGGGACCCAGAACGAGATCAGCATCCTCGTTGAACGGGACGGTCGCGCTCTTGCCGTAGACTTCCGAGGTCGACGCGATCAGGACCAGTTTCTTTTTCTTGTTCGCCAGCTTCAGCACCACTTCGGTGCCATGCACGTTGGTCTCGATTGTGTGCACGGGCTGTTCGACGATCAGCTTGACGCCGACAGCCGCCGCGAAGTGGACGACGACATCGCAACGGTCGATCAGTTCAGCCAGCAGCGGTTCGTTCTCGACGGTGTCGATGTGGTAGTGGAACTTCGGCTTCTCCTTCAGGTGGAGAATGTTCCCGATCGAACCGGTCGACAGGTTGTCGAGGACGAAGACCTCGTCGCCACGGTCGAGCAGCGCTTCCGACAGATGTGAGCCGATGAACCCTGCGCCACCGGTAATGAGAACGCGCACGACCTAAATCTCTTTCCCGGGCAAGCCGCACCCGTGACGCACCAGTTCAATGACCGCCTCCGCGGAACGAGCGGCGGCCGTGCCGGTCGAAACCATCGCGTGTTGCCGGAGGAAGCTGCTCCGTGCCGCAGAAAGCTGCTGTCGGAATCCTTCATCATACAGGATCCGCTCGAGTTGTTGCCGGATCTGTGAGCTCTCCGCACCCGCAAGGATCCCGGCGTCGACAAAAGGAGACAGGTTGTTCGGCAGCCCGATCACGAGCGCCGGTATGCCGGCCACTGCGGCATCGAGCGCGACGGTGGAGTTCACAGTGACCACCGCACGGCTCGCAGCCAGGAGTGGTGCCAGCGGAGCGGCAGACGAGGCTACGTGCACGTGTTGTCTGCCTGCGACGAGAGCCGCGTACGAGGCAGCGGTCTCGGCCGGGTGCGGTTTGATCACCAGCGAAACGCCCGCGATCGATTCCGCCGCCGAGAGCAATTCGGGCAGAACGTGCCGGGCCTGCCGCTCCTTGGTGGTGACCAGAACCATGGCGGCACCGCGCTCCACGCCGTTATCAAGCCGCGTCCTCTCGATCGACTCGGCGTGGAAGGATGACAGCGTTCCGATCGTGGCGTCGAGACGCGGACTTCCCGTCACGCGCAGGCGCTCCTGTGGATAGCGGCCCGCCTGCTTCAGATGCTGTTCGGCGTAGGCATCAAAGAGCAGCGTAAGCGTAGGCGCCGGGAAGCCGGCGTCGCCCGGCATGCCCGGGTGCATTTCGTCGGGTTCGTGGCGGTAATTCAGCCAGGTGCGGTAAATGAAGCCATGCTGCAGGCCAACCGACGGGATGTTCCTGCGCCTCGCCTCCAGCATGAGCGCACGCCCCCAGCCTCCCGCCTCGGCGTAGGTGAGCACGGCGGCGGGCTTCAACCTGTCGAGTGCGGCGCCGGCTTCGTCCATGGCGCGGACGGACCATGGCCACTGAAGCGACACAATCCCTGCGAGTTGCTCCCGCACGATCGGCCAGCAGTCGATCCCCTGAATGAGCGCCGCCTTCCGCAGTCCGTCGCTCGACGCAAGCAGCCGGTAATGGTTCCGGCGCTCGCGCCACGTCTCGCGCGACGCCGCCAGCGCGGCCAGTGGGGCGTAACGCTCAACCGGGACGACAGCTTCGCTTTGCGTCGCAACCGCTCGAATGGCGTTCCCTTCCGAACGTGCGCGGAAGTTCCTCGACGGACCCACTCCAACGTACGCGATCGAGTTCTTTCCCGCGATGTCCTCGAGGGCCTCGAGAACCGGACCTATATACGATTCCGCCGATCCATCATCTCCACCGGAGCGCCAGAATGCACGGTGAATGAATGCCGCGATCGGCGGAGTCGCGGGTTGTGAGCGCGGGATGGCGGTTTGCGCTCGGCCGCGCGATCTCGTCCGGTGCGCCGACAGGGTGAGCATCCGCGCGCGCCATTCGAGCTTCGCCCGTCTGAGGCGCCAGCGCAGCGAGGTCATCCCATTCGAGCACTGAATATTTCGTCGGGACGCCAGTTCGACGACGACGTGCTTGACGACGTCGGCGGCGCGCAGGACGCGAATCTCGAGTGGCTGTTCGCGCTCGATCAATGCCGAGGTCGATTCGGCGGCGCGGAAGATGTCGAGAATGGCCCCTTCCTTGTGAAGGTAGATTTCGGAGAACCACCAGAGGGAGTCGCCGCGAATGGTGAAGCGGTCTCGAAACGACCGGCCATCCACCACGACGTGCCGCAGCTGCTTGATCCACTCGTAGGCGAGCTGGTGTGCCGCTTCTTCCGCAGCAGGGTCGAGGTAGGCACCCAGTTCCACCGTCCGCTCGCCGCTTCCCGCGTTGATGATGAGCGTTGCGTCGATCATGCAGTCACGTTCAGCACTCGTCCGGGCCGGCACTGGTCGAGGATCTCGATCGCGGCATCGAGCACGCGGTCCGGAGTGACCAGGGCGAGGCAATCCGGAATGACCCCGGTGCATCGCGCCGGCGGGAGGCGGATCCGGTTGCACGGGGCGCAGGGAAGGTCGACCCGGATCACGCGATCCTTCGGCCCGCGCGGCGCGTAGCGATTCGGATCCGAGGGACCGAACACGGCGACGATCGGGGTTCCAACGGCGGCGGCGACGTGCATCGGTCCGGTATCACCGGTGATGAGCAGCTCGGCGTCATCCAGCAATGCGGCAAGCGTCAGCAGGTCGGCTTCCCCGGTAGCGTCGACGGCGGCCGCTGCGGGCAATTCGCGCGTCACCTGTTCGACCAGCGGACGATCCGCGGCGGAGCCGGTCAGAAGAATGGTCGCGCCCCGT
>Ga0126304_10001719_pt1 | contig 10431 bp, 12 predicted proteins | sample Plot25_FD_92538 | JGI IMG/M metagenome (GOLD analysis project Ga0126304, IMG submission 92538) | Serpentine soil microbial communities from UC McLaughlin Reserve, CA, USA - Plot25 | ecosystem: Environmental > Terrestrial > Soil > Grasslands | place: USA: UC McLaughlin Reserve, Lake County... | reverse complement strand
CGGGCCGGACGCCCCCGAGGTGCAGTTGCGCGTCGGCGTGCGCGGCGAAGACCGCCGGGGCGTAGAGCGCTTCACCAAGGAGATCGCGCCGCTCATCCTGACGGGCCCGCCCGCCGTGACGGGCTTTGCCGGCGGCCGCCCCAAGGTCGAAGAGATCGTCGCCTACTGGCCCGCACTCATCCCGAAGACCGAGATCGAGCCGCGCGTGGAGGTGACGGAGGTTTGAGCGACGACGAAGACCGTGAAGGCGGGGCCGCGGGGCGAGGCGAAGATGCGCCGCCCGCCTGGAGACGCGAGCGCTCCGAGCGTGTCGCCGACTGCCGCGTCTTCAAGGTCAGGCGCGACGTGTGCGCCGACCCGCGCGACGGCCGCGCGCACGACTTCTACGTCATCGAAGCGCCCGACTGGATAAACGTCATCCCCGTGACGAAGGCGGGCGAGGTCGTACTCGTCGAGCAGTACCGCCACGGCACCAAAGAGATGTCGCTGGAGATTCCCGGCGGGATGGTCGAGCCCGGCGAAGAGCCGCGCGAGACGGCGACGCGGGAGCTTCTGGAAGAGACGGGCTACGAGGCGCGCGAGGTGGTTCTCCTTGGCAGGACTTGGGCGAACCCCGCGCTACAGGACAACTGGCTGCACACCTTCCTCGCGCGCGACGTCGAGTACAGGTGCGAGCCTACGAACGCGGGGACGGAGCGGACGCGCGTCCGGCTCGTCCCGCTCGAACGAATCCCGGCGCTCATCGCCTCGGGCGCGATTACGCACTCGCTCGTCGTAGTAGGATTCCACTGGCTCGGGCTTTGTGAGGTTGGACTCGTTCGAGGTGAGTGAGCATGAGCGGGGGCTACTCGGTGCTCGTCATTGACATGTTCCACTACGACCCCGCGGAGGACTATGTCATCCGCGGCTTCCCGACCTTCGAGCTGGCGAAGGAGTTCGCGCGCCGCCGGGTCAGAGACTCGGTCGAGGAGCTGCGCCAGCCCGGCCAGTCGCCCGAGGAGCTGCGCCGTCAGTGGTTCACCTTCGGCGAGGACGCGTCCGTCATCGGGGGCGAGCCGCACTACGCCGGCTCGCACGAGCTGGACTTCTTCATCGAGCACACGGCCACGGCCGAAGAGCGCGACTGGCAGGCGATAAAGAGACTCGCCGGCATAGGGTGACGCGCCGTGGGCGCAACCCTCTTCAATCATATGAGAATCAAACTTGTGAAACTCGCGCACGCGCGTTCGGGCGACAAGGGCGACACGGCCAACGTCGGACTCATCGCGCTGCGCGAAGAGTTCTACCCCGTGCTCGTGCGCGAGGTCACGGCCGAGCGCGTCAAGGGTCACTACGGCGCGCTGGTCGGGGGCGAGGTCGAGCGCTTCGAGCTGCCGAACCTCGACGCACTCAACTTCCTCCTGCACGAGTCTCTGGGCGGCGGCGGCACGCTCTCTTTGATGACAGACGCGCAGGGCAAGACCTTCTCGACGGCGCTCCTGCGCATGGAGATAGAAGTGCCCGACGAAGAGGCGCGCGCGCTCGGCCTCGCCGTGTGAGGTGTAGATGACAGACGATCATTCGAACCACGAAAAAGATATCCGCCACGGCTACGCGCAGGTCGGCGACGTGCGTTTGCACTACGCCGAGTGTGGCGAGGGCGAACGCCTCGTCGTGCTGCTCCACGGCTTTCCAGAGTGCTGGTACTCGTGGCGCAAGCAGTTGCCGGTGCTGGGCGAGAGCTACCGCGTCGTCGCGCCGGACATGCGCGGCTACAACCTGAGCGACAAGCCCGCGCGCGTCGAGGACTACCGCGTCGCGCGTCTGGTGGACGACGTGACCGGGCTGATACGTCACTTCGGCGCGCGCGAGGCGGCCGTCATCGGCCACGACTGGGGCGCGGCCGTCGCGTGGGCGGTCGCGCAGTACTACCCCGATTACGTCTGGAAGCTCGCCTCGCTTCAGGTGCCTCCGCCCGCCGTCTGGGCGCGAAACTTCACGCTCAAACAACTGCTGCGAAGCTGGTACATGTTCTTCTTCCAGCTCCCCTCGATACCCGAGTGGTGGATTGCGCGCGGAGACTTTGCGGACTTGGGCCGGACGCTGCGCTCGACCTCGCGGCCGGGGACGTTCACGGACAAGGACGTCGAGGTCTACAGGGCGGCGCTGCGCCAGCCCGGCGCGCTCACCGGCGGCATCAACTACTATCGCGCCAACTTCCGCTCCTTCTTCGGCCGCGGCTTCAGGGATAGAGAGATAAAGCAGCAGGAGCGCATACGCGTCCCCACGCTCTTCGTCTACGGCGAGCGCGACTTCGCCATCATCCCCGAGACGGTCGCGGGCGTCGCGGACTACGTGGACGCGCCCTACACAGAGCTGCGCCTCGGCCGGAGCAACCACTGGGTGCAGCAGGAGTCGCCCGCCGAGGTCAACGCCGCGCTGCTGAGCTTTTTAGGAGAGTAGACAGTAGACAATAGACAGTAGAAAACCCTTGTGTCATTTCGCGTCGTCCGGGTCTCAGTGTCAACGGCCACAACGCGGAGCACTACTGACTACTGTCTACTGTCTACTTGAGTCTTATGGAAGAGAGTCCCGTCATCTACGTCGTCGAAGGCGCGTTGGCGCTCGTCACGCTCAACCGCCCCGAGAAGCGGAACGCGCTCAACGACGAGCTGGTCGGCGGTCTGAAAGAAGCGCTGCGAGACGCGGACGCGCGCGAGGATGTGCGCGCCGTGCTCTTGACGGGCGCGGGCGCGGACTTCTGCTCCGGCGCAGACCTCTCGGCGCTCAGAAAAATCTCCGAGGGCGACGTCTCCGACAACCTTGAGGACGCGCGCTCGCTGATGGAGCTGTTCGCGCTCATCAGGAGGGTGCGCGTGCCGGTCGTCGCGGCCGTCCGGGGGCGCGCGCTCGCGGGCGGGTGCGGGCTGGCGACCGCGTGCGACATCGTGCTGGCCTCCGCGTCGGCGCGCTTCGGCTATCCGGAAGTGAGAATCGGGTTCGTCCCCGCGATGGTCATGGCCATCCTGCGCCGCAACGTCTCGGAGAAGCGAGCCTTCGAGCTGGCCACGCGCGGCGCGGAAATCTCTGCCGCCGAGGCCGAGCGCGTGGGGCTCGTCAATCACGTCTACGACGACGCGGAGTTCGAGACGGAGGTCGCGCGCTACGTCGCCGGCTTCGAGCGCGTCAGCCGCTCCGCCGTCACGCTCACCAAGCGCCTCCTCTACCAGATGGACGGCCTGACCTTTGACGCCGCGCTCCAGACCGGCGCAGACCTCAACACCATCGCCCGCATGACCGAAGACTGCCGCGCCGGTGTCGCCCGCTTCCTTTCCAAAACCAGATAGCGGCGCATGCTCGCGTCGTGTCATAAACTTGAATCACGTTCCCAGACTTCCTTCGAGGTGGAGATGAGCAGAAAGATTTCGCTGGCCGCGGACGACCGGGAGATTGAGAGCTGTTACGCGGTGATGTCCGAGCTGCGCCCGCACGTCACGGCGGAGGAGTTTCTGCCGAGGGTCAGGCGGCAGATGGAGGTCGCCGGTTACAAGCTGGCCCGCCTGTCCGACGGCGGCGAGGTCAAAGCCGTCGCTGGCTTCAGGGTCTCGGAGTGTCTGGCGTGGGGGAAGTTTCTATACGTGGATGATCTCGTGTCGAAGGACGGCGAGAGGTCGAAGGGCTACGGCGGCGAGTTGTTCGACTGGCTGGTCGGTTACGCGAGGGAACAGGGGTGCGACCAGTTCCACCTCGACTCCGGCGTGCAGAGGTTCGCGGCGCACAGGTTCTATCTGACCAGGAGAATGGCGATTGAGTCCCACCACTTCGGCCTGAAGTTGAAGTAGTGCGCACGGGGAAAGAAGGGCATTGACTTGCGTTGCCCCTTGCTTTAGTATCCGCGCCGGTTCGGCGACGTCATCCGCTCCGACTGTTTCGGATCTGTAACCGTGCCACTTGCCCCCTCGCCAGAACTTTCACTGACCGTCGCCGGAAAGCTCGACACGTCGAGCGAAGGGTCTCCCGACTTTACGTTCCGTCCGGGGGCGGTCGCATCATCGTCACAAACTCAAGATGAAAAAACTAATGCTCGTCTGTGTCGCGGCGCTGTTCGGCGTCGTCATGTTCTCCCAGTCCGCCAACGGCGGCGGCGCGCCGAAGTTTTCGAGCGCCTACACCAACCTCAAGTCTCAGTGCAAAGCCATCGCCAAGGGCGTGGCGCAGGGCGACGACATGCCGCTCCGCTGCGCCGGCTACGGGGGCTACGAGGTAAGGATTGACTTCAGCGCCGCCAGCTCGCACCTTGGCGTTCAGTCGGCGCGCGGCAATAGTGAAGACCGCATCGCGCTGGCCGATCAGCCGCTCGACTATAACGTGAAGAGAAAGGTCGAGTGGCGGCTCGCGGGCGGCAAGCCCTTCGCGGTCATCTTCCGCGTTGATAAGGCTAAGGCCGACCTTGACCCGGCAGAGATGTGGCGGCCGGAGAACAAGACGGGCGAGTCGCTGCTCGTCAAAGGGCTGAAGGGCCACGAGCGGATTGATTTCGAAGTTGACGCAAACAGCCCGAACGCCAACGCGAAGGCCCGGGAGATGTCCGACAGGGCTTACACCGAAGGCCGCTGAGGCGGCGCAGAATTTAACACCATCCGACGCAGACCCTCACATCTGCCCTCTCTTAATCCATCCAAGACGCAGGGTTAAGTCCGGGCGGCAAGGTCGAGCGCGCAGGCGAGCGCGTCCGCGTCAACCCGCGAGACGAGGCCGGACTCAAGCGCCTCTTCCGCCGACAGACGCCGCGCGGTGGCGAACATCTCGAAGGCGCGCGCCGCGCCGATAAGTCTCGGGAGGCGCTGCGTGCCGCCCCAGCCGGTGATGATGCCGAGCCGCGCGCCGGGGTGTGCGAAGACCGCGCCAGGAGAGGCGACGCGGACGCGGCAGGCGAGCGCGAGGTCGAGGCCGCCGCCCATGCAGAAGCCGTTGACGGCCGCGACCGTCAGTTGCCGCGCGTCGGCGATCCGCTGAAAGAGCTTCTGGCCGCGCAGGGCGAACTCGCGCGCGGAGTCGGGCGTGAGTGTTTGCAACTCGCGAATGTCCGCGCCGGAGGCGAAGACGTCGCCCGTGCCCGTGAAGATGACGGCCGTGATGTCGCCTCGCGCGGAGAGCGCCGCGAACGCCGTCTCTAAACTTGAGAGTGTGGCGACGGAGAGTGAGTTTTTCTGGGCGGGGCGATTGATGCGTAGGACGGCGTGCGCGCCGCGCTCTTCGACGAGGACGGGAGGTGTCTGCGCGTCGTCGCGCACGCCCCCGCTCATGCGCGCTGGCCGACGTTCTCGCGCAGGAAGCGGACGATGTCTTCGGTGGACGTGCCGGGAAGGAAGACCGCCGAGACGCCCAGCTCTTTGAGACGCGGGATGTCCTCCTGCGGGATGATGCCGCCGACGATGACGAGGCAGTCGTCCATTCCGCGCTCGCGCAGCAGATCGACGATGCGCGGGCAGAGCGTGTTATGCGCGCCGGAGAGAATCGAGACGCCGACGGCGTCCACGTCCTCCTGCAACGCCGCGGCCGCGATCATCTCGGGCGTCTGCCGCAGCCCCGTGTAGATGACCTCCATGCCGGCGTCGCGCAGCGCGCGGGCGATGACCTTGGCCCCGCGGTCGTGGCCGTCGAGGCCGGGCTTGGCGACCAGGACGCGAATCTTTTTCTCACTCATCGTTAGACTGCTCACTTTACGAACACACCCAGCGGCCCGTCGCGCCTGATGTAGGGCGCGAGCTGTGCATACGTGAAGAAGTAACGGCCGTCGGGCTGGATGGCCTGAATCACGTGCGGGAAGCCCGCGTCGTAGAGGAAGGTCAAGCCGGCGTCGCCGACCTCGAAGTTGTCAAGATGCTCGACGCCGAACGCGAGTCGAGACAACTCGCCTTTGAGGTTTTCGAGGCCGTCCCTGTCCGCCGAGAGTTCCTTGTCCTGTTCGACGACCTTAATCTGCTCCGCCACCTCGGTACGCAATTTCTCGTGCGCCATCCCGGCCAGCGCGTAGAGCGCGCCGGACTCGAAAACGTCCTGCGCCCTGAGCACGTCACCCGTCCGGAGGCTGATGGCGAAGTGGGCGTGATGCGTGTCGGGGTACGCGCCGGTGCCGGTCTGCCAGAAAGAGATGTCGAAGATGTAGCGCTTGTTGTAGTTGACCTTGAAGTCCAGCTCTTCCAGCCATGCGTCCTGCCGGTACTCGGCGAGCGAAGTCTGGAAGATGTTCTTCAGGTCGAGCGCCGCGCGCACCTTGCGCAGGACTTTCGGGTCGGACAGGCCGCTGACTACGGGCAGGTTGACCAACGCACGCTTGCGTTCGGGGAACTGGCGCGCGAGCTGTCCCGTCCTCACGATGACGACGCGTTTGCGACTGATGACAGCGCGGTCGTTGGCGGCGGCGCCCGCCGCGGGCCACGAAAGGCAGGCGGCGAAGGCGGCCAGCAGGAGCAACGCGGCCGGGGTGCGTGACGAACGTCGAATCGTCTTAGTCAGGAGCATAAGCTTTCCGGCGAGGCGCGTCAGAAGGCCGGCTCCTCGTAGAGGCCGTAGACGTCGCGCAGCGCGTCACAGATTTCGCCGAGCGTGGCGTAGGCGCGCACGGCCTCGATGGTCGCGGGCATCGTGTTGTCGCCGGCGCGCGCGGCACGCTTCAGCTTCTCCAGCGAGTTGGCGACCTCGCCGTTGTCGCGGCGCGACTTCGCGCGCTCAAGGCGTTCGACCTGTTGCTCGCGGACGTTCTCATTGATAACGAGGATGGGGACTTCGGTCTTCTCGCCCTCCATCGAGTACTTGTTGACGCCGACGATGGTCTGGTCGCCGCGCTCGACGGCCTTCTGATACTGGTAGGCCGACTCCTGAATCTCACGCTGTGGGAAGCCCTTCTCGATGGCCTCGACCATCCCGCCCATCGAATCAATCTTGTCGAAGTATTCGTACGTGCCATCCTCCATCTTCTTCGTCAGGCTCTCGATGAAGTAGGAGCCGCCCAACGGGTCAACCGTGTTCGGCACGCCCGTCTCCTCGGCGATGATCTGTTGGGTGCGCAGGGCGATGAGCGCGGCGCGGTCGGTCGGGAGCGCCAGCGCCTCGTCGTAAGCGTCGGTGTGCAGAGACTGTGTGCCGCCCAGCACCCCGGCGAGCGCCTGGATGGCGACGCGGACGATGTTGTTTAAAGGCTGCTGAACGGTGAGCGAGACGCCCGCGGTCTGCGTGTGGAAGCGTAGCTGGAGCGTGCGCTCGCTCTTGGCGTTGAAGCGCTCGCGCATCACGCGCGCCCAGATGCGGCGTGCGGCGCGATACTTCGCGATCTCCTCGAAAAAGTCGTTGTGCGCGTTGAAGAAGAAGGAGATGCGCGGAACGAACTCATCCACGTCGAGCCCTGCGTCCACGCCCCACTGGACGTACTCGATGCCGTCGCGCAGCGTGAAGGCGAGTTCCTGCAACGCGGTCGAGCCAGCCTCGCGGATGTGGTAGCCGCTCACAGAGATCGGGTTGTACTTCGGGAAGTGGCGGTTGCAGTACTCGAAGGTGTCGATGACGAGCTTCATCGCCGGGCGGATGGGATAAATCCACTCCTTCTGCGCGATGTACTCTTTGAGGATGTCGTTCTGGAGCGTCCCCGAGACCTTGCGGAAGTCCGCGCCCTGCTTCTCGGCGACGACGAAGTACATCGCGAGCAGCACCGAGGCGGGCGCGTTGATGGTCTGCGAGACCGTCACCTCTTCGAGCGGGATGCCTTCGAAGAGCACCTCCATGTCGGCGAGCGAAGAGACGGCGACGCCGCACTTGCCGACCTCGCCCTCCGAGAGCGGCGAGTCGGCGTCGTAGCCCATCAGCGCCGGCAGGTCGTAGGCGACGGAAAGCCCGGTCTGCCCGTGCTCCAAAAGATACTTGAAGCGCGCGTTGGTCTCCTCGGGCGTGCCGAAGCCCGCGAACTGGCGCATCGTCCAGAGCTTGCCGCGATAGCCGGTCGGATGTATGCCGCGCGTGTAAGGGAACTCGCCGGGGTAGGCGGTGTCACGCTCGAAGTCTACGTCGGCCACATCGGCGGGCGTGTAGAGACGTCCGACTTCGTCGAGCGAGACGGTCTCGAAACGCTGCTTCCGCTCGGGGCGCTTCTTCAAAACCGGCTCAAGGGTCTCGCGCTCCCAGCGCTCGGCGGAGGCGTCGGCGGGCGAGTTGATCTCTTTGGTCTCGGGCATAACTTCGGCTTTCGCTCCGTCGTCCGGGCGCCCCGTCGGCGGGCGCGGGAACAGTCGAATTGTTTATGAAATGAGCAAGAAACCGATATTAGTTGACCCCCATGAGAGTGTCAACCACGTTCACCCGCGCGCCACGCGGGGCAAAAAAAGGCGGCGCGGCCGTCGCCTTTAGCGGGCGGCCGCGCCGTGCAGGTAGGGGACCTACGGCGGTAAACGAGCGGGTCAGCTCAGGCGGGCGTCAGGAAAGCATGATGGCGAACACCCACCGCGGAAAAAGCAGACGGCTAATCGAGTGGGACGACGATCTCGTTTGCACGAACCATGTTCAGGCGCTCGCGCACGACCGCCTCTTGTGTCCTCTTGTCGGTGCGCAGGCGCTCCACGTCGCGCCGCAGCGACGCGTTCCTGTCGCGGATACTCTGAACTTCCGTCTCCATCTGCATGTATTTCTGCTCGGCCACGCCGCGCGCCGCGTGCGTCCGCATCGTGACCGTGACGCAGACGGCGAAGGTGGCCAGCATAATCATGCTGAAGACGACCCACGACGGGATGGAAAAAGCTCGACTTCGGGCGTTCGCACGCGCTCCAACGGCTCCGGAAAGGGTCTCTGCGGCGGGGGAGGGAAGCGCGAAGGCTCGCGCCACGGGGCGCTGCGCGTCAAGACGTGAATCATTCCAATTGAGATTTGCGGCCATAACTTTGAGAGCACCTCCGAGCTTTTACCGGGTCGGCAACGCGCGAGCCGTCCTTTTTGCGAACGGCGCAGAGACCGTCGGGTAGAGCCGTTCTGCTTCGGACGAGCCAGAATGTCTCTAAACTTGAAATATCAAAACTTCGCAGAGGGGTTAGTGCGGTGTCTTTCTCGTTTGACATCCCTGTCTCCGGCGACAAGGTTTCCGGAATTTAGCACTTGCTTAAGATGCTGTAAAGATGCACGTTTTCAACGGTTTGTGCGGCTAAGTTCAACATTTACTTGAAGTAAGGGCGCGGGAGGCTTCTTTTCGGCGAACAGGGGGCGAACGGAAATCCGCCATTTGGGCAGAGGACGGGCATTCTCTTTTTTGCCAGCAAGATAGAATCGGCAATCCTGCATCACAGATGTGGAAAAGACCCTCCCGTAATCCTCCTCCTTAGATTGAGAGCTAGACTCTTGCAATGTTTTAACAATAATTAAAGAAGTTGACACACGGCGCGCCAACTCATAGACTGGCAAAGACCTCAGGCCGAATCGGTAGGCTGACAGCGGGTCAAGTGAGACAAAGACTCTCCCCGAGTCACTTTTCTTGCCCTTTCCATTAAAACAAACCTCAAGCGTTCAAGTTAGTATTTTCAATTATTTACAAGGGGTTATATGTCGGACTTGTCTCCGCAGACGGAAAAGGGGACGGGGATGAACTCAGCGTCGAGCGCTTTCCAGCTGCCTCTGGCGGCGATGGTTCATTCACTCTGTCGCGCGGCCGATACGGGGTCGGACGCACTCTACGACGTGATGCTCAAGGTCGCGCTGATGGTTGACGCCGCGGCGCACACCTACGGCATGGCGACCTTCTCGCAGAAGGTCGGTGAGGCGTCGCGTCTGAAATGGGTCGAAGGGCTCGACCCTGAGGAGATGTCCGACGCGGAGGCAACCGTCGAAGCAGCTCTGGGCGGGGCCGAAGTCGGGCGTGAGCCGAAGGCTGGGGACAAAAAAATCTGTCTCGTCCTTTCGGCCACGACGCGACAGCGCGAGGGCGCAGCCATCTACGGGCGCTTCGTGCGCCCGCTGACTGAGGCGCAGGCTGCCGAATTGAGAATTTTGTCGGACGTGGCGCGGCTCGCGCACTCCCACGCGCGTCTGCGCGAGGAGTTGCATCAGCCGGTGAAGGCTTTGAAGCCAGCGGAAGTGGCTGCGGCGTCGCTGCCGGGGATGGTCTTCACCAGCCGCATGATGAACTCGCTGGCGTATTCGGTCGAGCGCATCAAGGATTCGGAATCGACAGTTCTCATCACGGGCGAGTCGGGGACGGGCAAGGAACTGGTCGCGCGCGCCGTACACCGTCTGAGCCGACGCTCGCAGGCGCCCTTCATTCCCTTCAACTGCACCGCCGCGCCCGCCGAACTCATCGAGAGCCTTCTGTTCGGCCACCGCAAGGGCGCGTTCACAGGCGCGCACGCCGACCACGACGGGCTGATTCGCGCGGCTGAGGGCGGCACGCTCTTTCTCGACGAGATAGGTGACCTGCCT
>Ga0126304_10001717_pt1 | contig 10434 bp, 10 predicted proteins | sample Plot25_FD_92538 | JGI IMG/M metagenome (GOLD analysis project Ga0126304, IMG submission 92538) | Serpentine soil microbial communities from UC McLaughlin Reserve, CA, USA - Plot25 | ecosystem: Environmental > Terrestrial > Soil > Grasslands | place: USA: UC McLaughlin Reserve, Lake County... | reverse complement strand
GTACGGACACTCGCCCCGGAGGGTTTTTCCGGCCGATACTGGAGAGCGGGCCGGCGGGCCCCACGCCACCGCGGGTCTCCAGCGCCCCCGAGTGTACATGCCCGACCCGGTAGCAGAGGTCAGCCTTGCAACGACGACGTGCTCCTGAAACCGTGGAGAGGTCCCTGCCGGATATGCCTCCGGCTGGTGGGGTGATTACCCCGGTCCGACCCGACGTGACCGGCGAATTTCGGTCCGACCGGAACGCCAGCACCGGCTCCGGCGAGCGGGCACAGCTCGCCGAGCATCTCGAGGAGATGGCCGGCACCCTGGAGACCGTCGATGTGCGCGCCGCCGAGCGGATGCGCGCTCTGGCCCGAGCGGTTGCCACCGATGAAGGCCGCCAGCGCTGGGCGGAAGTTGACCTGCGGCGCGTGTTCAACACCGAGCGGCTAGCCTACGCCCTGGCCCTCGAGCGCGAGGGAGGCTACGCGCACTCGACGATCGCCGGCGCCGACCGGCTGCGCAACATTCTCGTCCTGGTTCCGATTCTGCTCACATGGTTTGCCCTGGCGGAAGCGTCCAGAGCCTACAACCGCTATCTGGCTCTCAGCCCGGACGAGGTCCGCCAACCGTTCCTCTTGCTCTGGGAACGGGGTTTCGGTGGCCAGGCTAGCGCGTTCGCGCCGAGTTTCTCGACGGTAGCGCTGATCGACGCCGTCCTGATCGCCATCATCATCGGTTTGACCTTCTACTCCCACGGGCGGCGCGAAGCCCGCGAGGAGAAGATCGACCAGACCGCCGAGCGGTTCCAATCCGACATTGACAACGTGCTCGCCGAAGCATCAGTCGTCCTCGCCGTCGACCGTGGTAGCCGCCCCGCATTGCTGGCGCGTGGCGTCGAACGTTTGGTCGACCGCTTCGAGCAGAACTCGCAAGAGCTGCTTACCCGGTTGCGGGTCGAGCACGACCGCCTGGAGCAGCTCGCGGGGCGAAGAGAGCGCGAGTTCGCCGATTTCGGCGTCTTCGCCTCGGGCATGCGAGCGGGAGCCGAGGAAACGCACCGGCTCCTAGTCGAGCTGCGACAGGTCTCCTCGGGGTTGTCAACCGCGCTAGAAGACCTGACCTCCGAGGTCAGCTCGTCGGTTGACCAGGGCCGTACGTTGCTGAAGGCCGTGCAGGGGCTGGAGCAGCTCACCGTGGCTAACCTGCAAAGCGACCAGACCTTGACGCGGCAGATCGCGGCAGCGGCCGAGGCCCTCGTCGAGGCCGCGGACAAGGGCATTTCTGGCGCGGATGCCGCCGCGCAGGCCTCGCGCGTGGCCACCGAGGCCGTGCGTGGCATCGGGGCCATTGCCCAGGATCTGGCGACGAGTCAGACGCGCGCCGAAAACGCGGTCGCCGCGGAAGCCGAGGCGAACAGCCGCCTGGCCGAGGCGATGCGCGGCAATGCCGGTGGCATCGCGGCCAGCGCCCGCACCCTGGGTGAGATCGAAGGTGGGCTGAGCGGACTGCGCGACGAGTTGAGCCGTCTCGCCACGGGCACCGCTGGACAGGCGCAGACGCTGAGCAACCTGCTCGAGGAGCAGGCATCGATCGCGACCGGTCTGTCGCAAGTGGCGCGCGATATCTCGACCATCTCCATGCGTACCGCGCAGCGCCAGGACGAGGTTTCCCAAAACGTGGGGACTCTGATCGAACGGCTGGAACGGGTCATCCACGGTCTCGGTCACAGCACAGGGACCGACGTCGAGGAGCCCGCGCCACCAGGTCGCCTGGATCCGGAGCGGCTCTGGCCGCGCCGGCGCTCCTAGGCTCGGCAGCCTCGGACACACCTTGTGAGACGGCGGCGCACGAACCAGGGCGGCCAGCGAGACATGATCGCGCTCGGCGGCTGGATCTTCGCCGATCTGCTGCTCGGTCTGGCGATGCTTTTCTTCACGGCGAACACCGTCGGTTCCCCGGCTCCCACCCCCACACCGCTGCCGACACCCAACCTGTTGGCCACCTCCCGCGCCACGATCGCCTCGCTCTCTACCGAGCAGGCCATTTCTGTCGCTAATCTGGCCGCGCTCGACGCTGTTGCCACCGCTCAGGCGATCTCCGCCGCGCGTACCGCGGAGGCGCTCAACGAGGCGGTCGTGTCGCGGGAAGACGAGTTGGCGACCGCTCAGGCCCGGGATCGGGCGCATGCGACCGAGTCGGCACGTTCGGAATCGGAGATCGCCACCGCCGAGGCGCGGGCCACCCAGAATGCTCTGCTCAACCAGCAAGCGACCGCGACCGCCGCGGCGCAAGCGACACTGGCCGCCATGACCGCCGAGGAGCGCGCCACTGAAGCGGCGCGGGCCACGAGCGCCGCGCTCGCGGCCGAGGCCACGCTCTCCGCCTACGCCACCGAGCAAGCCGCCAGCGACGAGAGTCTTGACGAGCTGGCGCGGCAAGCAGCACAAGCCGCCGCGCTGGCGACCGAGGCCGCGCGCTCCGCTCAGGCCACCATCGACGCCCTGGCCACGCGTGAGGCGGCCCAGGCCACCGAGGCGGCGAACGTCGCGGCGATCGCTACCGAGAACGCGGCGAGCGGCGCTAATGAACTGGCCACCGCTCAGGCTGACGCGGCCGCCCGCGCCACGGAGATCGCGGCGCTCCAGTCACAACAGATCAACGCCCAGGTGACAGCCACCGCGCTGGCGGTGGTGGCCGCCAACTCCGTGCTCGATCCGAACCGGCAAACGATCACCATCCAGACCGACCTCGAGGGCATGCTGGCCAACGACGAGGACGCGCTTGCCGACGCCCGCGACGAGCTCAACTCCCAGCTCTCGCGCTACCCCGTGGGCTGCCGGGCGGGGTTCGCCCTCATCAGCGGCAAGGCGCCGGATATCGACGAGGGTGTGGAGCTGGCGCGCCACATCGAGGGCCTCTTGCGCGAAGTCCGGCCGGATGTCTTCACCGAGGACACGGGGACGGAGCTGTTCGCGCTGCCAAATACCGAGCCATTCGGCGAAGCCTCGATCGACGTCTTCTTCTATTCCGGCTGTCAGCCGGCCGGGTAGACGTGTCTTACCAGTCGCAACGATGCTACGATGCGTGCGTCCCGCTCCCGCTCCCCGCGTTGGCAAAGAGGGCAAGGGACGCGTCGATCGTCGCCCTTGACGCCTATGCTATCTTTTGGGAAGTATTAGGCGTCCCAGGCGGGACGGGAGGAACGCCGCGTGGCGAAAGCAAGTGCATTAGAGATCACTGACGCGACTTTCGAGGCGGAAGTCGTTCAATCAGACAAGCCGGTACTCGTCGATTTTTGGGCGCCCTGGTGTGCTCCCTGCCGGACGGTCGGCGCGGTGCTCGACCAGCTCAGCGGCGAGCGCGACGATTTGAAGATCGTCAAGATCAACATCGACGATAACCAGGATCAGGCGCTCAAGCACAGCGTTCTGGTGCTGCCAACGGTCGTCCTCTACATGGGTGGAGAAGCGGTCGGCAAGCTCCAGGGCGGCGTGCCGCCGACGGCGATCGCGCGATTACTGCAAGAGCATCTGCCTGCCGATGCGCCTGCCACGCCCGAAGCCGAGCCCGCGCTGGCCACCGAGGAATCCAAGTCTTAAAGACACGGGTTGCATGCCGATCCACGTGGATCGGCATGCAACCCGTGTTATTACGGCGCCTGTATCCAGGACTCCGGTACATAGCCATCGACGGCACCGGTCGCGGTTTCGACCTCGATCGGCCACCAGAGACCCTCGTCGCCTTGAACCGGCTCGCCACTGATCTGCACTGATTCGCCGTCTGGCAAGTCGGCGACGATGGCCGACTCTGTATCCGGCGCCGCGCGTGCCACCAGACCCGCGCCCGCGACCTGGACTGAAGCTCCGGGACGGATGCTCTCCCCGGCACGCCAGATCCCGGGAATCTCGCCACGTGTCATCAACAACGCCACGACCAGAATCACGTTCAGCACCGCCGCGAGAATGACGGCCTGCCACAGCCGCCGCCCGACCACAGCAAGGTCCCGGCTACGGGATCGTCGGGCAGACGCGTGCGATACCGGCCCGCTGGAAGAGAGAGGTGCAAAGGCGGCGTCGACCACGTCATTCTGCTCACCCTCCGCAACCGGTGATGATTTGCCGCGTCGGGACGCGAGAACGGCTGAACCCTTCACTGCCACGCCCGGTTCATTGTTTGGGAACTGGCGACTCGGTGGCGGTTCGACACGCCGTCGCGGCCGTCCGGTTTCGACGTCGATATCTCCCTCGACGCCGGAGTGAAAAACGGCCGCGAACGATCCGGCGCTGCCATAACGCTGCCGGGGATCCCGCTCGAGCGCGCCCAGCACGACGTCATCAACCCACGCCGGTAGGGCGTCGCCACCACGGACAATCGAAGGTGGCAGAGGAGCCCGCTCGAGGCGAGCGCGGATAGTGGCGTTCATGGCCGCCGGTTCCTCGGTTGAGACAAATGGCGGCCGCCCAGTGACGAGCTCGTAGACCACGCACCCTAGGGCAAAGACGTCGGTGGCGGAGCTGACTGGCTCTCCGCAGACCTGTTCCGGGGCCAGGTAGGCGACGTTGTCGGGCCTGCTGCCGTCGGCAAGCTCCTGCGTCGAGCCGACTGCCTGCGCGACACCGAAATCGATCAGCTTCACCTCACCGTCCGGCGTGACGACGACGTTCTCCGGCCGCACGTCGAGATGGGCCAGTCCCCGCGCATGCAGGTGATCGAGCGCCGCGGCAACACCCTGCAGCAGCGGCACGACCTCCTCCGCAACGAAGGGTGCGCCCATCGTGATCTCTTCGCGCAGTGAGCGCCCCCGCATGCGCTCCAATACGACCCACGGCGTGCCGCGCTCCTCACTGAAGGCGAGGGCGCGGATCACGTTCGGATGGGACAGAAATTGCAATAGGCGGGCCTCGCGGCGAAAACGCGCCCGCATCTCGGGATCGCCACGGTATTCGAGGCGGAGCGTTTTCACGACGACGGGATCGCGCGTCCGTAGATCGCGACCTTCGTAGGCTACCGCGATACCGGCGCTCGTCGGTGGCATTTGCAGATCGACCGCATAGCGGCCGGCAATAGTGATGCGCGGGTCCGCCATCGGGTGATCGGTATCGTCCCGCGGAATTTCTTGCGGTTCGTGCTCGGGAGCCGGGTCGCCACCGTTTGGCGGCGTCCCGGCGCGTTCATCATCCACGGCGTCTATCACCCGCAAGGATTGCGCGGGTCAGCCAGCGACCGCGCGGGGAGCGCGGCAACTCTAGCAGAAGCGATCCGCTTCCCCGAACGCAACCGGCCAGGAGGTTACGCCGCGACGCGCTCCTCGGCGCTCGCCGGAGTCTCCCCGGCGTCCTCTCCGATGTAGAACGTCCAGCGTGCGATGTAGCTTCGGGCCTGGATGGAAACCGGGGGCTCACCGGGGAATTTACGCGACGGCTCGGCCAGTTCGGCGGCGTCCTGGGGACTGGTGAGGCAGAAGAGCGGGGTTCGTCCGAACTTCTCTTCATAGCGAGCAATGGCGTCGGCCAGCTTGGCGCGAGCCGGCTTCTTGCGGTCGGGGTCGTACCAACCGAGGAACATGGCATCCTCCTGCGGGGTCTCGCCGCCCCACCCGGCGCGGCGCGTCGTTCCCGCAATGTTACCAGAACATACGTTCTTTTTCGATACGGGAAGCGCGTACGTACGCAAGGCGAAGGGAGTGCCGACCTCGCCTCAGGGGGTAGCTGCGCTTTGGGTGTGAAGGGAGGAGGACATCGCTCCTCGACTTCCTGACTCACGACTTACGACTCACGACTTGTCTTGCCTTCTTGCCATCTAACTGACTTCGTTGTGGATAACTGTGGGGAAAAGTGGGGACAAGTGGCGCTCGCGGTGGATAAGTGGCACAATGCATCCATCCCCGATACCCGCCCAAGCTCTCCGCGCAGACCCGGCCCTCGACCGGGTCCGGCTGTCGACGCTGTTCGAGAGGCGGCGTGTCGTCACGGTGGTGACTGGTGTTTCTGGGGCGCTACGCGCACAACCTGGACGCGAAGGGGCGGCTGGCCATTCCGGCGCGCTACCGCGAAGCCCTGGCCGAGGGGGTCATCCTTACCCGCGGCATCGATCGCTGCCTCGCGCTCTATCCCCTGGACGCTTGGCGGCCTCTGGCCGAGAAGGTCGCCGCACTCCCAATCACGGATGCCGACGCGCGAAACTTCCGGCGTCTGGTCTTCGCCGAGGCTGCGGATTTGACCCTCGACGCCCAGGGCCGCATCCTCATCCCGCCCGACCTGCGCCGCTATGCCGAGCTCGAGCGCGAAGCCCTCATCGTTGGCGTCGACGCCTCGATCGAGATCTGGTCACCCCGGCGCTGGGCCACCGTGGAATCATCCCTGGATACCGATGGAGCCGAGATTGCACAACGGTTGGCGACTTTGCTCTGAGTTTCCAGGTGCCTTCACCGACGGCGTCTCAAGGTTCACACGCGAGTTAGAGCGAAAAAACTCCCGGACATGCGGTACGACAAGGTCGCTTCGGACAGAACATCTGAACGTGGTCTAACCCTTGAATGAGGACGTAGGTGCCGTTTGGGAGCAACTCCGTCGATGCGCGCGCTTGCTCGGAGAATGACTCCTCGGTTCCGACCAACAACAGCACCGGCGTCTCGATCGCGGGGAGATTCGCGGCCTGGCTGCTATCCAACTCCGCGATCATAGCGGCAACGCAGGCCGCGAGGGACGCGCTGTCGTTGGCCAGCCAGCAGGCCCGAGCGTCGTCGGGAAGCGGGCCGTGGCGTCGCTCGTAGCCCGCGACGAACCCTTCTATCCCGCCCGGAGATCCGCGGCCCAGGCGGCTATCTCGGCGGCCTCGTCGCTTGCAGCGGCGAATCGGCTGTACCCGGTGACGACCGGTGCGCTAACGCGCTCGGGCTGGTAGCGACCGAGGGTCAGTGCAACGCCCCCGCCCATGGAATGACCCAAGAAGCGCGCCGTTGTTAATTTCAGATCGTTCAGCACGGCGATGCCATCGGCGGCTTGCCGGCGACGCCCATTTGCCGCCTGATCACCCGGCTTGTCGCTCCCGCCGTGTCCGCGGGTGTTTGATGAGGATGAGTCGGAACGTATCGCTCAGACCCGCGACGTATCCAGTGTCCCGCCAGTGCTCTCCTCACCCGGTCAGGCCGTGGTAGAGCATCAGCGGCTCCCCGCTCCCTACGAACTCGTAGTGGATACGCAGATCGTCGTTGATCGTGTATGGCATGGTGCCGGGTCTCCTGACGAGCGTGGCGAGGCTGAGAGCATGCTTACCCGCCCCGCATCGGGCTGGCGGTGCATACTCCTCTGCACGAACCGTGCGCCTCCTGGGGCGCGACGCCTGCCCCGGATTGTGACGATCGTGTCTGCTCCCGTTGCCAATTCGACGTCAAGCTCAGCACCTGGCCACCGGCCTGTGCTCCTCGCAGAGGCGGTCGCTGGATTGCAGCCGCGACCAAGCGGGCGGTACTTGGATGCCACCTTCGGTGGCGGCGGTCATACCCGGGCACTGCTCGATGCATCGGCGCCAGACGGAATCGTTGTCGCTCTCGACGCCGATCAAGCCGCGATCGACCGCGCATTCGCTTTGCAACAGGATCCGGGCATCGCCCAGCGCCTCATCCCGATCCACGCCAACTTCGCCGATCTCGCCGTTGTTGCCAGAGAGCGAAGAGTCACGCCGCTCGATGGCATCTTGCTCGATCTCGGGCTGTCGTCGTTCCAGCTCGATCAACCGGAGCGAGGGTTCGCCTTCCGACACGAGGGACCGCTCGACATGCGCTTCGACCATGAACGGGGCGCTCCGGCGAGCGATTTGGTGAATACCCTCCCGGAGCGCGAGTTGGCCGACCTGATCTGGCGCTACGGCGAAGAGCCTGGGAGTCGCCGCATCGCACGGGCGATTGTCCGGGAGCGGGAGCGAGCGCCGATCGCGACGACGACACAACTGGCGGAGATCGTGGCCGGCGCGCTCGGCGGCCGGCGCGGCCGGGATATCCATCCCGCGACGCGCACCTTCCAGGCACTGCGCATCGCCACGAATGAGGAACTAGCCGCGCTCGAGGCGGCGCTCGCGGGGGCACTCGACGTGCTTGCGCCAGGTGGGCGGCTGGCGTTGATCGCGTTCCACTCCCTGGAAGACCGGATCGTGAAGCGCTTCATCGAGCGCGAGAGCGCCGAGTGCCTCTGTCCCCAGGAGGTACCTGTCTGCGTCTGCGGGCATCGCCCCAGGCTGCAAAAGATCACGCGCCGCGCGGTGCGCCCGGATGCCGCCGAGATGGACGCCAACCCGCGTGCTCGCTCGGCGGTCCTGCGCGTGGCGGAGCGTCTCGCGGACGATTTGGGCGGACCGACGATGGGAGCCGGACGATGACGCCGCTCGCCTTCGAATCCGTCCTCACCGGCACGGGCGCCGTGCTCCGTGGCGAGATTCCGCCGCAAACGGTCTTCACCAGGATCGAGCGCAATTCCCGCCAAGTACAGGCCGGCGATCTCTTTATCGCCGTACGCGGCGAACGCTTCGATGGACATGACTTCGTCGGCGACGCCGCGACCGCAGGAGCCGCCGCCGCGCTCGTGCGCCGCGAGTGGGCGGACGAGCACCCCGACGCGGGGTTACCCCTGCTGGTCGTCGAGGAGCCGGTGGCCGCACTGCAGCGTCTAGCCGCGTGGTGGCGCGCTCAGCTCGACCATCTCCTGGTCGTCGGCATCACCGGTAGCGTCGGCAAGACCAGTACGAAGGAGACCGTCTCCTCCGTGCTGGAGCGATTGATGCCGACTTATCGCTCCGCGGGAAATCTCAACTCAGAGATCGGGCTCCCGTTGTCGTTGCTCGAGGTGACGCCGGAGCACGGGGCGGCCGTGCTCGAGATGGGCGGCGCCTACGCCCTGGGCGAGATCCGGCTCTTGGCGGAGATCGCCCAACCCAGGATCGGCGTAGTGACCAATATCCACCCTGTGCATCTGGAGCGGATGGGCAGCATCGAGGCGATCGCCGAGACAAAGGCGGAATTGGTCGACGCCATCCCTGAGGACGGCTGGGCCATCCTGAACGGAGACGACCCTCGCGTGCGGGCCATGGCGGATCACTGTCGCGGGCGGGTGCTGTTCTACGGGCTCGAACCAGGCAACGACGTGCGGGCCACGGCAGTCGAATCCGAAGGCTTGGAAGGAACGTCGTTCTGGCTGCAGATCGGCGAGGAATCAAATCGGGTCAAGGTGCCTTTGATCGGCGGCCACGCGGTCGAGCTGGCCCTGGCGGCCATCGCGGTCGGGCACGCCACGGGGATGGATCTAGCCGACATGCTCCTCGGTCTCACGGAGCCGGGTGTCCAGGTCCGCCTCCTGATCGTCCCCGGCCCCAATGGCTCGCAACTGATCGACGACACCTACAACGCGTCGACGCCATCGGTGATGTCTGCCCTCGGCTTGTTGCAGTCGATGAACCCCAAGCGGGCGATCGCGGTGCTTGGTGACATGCGGGAGCTGGGTGAGGTTTCGGAGCGCGAGCACGTGGCGGTCGGCCGTCGGGCGGGGGAGGTCGCCGATCTCGTGGTGACCTTCGGCGGTCTGGCCCGGACGATTGCGCGAGAGGCGGCAACGACCGACGGCCGTTTCGACGCCGGTCCGCCGGCCGTGACATCCTTCAGTCTCGAACAGCGGGAGGAATTGATCGCCTATCTCCTGCGCGAGCTGCGCGAGGGCGATGTCGTCCTGCTCAAAGGATCACGCGGGTTGGAGATGGAAGAGATCGTGGAGCGGCTACGGGACGAGACGGCCAGACTGCCTGACGCATGAACAGCATCATGCCGATCGATCCGAATCAGAACATGGCGGTCTCGCTCGCGCTGGCGGGTCTGGCATTCGTCGTCACGCTCATCATCGGGCGCCCGATCGTGACCTTTCTCCGCATGCGCAAGGCTGCCAAACAGGTCCGCGTCGACGGACCGCAAACCCATTTCGTCAAGACTGGTACGCCGACGATGGGCGGCGTGATGATCGCGGCATCTGTCGTCCTGATTACCCTTGTCTTCAACACGGCCGGCCGGTTGTCGATGCTGCTGCCGATCGGCGTGCTCATCGCCTCCGCGATTCTGGGCGCCATGGACGACCGCATGAGCTTGCTCGGCAGCACGCGCCAGGGCGGGATGACGGCGCGCTTCAAGTTTCTCTGGCTGACCGTGTTCGCCCTCGTCGCCGCAAGCATCCTGTACGCGCCATTCCCTTACGGACTTGGCTTGAGTGGCGTCTACCTGCCGTTCATCGGTCGCTACGAGATCGGCATCTTTTACATCCCGGTGGCGGCGCTGGCAATCATCGCCATGGCGAACGCGGTGAACTTCACCGACGGGCTCGATACCCTGGCGGCGGGTACCGCGGCCATCGCCTTCGTCGCGTACGCCATCATCGCCTACCGGCAGGGCCAGCTCGGCGTGGTCACGTTCTGCCT
>Ga0126304_10001716_pt1 | contig 10435 bp, 10 predicted proteins | sample Plot25_FD_92538 | JGI IMG/M metagenome (GOLD analysis project Ga0126304, IMG submission 92538) | Serpentine soil microbial communities from UC McLaughlin Reserve, CA, USA - Plot25 | ecosystem: Environmental > Terrestrial > Soil > Grasslands | place: USA: UC McLaughlin Reserve, Lake County... | reverse complement strand
CCGCCGGCGGCTCCCACCGTCCCGAGGCGCCAGCCGAGCCACCCGCCGCCGCCAGGGCGATCATCGCGAGAACTGCGGCCATCGAGTCCGTCTACTGGCTCTGAGCCTGACCCAGGACCAGCCAGATGATGTAGCTGTCGCCCTTCGGCGGCTGCTCCAGGCCGTCGAGCTTGACCTGGAAGAACGGCTGCTTGTTCGCCACGCCGAGCGCCGCGGTGCCGGACCCCTTGACGCCCTTGTCGGCCTGAAGCTCGATCGGAAACACCTTGCCCTGGCGCGCGCCGATGACGCCGACGAAGGCCGTCTTTCCCTCCACTGTGAGCGTGGCCTGCTGGTTCTGGACGGCTTGCTGGATCGATTGCGCGACGACCTTGTTGTTGGCCAACGTGATCGCCACCGCCTGCACCTGCGGCAGGATCGGCTGCACGGCCGAGGGGATCGGTATCGAGTCCTCGAAGGAGCCGGAGCTGTCAACCGTCACCGGCGTGAGCGGATAGCCCTGAACCTTCCCGGAGACGTCATTCGGAGACGTGGAAGTGGTCGAGGTCGTGGTGGCCGAATCGGCGCTGTCGCCGCCGAAGACACCCGCGATCGCGAGCGCTCCCACGGCGACCAGGACGGCGGCGCATGCTGCGACGACGATGCCCTGCGTCTGACGCCTGGTGAGAGTCGTGCGGCTCGGCCGCGGCTCGCCCGTCTCGCCGGCCGGAGCACGGGGGGCCGGCATCAGCTTGCGAAGCGGCCCGGGGACGCGCTCACGGGCGGCGCGCCGCGGGCGCGGCTGTCGCTCCTCGCCAGGCAGCCTGGGCAGCTCCGCCTCCGGGGCGACCAGGCGAAGCTTCTGCGCCAGCTCGGTGACGAGCTCGAGGTCCCGGGGATCGTCCTTCAGGTGGCGGACCGCGTCGGCGCGGTCGATGGGATCGGCCTGGCCCAGCAGATAGTCGGTGAGCGCGACGTTGCGGTCGGGGTCGGCCCCCGCCAGCTCCTTCAGCGCGGCGCGGGCCCGGGCGCGGACCTCGTCCGGCTCGACCCCCAGGATCGAGGCGAGATCCTCGTAGCTTTGGCCGCGCTCGAGCAGCAGCTGGAGCATGGCCGTCTGGTCCGCCGAGAGAGGCATGTGTGCTAGGCCGGTGCCGTAAGGCGCCGGCGCATGCATGTGTCGTTCATTGTCTGGAAGCCTAGGGAGTCCACTGCGTCGGCGGCGCACGTGAGGCGGCGGATGCAACGCGGCGTGGAAGTAACGTTCGCGCCGTGGTCGCTCGGCTGGTCGATCTCGCCGTCAGGCGTCCCTGGGCCCTGCTGGTCGCGAACCTGCTCTTCCTCGCCGCCGTCCTGGCCATCGCGATCGCCGGCGCGAATGGCCTTCCGATCGGGTCACTGACCCCGACTGGCTCCGAGGACGCCGAGCCCGACCTGATCGTGGCCACCACCGGGAAAGAGCCGGTGAACTCCGCGGTCTACCGGGTGGCGCTTCGCGTGATCTCGTCGCAGGTGGAGGCCGATTCCGCCGTCGCACAGGTGCGCCAGGGCCCGGTTTCGGCCGACGGCCGCTCGACCTCACTGCTGGTCTCGCTCAACGTGCTCAACGCATCGGAGCGCCAGGATGCCGTCGAGCGCATCGAGGCGGGAATCGACCCTGGCCCGCTTCGCGTTTCCTATGGCGGCCAAGTTGGAGCGGCCCTGGAAGGACGCCACGAGTTGGCCACCGATCTCTGGAAGCTCGAGCTGCTCGCGATGCCGTTCGTGGCCCTGGTCTTGGCGGTGGCGCTGGGCCCGCGCCTTGCGGCCGGTCCAGTGATCTGCGCGACGACGGCGATCGCCGGAGCGCTCGCCGGCCTGGTGGCTCTCGGCCTCGTCGCCGACCTCTCGCTGCTGGGCATCGCTCCCGCGGCTGTTGTGGGCCTGGTCCTCGGGGTTGAGGCTCCATTGGCGCTCTACTCGCGATTTCGCGCCGAGTTGACGCGCGTCCCGCATCCGGAGGCGACTCGCCGTGCGGTGGGCGCGCTCGCGGACCTCGCGATTCCAGCCGGGGTGGCCGCGTCGCTCGTGACGGTGGGCCTCGTGGCGACCAGCCTGGATCAGGCTCCCTCGATGATCCTCGGATGCGCGCTCGCGGCGGCGCTCGCGCTCCTGTCGGCTCTCGTCTGCGCGCCAGCGATCGTCTCGCTCGCTGAGGATGATCGTCGCGCAACGGGCGAGGCGCCGGTGACGGCCTGGCTTGCGCGTGCACCGGCCACGCTCGCCGCGTTCCTCGCAAGCTCGCGTCGCCGAACGGCGCTGTCTGTGGCGGTCGCGGTCGTCCTGATGCTCGCGGCAGCCGTTCCACTGCTTCACGCTCAGAGCGTCCCGTTCTCGACCTTGGACCTGCCGCAGGACTCGCCGGCGAGAATGGCCGCGGGCTTGGCCGGAGTCAACAAGGGCGGTGGGGGAGGGGACTCGCTGTTCGGGGACCTCGGCCTGGCGGCCGGCGTCTCGGCCGTTGCACTGCTGGTCGTCCTGGGGATCGCGTTCAGCTGGCGGCGAGCGCTGCCGATCGCGCTCGCGAGCCTCCTGCCGGCCGCGGCCGCGTGCGGGCTCTGCGTCCTGGTCTTTCAGGACGGGCATCTGGCCGGCGCGATCGGCCAGACGGGGCAGGGAGCCCTGGAGACGGGGGCCACCGCGTCGCTCCTCGCCGCACTCGTGTCCGTTTCCGCTGCGCGGTCGGCGAGCGCCCTGCAGGCGTCTCGCGAGGCGAACGCGGGCGGTCCTGAGCCGGGATCGGCAGCGGCCTGGCCGGCGTCGTTCCTGCTGCCGGCCGTGATCCTGGCGAGCCTGATCGCTGCCGCGGCGACGGGGGTTCTGGCCGGAGCGAGTCTGTACGCGGCACGGGAGTTCGGACTGGCCGTTGCGGTCGGGCTCCTGCTCGACCTGCTGTTGATCCGAACGCCGCTCATCGCCGCGCTCGCGAGGTCGGGCCCCGGTTAGGGTGCAGCGCATGGAACCTCGCACGCCGCCGGGCCGCGATGGCCTCGGGGAGCTGATCGGGCTGGAGTACGGGGAAACCAGCCCGGACGAGGTCCGTGCCCGGCTCGAGGTGATCGACGACATCCGCCAGCCTGTAGGGCTGGTTCACGGTGGGGCCTTCGCCGCGATGGCCGAGAGCATGTGCTCGGCGGCGACCTGGCTGTCCGTGAAGGACGACGGCATGGCCGCGATGGGGCAGTCGAACAGCGCCACATTCATCCGCCCGATCACCGACGGCCACGTCAACGCCACCGCCCGCCCTCGCCACCGGGGCCGCACCACATGGGTGTGGGACGTGGAGATCACCGACGACGACGATCGGCTCTGCGCCCTGGTGCGGATGACCGTCGCCGTGCGCCCGATCGGCTAGAGCTGGCGCTAGCCTCGGAAGCGATTGGTGATCGGCAGCCTGCGGTCGCGGCCGAACGCCTTCGGCGTGATGCGGATTCCGGGAGGCGCCTGGCGGCGCTTGTACTCGGAGCGATCGACCATTGCGATCACATCGTCCACGAGCTCGGGCTGGAGGCCGTCACCCACGATCTCGTCGCGGCCCTTGTCCTCCTCCACGTAGGCCATCAGGATGCGGTCCAGCACCTCGTACGGCGGCAGCAAATCATCGTCGCGCTGGTCCGGCCGCAGCTCCGCCGAGGGGGGCCGCTCCAGGACCGACTCGGGCACGAGCTCGCCGTTCGCAACAGAGTTTCGGTAGCGGACCAGCCGGTAGACCAGCGTCTTCGGGACGTCCTTGATCACGGCGAAGCCACCCGCCATGTCCCCGTAGAGCGTCGCGTAGCCGACGGACATCTCGCTCTTGTTGCCGGTCGTCAGGACCAGCCAACCGGACTGGTTCGAGAGCGCCATCATGAGGTTGCCGCGGATTCGCGCCTGGATGTTCTCGGCGGCGAGCTCCGTCCCGGGGCCTCCCGTCTCGAGCTCACGCGCCGACTCCGCGCCGGGATGAGCCTCGTGCCCACCATCCTCCGCGGAGTCGGCCCCCGAGCCGAGGATCTGTTCGTAGGCTCGCATCGCGTTCTCGATCGGGATCTCGACCAGCTCGGCGCCCACGTTTCGGATGATGGCCCGCGCATCCTCCTGGGTCTCGGTGCTCGAATGTGGGGACGGCATCACAACGCCGGTCACGTGCTCGGCGCCCAGGGCGTCGGCCGCGATCAGCAGCACGAGAGCCGAGTCGATGCCTCCCGAGACGGCCACGAGGACGCGCTCGAAGCGGTTCTTTCGCACGTAGTCGCGCAGGCCGAGGGTCAGCGCCGCGTAGACCTCGGCCTCGGACTCGAGGGGCTCGGCGAGCTGCGGCTCGACCGGCTCCCGTGGCGCCGGCACGTCGAGGCTGGCGACGACGGGCACGCTGACCGATCCGGGCTGCGCCGCCGGACTCGGCGGAACCTCGACCTCGCACAGCACAAGCGCCTCCTCGAACTGGGGCGCGCGGGCGAGCGTCTCGCCGCTGCGGGACACGACGACGCTGTGGCCGTCGAAGACCAGCTCGTCCTGTCCTCCCACCAGGTTGCACAAGGCGAAGGCGGCGCCGGTCTCCATGGCTCGTTCGCGGACCATCTGCTCGCGGACGATCCCCTTGCCTCGGTGATACGGCGATGCCGAGGGATTGACGATGAGGCCCGCCCCCGCGAGGGCCTCCACCGACGCCGGCGGCCCCGGGTACCAGATGTCTTCGCAAATCGTGAGGCCGACCTGGATGCCATCGACCTCCATCAAGGCCGGGCTATGGCCCGGCTCGAAGTAGCGCCGCTCGTCGAACACGCTGTAGTTGGGCAGGAGCACCTTTCGGTAGGCGCCGCGCACCGCGCCGTCCGCGATCACGGCCGCCGAGTTGTAGGTGGCGCCCTCGCGCTCGGGGAAGCCAACGAGGGCGACGATTCCCTCCACGCCTCGCGCGAGCTCCTCCACCGCGCGCTGGGCGGCGTTCAGGAAGTGCGGCTTCAGCCAGAGATCCTCAGCCGGGTACCCGGTGATCGTCTGCTCGGGAAAGACGACGAGCTGAGCACCGACATCGCGGGCGCGGCCGATCCATTCGCCGACCAGACCGGCGTTTCCCTCGACGTCGCCGACGGTCGTGTTGACCTGGGCGAGGGCGACCCGCAGCGTCCGATGCTCGTTGCTCACGTATTCAGTATTGCCGGATGCGCCGGCGGTTAGGCGCGGCGCCGGGTGCCGAGCCCGCCGACGATGGCCGCGACGACGGTCACCATGTAGATCTGGCCCGTCAGCGCCTCCGCGATGGCGAGCGAGCGCCCCAGGTTGGAGGCTGCGGTCAGATCGCCGTAGCCCACGGTCGTAATCGTCACGAAGCTGAAGTACAGGAAGTCCCTGGTCGTCGCTGCTTCGTGCTGGGCGAAGAAGGCCGCCGACCCCACGCTGTCGACGATCCCGTAGAGGAAGGCGAACAGCGAGCCGATCAGCAGATAGATGCAGAGCACTCCGAACATCGAGTGCAGCGTCACACCGTGGTCCCTGACGTCGACGATCACGCCGCGGATGATCGAAGCGGGAGCCAGCGCAACCAGCAGCGCGGTGATCCCCCGGGCCGACGTCGGCCCCAGATTGCCCACACCGATCAGGACGCCCGCCGCGGAGAGCACGGCGATGCAGACCGCGATCGTGGCAACCCGCAGGACCCACCGGTGCACTCGCGAGGCAATCAGCGCCATAAGCAGCGTCAGGCCCTGAAGCACGATCGTCACGAGCCGTGCCCAGTCTGCTTCGGGGGCCGCGAGCTGGAAGACGAGCGACCCCAGGATCAGTCCCAGCAGAACCCCGTAGCGGTAGCCGGTCATCCCCAGGCGATCGAACAGCTGCTCGTAGCGCGCTTGCATGCCTGGGCCCTCTGCCACGCCGGCAGGATCCCGGCACGGTCGGACGGGAGATGGCTCAGCGCGTTGCGTCGCCCAGCAGGCGCTCGACCACCAGCACGTCCTTCCATTCGCCGTCAAGGCGGCCGTGGTGCCGGTGGACCCCGACCTCGCGCCAGCCGCAGGCCTTGACCATCGCGATGCTGGGGGCGTTGGAGGTGAAGACCTTCCCGACGAGCTTGTAGTAGCCGTGGTGCTCGGCGGCGTCGGCGACGGCCTCCATCAGCGCGCGCCCGGCGCCCGAGCGGCGCGCGGGGCGGTCTACGTACATGGTCGCCTCGCCGATCCCCGAGTAGTAGTGACTCGCGTCGTCGTAGGGGCCGATCTTGATGAAGGCCATGACGGTTCCCTCTCGCTCCGCGACGAGAACGAGGGCGCCGGCCTCGATCAGCTCCGCGAGCTCGGCAGGGGACTTGGTGTTGGTCTCGAACGTGGCGACGCGCTCGGCGATGCCCTGGTTGTAGATCCGGGCCATGTCGCCGGCGTCGGCGGTTCTCGCCGGTCTGATGCGGAAGCTGGTGGGTGGACCGCTCACCACGCCTATCGTGGCGGATGCGATTTCACGATGCCCGACCGCCGAATGCTCATCATCACTGCCGACGACTACGGCTACAGCCCGCGCTACGACGAGGGGATCGTCGAAGCGGCGGCCGCGGGCGCGGTCGACTCGGTGAGCGTCATGGTGTCGCGCGCGCCCCTCGATCCGGAGCCGCTCCTTGCGACCGGCGTCGAGACCGGACTTCATCTCGAGCTGTCGCGGGAGCTCACGGCGGGAGAGAGGGCCGGCGCCGGCGAGCGCGATGCGGCGCTTCGGGCCCTTCGCGAGCAGCTGGAGGCGTTCGATTCCGTTGTGGGTCGCCCACCCGCCTACCTGGACGGGCACCGGCATTGCCACGCCCATGCCGGGCTGGCCTCGGGGATGGCGCGGGAGGCGCGGCAGCGGGGGTTGCCGGTGCGATCCGTGGATTCCGGGCACCGGCGGATCCTGCGACGCGAGGGCGTGGCGACCCCGGATCGGCTGATCGGCCGCTACTCGGAGGAGCCGGATGGAGCGCTGCCGGTGGAGCTTCGGCCGGTCGTGGACGGGGAGGGGGAGCTGCCGAGCGGGATCACCGAGTGGATGGTGCATCCGGGGCACCCGGACCCGCAATCGGATTCGGGATACGACCAGGCGCGCGAGGAGGACCTAGACCTGCTGCTCAGCCTGTGTCTGCTGCCGGCGCTCCGGGACGCTCGCGTCACGCACGGCGGCGCCTTCGGCTGACCCCGCGACCTCGACGAGCTCGGCCACCGACGCCTTGAGGTCATCGGCCAGCGCATCGAGATCGGGGGTCGCGTCGTAGTCGGCGACGAGGCCGAAGTTGACGCCGCCGTTGTAGCTCATGATCCCGAAGCAGACGGCCTGGTTGGCGGCCAAGGGCACCATCGGGAAGATGTCCAGGAGCTCGCGCCCCAGGAGGTACAGCGGGAATTGCGGTCCGGGGACGTTGGTGACCACCGTGTTGAAGAAGCGCTGGCGCGACTGCAGGCGCGCCGCCTGGGCGGCGATCGTCGGGGGCGTGAAGTTGGTGACATCGGTCAGGAGACTGGCGCCCACCGCCTGTCCCGAGGACTTCAGGTGCCGCATGGTCGCCGAAACCGCATTCAGCCGATCAGTGGGGTCCTCTCGCCACACGGGCAGTGGCGCCATCATCGCCGAGACGCGGTTGCCCAGCGCCCCGTGCTCGTGGGAAGCGCGCACGCTGATCGGCACCATGGCGCGCATCTCCAGTCCCGCCGTTGAGTGTCCCCGCCCCCGCAGATAGCGCCCCAGCCCACCGGAGACCGCCGCGATCACGACGTCGTTGACGGTTCCGCCGGCGACGTTCTTCACGCGCTTCAGGTCGTCGAGGTCGGTCCGCACCCATCCGAACCTGCGGTACGGGCCGATCGAGCAGTTGATGGGGGAGCGCGGCGCCGAGAGCCCGGTGCGCAGGAAGGAGCCGGCGGCGCCGAGCCCCTCGATCGCAGCGCCGGCGATACGTCCCGGGGCCTCGACCAGCTCGCGCGCGCCCCGCACGATCTCGGCCGGGTTGGTCGCCCGCTGCACCAGCGCCTCGCCCAGGAGCTGGGCTCGGGACGGCTCGGGCTGCGGCAGCCAGGGCTCGGGTGCTGTGGCCTGGGTGGGCTCGCGGTCGAGGTCGAACAGGACGGTGGTTATGTCGACTCCGGAGACGCCGTCGACGAGGCAGTGGTGTGTCTTGGCGATGATCGCGAAGCGCCCGTCCTCCACGCCGTCGACGAGCCACATCTCCCAGACGGGTTTGGTCCGATCCAGCCGCTGGGAGAAGATCCTCGCGGCGAGGATCTGAAGCTGCTCCTCGCTGCCGGGGGAGGGGAGGGCGGTATGGCGGACGTGGTAGTCGAGGTTGAGATGCGGATCGTCGACCCAAACGGGGCGGCCCTGCCCGAACGGTACGAACCGCAGCTTCTGCCGAAAGCGAGGCACCAGGTGCAGGCGCGAGGAGATGTGGTCGCGGAACTCCTCGTAGCTTGGAGCCGGGCCCTCGAACAGCGTCGTCGAGGCCACGTGCATATGAACCGGACCGGTCTCCAGGTTCAGGAACGACGTGTCGAGCCCGCTCAGTCTGTCCCCGTGCGCCACGACGGAATCTTCTCAGAGTGTGCCGGCTGCGACAAACTGCCTGGCGCCCGTCATCATCGGCTGTGATGAAACGCCTGATCGGGCGTATTAGGGAAGTGAACGCGATGCGGCGGACGATTGGCGCGCTCGCGGGTGCGCTTCTGGCGGCGCTCGCGGCGTTCGCGACCGTATCGGCTCATGACCACCGCGTCCCGCGGGCCAACCTTCACGCGGGCGGCGTGGCGAAGACGTTGCACCCGTGGAACTACGAGTGGGTCCGTCGGTCCGGCCCCGGCGAATGCATTGCGATTGCAGCCGACGGAATCCCCAATTTCAGGCCCCGAGCGGATGTCCGGAAGCACCCGGGCTTGCGGGTCGTCTTCCGCAAGAGCCAGCGGCCACGTCGCGTGCAGGCTCTCGCCTCGCGCCATCTCGCCGACGACGGCTACCTGGCCAACGCCCCGACACTCGCGGTCAAGCTCCGGAGGCGCGATCGCGGTGATCACCCCGTCTGGGTGGCCGCCATGCACCCGACGGTGCGGCACCGGCTGTTCGTTGACATCAGCGCTCATTGGCGCGACGTCGACGGCTGCGGAGGCGACCAGAATGCGAGCTGGAGCTTCCGGCTGAAGCACGACTAGCCCTGACTCAGCTCGCGGATGCCTAGAGCTCGAGCGCCAGAGCTTCGGGAGCTGGCGTGCCCGCAGGGCCCGCAGGCACGGAGTCTCCCTTGGCGAGGCCCGCGACCCCGACGCCCAGCAGGCGCACGGGAGCGTCGAGCTCGAAATCGGCGAGCAGCCGGCGGGCGATCGCGCGAATGACGGCTGGGTCGCTTGTGTGGTTCTCGATCGTCCGCGAGCGCGTGTGGGTCCGGAACGGGCGCAACCGGATCTTCAGCGTGACCGTACGCCCGGTGTGCCCGCCCTCGGCAAGGCCGCGGGCAACCGAGTCCGCCAACTCGTCCAGGGTGGCGTTCAGGACCGCGCGGTCCGAGACGTCCTGCGGGAAGGTCGTCTCGCGACTCTCTGATTTTTGCTCTCGCTCCGTCACCACGGGGCGGTTGTCCTCGCCTCGCGCACGGTCGCGCAGCTCGCTACCCATTCGCGGCCCGAAGGCACCTTCCAGGGCGGCGTCGGTGGCCGAGGCGAGGTCTCCGACGGTCCGGATGCCCATCCCCGCCAGGCGCTCGGAGGTGCGGGGACCGACCCCGGGGATCAGCTTGGCCGGGCGGTCTCCGACCACCTCGAGCATCCGCTCGGGCTCCAGCACACAGAGCCCGTCGGGCTTTTCGAGATCCGAGGCGATCTTCGCGCACAGCTTGTTGGGCGCCAGCCCGACGGAGCAGACGAGCCGCGTCTCCTCGCGCATCTGTCGCTTCAACTGGCGGGCGCGCGCCTTGGGCGCGGGGCAGTCGGAGAGATCCAGGTACGCCTCGTCCAAGCCAGCGACCTCGACCCGGTCGCTGAAACGGCGCAGGATCTCCATCACCTTCGCGGAGGCACGGCGATAGAAGGCCATGTCGCGCGGGATCAGGATGGCCTGCGGGCAGCGCCGATGCGCGATCGCGAGCGGCAGCGCGGAATGAACGCCGAACTCGCGAGCTTCGTACGAGGCAGCCATGACGACCCCGCGCGAGGCGGCGCCACCCTCAGTCCCGACGACCACCGGCTTCCCTCGCAGCTGCGGGCGGCGCAGAAGCTCCACCGACACGAAGAATGCGTCCATGTCGACGTGGGCGATGGTCCGCACCATGATGCGATCGTAGGAGTGGGGGAGGACGGCCAGCCGCTAGATTGACGGTCGTGAGCGGCGCGGAGCCGAAGAACCTCGAGGCGATCTCGCGGGCGATCGACCAGCACAACGCCAATTGCCCGTTTCCGGCCTCCGAGGTGCGCATGAACCCCTTCGAGATCGAGCGCCT
>Ga0126304_10001713_pt1 | contig 10440 bp, 10 predicted proteins | sample Plot25_FD_92538 | JGI IMG/M metagenome (GOLD analysis project Ga0126304, IMG submission 92538) | Serpentine soil microbial communities from UC McLaughlin Reserve, CA, USA - Plot25 | ecosystem: Environmental > Terrestrial > Soil > Grasslands | place: USA: UC McLaughlin Reserve, Lake County... | reverse complement strand
AGCTCGTCGGCGTCGATGCGGTCGGGGTCGATCGCGATGGTCGAGCCCGCGAGCGCCAGCCCCGGTCCGCGCGCCGCCTCGGCCTCGCGCACCACGGCGCGGCTCGGCGCGTCGACAGGCGGCCGGTACCGGCTGATCGCATGCACCGTGTCGAGCCCGACGATCCCATCCACGCGGGACGCGACGTTGCGTTGGAACTCGCGGACGCCACGGTCGGTACGCGGCCCGAAGATCCCGTCCTCCTTGCCGGCGTCGAAGCCGAGGGCGTTCAGCATCCGCTGGAGCTCGCGGACGTCGTCCCCGCGGAACGCGGGCGAGCGCAGGTACAGGGTGCGGTCGCTGAGCCGGTAGCCGGTCTCGACGAGCTGGCCCCAGCTGTCCGGGCCGATGATCCCGTCCGGCGGGAGCCCTCGGACCCGCTGGAACTCACGCACGGCCGCCTCGGTGGAGTCGCCGAAGGTCCCATCGAGCTCGTCGGGTGCGATGTGGAGCCCCGCGCCGAGCAGCCGGTGCTGCACGTCGCGGACCGCCTCGCCTCGCGCACCGTTTCGGATGAGGTCCACGAGCCGAGTCTGCGTGGAACCGAGGCCGTCCGGCAACCGGAGGCGGGTGGCGGCCTAGCTGGGAACTACACCTAGGCCGCGGAGACGTGCGGGTCGATCTCCTTGAGCAGCGCGTCCTTGCCTCGGGCGCCCACGACGCGAGCGATCTCCTCGCCGTTCTTGAACAGCATCAGCGTCGGGATGCTCATCACCCCGAAGCGTCGCGTGACATCGGGGTTGTCGTCGATGTTCAGCTTGGCCACCTGCAACGCATCCCCCTTGTCGCGACCGATCTCCTCGACCACCGGCGAGACCATGTGGCAGGGGACGCACCACTCGGCCCAGAAGTCCACGAGCACCACCTTGTCCGAACCGAGCACCCGCTCCTCGAAATCGGCGTCCGTCACGTCACCCATCATCGCCACGTCCCATCCGTCCTTTCCAAACTCCGTCTCGCAAACTCCGTCGTCGTCCCGTTCAACCCGCTCGGTGCGCCCGCTCTTCCAGGAACCGCTCCGCGTCGATCGCCGCCTTGCATCCCTGCCCCGCGGCCGTGACCGCCTGACGGTAGATCAGATCGGTGACGTCACCGGCCGCGAAGACACCGGGGACGCTCGTCCGTGTGGTCGGCTCCTGGACGACGACGTAGCCGGCGTCCGTGAGCTCGAGCTGCCCCTTGACGAGGTCCGTGTTCGGGATGTGCCCGATCGCCACGAACACGCCGCCGGTCGGTAGTTCGCTCGTCTCGCCGGTCTGCACGTCCCGCAGGCGCACGCCGGTCACCGCGCCGTCGCCGAGGATCTCCTCGACGACCGCGTTCCAGATCACGCGGATCTTCTGGTTCGATCGCACTCGCTCCTGCATGATCTTCGACGCGCGGAACTCGTCGCGACGGTGCACGATCGCGACCGAGCTCGCGAACTTCGTGAGGAACGTCGCCTCCTCCATCGCGGTGTCGCCACCACCGACGACGACGAGATGGCGATCGCGGAAGAAGAACCCGTCGCATGTAGCGCAGGCGCTCACCCCGCGCCCCCGCAGGGTCTCCTCGCCCGGGACGCCGAGCCATCGCGCGCTCGCGCCGGTCGCCAGGATCAGCGTCTGGGCTCGCCATTCGAGGTCGCCGGCCCATACGCCGAAGGGACGCTCGGACAGGTCCACCCGCGTGACGGTCTGCGCCACGATCTCGGTCTCGAACCGCGCCGCCTGCTTCTCGAACGCGTCCATCATCTCGGGTCCGAGGATGCCGTCGGGGAACCCCGGGTAGTTCTCGACGTCCGTGGTCAGCATCAGCTGCCCGCCGGCCTCGAGTCCCTTGACCAGCACGGGACGAAGATCCGCCCGGGCGGCGTAGAGCGCGGCGGTATACCCCGCCGGCCCCGATCCCAAGATGACGGTGGCGCGTTCGTCGACCATCCAGACCTGCTCCTTCACCGAGAATAACCGGAGCCTATTCCCGTTCAGTCCCGCGGCAGCGCAGCACGCCGAAGCTTGCCCGACGCGGTTCTGGGGAGCCGCTCGGCCAGGATGATCTCGCGCGGCGCCGCGTGGCGGGGGAGGGTGGGTGCGACGAACGCCCGGAGCTCGTCGAGCGTCGGGGGGTCGGAGGGATCGGCCGGGACGACCCACACGGCGACGCGCTGGCCCCACTCCGGATCCGGGCGGGCGCCCGCGGCCACGTCTCGGACCCCGGGGTGCTCGCGGAGCGCCGCCTCGACCTCGTCAGGCCACACCTTCTCCCCCCCGGTGCTGATCAGGTCGTCGAACCGACCCACGACGCGGAGGCGGCCCTCGCCGTCGATCTCGCCCGCGTCGCCGGGCCGCAGCCAGCCGTCCTCGGTGAACGCTGCAGCGGTGGCCGAGGGGTCGAACCGGTAGCCGCGCATCAGCGTCGGCCCTCGGAGCTCGATGCCGCCCTCGGGGTCGATCCGCATCTCGGTCCCCGGCAGCGGCACGCCGTCGTACACCACGCCCCCACATGTCTCCGTGAGGCCGTACGTCTCGATGACGTTCGCGCCGGCGTGTTCAGCGCTCGCTCGCAGGTCGGGCAACAGGTGGGCTCCGCCGACCAGGATCGCCCGGAACGCCGACAGCTCGGCACCGGCGGCGATGAGCCGGCCGAGCATCGTCGGGACGAGGGAGGTGAAGGCCGAACCCCGCTCGGCCGCGACCGCGGCCGCATCGAATCCGGGGTGGATCGTCACCGGCGCGCCGAGCAGGACCGCCCGCAGCAACACCAGCAAACCTCCGACGTGCGCGAGCGGGAGACAGCAGAGCCAGCGGTCCGCGACGGAGGCTCCGAGCGCCGACGCCGAGCACGCGACCGCCGCGTCGATCGCCAGGCGGTCGAACTCGACGAACTTCGGCGCCCCGCCCGTCCCGCTCGTCCCGCTCGTGTGGACGATCAGGGCGATCTCGGGATCGGCGGCCTCGCCGTCGATCCGCCGTGCGCCCGTGGCATCGAGCAAGATGGTCGGCCGGGCGCGCTCGAGGAGCGCGCCCGCCTCGCGCGGGGGCAGCCGGTGGTCGATGGGTAGGAGGGCGACGCCGGCGGCCCAGGTCTCGGCGACCAGGTCGAGCCACGCGGGCCCCGGCTCCAGCGACACCGCCACGAGATCGCCTCGGGTCACCGATACGTGCTCGAGGGCCGACACATCCGCTAGGCTAGCCTAGACCGTTCGAGTGTTCGCTCTAGGAGTGCGCAGTCATGACGTCGGACAGCTCGGTACCGAAATGGGTGAGCTCGGGGGGGTACACAGACATCCGGTACGAGACCGCGGACGGCATCGCCAAGATCACGATCGACCGGCCTGAAGTCCGCAACGCGTTCCGCCCGCTCACGGTCGGTGAGCTGATCCGGGCCTTCGACCTTGCGCGCGACGATCCCGAGATCGGGGTCGTGATCCTCACCGGTCAGGGATCCGAGGCGTTCTCCAGCGGTGGTGACCAGAGGATCCGGGGGGACGACGGCTACGTCGACGAGCGCGGGATCGGCCGCCTGAACGTCCTCGACCTCCAGGTCCAGATCCGGCGCCTCCCCAAGCCGGTGGTCGCGATGGTCGCCGGGTACGCGATCGGCGGGGGTCACGTCCTTCACCTGTGTTGCGACCTCACGATCGCGGCGGACAACGCGAGGTTCGGCCAGTCCGGACCGAGGGTGGGGTCGTTCGACGGCGGCTACGGGATCAACCTGCTCGCGCGGCAGATCGGCGAGAAGCGCGCCAAGGAGGTGTGGTTCCTCTGCAGGCAGTACGACGCGCCGACCGCGCTCGCGTGGGGGTTGGTCAACACCGTCGTGCCGCTGGAGCGGCTCGAGCCCGAGACCGTGTCGTGGTGCCGCGAGATGCTGCGGATGAGCCCGCTGTCGCTGCGCCTGTTGAAGGCGGGGTCGAACGCGGGGATGGACGGGCTGGCCGGCGTGCAGCAGCTCGCCGGTGACGCGACCCTCCTCTATTACATGACCGAGGAGGCCCAGGAGGGGCGAGACGCGTTCGTGGAGAAGCGCGCACCGGACTTCACGAGGTTCCCGAAGCGGCCGTGAGCCGTCTCGGTGTCTGGGTCCAGGGCGCCCGGCCGCGGACGCTCGGGGCCGGCGTCACCCCCGTCGTCGTAGGGACCGCCGCCGCCGGCGTGATCGTGCCCTGGCGTTTCGTCGCGGCGCTCCTGGTCGCGCTCGGGCTCCAGGTGGGCGTGAATCTGGCGAACGACTTCCACGACGGCGTTCGCGGCGTCGACACGCCCGATCGATTGGGGCCTCCCAGACTCACCTCCTCGGGGCTCGCGCCGGCGCGGACGGTCCTGCTCGCGGCGCTGCTGGCGATCTTCGTGGCGGGCGTCGCCGGGCTCGCCCTGGCCGCCGCGACGACGTGGTGGCTCGTGCCGATCGGCGCGCTCGCGATGCTCGCCCTCTGGCTCTACAGCGGTGGGCCCAGACCGTACGCCGAGCTCGGCCTGGGTGAGGTCATGGTCTTCGTGTTCTTCGGCCTAATGGCGACCGCCGGGAGCGCGTTCGTCCAGGCCGAGACCGTGCCGGCTGCGGCGTGGTGGGCCTCGGTGCCGGTCGGCATGCTCGCGGTCGCGATCCTGGTCGCGAACAACCTCCGCGACATCCCCACCGATACCGTCGCCGGCAAGCGGACGCTCGCCGTTCGGCTCGGCGACGCGCGGACGCGCGCGCTGTATCGCGCGTGCGTGGTCGTGTCGTTCGGGGCGATCGCGCTCGGTGCGGTGGTGGAGGCGCTCGACGAGGGGAGCGGGCTCCCGTCCTGGTCGCTCCTCGCGCTCGGTGCGGCGGCCGCCGCGATCCGGCCGTTCGAACGCGTGGGGTACGCCGCCGGCCGCGAGCTCGTCCCGGTGTTGGTGGACACCGTGCGGCTGCAGGTGGTGTTCGGCACGCTGCTCGCCATCGGTCTGTGGCTCGCCCGGGGCAGCGCGTGAGCGAAGCCGAACGCGCCTTCGCCGCGGCCTGGTGGGTCGTCGACGATCTCGTGCGGTTCGGCTTGGAACACGCGACGCTCTCGCCGGGCTCGCGCTCGACACCCCTCGCGCTCGCGCTCGCACGTCATCCGCACGTGCGGCTTCACATCCATCTCGACGAACGCGCCGCAGGGTACTTCGCGCTCGGCATCGCGAAGGCGACCGGACGTCCGGTCGCCGTGGCCTGCACGAGCGGCACCGCCGCGGCCGAGCTCCTTCCGGCCGTCGTCGAGGCATCGATGACTCGTGCGACGCTGGTCCTGCTGACGGCCGACCGTCCGCCGGAGCTGCGCGGCGTCGGCGCGAACCAGACGATCGAGCAGGTCGGGCTGTTCGGTGCGTACGTGGGTGCGTCGATCGATGCCCCAGTTCCGGGCGACGTGTCCGACGAGCAGACCTGGCACAACCTGGTACTGGAGCTGACCGGTGCGTCGATGGGCCTGCCACCAGGCCCCGTGCACCTCAACATGCCCTTCCGCGAGCCGCTGATCGGTGCTCCCGAGGTCTTGTCTGCATCCCCACCCTCGGGAACCGAGTTCACCATGTCGGCCGTGCCCGAGCCCGAGCAGCTTGAGGCGCTCGAACGCGAGCTCACCTCCACAACGGATGGGCTGATCCTCGCCGGCTCGATGCGGGAGTCACCCCCGACGTTGCCTCAGCTTGCGCACCGGGCGGGATGGCCGCTGTTGGCGGAGCCTACTTCGAACCTCCGGGTCCCGGGCACGCTCTCGGCCGGTTCGCTCCTGCTCGCCGACGCGAGATTCGCCGACCGGCACGTCCCCGAGGTCGTCGTGCAGTTCGGGGCGGCGCCCACGTCGAAAGCCGCGCTCGAGCTCGTCCGCCGAGCACGTAGGCTCGTGATCGTCGACCAGGACCACCTCGTGGCCGATCCACACCGCAAGGCCGCCTGGACTCTCCGCGCCGAGCCGGCCGGCTTCGTTACCGACCTCCTAACCGGATCCCTGTCGATCGGCGAGAGCGCGTGGCTCCGGGCATGGCGAGACGCGGATGGGGCCGCGCGAGCCGCGGTGGACGCACTCCTGGATGGGTGGGAGGAACCGTTCGAGGGCAGGATCGCCCGAGACGTCGCCGCGTGGGTGCCGGACGGCGGTGTGCTCGTCGTCGGCTCGAGCATGCCGGTGCGCGACCTCGACGCGTTCATGGGTCCGCGTGACGGCCTCGGGGTTCTCGCGAACCGAGGGGCGAGCGGGATCGATGGATTCGTGTCGACGGCGCTCGGGGTCTCGGCGGCCCGCGCGCCCACAATGGCGCTGTGCGGCGACCTCACGTTGCTGCACGACATCGGGTCCCTGGTCTGGAGCGCAGGTCGAGGGCATGACTGCGTCTTCGTCGTCCCGAACAACGACGGCGGCGCGATCTTCTCGTTCCTCTCGCAGCGTGAGCTGCCGGAGTTCGAAGAGCTGTTCGCGACCCCGCACGGGCTCGAGCTCGGCGCGATCCTCCGGGCCGCCGGCGCGGGACACGCACTGGTCGAACGTGCCACCGATCTGGTCCCCGCGATCGAGCGAGCGCACGGCGCCGGGGGGGTCCACGTCGTCGAGATACCGATCGACCGCGCTCGCAACGTCGAGCTGCACGCCGCCGTCCACGAAGAGGTCGCCGCCGCGCTCGAGCGGCCTACGATGTGACGATGGGCGAGCTTGCCTCCATCGCGAGCGCGATCGTGGTGCTGGCGCGGCAGCGGCTCCTGGCGGGGCCCCGGGTTGCCGCCTGATCGTGGAGATCCGCCGGGCGACGCCGGGCGACGCCGACGAGCTCGCGCGGCTCCGGTGGGACTTTCGCGTCGAACACGGGACGCCGGTGTCGTCGACGTTCGCGGCGTTCGCCGAGGAGTTCCGCGCGTTCACGACCGACGTGCTCGCGGAGGGGGCGCCGTGGCGGGCGTGGGTCGCGCAGCACGAGGGCGGGCTGGTCGGCTGCGCGTGGCTTCAGCTCGTCGAGAAGATCCCGCACCCGAGCCGCGGCCGCTGGGAGCGGCCGATCGCCTACGTGACGAATGTGTACGTCGAACCGGCGCTCCGCGACGAGGGCCTTGGCGCGCGGCTGCTCGACGCCGCGATTGCTTACGCGCGCGAGCACGATGCCGCCGAGGCCGTGGTCTGGCCGACGCCCCGGTCGGCCTCGTTCTACCGGCGCGCGGGGTTCGGCTCCGAGGCCGCGCCGCTCGGCATGGATCTGGCCGGCGACTGACTCAGCCCCAGCGGAGCGCATCGAGCAGGGCCCGGAACTTGCGCTCGGTCTCGTCGAGCTCGGCCTCGGGCTCCGAGTCGGCGACGATGCCGGCGCCGGCGAACAGGCGGGCCGTCGAGCCCGTGATCTCCGCGCACCGCAGCGCGATCGCCCATTCGCCGTCGCCGTTCGCGTCCATCCAGCCGACCGGTCCCGCGTACCCGCCGCGCTCGATCGGCTCGAGATCCTCGAGCGCCTCCCGGGCCGTCTCGCGCGGCGACCCGCACACCGCGGGCGTGGGGTGGAGCGCGGCGACGAGCTCGAGCGCCGTGACCGACGGGTCGTGCAGGCGCCCCCGGAACGGCGTCGCGAGGTGCCACACGTTGGCGGTACCGAGCAGCTCCGGCTCGTGCGGGTGGACGAGGTCCTCGCAGAAGGCATCGAGGATGCGGTGGACGTCCTGGACGACCACTGCGTGCTCCTCGCGATCCTTGCCCGAGCTGAACAGCCGGTCCGCCGACGCTCGGTCGCGCCCGGCATCGCCGAAACGTTGCGACGACCCCGCGAGCGGCGTGGCCTCGACCAGCGGACCGCGGCGGCGGAGCAGCAGCTCGGGGGTGGCGCCGACGAGCACCGAACCCGCCACCGCGTTCGGCTGCGGGGCGGCGAACGCGTAGCAGTCCGCGTCGACCGCGCGGAGTCGCCACAGCAGCTGTTTGGGGTCGAGCGTTCGATCCGCGTTCACGAGCATGGTTCGCGCGAGCACGACCTTGCGGAGCTCACCCGTGCGGATCCGTTCGGTCGCCCGGCCGACCGCAGCCGCGTACTCGTCGGGCTCCGGGTCCGGCCGGAGCTGGATCTCCTCGAACGCGTCGTGCGGGAGCGTCCGGCCCGCCCATCGTTCGCGCTCCCCCGCATGCGGGGTCTCGCCGCGCGGGGCGACCTCGACCTGCCAGGTCTCGCCGTCGTCCAGGCGCATCGTCGCCCGTCGCGGGAGGATCGCCTCCGCGGCCTCACGGTCGTCGAACGGGATCGATGCCACCGCCGTCGCCGCGGGCACGCCCGGTTCGGCGGGTTCTGCCTCGATCGAGGCGAGTGCCTCCAGGATCGAACGCGACAGGCGCAGGATGCGCTCGGGTCCTGGCTCGGCCGCGACCCGGTCGACCTCGCCGCTCGTCGCGAGGCCCAGCCCGGCGCGTTCGAGGAAGAAGCCGCCATCCCGGTACCCGGCCAGGAGGTCGAACGCCGGACCGAGGCGGGTCGCCCGGGCGGCGAGACCGGTCACGTCGTCTGCCTCAACGGTCGCCCGCGGAGGGTCATCGGCGCGTCCCCAGGAGCATCTGGGCCACGCCGCCGGCGAGCGGGGTCCGCTGGACCCGCTCGAATCCCGCGCCGCCGAGCATCTCGATGAGCCGGTCGGGAACGGGGAGGTAGGCCGTCGACCTGGGGAGGTAGCGATAGGCATCCCTGTCCGAGAGCGCCCCTCCGATCAGCGGAACGATCCGTCGGAAGTACAGCGCATGTCCGGCGCGGAGCACGCGCCCCTCGGGCTCGCTCGTCTCGAGGAACGCGACGCGCCCGCCGGGCCGCACCACGCGAGCGGTCTCGGCGAACAGCTCGACCAGGTCGGTCACGTTGCGCAGCGCGAACCCGCACGTGACGCCGTCCACGCGGCCGTCCGCGAGCGGGAGCCGCAGCACGTCGGCCTCGACGACCGGTGCTTCGGTGCGGGCGTTGCGGAGCATGCCATGCGAGAAATCGAAGCCGATCGCCCGGTACCCGCCGGCCGCCAGCTCGTTGCATAGGTCGCCCGTGCCGCACGCGAGATCGGCCACGAGGGCGTCTCCGGGCAGTCGGAGCTCGCCGACGGCGCGACGGCGCCACCCGACGTCCATCCCGAGCGTCATCACGCGATTCACGAGGTCGTAGCGGTCCGAGATCCGGTCGAACATGCCCCTGACCACGCGCGCCTTCTCGCTCGGGTCGGGGAGGCCCGGGGTCGCGGGTCCGCTCACTCGAGCCGCTCCTCCGCCTCGGCGAGCAAGACCCGGCGGAAGTGGTTGGCGACCAGGTTCGTCACCGCGGGGAGCAGCGTGTCGAACGCCTCCACCAGCTGCGCCGCGGCGTCCTCCGCACCGGCCGTGTCGCGGATCGGCTTGCGCACGTGCTCGTCGAACAGCTCGACCGCCCGAGCGGCGAGCCTGACCATGGCCTCGTTCGTGTCCCGCGCGAGCGACAGGAGCTCGCCGAGCGGGAGCCCGTACTCGAGGAGGCGGAGCGCGCCGCGGACCATGTCGATGTCGGCGGCCGTGTACCGGACCTCGCCGTCGACCGTGCGGCCGAGCTCGATCCCCTCGCGCTCGACGGCCTGGATCAGGGAGGCGGGGACGCCGCTGCGGCCGGCGAAGCCGTCCAGGGTGAGGAGCTCGTCCTGCCGAGCCTCCCCCCGCGCCGCCGCGATCGCGACGGCCAGGTCTGCGTCGGCGGGGTCGAGCCCATCGCCGAACACCCGCTCGATCGCCGCGAGCGTGAGGCCCCGGCGACGGAGCTCACGGACCTCGTGGATCCGCTCGGCGTGGCGATCGTCGTACCAGGCGACGCGGCCCTCGCGGGTGGGCGGCGGGACGAGGCCGCGGGTCTGGTAGTAGCGGACCGTGTCGACCGAGACGTCGCATGCGGCCGCGAGCTGCTCGACGCGATACCTCACGACCGGTAACTCTACGAGTGAACGCTCGAACCTTCACTCGGCGCGGATCACCCGGGCGGGATCCTCTGGGAAGCGGTGCTGAGGATGCGGCAATCGTCCGTCGCGACCACGAACACGACGATGTGGTCGGGGGCCTGCCCGGCGCTCGGGCCCTCCGAGAACACCCCGATGAACGCCGGCGTGCCCTCGAACCGCGCCTCGATCAGCCGGATCAACACGTCGTTGGGACCGCCTACACCACTGCGGTCGACGCAGTCTCTCGCGAGGCCCGTGCGCTCCTTCGAGTCCTGCACGGCGCTCGCGAACGCCGTCTGGGTGCCTCGCGCGTCCTCGGCCGCGAGGACCGCGCCGGCCGCCTCGTTCGCCATCGCGCGGATCCCCGCCTCGTCGTAGTTCACGTCGGTCTGGCGTTCGAGACCCGCGAAGGGGATCGCTCCGGGGATCGCCGCCTCGGCGGCACCCGCCGCCCCGGTCCCTCCGGCAACCGCCGTGGTCCGTCCCGGCGCCGCGGCGTTCCGGGCGTCT